>WNEX01001408.1_pt1 | contig 11372 bp, 8 predicted proteins | sample 5399841 | NCBI WGS metagenome assembly WNEX01 (sample SAMN13153337, study PRJNA577476) | soil metagenome | isolation source: 40 cm grassland meadow soil 2 days after 1st rain plot 5 | place: USA:California | collected 2015-09-18 | reverse complement strand
ATCCGGTTGCAACCCCAGCTTCACATCTCGAAGTGCCACAAAGCTTCTCATCAACAATCCCGCCGCCACCAGCAGCATCAAGGAAAGCCCTACTTCCAGCACCACCACCGCATCACGCAATCGTCCGTGACGGAATCCGCCACTCACGCCTTTTCCGCTGTCTCGCAGAGGATCGTTAATGTCCTTTCGCGCCGCTTTCAGCGCTGGAACCAGCCCAAACACCAGCGCGGTCAGCATCGCTACGCCCAACGTGAACGCCAGCACCGGAGTGTTTAGCTGAATTACCGACTCGGCTGGGATAATCTCCTGAGGCATCAGCGCCACCAGAGACTTCAGCCCACCCCACGCCAGCAAAGTGCCCACGGCTGCTCCACCTGTCGCGAGAAGCAGGCTCTCGACTAATAGCTGCCGCACCAGTCTCCACCGGTTCGCTCCGAGAGCCGAGCGGATCGCAAACTCTTTTTCCCGCGTGGTCGCTCTCGCCAACAGAAGGTTCGCCACATTTCCGCAACCGATCAGTAGCAGCAACCCCACCGCGGCCAGCACAATGAAAAGCGTCGTCTTGAACCTCCCGACCACCATATTCGTCAATGAATCCAACTGCACCGTAAAATGCTTCGGGTATTCTGTCGGGTAAATCGTGGCCAGCCGCTTTGCGATCACCGTAAAGTCGGCTTCCGCCTCTTTCACGGTGACTCCCTGCTTCAAGTGTCCCAACATCCACCAGTGCTGCTGAAACGCCCCCGCAATCACTTTTCCTGTCGGCGCCCGGCTTGGCTTCGCCGGAATCCACAAGTCCGCATTCCCCCACCCAAATCGCGGCGGCATAATCCCAATCAGCGTTCTCTGTACGCCGTTAAGAACAAACGTCTTGTTCACGATTCCCGGATCGGCGCCAAAGCTCTTCACCCATGTCTTGTACCGCAGCACAAACACCGGCGGGGCTCCCGGCTCGTACTCCGCCGGCTGCATCACCCGCCCATACAGCGCCGGCATGCCCAAAAACTCAAACGTCCCTGGCGTCACGAAGTTCCCGTCGAACCGCTGCGTTCCCTCTCCAGACCGGTACAGCACGTCCGTCTGGTCATTCGCTATCGCCCGGTCGAACACATGATTCTGCTGCATATAATCCAAAAGCTCCGGGCCGATGAACGCGGGCCGCCCCCCGGGCTCGCTCCGTTCAGTGTCATGGATGAACACGGAATAGAACCGCTGCGCATCCGGGTAGGGAAACGGCTCCATTAAGATGTTGTCAATCACGCTGAATATCGCCGTCGACGCCCCAATCCCCAGCGCCAGCGTGATCACCGCCACTGCCGCAAATCCCGGCGTTTTCCGAAGGTTCCTTAACGCGTACCGGACATCCTGCCCCAGCGTTTCCATGGTCGCCCCCCAGTTCCGTCGGTGTCCCTTCGTCACTTTCAAGTTACGCACTCTCGCGTAGATTAGTTCGACGGCGTTTCAGCTAAAAAGTTGCCAGACCGTCAGAAATAATATGTTCCTGGCCTATCCGTCCTCGCGGGAACTTGTAACCCTTGCCACAAGCGCAGATTCGGAGCAAAATTTTTCCGATGGGGAAGTGATGGCGATGCTGACCGAATTGGAAGTCAACGGCAAGCGCTATCCGGTCAACTACCCTCCGGATACTCCGCTGCTGTACGTTCTGCGTGATGAACTCGGCTTGACCGGCAGCAAGTACGGCTGCGGGGAAGGGCAGTGCGGCGCTTGCGCCGTACTGATTGGCGGAGCGCCGCGACGCTCTTGCCAGATCCCCGTGAGCGCGGCCGCGGGAAAACCCGTGGTGACCATCGAAGGCCTGGAAAAAGACGGGCGGCTGCATCCTGTTCAGCAGGCGTTTCTCGATGCCGGTGCTTTTCAGTGTGCCTACTGCACTTCAGGCATGATCATGAGCAGTGTAGGCTTACTGCAAACGAATCCGAATCCCAGTCAGGCGGACATTGTTCAATTTTTGCAAGGCAATGTGTGCCGCTGCGGGACGCACCCGCGCATCATCGATGCGGTCCGTCAGGCAGCCAAAATGATGCGGGAGCAAGGGCGATGAATAACGTCGAAGGAAAACTCTTCATCGAGCCGGAGCGCTACGAATTTACCGCGGCCTCATTCCATCAATTCGAACTGGCGCGCCGCGATTTTTTCAGAATTCTTGGCGCGGGAATCGCCGTCTTCGCAATTGCGAAAGATGCGATGGTGGCGCAGGAGACAGCGCCGGGGCACCGGAGCTTTCACAACGAAGAGCTGCCAAAGGACATTAGCGCATGGCTGCACGTCGGCGAAGACGGCAGCGTAACCGGATTCACCGGCAAAGCTGAAATTGGGCAGAACATTCGCACGGAACTTGCGCAGACCATTGCGGACGAATTGCGCGTGCCGTTTGAGAGCGTTCGCATGGTGATGGCAGACACGGCTCTGACCCCTTTTGACGCGGGAACTTTTGGCAGCAGGACGACTCCTACCATGACGCCGCAGTTGCGGCGCGTGGCGGCTGCGGCCAGGGATATTCTGGTAGAGGCCGCAGCGAAGGAGTGGAGCATCCAGGCGGCCGGATTGGTTGCCGTCGACGCGAGAGTCACTGACCCCGCATCGGGCCGCTCGCTTAAGTATGCGGAGCTTGCGCGCGGCAAGGCGCTCGCGCAGAACCTCCCTGCGGAAGATCCCATCACGCCTGCGACCGAATGGACAGTTGCGGGGAAAGCGATTCCGAAAGTAGACGGCCGCGCGTTCGTTACCGGCCGCCACCAGTACACGACGGATTTGCGGCCCGCAAGCACGCTTTATGGGAAAGTACTCCGGCCGCCTTCCTTTGGTGCAACACTTACTTCCTTCCGGCAGGAAGAAACCAAGACGATGCCTGGAGTTTTCGTGGTGCGAGACGGGGACTTCGTCGGCACGGCAGCACCCACGGAGCGCGAGGCCCAGGCAGCACTGGACGCCGTGAAAGCGGAATGGAAAGAGGTTCCGCAGATTTCCAGTAAAGAACTCTTTGCCTACCTTAAGCAAAACGCCGCAGCGAAAACCGAGGATCGTTTTCACAAGCAGAAAGGTTCGATTGAAGAGGGGCTGGCGAACGCCGCGCATCGGCTCGACGCCACGTACACCATCGCGTACATCGCGCACGCTCCGCTGGAGCCGCGCGCGGCCGTGGCTCAGTGGGCCGACGACAAACTTACGGTCTGGACTGGCACGCAGCGGCCGTTCGCAAACCGCGACGAACTTGCTGCGGTATTTCACCTGCCAGAGAGCAGTGTGCGCGTGATTGTGCCCGACACCGGCTCGGCATATGGAGGGAAGCACACTAGCGATGCGGCAATTGAAGCCGCTCGACTGGCGCGCGCGGCGGGGCGTCCGGTTAAAGTTGTTTGGACGCGCGAGGAAGAGTTCACTTGGGCGTATTTCCGCCCGGCGGGCGTTATCGAGATCAAGAGCGGCATCGCTGGTGATGGCGCGCTAACGGCATGGGAATTTCACAACTATCATTCCGGGGCGTCCGGGATCGAGACTCCTTACGTCGTTGCGAACCAGCGAACGGAATATCATCAAGTGCCGCTGATTTTGCGCAGCGGCTCCTATCGCGGGCTTGCGGCCACTGCGAATCACTTCGCACGCGAAACGCACATGGATTCGCTGGCGAGCGCGGCCAAGATGGATTCTCTCGATTTCCGTATGAAAAATCTTGCCGACACGCGAATGCGCGCGGTGCTGGAGGCGGCAGCTAAATCTTTTGGCTGGCCGCGCAAGAAAACGCAAGAAGGACAAGGATTTGGAATCGCGTGCGGCGCAGAAAAGGGCAGTTACGTCGCAACCTGCGCCGAAGTTTCTGTGGATCGCGGCTCTGGCGCTGTTCGTGTGATGCGGCTTGTCGAGGCGTTCGAATGTGGCGCCATCGTCAACCCCGATGGTCTGCAAAATCAAGTCGTCGGGGCGATGATTCAGGGCTTGGGCGGCGCGCTCTTCGAAGCCATCGAGTTTGAAGACGGGCGCATCAAGAATCCCCGTTTCTCGAGCTATCGCGTGCCGCGCTTCCGCGACGTGCCGGAAATCGAAGCCGTATTGCTCGATCGGAAAGACATTCTTTCGGCGGGCGCGGGCGAGACACCGATCATGGCGGTCGCGCCTGCGATCGGTAACGCCATTTTTGACGCCACCGGCGTTCGCCTCAACAACTTGCCAATGGTTCCCAATGGCCTTCGGCTCGCGTAAAATCCAGTCTTGGTTGGAGTAGTCTAATTGAGACTACTACTAGTCCATCTAGTCGTGTTGCGACTAGTTTTTCAGACCGTTTTGTCCTTGGCGAAGCACAGCGATTCCATGTTGCACTCGATGCATTTCGGTTTGCGAGCGTAGCAAACCCGGCGTCCATGCCAGATCAGTTGGTGGGAAAACTGGATCCATTTCTCTTGCGGGATAATCTTCATCAAGTCTTGCTCGACCTTCTTGGGGTCTTCGTTCCGCGACAGGTCCAGCCGCTTTGAGAGACGTAGCACGTGCGTATCCACGACTACGCCGCTGGGAATTCCATACGCGGTGCCGAGCACGACGTTGCCGGTTTTCCGCGCCACGCCGGGAAGCGTGAGTATTTCCTCCATCGTTCGCGGCACTTGTCCGCCGAATTGTTCTAGGATCGCTTTACTCGCGCCCATCACGGACTTCGTTTTGTTGCGAAAAAATCCTGTTGGACGAATGTCTTGTTCCAGTTCGCTAGGCGTGGCGTAGGCGAACGCCTTCGCATCCGGATATTTCTTATAGAGCGTTTGGGCAACCTGGTTCACGCGTACATCGGTGCACTGAGCGGAAAGAATCGTAGAGATCAACAATTGAAATGCGTTCTCGTGCTTCAGTTCGCAGCTCGCATTCGGATACGCCTCATCCAGTTTCGCGAGAATTGCCGTCACGCGCTTGGAATCAGTTCCCGCCGCGCGCGCCATCTTGGCAGCCTTGGCTGGCTTCGGTGCTTTCGACTTTGCCGAGGCGGGTTTCTTCTTTGACGGTTTTTTCTTCGCTCTTGTGGCCATAGGAGCCAAAACTATAGCATGGAGGAAAGTGACGAGAGCAATCTGCGGAACGCCTTCCCCCGGTGACTGCGCTGATTTTTTTCTTCCGCGGGAATCTCCGCAAAAGTTTTCCCGAGGGCAGGGAAGTAAAACACCGGATCATAGCCAAAACCACCCGATCCCCGCGGCGCTTCCAAGATTTCTCCTTCAACGCGATCCGTAACGATGGCCTTGGCTCGTCCGTGTTCCGTCAGCGCAATCGCGCATACGAAATACGCCGCGCGCTCGGCTCCAGTTTTGCCTCGCATCTCTCCGAGCAGCTTTTCAATCCTTTGCGAATTCGTGGCCCGCGGCCCCGCGTATCTCGCGGAATGAACTCCTGGCGCACCGCCGAGTGCAGGCACAACCAGTCCCGAATCATCGGCGAAGACCAATCCGTCCCACAGCCGCGAGTAGTGGAGCGCCTTGCCTGCCGCGTTTTCGGCGAATGTTGGAGCGTTTTCTTCAAACTCGGGAAGTTTATCGAGTCCCAGCAGCAGTGCTAACTCAACTGCTAGGGAAACTCCGGACGCCATTGCAAGCATGCGATATTCGGAGAGCTTCCCTCGGTTGGACGAAGCGAGAAAAAGCTTAGCGGGCGCGGGCACTGAATTTCAGGGGCAGGAGAGCGCGTTGTTCTTCTGTCAGTCGGCGAATCCCTGCGGCAGCAAGCGCCAACAAGTCTTGCATCTCGCTTCCGGAAAACGCGCGTCCCTCCGCGGTCGCCTGGATTTCCACAAAATGCCCGTCGCCGGTCATAACCACGTTCATATCCACTTCCGCACGCGAATCTTCTTCGTAAGCGAGATCCAGCAGCGCGCGGTCGTCCACAATGCCCACGCTCGTGGCTGCGACGGTATCAATCAGCGGCGAACTCTTCAAGATTCCCGCCGCGGTCAATCGTTCGAACGCCAGCGCCAGCGCCACGAACGCTCCCGTGATAGATGCCGTGCGGGTTCCGCCATCCGCTTGAATTACGTCGCAATCGAGCCACACGGTACGCTCGCCCAGCGCCTCCTGGTCCGTCACCGCGCGCAACGAGCGGCCAATCAGTCGTTGAATTTCCAGCGTCCGCCCGGACTGCTTTCCACGCGCTGCTTCACGCGGCGTGCGTTCCTCGGTAGCGCGCGGCAGCATTCCATATTCACTGGTGACCCAGCCTTTGCCGCTGCCCTTCAGAAAACTGGGCACGCCATCATCGACCGTCGCCGTGCAGATTACGCGCGTGTTTCCCAACTCAATCAGGACGCTGCCTTCCGCCGTGGAAATAAAATCCGGCGTGATTTTCAAGGGACGCATCTGGTCCGCGGTCCGGCCGTCGGCTCTCACTCTTCCTCCTGCGGTCGTCACTCCGGGGCTTAAAGATTTCTATGGTCTACTCTCGGTTTGACCCAGTTTGCCGGGGGCCTTATCCGCTGTCAACGTGGCAAGAACTGACGCGGGTGCCTTCGCGGCCCGTGCTGGCGATGCCGGTTTGTCTGTGCCGGCTGGCGTCGGTGCCGGATTCGGCGGCTCTTGAGCTACGTTCGTGTTCACCACAAATGTTCCGGTCAAGTCCAAATGCCCAGCGAGCGTTTCTACTTCTTGCCCATGAATCAGGATTTTCAGCCGTTGCACCTGCGGCACATTGGCTTCCAGAGTCCGTGTGATGGAATTCACAGCCAGCTGCTCGCTCACAATCCCGGACGGAATGGAAGTCGCCAGCGCCTCCGAAAAATCCGCGATCGCCGTGCCATCTGGCAGTAAATAAAACGCCAGCAGCAAAGCGTCCGGCGGCAACGTGCGCAACTCCGTGTCTACGGGCCCCGCGAGCAGCGTGTTCAGAATCTGTTTCGATCGCAGTACCGGGTCATTCGACAGGGGCAGTTCCGCCGTAACCGGTACCAGCGTGGAATCGATCGCGTCGGCGGCCCAGAAGAGTTTGGCTTTCACGCGGGGTTCGCCCGGATTGATGGCAATCGGCTGTGTCAATTCGCGCCGCGCCTGTTCTTCGCTCTGCTGCTGGAGCCTTGCAGCGCGCTTCACTCGCCTGCGGAGTATTGGGAAATAAATCGCGGCCGCAAGCACGGCGACAACTAGCCCGCCAATCAGCCAGAATCTCCAGCTTGGCGTCATGGTAGTGCTCCAGGCGCACTCGGAACAACATAGGATGGCCTGAACGCCGCAGCTCCACGCGCGATGGCGTCCGCCACACCTGGGGCCATGCGGTCCAGGTCGGCGCGGTCCTCCACCGTCACGCTGGAGACTTCCACGGCGATGGCCGGCGCTGCCGTGGTTCGAAGCTGGCGCACGCTGGCGGACTGTGCAGTATCCGGCGAACCCTTGAAACGCTGGGCGAGAAATCCCTGCACCAGATCGCCAAATGACTTGCTCAATCCAAGAAACGGTGCCTGCGCGCGGTCCCAAGGAATCAGGCCGCTGGCATTCGCAACCGCCGGCAAATCCGAGTTCACGTATACGCGCGCCGTGCCCGGCAGTCCCGTCGATGAGATGTGTAGCGTGACGAATACCGCTCCACGTTGCGCGTTGGCGGTTGTGGAGCGATCGTCAAACGAAGGATTCTCATTTCCTTGCCGCGTCTGCACTACTTGAAAGCCTTGCAACTCCAGCGCGCGTCGAACCTGAACCGCAAAATCCAGAACAATCTCGCTTTCGCGGATGCCCCCTGTGCCGCGCGCGCCTGGATCCGTACCGCCATGAGCCGGATCGAGCACAACGATGTTGAGGCCGGATTGTTGCGTTTGCGCGCCAAACGCGGAGGCTGCTGTTCCTACCGCACCCCCGAGGCCAGGAGAGGCCGTGGGGCTTGTCGCCGCCGGCACGCCAGGCGAAGGTTGTTGCGCTTGCGAAAGAGTTGGCGACGCAGAGACCAACACAGCAGCCAGAACCGACACGGACAGCAGCCCAATCAAAGAGAGAAACTTCATTCGGAAGATATTGCTCACCCGTAACAGCATACCAAATCCGTCCCTCGGTTCGCGCCGCCGGCTGCATCTCAGGGATTCATCGGGGCAAGGAACAGCGGCTTCAGTTTGACTTTCTCGAGCAAGGCATTAACACTTGCCAGATCTTCCTTTTGGAAAGCGGCCCAATGTGCCAGCGTCTCTTGCGCAGCCTCTTCCCACCTTGCGCTGGCCGTTGCGGCATCCGTCGTTGGACCCAGTTCGGAGCTGTCCACAATGACCAAGAGCCGAGTGAGCGCTCCCTCAACTTGAGGGAGAGTTTCGTGCTCCTTGTTTGGCAAAGCTTGCCCAAACAATCCAAAATCCGCATCGCTATCGGGCTCGACCGCTTCCTCAACCTTCTTCTCCAGCTCCTGCAAAGCCGTCAGAAGTTCACTGTTGCCGCTGGCATCCTTCTTGCGTACGTCGATTTGCTTTCGTAAATCGCCGATCTGTTGCACCCCCATGGAAACTTCGCCCAATCGCGCTGCAAGTTTCGACGCCAGGCCGAACTGCCTCGTCAGGGCGTCCTGTGGCGTTTTCACGCGCGGATCCAGCCTGATCGTCAGTGGTTGCGTACTGCTCTTGCCCTTCGTAGTAAGCTTCACGGTGTAGTTGCCGGGTGCCGCCAGTGGTCCAGCCGGGCCCCAGAACGATCTGCGCACGCCCTTCGGCATCGCATAGCGAAGGTCCCAGACGAATCGGTGCATGCCCGCCTCCGCCAGAAGAGGTTTCGGATCGCGCACCCACTCCATTTGAATTGGCACGTCGTTGGGATTTGTCTTGTGCAAGACGTCATCGCTCGCGAATCGCCGCACCAGGTTTCCTTCGGAGTCGAAGATTTCCAGCTGAATCGGCGCTGACGCTCTTTCCTTCAAGTAATAATCGAGCACCGCGCCTTCGGGCGGGTTGGCGGCCAAGAATTCATCCATGGGCACTGGCGTGCCTTGGTCCGATCCTGTCCGCATGCGAATCGCGGCTTCAGGCCTAAAGAGCCATGCATCGGCTGCAGCGACATGCGCGTCCATCTGCCGCAGCGGTGTCACATTGTCCAAAATCCAAAATGAACGGCCAAAGGTCGCAATCACCAAGTCGCTTTCGTGTACGACCAGGTCGCGCACCGACGTCACCGGCAGATTGAGCTGCAAGGACTCCCAATCGTCTCCGTCATTCAACGAAACGTAGGCGCCCTTTTCCGTGCAAGCGTACAGCAAACCTTTCCGGGCAGGATCTTCCCGCACGCAATTCAAGAAGCTGCCTTCGGGAATCCCATCCGAGATGCGTTGCCAGCTCTTTCCGAAATCGCGCGTGCGATAGAGATACGCCTGATAATCGTCAAGACGATGCCTGTCCACCGCGGCATACGCTGTCCCCGCATCCGAATGCGACGCTTCGATGTGCGTCACTTTGCTCCAGGGCGTCAATTCCGGCGGCGTAACGTTCTCCCAGGTTTTTCCTTCGTCTTGCGTCAGTTGGATTTGCCCGTCGTCCGTTCCTGCCCATATTTCTCCGGCTTGCACATACGATGGTCCAATTGTATAAATAACGCCGCGGCGTTTGCCCCTCGGCGTATCCGCAGCCGTCGTGGCGTCCAGATTTGGCGGCACACCCGCATCTTCGCGCGTGAGGTCGGGACTGATCACCTGCCACGAGTTTCCTCCGTCCGCCGTCCGAAATAGAACTTGCGAGCCGAAGTACAGTACGTGCCGATCGATTGGCGAAAACACAAGCGGCAGCGTCCACGTGCGTCGGTACTTGCCCGGTTGCCCAAACGTCGGCGGCATCTGCTGGACCTGTTCGTCGCTGAAATCCTGGCGCGCGACAAACCCGCCGAACACGACGCCGGGATTCAGCGGATCCGGCGCGATGTAGCCATTTTCATCGCCGGCGTCGATCGGGCGCCAATCGTGAAAATTCAAGGAGCGATACCTGCTGCGGCTGGGCGTGGCTATCGCATTGCTATCCTGTTGGGCGCCATATACCCAGTACGGAAACTGGTTGTCCGTCACCACATGGTAGAACTGCCCTGTTGGCTGGTTGAACCAGGAACTCCATGTTTCTCCGCCGTTGCGCGTCACGATCGCGCCTTGATCGCAGCTGAGAATCATCCGGCGCGGCTCGTCCGGATCGATCCAAAGTTCGTGGTAGTCATCGCCTCCAGGAGCGCCCTTGAATGCCGCGAACGTTTTCCCTCCGTCATGCGATTGGTAAGCCGTAGTGTTCGGAACATACACTGTGTCGGGGTCTTTGGGATCCACGCTGGCTTCCCCGAAATACCAACCGCGTTGCCAGATTCGCCGATCGTGCGAAACACGTAGCCAGCTCTGTCCAGAATTATCCGAACGAAACAGCCCGCCTTCCTTCGCGTCCACGATCAAATAAATCCGCCGCGGATTGCTTGGTGCGAACGCTATGCCAATTCGTCCAAGCCCTTCCGTTGGCAATCCTTGCCCGCTCACGCGTTCCCAATGATCGCCTCCATCAATCGACCGATAAAGCCCGCTTCCCGGTCCGTTCGAGGGAGGGTAGACGCTCCATGGCGGCCTTCGCGTTTGCCAGAGCGATGCGTAAATCGTTTTTGGATTTCCTGGTTCGAACGCTACATCAATCGCGCCGGTGTTTTCGTCATGAAACAGAATCTTTTGCCATCTCTTTCCTCCATCCCTTGACCGAAATACGCCGCGCTCCTGGTTCGGCCCGTAAGCATGCCCCAGGGCGGCGACGAAAACCTTGTTTGCGTCCCGCGGGTCCACGAGAATCCGCCCAATCTGCCGCGAATCCTCCAGTCCAATGTGCGCCCACGTTTTGCCGCCATCCGCCGACTTGTACATCCCATTTCCGTACGAAATGGACGACCGCATGTCGGCTTCGCCCGACCCGACATAAATCACCTTCGAATCTGACGGCGCTACTGCAATCGCCCCAATCGATGCAATGGACTGCGAATCGAAGACGGGCTTCCACGTTCGCCCCGCGTCATTCGTTTTCCAAACGCCTCCGCCCACGCTTCCGAAATAGAAAATTTCCGGTTGCCCACGCACGCCCGTCACTGCCAGCACGCGCCCTCCGCGCGATGGCCCGATCAGTCGCCACCGCAGCTCCTGAAATAATTTTGGATCGTATTGCTTAGGCGCGTCACGTCCGGCCAACAGCCGAACCGAACCAGCGAGCGCGAATAGGGCAACTAGCAATGCAAAAGCGAAGCGGCGCAGTTTCACGTCAGCAGTCTCCTGGCAAAAGGAAGCTTTCCCAAAGATTGCTGAGTATATCCTAGGCGCCTGACAAAACCGCCCGGCTCTTTCGAACCGGGCGTCAGGGAATAGTTCAGATGAAGAATCTCCTAGGCTGTTTCCAACTCCTCGACGCTTTTCACCAACACCGG
>WNEX01001403.1_pt1 | contig 11405 bp, 14 predicted proteins | sample 5399841 | NCBI WGS metagenome assembly WNEX01 (sample SAMN13153337, study PRJNA577476) | soil metagenome | isolation source: 40 cm grassland meadow soil 2 days after 1st rain plot 5 | place: USA:California | collected 2015-09-18 | reverse complement strand
CCTCACGAACAAGTACTCGGAGGGCTATCCCGGCCGCCGGTACTACGAGGGCCAGCAGATCATCGACCAGGTCGAGACGATCGCGATCGAGCGCGCGAAGTTGTTGTTCGGCGTCGAGCACGCCAACGTGCAGCCGTACTCGGGATCACCCGCGAACCTGGCCGTGTACTTCGCCTTCCTGCAGCCGGGCGACACGATCATGGGAATGGCGTTGCCGATGGGCGGTCACCTCACGCACGGAGCACCGCCGACGCTCTCCGGGAAGTGGCTCCACCCAGTACAGTACGGCGTGCGCAAGGACACCGGACGCGTCGACATGGACCAGGTCGCCGATCTCGCGCGACGCGAACGTCCGAAGATCATCGTCTGCGGCGGAACGGCGATACCGAGAACCATCGACTTCCCGGCGTTCGCACAGATCGCGAGCGACGTTGGTGCGCTCCTCCTGGCCGACATCGCGCACATCGCCGGACTCGTCGCCGGCGGCGTGCACCCGTCGCCGGTCGGACACGCTCCTGTCATCACGACGACGACACACAAGACGCTGCGCGGCCCGCGGGGCGCGATGATCCTGTGCACGGAAGAACACGGCAAGAAGATCGACTCGGCGATCCTGCCCGGTCTGCAAGGCGGTCCGCACAATCACACGACGGCGGCGATCGCCGTCGCGCTGAAGGAAGCTGCCACGCCCGAGTTCCGCTCATACGCGGCCGACGTGGTCGCGAACGCGAAGGTGCTCGCGGACGAGCTGCTCGCGCGGGGGTTCGACCTCGTCTCCGGTGGGACCGACAACCACCTCATCCTGATCGACCTCACGAACAAGGACGTGCGCGGCAAGCCGACGGCGAAGGCTCTCGATCGTGCCGGGCTCGAGCTGAACTTCAACGCGGTACCGTTCGATCCTCGTCCGCCGGCCAACCCGTCGGGGCTGCGCATCGGCACACCGTCCGTGACCAGCCGCGGCATGGGCCCGGACGAGATGAAGCACATCGCGCGGTGGATGGACGAGGGCGTCGAAGCGGCCAAGGCGTCCGACGAGGACGCGATCGAGCGCATCTTCGCCGAGGTGAAGGAGCTCACCGCATCGTTCCCCGCGCCGGGGCTACGCGGGTAAGCGCGCCGTCGTGACGCATCCGGACGCTGCACTCGTCGTCTCCGCTGCGCGGATGATGTCGTGGATCGAGACCGTCTGTGCCCAGGGCAGCCGTCGTCCCGGGTCGGCGCCCCACCGTCCACGGCGCCGTGACCCCCCAAGATCGTCGCGTACAGCTCGCGGTCCCGCATCGTCTCCGCCTCCTCTGCCGTCGTGGCGGCGGGACGATAGCAGGCGGCCCCTCAGCCGGTCACGCTACCCACACGAAACCCGGAAGAGCCATTTAGAGGAAGCGGGCCGCGGCGCGGCGTCCGCAAGCCGATCTCTGGTACGAGGAGAGGAGCTGACGATGTTCGATCGCATCACATTTGATCCCCACATCATGGGCGGCCGCGCCTGCATCCGCGGGATGCGGATTCCGGTCTCGGTCGTCGTCGGTCAGATCGCGCACGGCACCTCCTTCGACGAGGTTCTCGCGGGCTACCCCGATCTCGAGCGCCAGGACATCGAGGAGGCCCTCCGCTACGCGGCTTGGCTCGCGCAGGAGCAGGTGAAGCTCGGCTGAGCCCGCGTGCGGTTTCTCGCCGACATGGGCGTCGATCAGCGAGTCGTCGACTGGCTGCGCGAGCAGGGACACGAGGTGGCGCACTTGCGCGACGACGGGCTCCACCGGATGGCCGACGAAGATGTCTTTGCCAAGGCCATCGCGGAGGATCGCATCGTCCTGACCTTCGACCTGGACTTCGGCGAGATCGCGGCACTGTCGCGCGGCCGGAAGGCGAGCGTGGTCCAACACCGCACGTCATCGACCGGTTGGCCGCGGCGATCGCCGGCGCACCGGGCGCTCGCGGACGGCGCGGTGGTCACGGTCGAAGAGTCACGCATTCGGATTCGACCGTTGCCGATCGGACGGACCACCACGCCGCCATGAGCGTGAGGCGGGACCCTGGTACTCCGTCGCGACGCCCCCCACCACGCTCGAGCGCGTGCGCGGGCCGATCATCGAGCTCCAGGCACCTGGAGGGTGAATTTCACAAATTGTTCATCGAGCCGCTGATCGTCGCGGACGGTCGGATCGACGGCGCCATGAGATTCCTCAGGCGAATGAAATTTACGAGGCTCGACGAATTCAAGACCTCCGTTAGCAGCTGGCGATCCCGACACACTTAATCTGGGGAGCTGACGATCCGACCTTCCCCGAGCCGAGGGCTCGGAGGATGGGCGATCATTCCCGAACGTAGCGGGGTTTCACGCAGCCCCGCACCCCGTGCCGGTCGCGGGCGAACCGCGACTTCCGTCACACGAACCCGCTGTGCCCGCCCGCGGGTGCAGCCGCATGTCGGCCTCGCGAACGACGAGGAGAAGCCCCACGAGTAGGATGGTCAGCGCGGCTACTACTGCCCAAACCATCAGAGGTCCTCCAGCTGCTCGATGCGATGGTACGCCAGGCGGTTGACCCACACAACCGCGAACGTCCCGACCGCTGTAGCCAGGACGGCCGCGAGGACCAGCACTGGGCTCGCGGTCGCGTAATGCTGGGCCAGCCAGCCGACGAGGGAAGCCCGAGCTCGCCGCGAAACCGTGGATACGACTCGGGCGTGACTTGTCATCGCCGTCGTTTAGTGTCATACACTTACGTGTGTGCGATTCAGCTGGGACGCGCGCAAGGCCGCGGCGAACCATCGCAAGCACGGCGTGACGTTCGAGGAGGCCACGACCGTCTTCGCCGATCCGCTGGCGTTGATCGTCGGCGATCCGATGCATGCGGACCGCGCGGTGATCATCGGCGAGTCGGCTCTACGGCGCACCCTGGTGACCGTATTCGCCGAGCGCGTCGGAGACGCGCATCATCAGTGCGCGGCGCGCCACCCGCCATGAGAGGAGACGACATGAAGAAGGCGAAGAAGCGTAGCGCACGGGAGCCATCGGCAGCCTCGCTGCGTGAGATTCCCGAGGTGGACTTCTCGCGGGTGAAGGTGCGGCGCAACCCCTACGCGGCACGCATCGCCAGGGAGGGCATCGTCGTGCAGGTCGGACGGGGGCGACCCAAGAGGCTCTTGGAAGTCGGTGGCACGCGACCGCGGTCGGTTCGGTTCCCGGACGAAATATGGAAGCAGATCGAGACGACGGCGAGGGCCAGGGGCCTCACCGTGCACGCGGCCCTGCGTGAGGCGATCCTCGTATGGCTGCGGCGCGCGGCCTGAGTGCAGCCGGTGCTCCGGCCCACCGGCTGCGCGTCAACCTCGGTGATCGTGACCTTATAGCCGCTGCCTCTCCACCACCACCAGCCGCGGGCGCTGGCACGCGCACGCTCGACTCCTCGCCCGTCGCGGAGAGGGCCCGCGACGTCGCGAGCCTTCGCGAGCGCCGACTCGACGTCGGCGGGGCTCTTGGCGTGGACGCCCTCGCAGCCGAGCCCTCGCATCACGACATCCCAGCACACCGTCCCCATCTCCGTGCCGAAGTTTCGTCGGTAGAGCATCTACTCGTTCGGGACCTCCATCGACCACGACCCCTCGGCGAAGATCTCAGATTGTCCGACCCGTTTTCAGGAGCTGTCTGCCGCGGTAGCCGCAGACATCGAAGAGCACCTCGAGGTCGGCGGCGGCCTCCCGCTCCGCCCACTCAGCGTCCTCCACCCACGACCTCGCGCACTCCCACGGGATATTGAGATTCGGCCGTGAGCCTCGGCGTGCTCAAGTTTTGATCGGCGACTTCGCTGGGACTATCATCGATCAGCCGTCTGCAGGAGCGGTATGAGGTCTTCAGGAAGATGTCGTAGGGAGGGAGACGGGTGGTTCAGTTCACTCGGCCCGCGCTCGACCGCGCGTCTGCCGTTCCTCACGGGCAAGCTTTTCTTCCAACGCTTGCGCCAGGAACTCCATTACGGACACACCGGCTCTGACGCAGTGCAGTTTCAGCGCGCGATGGAGATTCTTCGGCACCCTTGTGGCGAGCTGGACCGAGGTCTCCTGGGTACTTCGCGCCAACCCGCGGGGCGGGCTCTCCGCGGACGCCAAGGCTGAGGTCGGCAAAGGACCGACCTTCCTGACGAGCGCCGAGAAAAGCTCACGCTTCTTCTGTGCCGACCGCGAAGCCACCAGCAAGATCCTCCAACCGAGTCAGGGCCTCCCTCGTGAACCGGAACGGTATCAAGCCTCTCGCTGCGTTCCAACCCTGCACAGCCCCTCTCGCTCCGCCCGCACGTTCGTAGAACGTGGCTACCGGCGGAAGCGCGCCCAGGACCAGATACTGGGCGCCCAGTTCCAGTGCTCGACTACCTGCCAAGGCGAAGGCGAAGAGTCCCAACGAGCCCCTCCGGTGCCTTGGGTCAATCTCGAAGTAATCGAGCCGGTATGCGGCCCCGGTCGGAAGACGAAGGAGCCGCCTCCGAGGGCCGCACCAAAGCGCGACGGGGTGGCCTGCCGCATCTATGAGTCCGAAGCGTTCCTCCATTCCCTCCATCAGATTGGCCCACCGCCAGTGGTGGTGCCAATCCGTCCTCAATCGGAGCCCCGGCCAGGTGCCGTCCGCTTGTGCCAGTAAGGCGGCGGTCGGAGTGACGGCCGTGACACGTCCAACGTCGGGAAGCTCCCACACTCACCATATCAGGCGACTGACAGGCCGCAGTGTTCGCGGCCGGGTCAGGACCCGTTCGCATCGCGACAGATCCCGCACACAGAGCTGCGAGCGACCCTGGTACCGGCGGAACCGGGACCCCGCTGACTCGCAACGTATTGTTGCCTCGTTGCACGGCGTCTCGCGACGCCGCGTCCCCCCAGCGAGGCACGGTGCTTGCTCCCCCGTCAGCGCATGGTCGTGCTATCGTCGCGCCTATGGGGCCTCCGAAGCGGCGCGCGACCTACGAGGACCTGATGCAGGTCCCCGATACCAAGGTCGCCGAGATCATCGACGGCGAGCTCGTCGTCAGCCCGCGGCCCGCGTCGCCGCACGCGCACGCGGCCACCGTACTCGGCAGCGACGTCACCGGGCCGTTTCACCGCGGACCCGGCGATCCGGCAGGACCCGGCGGCTGGTGGATACTGCTCGAGCCGGAGCTGCACCTCGCCGAAGACGTCCTCGTTCCCGATTGGGCCGGGTGGCAGCGCGACCGCCTGCCGGTCTTCCCGGACACGCCCGCGTTCACCCAGGTGCCGGACTGGGTGTGCGAGGTGATCTCGCCGTCGACCGGCCGTATCGACCGGAGCCGAAAGATGCGGATCTACGCCCGTGAAGGGGTGTCGCACCTGTGGTTCGTCGAGCCGCAGCTCGAGACGCTCGAGATATATCGCCTCGAGTCTGGCCGGTGGGTCGTTGTCGGCACGCACGCCGGCGACGAGGCCGTCCGGGCCGAGCCGTTCGACGCCGTCGAGCTGCGGCTCGGGCGGTGGTGGATGCCCCGGAACCCGGCGGCGCAGTTGTAGCCGCCGCCTCCACGCTCCGGTTGCACGCAAGGAACTCCCCGAGGCTCGACGGTCGTGCCTGGTCGATCGTGCCATCGAACGGGTAGAGCAGCTCCAGCGCCTCCATCCCGATGTTCCGGATGGCGTGGCGGAGCCTCTCCTCGCGGAGACTTGGGGCCGTCGTCTCCTACTCGATCCGCCTACCTGCTCGTCATCCTCCGCGAGCCAAGGGCCGTCGAACGGGCGCTGGCGGCGGGGGGCTGATACCAGCGCGACGAGCCGGGCGCGGGGCGTGGTGATCGTCGTCGCCAGCCACGACGCTTCGGGGCAAGGTACACGCCCCTTGAGCGGCCCTCGAACGCCCCGTTACCGTGCGAACAGCCCTGCTCACACGGGAGGCTACGATGACGGACCAGCGGCTGCTTGCACGTATCACTTACGATCCGGACATCTTCGGCGGAAAGCCGATCATCCGAGGGATGCGCATCTCCGTCGAGTCGATCTTGAGTCTTCTTGCTCAGGGTGAGTCGGCCGAGGCGATCATCGACGACCATCCGGAGCTCGAACCAGACGATATTCGGGCGTGCCTCGCCTATGCCCATGCAGTCATCGCGCATGACTCACTCGACGCCGTCCGCCGAACCCGGCAGGCGACGTGAGGTTCCTCATCGATCGTTGCGCTGGCCGTCGCGTTGCCGAATGGTTGCGGGCCCAGGGGCACGACTGTCTGGAGGCTCGTTCAATCGGAGGTCCGGATCCCGGCGATCGCGTTTGCTGGACCGCGCGGTGGCGGAGCGCAGAATCTTGGTGACGATCGACACGGATTTCGGGACGCTCGTCTTCCGCGAGGGCGCCTCTCACACTGGTGTGATCCGCCTGCCCGACGTCCCGGCCAGGACTCGGATCACACTCATGTCCGACGTGTTGACGCGGTTTGCGGCTGATCTGGAGGGCGGCGCTATCGTGACGTACCGCCCGAGGCGGATCTCGGCGATGGGGTCGGGATTTGCGTCGAGCAGGTCGGCGAGCTTGTGGGCGAGGAGATTTGCTGCGGTCGGGCCGAGTGCCTCGTCCTCCAGCGCGTGGCTGTGATTGTGCGGATCGCTGGTGCAGTCCGTCGGCGTGAAGGATCCCGGCGTGTCGTACAGGAACGACCAGGGCGGCTTCTCGTAGCCGATCAGGTCGTCTCCGAGGCCGACCTGGAACCGGTACTTCGCGCTGGCGTGCCACGTCGGCACCGGCGGGTTTTCGCGGTTCGGGCAGCTCGCGTCCTCGATGCCCCAGGGGCCGCCCAGCATCAGCGCCGGGAAGGCCTCGCCGGGTTGGCGATGAACTGGAGGTCGGGGCCGACGTCCATCACCGCGACCGAAGCCGTGGTAGTGCCCCGACCCGCAAGGCAGGTCCAGGAGTCGGGTAGGGCAATGGGCGACTGGCGCGCTCCGCCAGAGCAGCGGACCCGGCGGCGGGCAGGCGGAGATCGTGGCGGCGATCGAGAGGTTCCGGGCGGCGGCCGCCTCCGACGGCTCGACGCCGCTCGCCGAAGCGCTCGCACGGGCGCCCGCTCGGTACCGGCGCCTGCTCGACTTCGTCGAGTGGAAGCTCATCGAGATGCCGCTACCCCGCCTCCAGACCATCGGCGACGAGTCCGTCACTTTCCTCTATGCGATCAACTGGACGCGGTCCGTCCGGCAGGGTGCCGACAAGGCGGGCCTTGAGGAGACACATCGGCGGTGTGTAGCATGCAGATGATCCTCATGAAGGCATCGACACGGGCGTACGAGCGTCTCAACATCACGCTTCCGAGGGCGACGGTGGAATTGCTCGACCGCGTGACGAAGAAGGGGAATCGCAGCCGGTTCATCGACCAGGCGATTCGCGAGCTCGCCCTCGGCCGGACGCGCGCACAGCTGCGGAAGCTCCTCGAGGAAGAGGGCCGCGTGAACCGGGATCGTGATCTACGACTGGCCGCGGAGTGGGCGGCGGTGGATGCGGAGACGTGGCCGGTTCGTCGACGGCGGTAGCGCGTCCACGCCGCGGAGACGTTTGGCTCGTCGCGCTCGACCCCACGGTGGGCTCGGAAATCCGCAAGACCCGGCCGGCGGTCATCGTACAGAACGATCATTCGAACCGCACCGCCTCCACCACCATCGTTGCTCCGGTGACCTCGCGCGCGCGGTCGCGACTCTATCCGAACGAGGCGTTCGTCCGCGCGGGCGAGGGCGGCTGCCGACTCGACTCGATCGTGCTCGCGCGCCAGATTCGCTGCGTCGACCACGCGCGTCTCGTCCGGCGACTCGGCAAACTTCGCCCATTGACGCTGGCGGCGGTCGACCGAGCATTGCTCATCACGCTTGGTCTCATCGACCTCTGAAGGGATGACAACCCAGCGGCAGCGCTCGCAGAGCATCCGGCTTGCTATGCGTCCGATGCCTCTGCCCCGCCTCCAGACCATCGGCGACGAGTCCGTTGTCCAGCGGCTGGCGTTCGTGGATCAAGCCCAAGCGGGGCCGCAACAGCGGATTGTTGGGCGGCACGCTACCTCGACAACGTAAGCGGATGATGGAGAAAGGCGCGCGAGGCTGGTATAGCGATTTGGCGATGAGGAACGGTCAAGAGCTTGTTCCGTGAAGCACAGAACGATCATTCGAACCGCGTCAACCCTTGCGCACGGGGATGTTCTCGTGGCGACGTCGAGTACGAGCGGCTGGTCGAGCGACCTTGTCCAACGGGATCATTCCCCTCCGCGCCGTTTGCCGGCGGGAAGTGATCAGCGACCGAAATCGCTCGCTGGTCTCGTAGATCACCTCCTCCAGGTCGGCAGGGTCGATGCCTTGGAGGACTGCGGCCGCACGACCGTGTCGCGTTATTACGATCACATCATCACGCGCGAGTTCTATGTACTCACTCAGCTTGGCCTTGACCTCGCGAATCGTCGCCATCTTCATGGCTTCCGCCTCCTGATCGGTCGGACGGTATGCGGCGTCAATCGCCGACCCTTGTCCCAGACATGCAGCACAAGCACCTCCCGGCGGCGCTCGTCGACGTCGTAGTACACACGGAAGTCTCCCACTCGCAGTCGATACGGCGGGTAGAATTCGCCACGCATTCGCTTCACACGACTCCGCCGCTCGAGGGTCGGTTCCACGGCGAGCACCTTCCTCACGACGCTCAAGATCGTCCTACGATGAAACACGCGGATCGCATTCAGCTCCCGTACCGCCTCCGGGTGGATCACCACTCGGAACACGTCACATTTGTAGTCTCAAATGTGTCCCAAGACAAGGTCTTCGAAACAGGGAGGCGGCGGTGCCCGGGGACTGGCGCCTGTTCGCCGTCGAGGGCTGAGCCGCCCGTAGGCAAACCCGCGGCCCCTTTGGCGACAGGGCCATTCCTCTGGCACCATGCGCGCACCATGACGCCCACCGATCCGCAGCTCGCCTACCGGGACGAAGCCTTCCTTGACAGCGACGCCGCGCGCCCGCTGCGCATCCTCGCCGAGTACCTCCAGCCCCTGCATGCGTTCGCGCGGGAGCGCGTCCACGACACCATCGTGTTCTTCGGCTCCGCCCGGCTGCGCGCCGATGGACCCCTCGGGCGATACTACGCCGAGGCGCGCGAGCTGGCGCGCCTGGTGACCGAGTGGTCGCAGGAGATCGCATCGCCGGCGCACCGCTTTCTCGTCTGCAGCGGCGGCGGGCCGGGCATCATGGAAGCCGCGAACCGCGGCGCGGCCGACGCGGGCGGGCGCTCGATCGGGCTCAACATCGGCCTCCCGCACGAGCAGCGCCCGAACCCCTACATCACGCCCGGCCTCGGGTTCGAGTTCCACTACTTCTTCATGCGCAAGCTCTGGTTCGCGCACCTCGCGCGCGCCATCGTCGTCTTTCCCGGCGGCTTCGGCACGCTCGACGAGCTGTTCGAGATCCTGACCCTCTGCCAGACGCGCAAGCTCGATCGGCCGATCGTGATCCTCCTGTACGGGGCGAGCTACTGGCGCGAGATCGTCAATTTCCCGGCCCTCGTGCGCTACGGGATGATCGCGGAGGAAAACCTCGGGTTGTTCGACTTCGTCGACACCCCGGCCGATGCGCTCGCGCGGCTCCGTGCCGCCCTCGGGAGCGAGAGCGCGACCGCCGCGCCGTCGTTCGCTCGCTCGCGAACGTGCGCCAATCCCGACGGGGTCCCGTGATGGCCGCGTCCCGGGAATCCGAGCGCGCGCTGCTCCTGCGCGTGGCGCGCCAGGCGATGGTCGAGCACGGGCTCGAGCCCGACTTCCCGCCCGCCGCGCTGGCCGAAGCCGGCGGCCTGTCCGACGACGCGAGCGCCCGCGACGGCGCGGAGCGCGACCTGCGCGCACTCCCCTGGTGCTCGATCGACAACGACGATTCGCGTGATTTGGACCAGCTCACGGTGGCCGACGCCCCCGCGGGCGGGTGCACCACCATCCGCGTGGCGGTCGCCGACGTGAGCGCCGCCGTCGCCCGCGGCTCGGCGCTCGATCGACACGCCCGCACCAACACCACCTCGGTGTACACGCCGCCTCGGAACTTTCCGATGCTGCCGGACCGGCTGAGCACCGACCTGACGTCGCTCAACCCGGACGTGGACCGTCTCGCGGTGGTGGTGGAGATCGCGGTCGGCGGCGACGGCGTGTGCGGCGAGTCGAAGGTCTACCGCGCCCTCGTGCACAACCACGCGAAGCTCGCCTACCATGCGGTCGGCGCGTGGCTCGAGGGCGACGGCCCGCTGCCTGCGGCGGTCGCCGCCGTTCCCGGGCTGGCGGAGAACCTGAAGCTCCAGGACGGCCTGGCGCAGCAGCTGAAGGCGCACCGCCACGACCACGGCGCGCTCGAGCTCGAAACCGTGGAGGCGCGGGCGGAGTTCGACGGCGACACCGTGGGCAGGCTCGCGGCGGAGAAGCCGAACCGCGCCAGGGACCTGATCGAGGACTTCATGATCGCGGCCAACGGGATCGTCGCGCGCTTCCTCGAAGCGCATCGATTCCCCGTCTTGCGCCGCGTCGTGCGCTCGCCCGAGCGCTGGCAGCGCATCGTCGCGCTCGCCGGCGACCTCGGCGACCGGCTGCCGGCCGAGCCCGATGCGCCCGCCCTCAACGCCTTCCTCCTGAAGCGGCGCGCGGCCGATCCACTCGGCTTCCCCGATCTCTCGCTGACGATCATCAAGCTGCTCGGACGCGGCGAGTACGTGGCGAGCCTTCCCGGCCAGGCCGTCGTCGGACACTTCGCTCTCGCCGTGAGCGAGTACACGCACTCGACGGCGCCCAACCGGCGCTATCCGGACCTCGTCACCCAGCGCCTCGTGCGCGCGGCGCTCGCCCAGCAGGAGGTTCCGTACGGTCGCGACGAGCTCGGCGCCCTCGCCGCGGAATGCACGCTCAAGGAGGACGGCGCCCAGAAGGTCGAACGGTTGGTGCGGAAGGCCGCGGCCGCGTGTCTCCTGACGAGACGCATCGGCCAGCAGTTCGACGGCATCGTGACCGGCGCCTCGGCGAAGGGCACGTGGGTCCGCATCTTCGACCCGCCGGTGGAGGGCCGCGTCGAGCGCGGGCAGGAGGGGCTCGACGTGGGTGACCGCGTGCGCGTGCGGCTCGTGCACACGAACCCGGAGCGCGGCTTCATCGACTTCGTGCGGCTCTGAGCAACGCGATCGCTGGCATGCGCGGTCGCCGTGGGTTATGCAGCGATCGTGTCCACCGATCGGTCGCCGACGCCGCCCAGGCGCTACGCGCTGCAGTCTCTCTTTGGCCCCGGGCAGGACGGGATGACGATGCACACGCCGCACGCGGCGCATCTCGGCATCCGCGTCGTGGAGACCGGGCCGGCATTCGGCGTGTGTGCCCTGCCCTTCCGCGAGGTATTGATCGGCGACCCGCGGCGGCGGGTGATCTT
>WNEX01001936.1_pt1 | contig 11414 bp, 8 predicted proteins | sample 5399841 | NCBI WGS metagenome assembly WNEX01 (sample SAMN13153337, study PRJNA577476) | soil metagenome | isolation source: 40 cm grassland meadow soil 2 days after 1st rain plot 5 | place: USA:California | collected 2015-09-18 | reverse complement strand
TTTTCGGAACGCCGGCACGAATCATTGGCCCTCCGGTTTCATTGCGCTGTAACCAGTCCTCGAGCTGGCGGCGCGATGCTTCTGATAAAGCGTCGCCGAGCAACAGCCTTTGGATGTCCGAACAAATCGCCGCAGGCGTTGTTGTATCGCGTTCGTCGCCAGGAATGGCGCTGTTCAATTCCGGCTCAATCCGATCGAGGCGCGTCACTCGATCGCCGAGGCTGCGTACGAAATTCGTCAGGCCGCTAGGCCCGCCAATGGCATCCAAGAGGAGATTGCCGGCCGTATTGTCGCTCTGTTCGATCGCGGCCGCGCACAGCGCGCCCAAGGTCATACCGCCATCTTTGAGATGTTCTTTTGTCACCGGCGCATATTCCAGGATCTCCTTTGCGCCATAAGGCACGAACCGCTCCAGTTTCTCCTTTTTCTCATCGACGCGCTTCATTACGGCCGCAGCCGCGAGAAATTTGAACGTGCTGCACATCGGGAATCGCTCGTCCGCGCGATGTTCAACATGTTTGGTGTTGCCGGTGTCCAGCGCGGCCACACCGATTCTGCCGCCGATTCGCGCCTCTATCGCCGCAATCCGGGTTGCCGCGTCATTTTCCCCGGCTACTGCGCTTGCCGCAAGGAAGGTTAACAAGAGAAAACTTCTTACCATCGATGATAAGCAGGATGGCCTTCTTTCACTGCAACAAAAACTCCCCGACAGGTTGCGCAAACTTTTCCACCCGCGGTGAGTGTTCCTTCAATGGTCGCGCGGTCGTCAGTCAGATCGACAACTTTAGCGGAAAGAAACACCGAATCATTCGTCGGCGTTGGCCGGAGCAATTTGATTGCATACTCCGCCGTGACAGTGCACGGCGGGTGATCCTCTTTCGCATGCTTCATCAGATGATAGGCGGCCGTCCAATTGCAATGGCAATCGAGCAACGTGCCGATGACGCCACCATTCAGTACTCCCTCAAAAGCTTCATATTTTTTCTCCGGTTTCCATTCCGCGACAACTTCGCCATTTTTTGGGAAGCTCCGGATATGTAGTCCGTCCGGATTCGCAGGGCCACAGCCCCAGCATGCATTGTTCGGTGCGTACTTTTCCTGGAGCGACTTGTCATTCATCGTGGAAATTAGTCAGGCGGCACAGCCGCGGTTTTTCTGCCAACGCGTTCCACCTGCGAATTCGCAAAGGTGGATCGGCGTCTCCGAGGACGATGCCAAGCCCAATCGCCGAAGGCGCAGTATTTTTCCGCTTTGCGACTCAATCTGTCGGTTTATCCCCCGCGTGCAGACGAGTCTGGATAGGGACGCAATTCATGCCCAACGTAGAGTGAGCGCGGCCTGATCAGACGATTATGATCGTGTTGCTCGGTCACATGCGCGCACCAGCCGGCCACCCGCGACGCGGCGAACAGAGGCGTGTTTAACTCCGGTGGGAACCCTAGCATCCAAAACACCGGAGCCGCATAAAGATCCACATTGGCGCAAAGATGTTTTTCGCGATCCATGACTTCTTCGAGTTTCTCGCAAATTGGAACCCAGTTTTCTTTTCCTGTACGCTTGCCCAAGTCCCGCGCGATCTCTCGCATCACCGGCACACGTGAGTCGCCCTCTTTGTAAACGCGATGGCCGAATCCCATGATCTTCTCTTTCGTCCCCAGCTTTTTCATCAGCCAGCTTTCCGCGCGATCCGGAGTCCCGATTTCCTCAAGCATCTTCATCGATTCCTCATTCGCGCCGCCGTGCAGCGGACCTTTGAGGGTCGCGACTGCCGAGGTCACGCGCGCGGCAAAAGTGGACGCGTTAAACTCGTGATCGGCGTAAAGATTGAAAATCGTGTCCAGCATTCGGATTTGCCAATCCTGCGGAACTTTGCCCTCTAACTTATAAAAGAAATTGCCGGCTTGAGTGAGATCAGTCTTCTCCGGCAACGCTTGTTCTCCGTGGGAAATCCGCCAGCCGTCGGTAATTAAGGTGGAAACGCGCGCGATCAGGCGGATCGACTTACGAATATTGGCGTCGTGCGAGTTGTCGCTCAGGTCTTTATCAAAGGCGCTCAGCATCGACACGCCGGTGCGCAACATGTCCATTGGGTGGGTCTTGCTCGGCAGAAGCCGCAGCATTTCGATCACGGCACCCGGCAGTGCGCGTTCCGCGGCAATTTGTTGCGTAAACTCTACCAATTGTTTCCCGTTGGGCAACTCGCCGTTGAGCAGGAGGTAAGCGACTTCTTCGAAACTCGCCTTCTGCGCCATATCATGAATGTCGTAGCCGCGGTACATCAGCCCCGCAGCGGGGTCGACCCAGCAAATGGCCGTCTCGCCCGCGATCACGCCCGCTAATCCCGGGCTGTATTCTGGTTTCTTTTCAGTAGGCATTGGTTTCTCTTTACTTGCGAATCGCAATCGTTCAACTCATCGGACTTAACCAGTTAAGATTCAACACCCACCCTCCCAGCTTTCCGCTGCCGGATCGTAACCGAGCAACTGGTAAAGCTGGTCTCGTGTTTGCATTTTCTCTATCCAACCAGATTGCGTCCCTTCCCTTTTCAGATCGCGCAGAAATTCCTCGCTCGCTTTCATTGACACCCGAAACGCGCTCTGTGGAAAAATCACCATTTTGTATCCAAAACCAGCAAGCTCTTCGAAACTGAGCAGCGGACTTTTGCCGAACTCCGTCATGTTCGCGAGAAGTGGTGCTTTCACCTCGCGGCCGAACGCCTTGAATTCATCCGCGCTTTGCAACGCTTCAGGGAAAATCGCATCCGCGCCCGTCTTGAGATAATGACGGGAGCGTTCCACAGCACGATCGAAACCTTCAACCGCACGAGCATCTGTTCGGGCGATGATCATGAAGTCTTCGTCGCGGCGCGCACTAACCGCTGCTTTGATTCTTCCAGCCATCTCATCAACTTCGAGCACTGATTTCCCTGCGAGATGTCCACAGCGTTTGGGAAATTCCTGATCTTCGATGTGACATCCGGCCAGGCCTGCCTTCTCCAATTCACAGATGGTGCGTGCGACATTCTCCGCGCCACCAAAACCGGTGTCTGCATCGACAATTGCCGGAATTGCTACCGAATTCCCAACATACCCGGCAAGCCTCACGACCTCCGTCATCGACAGCAATCCAATGTCCGGCACGCCAGCAGTCGAGTTCGCCATTCCCGCACCGCTGATGTAGACGGCGTCAAAGCCCGCGCGTTCCACCAAGCGCGCTGTCGCAGCGTTGGGCACGCCGGGCAGCATCACGCAACCTTCCGCGATTAACTCGTGTAATCGTGCAGCTTTCCCTTTCTTTGTCATGTCGAGCGAAAGTCTTGCCTTGAGCGGAGTCGAATGGGTTGAGATATCTCTTGTTTACTTCTGCGGAATCACCAGCGCCTTCATCAGCTCGTCAACATTTGCCGCTTCGTCCAGCTTCCACGCAACATCGATAATCTTTCCTGCGCGTTCATTGCCAAGCATCGGTTCAACCAAGACTCTAAACTTCTCTTCCACCTCCGAATCTTTGAGCCGGTTTTTCGCGTGCCCGAGCGGATAATCGACTCTTCTCGTCAATCGTCGACCATCCGCAAGATCTACATGTACGATGTTCGCGACCGCGCCGGGATACATCGAGCTCAACTCCGAATTACGTTCCACCTTCACGTTCTCCAAAAATTTCCACACGCTTGGATGACTAAAGCGCTCGCGGTCGAATTGTTTGTCGGTTACTTCGCCGTCGATCAGCGCGATCGCCGTAATGTAAGGCAAGCTGTGGTCTGCCGTTTCGCGCGTTGCCGGCTTCCATTTCTCCGGCTCACTGCCGATGATATCGACCGAGGCGTCGTGGCTTTCGATCGTCATCGATTTTACCTTTGCCGGATCGCCAATTTCCTTTCGCAATGAGAGCGCTGCTTCGATCGCGCTTTGGCTGTGATATTCCGCCGGCCAAAACTTGATGCTCGTATTCAAAATCATTTCCGGCGCGCCCTTGAATTTTTCTCCGACGTTGCCGAGCGAAACACCGAGTTGTTTCTCGAACGCCATTTGTCCCTCGAAAATGGGGGCGGGCCCGGTCATTCCAACTCGGGCAAGCAACGCCGAATAAACGCCGCGCCGTGCCGCGTCAGCGAATGCAACGCCTTTCCAATGCGAGAGTTCGCCTGCACGGGACTGACGCATCGCCGCACACGCGACTCCAGCAATATTCACTGCGTGTCGCGTTTTTTTGGGATCAAGTTTCATTAAGCGCGCGCACGCAAGCGCCGTGGAGAACGCGCCGTACGTCACATGGTCCCAGCCACGCGCCCGAATACTCGCGGCATCGCATAATCGACATTGCACTTCGTACGCAAGCGCGATCGCGGCGATCAATTCGCGGCCATTTGCGTCCACGCTTTCCGCCGCAGACAGCGCCGCAGAAATATTGTCGCTCGGATGGGCAGGCTCTTTCGACAAATACGTATCGTTGTAATCGAAATAGCGAATGCAACAGCCGTTCGCGAAAGCGGTCCAGTCCGGCGGCGCCTTGTGATTCGTGCCGATGATTGTCGATCCGTGTTTCGCCGAGAAATCGGAAGCGACGTTTCGCGCAATGATGCACGGCTCTTCGTTCCACGCACCAAGTGCGCAACCCAGCGAGTCAAGGATGCGTCGTTTTACTTCGTGTACGACTTCTTTGGAAAGATCTTCAAATCGGAACGAAGAGGCATAACTGGCGAGTTGATGAGCAAGCGTTGTTTTCATGGAAAATCTGCAATTTCAATCTGCCGACGAATTCGCAAGGGGCAACATGCGATGTTGAAGGGCAGGCGCTCCGGCTGCCAATCTGGCGCCCGATGCGGTTGCCCTACAATGGAAAACACGCACACTTCTTCCGTGAGCGAATTTCAGTTTGGCGGAGATTTTGTCTGGCATCCGGCGCCGGAGCTTGTCGCACAATCAAATCTTCAGCGCTTTATTCAGAAACATGAGCTCGGTTCGTACGATGAGCTGATGCAACGATCGACAACCGACATTGAGTGGTTCTGGGACGCGGTGCTAGGCGATCTCGATATCCAGTTTTACAAACCGTATTCACGCGTGGTCGATCTAAGCGATGGCAAACCGTGGGCGCGTTGGTGCGTCGGCGGCGAAATGAACATCGTCCACAACATGCTCGACAAGTACGCCGGCACTGAGATCGACAATCGCGTTGCCATCAAGTCCGAGACCGAAGACGGCACTATTCAAACCCTCACCTACAAAACGTTACGCGTGCAAACCAACGAGATGGCCGCCGTGTTACGCGGCCTCGGTCTCGGAAAAGGGGACGCCATGGGCGTGTTTATGCCAATGGTTCCTGAGATCGTGGTTGCAATGCTCGCGATCATTAAAATCGGCGCAATTTTTCTCCCGCTTTTTTCTGGCTTCGGCGCAGCCGCGATTATTTCTCGGCTCAATGACGCCGAGGCAAAAGCGCTTTTCACGGCGGATGGAACTTATCGGCGCGGAAAATTTTGTGCGATGAGACCGATCGCGTATGAAGCAGCGTCGCAAGTCCCCAGCCTTAGACACCTGATTGTTTTGCCGTCAGAAACTCCGGCGCCGAAACTCGACGGCTTAAAGCCGTCGAATTCTAAAGCGGCGCGGCCGCATTACGAAGCACATTCGTGGCGCGAGGTGACGAGTCTCTCAAGTCTCAGCTCTCAACAACCAACGGAACGCACATCGGCGGAAGATCCGATGATGATCATCTATACCTCGGGCACAACCGGTCGGCCTAAAGGCGCGGTGCACACGCATTGCGGGTTTCCAATTAAATCCGCACAGGACATGTGGCATGGGCTCGATCTGCACCCGGACGAAACGCTTTTCTGGATGACCGACATGGGCTGGATGATGGGGCCATGGGAAGTTTTCGGCACGTTACTGCTCGGCGCGACAATGATGCTTTACGATGGCGCACCCGATTTTCCAGAACCAGATCGCGTCTGGTCACTGGTGGATCGGCATCAAGTGACTGCCCTGGGCGTTTCGCCGACGCTGATTCGCGCGTTGCGGCCTCATGGCGATGAGATTGTGCATCGACACGATCTCTCATCGCTCCGCAAATTCGCTTCCACTGGTGAGCCATGGAATCCCGATCCATGGATGTGGCTCTTCCAAAATGTAGGGCGCGGAAAACTTCCGATAATTAACTACTCCGGTGGCACTGAAATCTCCGGTGGAATCGTGATGGGCAATGTCCTAACACCGATGAAGCCGTGCGCATTCTCCGGGCCGCTCCCGGGAATGGCCGCAGATGTTGTCGATGAACATGGAAGGTCCGTGCGTCGACAAGTTGGCGAACTGGTAATTCGCGAACCTTGGATCGGGATGACGCGCGGCTTTTGGAGAGACCGCGAGCGGTACATCGAGATCTATTGGTCGCGTTTTCCAGATGTTTGGGTCCACGGCGATTGGGCGGCGGTCGATAATGATGGACTGTGGTACATTCTGGGGCGTTCTGACGACACAATTAAAGTTGGCGGCAAACGCGTCGGGCCAGCGGAAGTGGAATCGATCCTGGTTGCGCATCCACAAGTGAGCGAAGCCGCCGCGGTGGGCGTCCCCGATTCCATCAAAGGCGAAGCGCTGATTTGTTTTTGCGTTTTGAAGAAGGGAGCGGACGGCAATGTCACTCTTGCGACCGAATTGAAAGAGAATGTGGCACGCGATCTCGGTAAGGCACTCGCTCCGCGCAACGTGGTTTTTGTGGCAGACATACCAAAAACCCGGAACGCAAAAGTGATGCGCCGCATCGTGCGCGCTGCGTATCTGGGTGAAAAACTCGGCGACACATCCGCTTTGGAAAACCCAGCATCGCTGGATGAAATCAAACGGATCCGGCAACAGGCATAGCCCTCTATTAAGCACTGGCGGGGTCATCCCGAGGTCGGCGAAGCGCGCCGAGGGAGCCCACGCACACGCAGTTGAACACATCTGGGACCAGAGCGTGATCCCTTAATCCTGTGGGACGTCCCTCGCCGTCTTCGCAGATTCCGGATGACCCCGGCTTCACTGGTGGACACTTGCGAACGCTATGCAGGCGCGAAGCTTTAATTTTTCGTAATGCGGATTTTCCAGTGATGACTACAGCCGTCACACTGAAGTGCGCTGACGGAAACTGATCCCCTTAATCGCCGCGCAGAATCTTAATTCGTTGATTGAGCCAATCTGCTTCTTCGATAAAACCGTCGGTGCGAGCGACGCGTTCGAGTGAGCGATAGCGTTCAAGCACATCGAACTCGATGCTCCATTGCAGCTTGCGCAAACAGACCGGACACAAATGGAGCGGGCGACGATCGCTTTCGGCAAGGTGATTCGAGCCGTTCATCAGACAGTTGAAAAACGTGCAGTGAGCGAGTCCGAACATGTGCCCAGTCTCATGCGCGAGCACCTTGCAGCTGCGGCGTAGGAGGAAAGTTTGATAATTCTTTCCGCGAGCTTCTCCATAAAACGCAGGATCATAACGCGCAAAGCTGTAAACACCGACGCGCTCGCGCAGCGAGGCCTGGCCGAATACGAAATTCCACGACGCCTCAGGGTAAAGATCTTCCATCGTGATCGCCAGCGTGCAGAACGCATCCGCAGGCATCCGTGCTTTGAGGAAATCGAGAATGTCGCTTGTGAGAATTTGTAAATTGCCGGTATTCGGATTGTCTCGGGTCGTAAACTTGGACGCGTTGAGCGATACTGCCGGCAGCGCTTTGACTTCCACGGAGAAAAACGCCGCCGCAAACTCGCGTAGCTTGCCGATCGACGGGCTGCGGCCAGCGGTGAAGTCACCCAGCGGTTGAAGGTAGATGACGCGCCTCGACTTAGTCGGCCGGTTAGGACCAGACGCTTTGAATTCGTTGAAGGTCTGCCCGGATTCGGGATGCACCGCAAGCCAGTCATGCGGACCGGGGTTTGGTATCGGCTCAAATTCGGGCGCATCGGCCGAGTAGGCGCGCCCAAGGACAGGTGACAATCCCGCCAGATCCCCGACCGCCGCGCGTCTGACCTCCGAACTTGGCTGCTGAAAAGCCATGCTAAGAAATGCGGCGCAAAAAATTGCAGCTGTTTTCCACACAAGCCAGCGAAGTCAGCAGGTCGTATGGAAAAGTCCGCCTACTGGCTCGGTTTCCGCGAGTTTGTTGTAAAGCGCCACTGCTTCTTTGGTTGGCAGGACGTGAGTGGCGATTTGCCGCTCCTTCAAAAAATCCAACGTCTCGCGCGGGACATGAAGGCATTCGGCCATTCCGCGCGAAAGCACGACCACTGTAGCGCCATGATCCAGCAATTCCCCCACGTCGGTGACTTGGATTCCAGGATTGTGACCAGTCCCAGTCTCGCGCCAATTCCAATCACGTGAGCCCCCGGGGAAAAGCTTTGCGTCTTTGTAAGGGTCTGCTTTTCCCTCGACTTCCAGTCGACCCCAGGAAACATATTTGATCCGCGGTGAAAGATCTGTGCTTTCCACAATATAAGATTCGCCGGCGACGAACTTCGCAGTTGGCTAATCCCGCAGATACCACGGCGTCGTAATCACCACAGTGCGCCGGTCGCCTTGCAGAAACAGCAGCGCCCGCAATCCTGCGCCGCGGATGTTGTGGAGGAGCCGTTCGTACCAGTGCGGCTCGACCAGCTCGGGAATTACAACCGCGACGAGGCGGTCTTTGTTCTCCTGTTCTTTTTTTTGCACGAATTTTAGAATCGGTTCGTAAATTTGCCGGTATGGTGAATGGATAATCTCCAAGCGCGGAACGGTCGCGTTGGCTGCACGGGCCGGTTTCTCCACCTTTTCGGCCCAGGTTTCCTGCAAGCTCTCGCTGTCGCTCTCCTTGCCGCAGGCGACATGCAACGCGGTGATGTCGTCCGACATTTCCAAACCAAAGCGCAGGGCGCGCTCGGTCACGCGATTCCAGCTATCAATGGGAATGATCACCACCGGTGGTCGCAGTTTGCCCGTTTGCAATTTCGCCGGGTGTTCGACTTCGCGCGCGATGAATTCGTAGTGACGTTTGATTTTCCAAAACAGCCATACCGATCCCGGGCCAACAACCAGAATGATCCAAGCGCCCTCCACAAATTTTGCGGCCACGATGATGACCAAGGCAACGCTGGTCGCGGTCGCCCCGATTGCGTTGATCACAAGTTTTGTGCGCGCAGCTCTGCCCTTTTTGCGCTGCCAATGACCGACCATTCCAATTTGTGAAAATGCGAAGGCGCTGAACGCGCCGATGGCGAACAGCGGAATCAGCTTGTCGGTGACGCCCCGGAAGGCGATCAACAGGATGCCGGACAGAATCGCCAGAATAATGATGCCGCTGGAAAAAACCAACCGTCGTCCGCGTTCTCCAAAGAACGACGGCAGAAATCCATCCTCGGCTAACTGCCGGCACACGCGCGGAAAACCGGCAAAGCTGGTCTGCGCGGAAAAAACTAGCACGCTAAAAATGCTGGCGATGGCGATGGAGTAGAATACGCCGTATCCTGCGATGGCGCCGATCAGTTGCGAGAAGATTGTTTGATAGCCTGGCTGTTGTTCGTTCATCGCGCGGATATGATAAGCTGGGCAGAGATAACCTATCGCGAGCAGAAACGCGCCGAGGATCGCGACGATGATGGTTAGCGTCCATTGCGCGTTCGGCACGGTGGGTTTGCGAAAGAGCGGGATGGCGTTACTGACTGCCTCAATACCTGTCATCGCGGTGCAACCGCTGGCGAAGGCACGCAACAGCATCCAGGCACTCACCGCTTGGGTCGCAGCCGAAACTGGCAGAGGCGATGCGGCCGGCCGGGGATGCCCTCCGCTCAGCACGGCCTGAACCACGCCGACGATCATTGCGCTCCCGACGCACAGAACAAACGCGAGCACTGGGAACACGAACGTTATTCCTGTTTCACGAACGCCGCGCAAATTGATCACGGTCAGCACGACGAGCACCAGTAGACAAAACGCCAATCTTTGTTTCTGTAGCATTGGAATCGCTGACACGACAGCGCCAACCCCGGCGGAGATTCCAACAGCAACATTGAGCATGTAATCGAGCAGCAGTGCCGTGCCCGCCACGACGCCAGCGCGCGTGCCGAGATTGTCCTTTGCGACAATGTAGGCGCCGCCACCACTCGGATACGCAGCCGCCGTCTGTCGATACGAGAAGTAAAGCGTCGCGAGCAACGCCAGGATTGCGAGCATGATCATCGGCATGTAGCGCAATCCGGCCACGCCCAGCGGCATTAGAATCGTCAGCGCTGCCTCCGCGCCGTACGCCGTTGAGGCCAACGCATCCAGGCCGAGCACCGGCACTCCGGTTGCCACCGTCAGCTCTTCTTTCTTGCGTTCCGACGATTTGAGCGGCCGCCCCAGAATCTTATCAAGCAGCGACGACATCATATTACAATCGCCACAAAGAAGGGTTCGGGACGCGCACATGTCGGCGCTTGCGGTGCCGAGCAAGAAAGCTGCTACTCTTCACCACGGTTCCAGTGGTTCTCTGCCAGCATACCTCCCATGCTTCGTATTTCAGCTCGAAGTTTGGCCGCCTTTGCGCAGCCAGTTATTCGTTCGCGCGCCACGCATATAACGGCGTGCGGATCACTTCATTTTCTGTCCGGTCATCAAGCCATAAACAATGAGAGCCGCCCCGATCAACGGCAAGGGGAGAAGGCCAATCGAATCTTTGCACCACGAAAGAAGTCCGTCAGCTTGACGCCGATCTGCGCTCCAACAGCTGCTCCGGTCTGCATTACCAGCGCGATCATGATGTCCACGTTTCCCTTGATGGCATGCGATAGCGTCCCATAGCTGGCTGAGACGGCGACTTCGAAAAGATCTGTTCCCACGGCCACCTTCGTGGGCACGCCGAGCACGTACACCAGCAATGGCATGCGCAGATACCCGGCGCCGCCGCCAAGAAATCCGGCCAGGAATCCGGCGACTACCGCAACGATGAGGATGATCCAGAACGAAATGTTTCTTACCCCCGATTCGGCAAGGTTTATCATTGGCCATAGCTTGAAGCGCTGGACCTTTTCATGGAAACGGCGAACTGCCGGCGGGGCGGTTTTGCCTTTGAGTCTGAGTTCTGCGATCTGGCTTCGGGTTATTGTCTGCCAGCTTTCCCAAGCCATGAAAGCGGAGATCAATATTAGAACGCCAATCATAACGACGCCGACAACGATGTTCACTATTTTGAATTGTTTCAGATATTGAATCACTTGTGCGCCAGCTTCAGTGCCGATGATCGTTCCGCCCGCCATGATGACCGCTAACTTTATATCGACGTTGCCGCGCACCAGATGCTCGCGCGACGCCACAAGGGATTTACCCACGATGTGGGCGAGGTCGGTGCCGACAACAAAATTCATCGGGAGACCTGTGATAAACAGCCCGGGGCCAGCTAGAAAACTGCCGCCGACTCCGAA
>WNEX01001399.1_pt1 | contig 11421 bp, 6 predicted proteins | sample 5399841 | NCBI WGS metagenome assembly WNEX01 (sample SAMN13153337, study PRJNA577476) | soil metagenome | isolation source: 40 cm grassland meadow soil 2 days after 1st rain plot 5 | place: USA:California | collected 2015-09-18 | reverse complement strand
TCGCGCCCCCGCCCTTGCCGCGCAGCCCCGATCCGCAGGTCCCGGCGCGCACACAGGGGGAGCGCTTCGAGGTGCGGACCGCGAAAGGCTGGGAGTCGTTTTACGTGAAAGGCGTCAACCTCGGCGCCGCGCTGCCGGGCAAGTTTCCGTCTCAGTTCCCCACCGACGACTCCACCTACGCACGCTGGCTCGAGCTGATCGCCGGAGCCAACGCGAACACGGTGCGGCTGTACACCATCCTCCCACCCGCGTTTTATCGGGCGCTCGCGCGTTGGAACGAAGGGCACCCCGACCACGCGCTCTGGCTGGTGCACGGGGTGTGGGCGGAGCTGCCGCCGGGCGGCAATTACGACGCCCTCGGTTGGAAGGCCGACTTCCGCCGCGAGATGCGGCGGGCGGTGGATGTGGTGCACGGTCGGGCGCTGGTCGCCGCGCGCGCGGGGCATGCGTGGGGGCGCTACGACGCCGACGTCTCGGATCATGTGCTGGCGTTCGTGCTGGGGCGGGAGTGGGAGCCGTTTTCGATCCGCGCGTACAATCGCAGGCCGCACGGGCGTCGCGCCTACGAGGGACGGTTTCTCGCCGTGCAGCGGGGCACGCCTGCAGACGTGTGGCTCGCGGAGCAGTGTGACGAGCTGCTGCGGTATGAATGGGACGTCTACCACGCCCAGCGGCCGATCGCCTACACCAATTGGCCGCCGCTCGACCCGTTGCGGCACCCCACGGAGTCGAGCCGGGCGGAGGAGCAGGCCCTGCGCCGGCGCTACGGTTTTCCTCCCAACCCGCGGCTCCAGGAATACGACAACGACGTGGACGCGCTCGACGCGATGCTGGTACGCACGACCGCGGCGGATCTGGGAGGCTATTTCGCCGCCTATCACGTCTACCCGTACTATCCCGACTTCATCGGCCTCGATGCGGGATACGGGGCGGCGACGTCGGCCGAGGGTCCGTCGCACTACTTCGGATACCTGCTGGACCTGCGGCGCCATCATGCCGGGCGACCGGTGCTCGTGGCGGAGTACGGCGTGCCATCGTCGCGCGGCGTGTCGCACCTGCAGCCCGAGGGGATGCACCACGGCGGGCACGATGAGGAGGAGATGGCGGCCATCGACGTACGCCTCACGCGCGAGATCCGCGAGGCGGGTCTCGCCGGGGGCCTCGTGTTCGCGTGGCTCGACGAGTGGTTTAAACACACCTGGGTGACGATCGACCTGGAGCTGCCCGCCGAGCGGACACGATTGTGGCACAACGTGATGGATGCGGAGCAGAATTACGGCCTGCTGGGTGAGTATGCTGGAGCAGGCGACGCGACGCCCGAGCCGGGCGGCGAGGCGGCTCGGTGGCGCGCGCTGCCGCTGCTCGAGCGCAACGATTCCATCGCCTTGCGCGTCGGTGCGGATCCATCCTACCTGTACATCGTGCTCGACGGCGGACCTGGGGGGGCGCTCGACGCGACGCGCTGGGTCGTCGGCATCGACACGCACCGAGGCGCCGGTGGCGAGCGCAGACTTCCGGGGTTGACGGGCGCGAGCGATGTGGGGTTCGAGTTCGCGCTCGTCCTGAACGACACGACCGACGGGCAGCTCCTGGTGGTGCCGGCGTACAATCCGTACCTCGTTCCGCGGCCTGGGGCGGGTGCCACGGCGCTCGACCCGCTGTATCACTGGGGCGCGACCGTCGAGGGCGCCTCCGGGGGCGGGGCGTGGGATTCGCTGTTCGTTGCCACGAATCGCTGGCGTATTGCGCGGGACGGGCGGACCTATGCGGCGCGCGGCGTGAACCGCGGGCGGCTGCGCTACGGCCGCGCCGCGGCGTCGAGCCTGGCCGACTGGTACGTGGATCGCGACGCGGGGCTCGTGGAAGTGCGACTCGCCTGGGGCTTGCTGAACGTGACCGATCCCTCGTCGCGTCGCGTGCTGCGGCGCATCACGCTTCCCGACCGTTTCGAGACGACGGTGAGTGAGGGATTTCGGTTCGCGGTGGCGGCCGTGGCGCGCGACGACGGCGCGGTGCGCGCCTGGCTGCCCGCGGGCGCGACCTTCGCCTGGGCAACGTGGGAGGAGCCGGTATGGCACGAGCGTCTCAAGCCGGTCTACGCCGCGCTGCGCGACGTGTGGGGGAGCTGGTGAGGGCGGGTGGCGCGTGGCTCCTGTTGGTCGCGGCGGGGGGATGTTTGGTCGCTCCGCTGGCGGCGCAGCTGCCCGACGCCGAGGCGGCGTTTCAGCGGGGGGACTATCGCGCAGCGCGCGCGGCCTACGAACGGGTGCTCGCGGCCGACTCGAGCAACGTGCGGGCGCTGTATCAGCTCGCGATCCTGGACAGCTGGGACGGCAAGCTGGGCCGCTCGCTGGAGCGGTTCGCCCGGCTGCGCCGCCTCGCGCCGCGGGACGACGACATCACGGTGGCGCACGCCCGGGTGCTGGCATGGGCGGATCGCACGGCGGCGGCGGGCGCGCTGTACGACTCGGTGCTGGCGCGCGCGCCGGATCGTACGGATGCGCTGGCGGGCCGGGCGCGCACGGTGGCGTGGAGCGGCGACCTGGACCGCGCCGAGCGTCTCTGGCGCGAGGCGCTGGCCCGGCACGCGGACGACCCCGAGCTGTTGATCGGCCTCGCCCAGACGCTCTCCTGGAAGGGACAGGCGGGCCTCGCCGAGGGCTATGCCGCGCGCGCGCGCGCGCTCACGCCGCAGGATCGCACGGTGCTCGAGCTCGAGCGGGAGCTGCGTGCCGCGGTGCGGCCCAGTGTGCGGACGACGGTCGACGGCGCGGGCGATTCCGACGGCAACACGTTCGTGGCGCAGGAGGCGTACTACGAGGCGTCGCTCGGGACGGCGGTGCGGGGCACGCTGCGCGCGGGTTGGCGTCGCGCTTCCCTGGGTGCGACCGCCGGGGCGAGCTACGGTGCGGGGGGTCAGGTCTCGGCTCCGCTGGGCGCGAAGGCCGCAGTGCAGGCGGGCGTCGGCGTGCGGCGACTCGACCCGGACGGTGGCGCCGGGACCACGCCGCTGACGGCGGCGCTCGGGCTGCGGCTGCGGCCGGGTCGCTACGTGGCGGGCGGCATCGGGTACAGTCACGCGCCGTTCGACGAGACCGCCGCGCTCATCGCGCGCGGGCTGGTAGTCGACGCGCTCGATTGGAGCATCGATATCTCGCCCTCACCGCGCTGGTCGCTGTCTGCCGGCGGCGGCGGCGCCTGGCTGTCGGACTCGAACAGCCGGTACTCGGCCGTGGTGGCGGTGCTGGCACGGGTCGCGTCCGGCGTTCAGGTGGGGCCGTTCGCGCGGGTGATGGGGTACCGCCGGTCGGGGGCCCTGGGCTATTTCGCGCCCGACCGGTTCACGGTGCTCGAGGGGCGAGTGACCGCCGACTGGCGCCGGGCGCGCTGGGGTGCGCGGGTGGACGGAGGCGCCGGGTCGCAGCAGGTGTTGATGCGTGCGGCCCACCAGCTGGAGTGGCACGTGGGCTTGACGCTCACGCGCGGGTGGGGCGCGAGCAACGAGATCGCCGTGGTCGGATTACTCACCAACAGCGCGGTGGCGATTGCGACCGGCGGCGCGCGGACCGAAGGGTTCCGCTATCGCACGTTGGGCGTGCGGTTCCAGCAGGGGCTGTAGGCTCCTATGCCGCCAGGCTCTCAGCGGGCAGGAGTCAGGACGATGTTGCGATACTCCACCGGCCCGTGATCTCCCTGCAAGAAGATCGGCCCCGGCGCACCTTCGTTGCTGTCGAGCGCCCCACCCGTCGGTCCCGGGATGTTCTGCTCAGAAATAATCCGGTGCCCGTTGAGCACCACCGTCAGCAGGCGGCCCACCAAGGTGATGTCGTAGGTCTGCCACTCCCCGGGCTTCTTCCCGACTGACTCGTTCGGCGCGATGAACCCGTAGATCGAGCCGAGCGCCTCGGTGGGCGTTGTGCCGATATCGGGATCCTCGATCTGCACCTCGTGACGACCGCGCAGGTAAATGCCGCTGTTGCCGTGCGCGGGATAACGGAACTCGACGTGCAGCTTGAAATCGGTGAGCGTCCGATCGGTCACGAGATTGGCGCCGCCCTTCTGATTCGACAGCACGCCGCCGACCACCTTCCACTGATTCTCGCCCCCCGCCGGATGCCATCCCGTCAGATCGCGCCCATTGAACAGTCGCACCGGCGCGCCCCACCGCGGCGGAGCGTTGCGATGGAGCGACGGCGCGCGCACGCCCGTCAGCGGCAGCCGCGTCCCGTCGGGCATCGTCACCGCACCCGACAGCATGTCGCCGGCCAGCACCGCCTCGAGCCGCAAGTCTTCCTTGCCTTGCTCCCACTGCGACGGAATCGCGAATCGCAGCGTGTCGTTCGCATAATCGAGCTTGGAAATCGGGCGAACGCTCCCCACCACCGCGACGAAGCGCCCGACGAGCACGTGATTGCCCGAGACCCGCACTTCGAGCCACGAGGGCAACTTGCGGCCGTCGCTCGCCGTGAGCGTCAAATCCCAGCGGCCGACCACGGGCGGCCGATACGGTTCCTGTCCGGCGAGCGACGTGACGGTGAGAGCGGTGGCGGCAAGCGAGAACGCGGTGCGCATTGGGGGGCTCGATGGATTGGAGAGATGGATAATAGCAAAGGTTACGGCGAGGTCGAGGCTCCCGCCACGCCCGCGAGCCCGCTAAGTTCTTCTGCTGCATCGTCCGGCCAGGTAGCTCAGTTGGTAGAGCAGCGGACTGAAAATCCGCGTGTCGGCAGTTCGATTCTGCCCCTGGCCACTTGCACCGCAACGACTTACCACCAAGGCCGCGCGCCGGCTATCTCAACGCTTAGGTCAGTTGCTCTCGCAACGGGTTGCTTAAGGTGTCAGCCTGAGCCGGAGTAACGTATGCAGAATCGCAGAGATTTTCTCCGAGCGGCTCTTGCAACCTCGGTCGGACCGTTTCTCTGTCGGCATTCTTCGATGTTCGAGCTTGAGGCAAGCGGCCCGACGGAGGAGGGAGGCGGGTTCCAGACCGTGGGGCTGTACGCCTCCCTTCCGACCGATCCGCCACCGAAGGACCCACGAGTCTATGACTTCTTCAAAGCCTGCGGCTATAACTACCTGGAATTCTGCGAAGCCGGATTTCGCTCTCGCCCCGATCTGCTGCCCGAGTACTACAAATCCATGTCAAGCGCGATCACGTTGGCGCATGACAAGGGCTTCCGCGTGGGGATCGTTCTGCTTGCCGGTATGGAGCAGTGGACGGGGCCTGACAGTACGTTGGGGGCCAGCTTTCCAGGGGTTTTCAGCCCGCGCGACACGACCAAATTGACCGAGCGTCTTGCGCGCCTGCGGGACGCCGTGTCCCACCTGCGGGATGCCGACGTATTCGTCTTCCTGCCCGGAGATCCAGGCGGAGACCCTGAAGGCCACAGCACCTTGGGAGACGGCGTGTCGTTTTGCCGACGGGTGCAGGAGATCGTAAACCAGCAAGCACCTGCAGCAACGTTCATCCTGAATCTCTGGGCCATAGCCCAGTGGGAAGGGTTTCCATCGCCGTCCACCCTGCGCTTTTGGGATCAGGAGGTCAGACTGTCGCGCGCTGCCGTGGCGGCACCCGGGCTCCTTGGGCCGAGGCGTGGCGTGTCTTTCCCGCTCCACAACTACTACCGGTCGCTTGCCCTGAGCCGTTACGCGCGAGCGGGGCTGATGCCAGAGCCCTATCCCACCGTGCAAGATATTGAGACGCTCCGAAAGCGAGCGGTCGGCCCGCTTCTTGGCTGGCCGTATTTCCTGGTGGACGAAGCCGACGACGGCTTCGTGAAACCCAACAACCACGAATCCGGCGGGCAATCCTCCTGTGAGACTCGCTACATCCGGGCTCTCGTCGATTGCGGTCGCAGGCTGGGCCTGGACGGTCTGGTCGCCAATGCGATCTTTCGAGAGGCCGAGTCCCTCAACATCTACGCGTTCGGACAGATGTGTCGCTCTGCTGAGCTGACGCCGGAGCGCTTGATCGACCAGTATGCCGGTGTCGTTGCCGACGAGGAGACGCGGGGCATTTTGGCGCGAGTCCTCCGCTACATTGAGAATCACAGCAATTGGCAGAGCAGCCTCCCGGCTGCGTACCGTCTCAAAGACTTCGACCTGCCGCACGCCCTATCGGCACCGGTGGCGCTGGACCTGCTCGCTCAGGTCAAGCCCCGTGTGCAGCCGACCATTCCGCTCTTGGAGCCTCCAGCTATTTACCTGGGCCGACTCAAGAAGCGTGTGGAAGCGATCGCTGCTGGGCATATCGGGGGCACTTCAGGCTAGGGCCATTTCAGAACGCTCCGCCCCCGCCGCCCCCGCCACCACCGCCTGAGAACCCGCCGCCGCCTCCGCCCCCGCCACCGAAGCCCGATCCGCCGGAGCTGCGGGGGCCCGAGGTCATCGTCGTACCCGCCGCCGCGGTCATCGAGCCGAGGCTGTGCGAGAAGCTGGTCGGACTGAAGTGCACGACACTGGGTCCGACGTACCACGTCGGCGCCTGCGTGTAGATCCCCTCGAACGCCCGCGCCCACTTCTTCTCGACGCCGAACGCCATGGCAAACGGCAGGTACTTGTCGAACATCTCCGGATGCCCGACGATGATGCGCTTCAGGTGCTCGGCCTCGACCCGCGTCAGGAACTCCTCGAACCCGAGCACCGCCTCGAGGGCCCGCGTGCCCGCCTCCGTGCGGGCCGGCATCACCAGCCCGAATCCCACGAGGATGATGGCCACGAGCACCCCGGCGATCACGAAGGGGACCGGCGTCAACAGGAACGCACTCGACAAACCGCCTCCCAGCAGCGCGATCGTCGCGCCGATCACGAGTCCGATCACGGTCCAGCGTTGCCGCACGCGATCGGGCCGGGCGTGGTAGTAACCGCGCTCGAGCAGCCGGTCGAAGATATCTGTCTTGATGTCAGGCAGCCTGCGATAGAACTCGTGTTCCAGCTGGGACATCATCACCAGGTTCCCATGGCCCGCAAACACGCCTTCGAGTACGCCACGCTCGTGCGGCGCGAGCTCCGCCGCGCCCGTCGGCGGCGTCCGCCGCTGCAGCGCGTAATCCCGGCCGGTCAACCAGGCCAAGAGCTTGGGTTCTTCGTGCTCCTCGATCTGCACGTACCCGCGCACGGCCAGATCCACGAGCGTCGCGGTGACGTCGCGCAGGTCGGCCGAGTCGTCGATCAGCGTCCCGGCTTCCGCGGGCGTCAGCCCTGCGGGCGGCTCGTACTGCACGGCGATCGGACGCCGCGCCGGGTCCCGCCCCCGTTTCCGCCAGGTCGCGAACGCCAGCAGGAACACGGGGATTGGGATCGCGAGCGGCCAGTTGCTCCCTATGACACCGGCGGCCTTGTCGAGCGTGGTCGGCTCGGCGACCACGCCCTTGTTCCATCCCACGACAGCGGTGAGCCCCTCGTGGAAGCGCAGGGCGTGCGGCATCGCGACCCTCACCGTGGTCCCGCCCGTCTCGATGCGCCCCTCCTGAGCGGTGGAGCCGTACACGCCGTTGAACGCGATGGCCCGTACGCCCTCCGCCCCCGGCGGCAGCTCGATCTGTGCCGTCGCCGTCTCGATCGGTACCTCCCACTCGTCGCCCGTCACGTTCCAGTACAGCTCGTCGTGGTCCTCGAAGAACCGCAGGCCGTTGGTCGCGCGATAGCGCAGGACCACGGTGCGCGTCGCGTTCTGAGCGCCCGGGACCCAGATCTTGTACTTGATGTAGTGCCGCTCCCGGCTTTGCTCGACGCGCAGCGTGCGACCGTCCTGGTCACGCGCGTCCGCGAGCTCGAGTCCCAGCGTCCAGTTCAGACCCTGCGGCGTACGGTACTCCACTGGGATCGTGCGGTAGATCCCATTCCAGGAGCCTGTAAACCGCACGCTGATCGCCTCGGTGACGTCGAGCCTGGAATCGGAACGCACGCGGATCGTGGCCTCGAAACGTGCAACGACGTAGGAGCGCTGCGCGGCGATGGGGGCGGGGGCGGCGCCGAGCACCGCCAGGACGGCGAGACGTGCCCTCACGAGCGTCCTGTCTCGACGCGCGGCACGGCGCGCTCGGCCGGGTCGTCGATCCCGAAAAACTCCCGCGGCCGGAACGCGAGCGGCGCGGCGATCAGGTTGGCGGGAAACTGCGCGATGGCCGTATTGAAGTCCCGCACGACCGCGTTGTAATAACGGCGGGCGTTCTGGAGGTGATCCTCGACGTCGGTCAGGGTGCGCTGCAGGCCGGCGAAGCTGGCGGCGGCGCGCAGCTCGGGGTACGCCTCCGCGATCACGAGGATGTTGCGCACGCCGCCCGCGACCGATTGCTCCTCACGATAGCGGGCGGCGGGGCCGGCGCTTGCCGCCTCGACCGCCCGGCCGCGCGCCGCGACCAGCGCCTCGAGCGTCTCGCGCTCGTAGCCCGCGTGGCCTTTGACGACGGCGACCACGGAGGGAATGAGATCGTGGCGCCGTTTGAGCTGGACGTCGATGTCGGCCCAGGCGTTGTCGCCCAATTGGCGGAGACGCGTGAGCCGGTTGAAGGTCCAGATCATCCAGCCGACGGCGGCCGCGCCGACAAGCAGGACCCACGTCATGCGCGACAATATAGGCTATTAAAGAGAGCGGCCCGGGTATCGCTACCTCGGGCCGCTTCGTGCGCGGCCTCGGCTAGGGCGTGACCGCCCCCACCTTCAGCTGCGCGTCCTTCCGCACCAGCGCGAAACCCACGGCGTTGAAATTGTAGTCCGCCACTTCCCGGTACAGCTGCTTCGCCTGCGCGACGTCCCCCGCCCCTTCGGTCGCGACCGCGACCTGATACTTGATGTAGGGGTCGAGCAGGTTGCCCTGGCGCAGGTGCGCCGCCGCCTCGCCGTACTTGCCCTGATACAGCGCGATGAACCCCTCGAGCTGGTGCATCGGCTCGAGCTTGCGCGGATTCTTGTCCGGTGCGAGGAGCTGGCCGATGCGGTCCGCCTGTTGCTGGGCCGCGGCGTAGTCTCCCCGCCGGGCCGCCCACCACCCGTCGAAGTAGGCCATAGTCGCGTCCTGGCCCCGGCGGAACGCGGGATTCGCCGCCTCCTCGGCCTGCTGCATGAGCACGGGCCCGAGCTGCTTCAGCGCCTGCTCGGCCGCCGGCTGGTTGCGAGTGTGAATCGCGATCACGGCGACGTTGGCCAACGCGGCGACCTTCGCCGCTTTCGGGTCCGGGACGCCCATGCCGTCCACCGACGCCACCAGCCGATTGAGCTCGTCGATCGCGGCCGGCGGGTCGCCGGCATACACGCTGACGTACGCGCGGAACGGAACGTAGGCGGCCTTCTCGTTGGCGCGCCCCACGGCGATGGCCGAGTCGTAGTCGGCCCGCGCCGCCGCGTAGTTGCCCAGCAGCGTGTTCGCGTGCCCGCGCTTCACCAGCAGGATCGCATCGCGCGGGTTCAGCTGATGGCCCCGCGCGTATTCCTCCCGCGCCTTGTCGAGGTTGCGTTGCGCCCGGTACACGTCGCCCAAAGACGTGTGCGCTCCCGGTTCGTCCGGCGCGAGGGTCTCCGCCTGCTGCACGTGCTGCAGCGCCTTGTCGAAGTCGCGTGGCTCACCGAACACGTACGAGAGACCGAGGGCCGTGTGCGCGACGAACATGCGGGGCGCGAGCGCCAGGGCTTTCGCGATCGAAGCCCGGGCCTCGTCGTTCCGGTTCAACCCACCCTGCACGCCTGCCAGGGCGAGCCAGGCGCGCGGGCTGCCGGGATACTTCTGAACCAGCTGCTGCCCCAGCGCGAGCTGCCCCGCCAGGTCCTGGTCGAATCCCTTGCGCACCATCTGGATCTGGAGCCGCTCGGCCTCGGACGCCCCCGCGGCATGCTGCTCGGCGAGCGCCAGATTGCTCTTGAACTCCGCCAGCGAGTTGGCCGTGTTCGCGACATTCAGGTAGCCGAAAGCGAAGTCCGGATCCGCCGCGACGGCCGCCTTGAAATGCGCGTTCGCGTCGATGAACCGGCCGAGATCGAGCTCCCGCTGACCCCGGAGGAAATGGTCCCGGGCGAGGCCCGAGGATGTGGTGATCGGGTGTTGCATCACCGCGCTCGTGATGGGATCGAGCGCGGACCGGGGGTCCTGCGCCGCGGCGCCGCTGTACCAGCCCCCGGACGCGAATCCCACTGCCAGGGCCGCACGCACGCACGCGTGCCTGAGATTTTGCATGGTCGCCTCCGATGTCGAAGTGCTAGGATGAACGCTGACGGCGGGCGACCGGAGGTCGGGAGCGTATCCTGAGGACGCCGAACATGCCGGGCCGTGGAGGGGGTCACAAGAGGAATCGCCGAACATTGACAGCTCCTGGACAGCCCCGTGGCATCGTTGCCACATCCCATGCCGCTCTGTCTCCACGTCGACTATCGGCATCGATTTTGCCGCCATGGGGTCGGACGATTCCCGGTGTTGCGCCCCCACATCATGGCCGTGGAGGACCGATGAGACGACTGATTCTCGCCGCATCCCTGCTGCTCGCGACCGCTTGCGAGGCGCCGCGCGAGGTCGCCGCCCCCGCCCGTGGCGGGTCTCCGCGCCTGCAGGCCAGCCTGCTCGACCCGGCGCTGGCAGCCGCGCTCGCCGGCGCGGCGCCCACCGCCACGCTCGAGATCATCGTGAACTACGACGAAACGGTCACGACGCGCGACGCGGTGACCAGCGCGATGTTGAACCTCGGCGCCGGCGTGGTGCAGTTCAAGCATCTCGAGCTGGTGGCGGGCGTTGCGACGCCCGCGCAGATCGGCGCGATCGCGGCATTGCGCGGCGTCCAGGGCGTATACCTGAACCGCCGGCTGCAGTACTACGGCCATGGCGCCGCCCTCTATGCCCTGATGCTGCACGAAAGCGTGCCGACGATCCGTGCCGACGCCGTGCACGCGATGGGCATCACCGGGAAGGGCGTGGGGATCGCGATCCTCGATTCAGGGATCGACGGGCTTTACAACCCCGACCTCGTCTATCCCAGCCACACCGTCCAGAACGTGAAGGTCATCTTCAACCTGAGTGACGTCGTCACGTTCGGAAAATCCGCTCCGAAGCCGCTGAAGCAGGGCCTCGACATCTTTGCCGAGAATCTTCCGAACAGCGAGACGTCAGTGGGCCACGGCACCCACGTCGCCGGCATCACCGCCGGCCTCGGGACCGCCTCGGGCGGCTACTACACCGGCGTCGCGCCGGGCGCGCAGCTGGTGGGCATCGGCACCGGGGACGTCCTCTTCATCTTCTTTGCGCTCGCGGGGTTCGACTACATCCTCGACCATCAGGCGGCTTACAACATCAAGGTCGTGAACAACTCGTGGGGGACGAGCGGCGCGTTCGATCCCAAGGATCCCATCAACAAGGCGTCCAAGACGGTGCACATCCACGGGATCACGGTCGTGTTCGCCGCCGGTAACGACGGGCCCGATCAGAACACGCTCAACCCA
>WNEX01001397.1_pt1 | contig 11426 bp, 10 predicted proteins | sample 5399841 | NCBI WGS metagenome assembly WNEX01 (sample SAMN13153337, study PRJNA577476) | soil metagenome | isolation source: 40 cm grassland meadow soil 2 days after 1st rain plot 5 | place: USA:California | collected 2015-09-18 | reverse complement strand
GCGCGCTGTTCGGGATCGGGATGGGAGCAGAGTGGGGCGTGGGGGCATCGCTCGTCATGGAGAAAGTCTCGCCCCGCTATCGCGGCGTGATCTCCGGGCTGCTGCAGCAGGGCTACGCGCTGGGCTATCTGCTCGCGGCGCTGTGCTACTTCTTCGTATACCCCCATTGGGGCTGGCGGCCGCTCTTCTTCATCGGCGGTCTGCCGGCCTTGCTCGCTCTGTTCGTGCGGGCCCGCGTGCGGGAGTCCGAGGTGTGGCAACAGACCCGGCACGACAACTGGCTCGGGCTCGGCCGCGCCATCGCCGCGAACTGGAAGGTGTTCCTGTATCTGACCGTCCTGATGGCGATGATGAACATGGTGTCGCACGGCACCCAGGACATGTACCCGACCTTCCTGCAGCGCGACTGGGGCTTCAGCCCGACCAAGCGCGCCGCGCTGACCGCGTTCTCGCAAGTCGGCGCGCTCACCGGCGGGATCCTGTGCGGCCTGTACTCCGACCGCCTGGGCCGCCGGCGCACCATCGCGCTCGCCCTGCTCGGCGCCGTGCTGGCGATCCCCATCTGGGCGTTTGCGCCGTCCTTGCCTCTGCTCGTCGCGGGCGCCTTCATTATGCAGTTCTTCGTGCAGGGAGCGTGGGGCGTCATCCCGGCCCACATCACCGAGCTGTCCCCCGATGCCGTGCGTGGCTTCCTCCCGGGTTTCGCGTACCAGTGCGGCGTGGCAATCGCCAGCAAGCTGCCGCACGTGCAGGCGCTCTTCGCCGTCGGCTCGAGCTACGCGCGGTCGATGGCGTTCTCGGCCGCGACCGTGTTCGCGCTCGGCGCCGTCGTCGCGCTGCTCGGCCGGGAGCGCCGGGGGGTGGCGTTCGGCAGGGGCCACGCGTCCTCGGGAGTATGAGGGACTGAAGTCCCTGCTCGGCCCGTGGGGCGTCCTAAAGGACGCTGGCCTTCCTGCGTCCTTCAGGACGCGCTGGCGCCGAGTTGGGACTTGAGTCCCTCATAATCTCGGAGGTACACTACCATACCGTCGATGACTTGACCTGATGTCCAACTTCGTCAAAGCCACCCAAGCCTACCAGCAGGGCCAGCGCACGCTCCCGGGCCGTTATTACACGTTGGCCGAGATCTACGCCGAGGAGCGGGAGCGCATCTTCACCGCGCGCTGGATCTGCGTGGGGCGCGCGGCCGAGATCCCCGCGGCCGGCGACTACCTGCTGCGCACCATCGCCGGCGAGAGCGTGATCGTGGTCCGGGGGCGTGACGGCGCCCTACGGGCGTTCTACAACGTATGCCGCCACCGCGGCACCCGGCTGTGCGAGGAGCCGCGCGGTCGGTTCTCGGAAACGATCCAGTGCCCCTATCACGCCTGGACCTACACCATCGACGGGCAGCTGATCGGCGCGCCCCACATGAGCGAGGTCCAGGGGTTCGACAAGCGCGATTACCCGCTCCATGCCGTACCGCTCGAGACCTGGGAGGGCTTCGTTTTCGTCAACCTCGCGGGGGCCCCCGAGCCGTTCGCACAGGCCTTCGCGCCGGTCGCCGGGCGGTTCAGCCGCTTCAACCTCTCCGCCCTGAGGGCCGCGCGCCGGGTCGACTACGACGTCGCGGCCAACTGGAAGCTGATCTTCCAGAATTACTCCGAATGCCTGCACTGCCCCGTCATCCACCCCGGGCTCGCGAAGCTTACCCCCTACACCAGCGGTGAGAACGACCTGATCGATGGGCCGTTCCTGGGCGGCTATATGGTGATTACGAAGGAGGGCGGCAGCCTCACGCTGAGCGGGCGCGCCTGCGGGGCGCCGGTCGGCCGGCTTCCCGCCGAGGATCTGAACCGCGTCTACTTCTACTCGATCTTCCCGAACCTGCTGCTCTCCCTCCACCCGGACTACGTGATGTTCCACACCCTCTGGCCCGACGGCCCGGGGCGGACGCGCATCACGTGCGACTGGCTGTTCCACCCCGACTCGTTCGCCGCACCAGGGTTCGATCCCGACGATGCGGTGCGGTTCTGGGACGAGACCAACCGCCAGGACTGGCACATCTGCGAGCAAAGCCACGCCGGTATCACCTCGCGGGCGTACGTGCCGGGGCCTTACTCGACACGTGAGGGAATCGCCGCGGCCTGGGACCGCGAGTTCCTGCAAGCGCTCGGTCACGTCCCCCGCAAATAGGCGTCGGTCCCCTTGAGCCAGTCTTCGCGTGGCGGCGAGAACACGTCCATGTCGAGCGTGTCCTCGAGGGCGTGGGCTTCGTGCGGCACGTTTGACGCGAGATGCAGCACTTCGCCCGCCCGCACGACGACTTCCTGACTGCCGTCTTCCCCAATGAGAAACCGCAGCGCGCCTTCGAGGATGTAGGTAAACTGCTCGTTCTCGTGCGCGTGCTTGGGCACGACACACCCCCGCTTCAGGTACACATGCGCCAGCATCACGCGGTCCCCGGTGATCAGGCGGCGCGACAGCCGCTCGGACAACTGCTCCTTCGGCACATCGGCCCAGCGGTACCACACGGGCTCCCCCTTGAGCTAAGGCGTCGGGGCCAAGCCTAATGGGTTGTGTCTCCTCCGCTACTGGCGTGGAAACCCAAGCGCAGCGGGCGAAATTCGACCTGCTGCAGCCACGCAACAGTCGGTCCGGAGCCCGCGCCGCGTCAGCCACGTTCCACGATGGCAAGGGTTATGCGATGGACTGTCTCCGCCATGATCAGAGTCCGCACCAACGTCGGCGCCCGCGCGGCGCTCGCTGCACTGCTCGCCTCCTGCGCGACCGGATCGTCGCAGTGGGCGCACGACCGGCTCACGCTGCTGCCCGCGTCGCGCGATCGCATCCTGGGCGAGCGGCTGATCGACGCCCACTACGTGGTGGCGGGAAGGCTCGAGAAAGTGGAGCGGGCCAATCTGTACGAGCAGCGCGGCGGGTGGCTCATGCGAGCGCTGTTCCGTGACGAGGGACCCCCCGATGCCTACGAAGCGAAGATCGCCGTCGATTCGGTGCTCGTGGGCGGCGGCCAGCCGAAGCGGCTGTACATCACGTTCTTCGCACCGCACGGCAACCGGATCCCGACGGTCGGGGAGAATGCGATCTGGATCGCCCACCAGCGACAGCTGTGGCGCTTCGCCCAGGCGACGGTGTACGGCGCGCCGTACGACATCGGTCTCGCACTCGATTCGGACGACGACATCCGTCCGGTCGGGGAGTGGTCGTTGCTTCGCACTGTCGCGCTGAAGCTGCAACTGTCACACGTGTGGTGAGGGCCCGGCTCAACCGCTCGTCGACACAGTCATCGTAGGTAGAAAGCGCGGCGGGCGGCGCAGCGTTGTCGCCTGCTCGTACGCGTAAGCCAGCCTGACCAGCGTGCCCTCGCTCCACGGCGCGCCGATGAACGACACGCCTACCGGCAACCCGGAGACGTAGCCCGCCGGCACGGTCACGTGGGGAAAGCCCGCGACCGCGGCCGGAGTGGAGCTCCCTCCCAGAAAGTGGTCGCCGTTGATCAGGTCGATCGGCCACGGCGGATTCCCGGTGGGCGCTACGAGAGCGTCCAGCTTCTCCCGGTCTAGGATCGCCTGGAGCCCGTCCTCGCGCGCGAGCTTGCGGCACTTGTCGAGCGCATCGCGGTAGGCCTGATCGCTGAGCGATCCTTTGTCCTGCGCCTTGAGGAACAGCTCCTGCCCGAAGTAGGGCATCTCCCGCTCTTTATTCCGCTCGTTGAACTCAATGACGTCCTGCAGCGTCTTCACTGGCGCACCCGGAGCGAACTCGGCGAGATAGCGATTCACATCCGCCTTGAACTCGTACAGCAGCACCGTGAGCTCGGCGTCGTCGTACTCGCCGAGGTGGGGAATTTCCGCAGGATCGACGATCACGGCGCCGGCCCGGCGCAGCACGTCGATCGCCTGAGTGACGAGCGCATCGGTCGCCGCGTGGTAGCCGAACAGCTTGGTGCGCGCGACCCCGAGCCGCGCCCCGGCGAGCCCGTTGGCGTCGAGGAATCGGGTGTAGTCGGGAACTTGGGCGGGCGCCGCGGCGGTCGCCGAGTCTCTGGGATCCGGACCGGCCAGGGCGCCGAGCAGGATGGCGGCGTCGCGCACCGTGCGGGCCATCGGCCCCGCGGTGTCCTGACTGTGGGCGATCGGCACGATGCCCGCGCGCGAGACCAGGCCCAACGTCGGCTTGATCCCGACGAGCGAGCACGCCGCCGCCGGGCAGACGATCGAGCCGTCGGTCTCGGTGCCGACGCCCACCACGGCGAAGTTTGCGGCGATCGCGGCCGCGGTGCCCGAGCTCGAGCCGCAGGGGCTGCGGTCCAGCACGTACGGATTCTTGCATTGGCCTCCCCGCGCGCTCCACCCGCTGGACGAGCTGTTGGATCGGAAGTTGGCCCATTCGGAGAGGTTCGCCTTCCCGAGCATGACGGCTCCCGCGGCGCGCAGCCGGGCGGCGATAGCGGCGTCCGCCCGCGGCCTCGCGCCGACGAGCGCCAGCGAGCCCGCGGTGGTGGCCATCCGGTCGGCCGTGGCGATGTTGTCCTTGACCAGAATCGGTATTCCGTGCAGGGGGCCACGGGGGCCCTTCGTCTTCCGCTCGGCATCGAGCTCTCGGGCGATGCGGAGTGCGTCGGGATTGGTCTCGATGACGGAGCGCAGCGTCGGGCCCCGGCGGTCCAGGTCGTCGATGCGGGCCAGATAGTATTCGCACAGGGAGTGGGCGGTGTACTTGCCGCTCTCTATCCCCCGCGCGAGATCCGCAAGAGTCGCCTCCTGAAGCGCGAACGGAGGGATCGCCGGACCGGCCAAACCGCGCGCCGGGCCGACCGGCCCGGCGGTACGGCACGCCGCGCCCGCCATGCAGGCGAGCCCCGCCCCGGCACCCAGCTCCAGGAACTCACGACGCGTGATCCGTTCGGTGACAGGCGACATGCCACGCCTCGAGGGGAAGAGTGCCGCCGTTACGGCCGGCGGGTCGAATCGGCGGGACCAGACCGCGCGAACAGGGCCAGGTATTTCTCGTACCCTTCCGCCTTGAGCCGCTCGACCGGAATGAACCGGAGCGCCGCCGAGTTGATACAGTAACGCAAGCCGGTGGGCGGCGGGCCGTCGTCGAACACGTGCCCCAAGTGGGAATCGGCGCCCGCGGAGCGGACCTCGATCCGCACCATGAAGAGCGACCGGTCGGTGTGCTGGCGGACGCTCGCCTGCTCCAGCGGCCGTGTAAAGCTCGGCCATCCGGTGCCCGAATCGAATTTGTCGAGCGAGCTGAACAAGGGCTCACCCGAAACGACGTCCACGTAGATGCCGGGACGGTGGTTGTCCCAGTACTCGTTATGGAACGCCGGCTCGGTGGCGGCGTTCTGTGTGACGTCGTACTGCAGTGGGGTCAGGGCGCGGCGTAGTGCGGCGTCGCTCGGCTTGCCGGTCAATCGGGGCGTCGCCTCCCGAGTCTGGGCGTGGAGCGCGCCCGCCAGCCCGAAACCGGCGAGACCGAACAGCACCAAGGCGTTTTGCAACATAAGCCTCACTCCGTGGGTACGCTGAAAGGTACGTCGCGGACGCCGCTGTGGTTGCCTTGCAACAGGGGGCGGCGCGGCGCTAAGCTTGGCGGCTCGGTCTGACGGAGGCGAGTCGTGCCCATTGCCCAAACGCTGATCCCCGAGTTCGACGAAGAGATGGCGTCGACCCGCCGCGCGCTCGAGCGTGTGCCCACCGGCAAGGCGGCCTGGAAGCCGCACCCGAAGTCGATGCCGCTCGGTCGGCTCGCGACGCTGCTCGCCGAGCTGCCCAGCTGGGCGCTGAACGCCGTGACCCTGGACGAGCTCGATATCGCCCCGCCCGGGGGACCGCCGTTCCAGCCCGTAATCCTAGAGACCGGCAAGGAGATCCTGGACCTGCTCGATCGCAACGTGCAGGCCACCCGCAAGGCCCTGACGGCCACGAGCGACGCCGAGTTCGTCAAGCCGTGGACGTTCAAGTACGGCGGACGCACCATGTGGACCAAGACGAAGCGCGACGTCTACCGCAACGTGCTGAACCATCTGGTGCACCACCGCGGGCAGCTGACGGTGTATTTGCGGATGAACGACGTGCCGGTGCCGGCGATCTACGGGCCGTCCGCCGACGAGCAAGGGTTCCGGCCCTAGCGTGCGCACCTGGGAGCGGACCGTCTCGAAGGGCCTGCGTGCCCTGGGGCTCGAGAGCATCCGCAACAAGCTGCTCGCGTTCGCGGTCCTGGCCACGCTCATTCCGTCGCTCGCCACAGTCTGGGTCTCCTACGTCCACAGTCAGCGCTCGCTCACCGAGAAGATCACGGGCGAGCAGCACAGCCTCTCCGCCCAGGCGTCTCGCGAGCTGGATCTGTGGCTCAAGGAGCGGCTATACGATCTTCGGGTGTTCGCCAGCTCCTACGAAGTGTCGGAGAACCTCGAGCGCATCCCACGGACCCCAAAGGGGGGAGAGCCGGTGCGGCAGGGTCCGGCGTACGGCCGGCTGCGCGACTATCTCAACTCGGTGCGTGATCGCTTCGCCGACTACGAAGAGCTCGTAGTCGTCGACCCGGGCGCCCGGGTGGTGGCCACGAGCGCGAGCGCAGCTGGAGCGGACACCGTCGCGCTGCCGCCGGACTGGCTGCGCGTCTTGAAGATCGACAACGCCGTCGTCGGCGAGCCGTATCGCAACCCCGCTACGCGCCAGCCCGTGATGATCGTGGCCGTCCCGATCTACCCGTCCAGCGGACGCCTCATCGGGGCGCTGACCGCGAAACTCAACCTCCGCGCGGTTCAACAGATCAGCCGGCGCTTCGCCGCGGGCGGCCCGGGAGGCATGATCGTCGTGACGGCCGACGGCACGTTGCTCGCGGGTTCCGGATCAGGCGGCGCGGCGCCCATGGCCGCCAGGCTGCCGCCGGAAAGCGTCAGGTTGCTGTTCGACCGGGCGGGCAGCGCGGTCCGGTACCGCGGGTTCGAGGGAGAGGAGACCGTGGGGACGCTGGAGCCGGTGCCGCGCCTCTCGTGGGCGGTGGTGGCGACGATCCCGGGGGAGACGGCGTACCGTCAGGCCACGCGCCTTCGCAATCTGACGGTCCTGATCGTCGCGGCGCTGTTGCTTGGCGTCGGCCTGCTGGCGTACCTCTTGGGCGTGCTGATCGTGCGCCCGCTCGATCGGCTGACGACCGGGGCAGCGAAGGTGGCCGCCGGCGATCTCGCCGTCGATCTCCCGGTCGTGAGTGGCGGCGAGGTCGGCTCGCTCACCGAGGTGTTCAACGACATGGTCGCCCGGCTGCGGGACGGACGCCGCGAGCTCGAGCGTCTGTCGGTCACCGACGACCTGACCGGGCTCTACAACCGGCGGTATCTGATGGAGACGCTCGCCAACGAGATCCGCCGTTCGCGGCGCCTGGAGCACCGCTGCGCGCTGCTGATGGCGGACATCGATCACTTCAAGGAATACAACGACGCGTTCGGTCACCTTGCGGGAGACGAGATGCTCATCAAGGTGGCCCGGGCGCTGCGCGACTCGACGCGCGAGGTAGATTGTGTGGTTCGTTACGGAGGCGAAGAGTTCGTCGTGCTGTTGCCCGAGACCGGCGGGGAAGAAGCGGCCGAGACGGCGGAGCGCATTCGCGCCCGCGTGGCAGCGGAAGGTCTGGCCGCCGGCACGATCACGCTCAGCGTCGGCGTCGCCGAGTTCCCGACGCACGGCGATTCGCCGGAGTCCATGATCGCCGCCGCCGACGGAGCTCTATACCGCGCCAAGCGGGAAGGGCGCGACCGCGTGGTGCGCGCCAGCGGAGCGGCAAAGAGCGCCTCCCCACCTTGAAGGGCGTGTTACCGTGTCTGCCGCCGGCCCACCAGCGTCTGGAACATCCAGCCGCTCCGCCCGGCCTCGTCGCCGATGTGCACCCACTGGTCGGCGTATGAATAGCCGACGACCGGCGCCCCCGTTTCGAGTGTGAACGCCACGGCGTAGCCCGCGCCTGGTCCCACCCGCACGTTGCTCCGGTTCACCGTCTCGAGACGGAGCGGCAGCGCGAACAGCACTTCCCCGGGCCGCAGGGGTCCGCGCACGCCACTCGCGCCGCTCCGGCTCGCCCCGACGACGCTCTTCGCCTGGTTGGCGAGGTACAGGGCGCCGCCATAATTCTGCTTGTTGAATTCCACGCTGCTCTGCCGCAGCAGCTGCGTGGCCTGGCCGGTCTCCTGCGCCGCCAGCGGTGCGGCGGCGGTCTTGAGCGACTGCAGCGCGATCTCCGCCTCGGCCATGGCGGAGGCGGCCTCGGCCCGGCTGGCGAGCGTCTGCAGTTTCGCCATCGCCCGCACGACCTCCCGTCTCGCCTCGTCCAGCCGGGCCTGTAGCTCCTCGAGCTGCGCATCGCGCTCGAGCAGCCGCAGCTCGAGCCGCGCGATCCGCTGCTCGAGCTGCGGGTCCCGGACCGTCACCGTTTCTGACGCCGACCGGCCGTTGGCCGGATCTCCCGCCGGATGCGGCGTCCCCGGCGCCGCCGACGGCGTGCACGCCGCGGCGAGCATGCCGCAGAAGATGATCGGAGGAACCGCACGCCGCGGGCACATGGGGCTCAACTTGGCACGCGGCGCCGGTCGAATCAATCGGCAGCGGCCGGGTCGTGACTGCGCCGCAGGATCTGTCGTACCGTCGCGACGGTGTCCGCCTGCTCGGCGGTCTTGTCCGTGCGATAGCGCTTGACCCGCGCGAAGCGCAGCGCCAGGCCGCCCGCGTAGTGCGGGCTCGCCTGTACGTCGTTGAAGGCCACTTCCACCACGAGCTCCGGGCGGACATGGACGGTATACGCGTCGCGACCGATCTCGAGCTCGAGCAGCCGCTTGGTCTGCCACTCGAGCATCTCGTCGGTCATGCCCTTGAACGTCTTGCCCAGCATGACGAAGCCGCCGGTCTCCGGGTCGCGCGCGCCGAGATGCACATTCGAGAGCCATCCCCGGCGTCGTCCATGCCCCCACTCCGCCGCGAGCACCACGAGGTCGAGCGTGTGTGCAGGCTTCACCTTGAGCCACCGCTGGCCCCGCCCGCCGGCCTCGTACGGCGCGTCCAGCGCCTTGGCCATGATCCCCTCGTGCCCGCGGGCGAGTGCCTGATCGAGGAAAGCCTGGGCCTCCTCGGCCGAGGCCGTCACCGTACGCGGTACCAGCAACCCGCCCGACGTTACCTCGCTGAGCGCCGCAAAGCGGCGCTCCTCCGGCTCGTCGAGCAGCGGTTGACCGTCGATATACAGGAGGTCGAAGAAGAAGGGAGTGAGCGGCAGGTCGCGCCGCAGACGCTCGACGTCCAGCCTGCGGCCGAACCGGCGCATCGTCGTCTGAAACGGAAGCGGCGTACCGTCCGCTCGGAGCGCGATCGCCTCGCCGTCCAGGATCAGCTCCCGCGCGGGGAGGGTGCGCGCCCGCTCGACCAGCTCGGGCACGGCCACCGTCACGTCCTTCAGGCTGCGGGAGTAGATCTTCACTTCGTCGTCCCGCTTGTGGAGCTGCACCCGGGCGCCGTCGAGCTTGAACTCGAGCGCGGCCCGGCCGAGCCGCGTCATTGCGTCGGACGCGTCCTCCGCCGTTTGAGCGAGCATCGGAAGCACGGGACGGAACAGGCGAACGCTGAAGCGCGCCAGCCCCGCCGCACCTTCCACAAGCGCCACGCGGGCCACGCTCGGCAAGTCCCCCGCCGCCATGGCGGCGCGCCGCACCGCCTCGCTCGGCACGCGCGCGGCCTGTGCCACGGCCTCGAGCACCAGCCCCTCGAGCGCTCCTTGGCGCAGCTCGCCGATCACGAGGCTCGTGAGAAAGCGTTGCTCGTCGCGCGTCGCGGCGAGCAACAGCTCCCGCAGCAACCGGAGCTTGGCGTCCGCCGAGCCCTTCCCGGCGAGCCGCGCGATGCGTTCGAACGCGCCATCGACGGCCGATAACTCCAGCGTGGCCGACTCGGCACCCGACTCCGGGAGCGCCGCGTGCACGCTCGCGTAGCCCACTCCGAGTTTCGCCTGCCGCAGCACGCCGCACAGGAACGCAGTTGCGATCTCGACTTCTGCCGGCGCGACGCGGCCCAGTAACGCCGCCAGCAGGCCGATCTTCTCGAGGCGGCCGCTCGTGCGGGCGACGTGCTGGGATGTGGTGACGAGATCGGCGAGGCGCATGGGGAGTGGTGAGCTCAACGGGTTATTGGGGACGTGTTTGGGGACGTGTTTGGGGACGTGTGATCGGTGACGTTCGAGGATCGTTGGGTAATGAGGGACTGAAGTCCCTGCTCGGCGGCAGCGCGTCCTGAAGGACGCCGCGTCCTTGAGGACGCCCCGTGGCCAAGTTGGGACTTGAGTCCCTTATAACCCACGACGGGGGACGCGCATAACCGGTGACGCTCATGGATTGTTTGATTATGAGGGACTGAAGTCCCTGCTCGGCGGCAGCGCGTCCTGAAGGACGCGTGCGCAGAGAAACACCCCACGCTGCACCGATTTGATCACGATCGTCACGTCTCCCAAAGGTAGCTTTGGCGCATGCCGGTTCGAGTGTACGTCCACCTGACGTGGACCACCTTGCAGCGGCAGCCCCTCATCAATGCGGAGGTCGCGGGCTTCCTGCGCCGGTTTCTGCCAAAGGAGGCGCAACGCCACGGGGCGCGCGTTCTCGAGGCGGGAATCGTCGCTGACCATGTGCACCTCGTGCTCCAGCTGCTCCCGGTGATCAACATCCCACGCCTGGTTCAGGGCCTCAAGGGGGCAAGCGCCCGACTCGTAAACCGGGACGGCCTCACGCCGCGGGCACCGCTGCGCTGGGCGGAGGGCTACGACCTGCGGAGCGTGGGCGTGCGCCAACTCCGAACCGTGATCGAGTACGTGGGACGGCAACCCCAGCGACACCCAGAGTTCGCCATCGATCAACGTCCTTCAGGACGCCCCGCGGCCGAGTAGGGACTTTAGTCCCTCATAACATACGATGGCGAACGCTCCACACATTACGATGGCGAACGCTCCACACATACGATGGCGAACGCTCCACACATTACGATGGCGAACGCTCCACACGTACGATGGCGAACGCTCCATGCGATGGGGAACGCCCGTGATCGGTGACGCTTTGATGACTGGCGCTTGTGAGGGGGACGCTGCTGAGCGGGACACTCGTGAGCGGACGCTCGTGAGCGGGACGGTCGAGGCGATGCACTCATGGATTGTTTGGTTATGAGGGACTGAAGTCCCTACTCGGCGGCACCGCGTCCTGAAGGACGCCGCGTCCTTGAGGACGCCCCACGGCCGAGTAGGGACTTCAGTCCCTCGTACACAACAACTGGGAACGTCATCACCCGACTCGGGTGTCATCACCCGACTCAGACGTCATCACTCCAACCCGACCAAACGCTCGCTATCTCCCCCCCGCCCCCGCCCTCACCTCGAACTCTCCTTCCAACCCC
>WNEX01001802.1_pt1 | contig 11469 bp, 7 predicted proteins | sample 5399841 | NCBI WGS metagenome assembly WNEX01 (sample SAMN13153337, study PRJNA577476) | soil metagenome | isolation source: 40 cm grassland meadow soil 2 days after 1st rain plot 5 | place: USA:California | collected 2015-09-18 | reverse complement strand
CCGCGCTTTTTGCAGGTATTTGGAGTGGCGCCGGCGCTGGGACGCGACTTCAATTCCGCGGAAGAGCACTTCGGCGGCCCGAACGCGATTTTGATCAGCGACCACTTGTGGCGGCGCCGCTTCGCTGCCGATCCCAACGTGCTGGCGAAGCAACTACGCATTCATAACTCTTCGTGGTCTATCGTCGGCGTCATGCCTGCCTCGTTCGCGTTTCCAGACCGCGACGCAGAAGCCTGGTTGACGGTAGCGCCCGACGCACCGTATGCGCAACGTAGAGAGTGGGGTTGGTTTGTTGCCATGGGGCGACTCAAGCCCGGCGTGACCGTGGATCAGGCGCGGAGCAATCTCGAAACCGTTCAAGCGCAACTCGGCAAGCAATATCCGCAAACGGATGCGGATTTGACGCCGGGAGTCGCGCCGCTCAAGGAAACCACCATCAGCGGAGTGCGGAGTTCGTTGTGGATGCTGTTCGGCGCGGTATCGCTGCTTCTACTGATTACCTGCACGAACATTGTTGCGTTGTTGCTCGCGCGAGGGGCGCAGCGCCAGCATGAAATCTCCGTGCGCCTTTCGCTTGGCGCTTCTCGCTTAATGGTGGTTTGCCAATTGCTCACCGAATCTTTTGTGCTGGCGCTCACAGGCGCGCTTGTCGGACTTGTGGTCGCCAGCGCGGCTTCCAACGTATTTCGCGGGCTCGCCAAAGATCTTCCGCGCGTCGAGGAGATTCATCTTGATGGGCGCATCGTGCTCTATACGCTTGTCTGTTCCGTCCTCGCGACTCTTCTTTGTGGCTTATTTCCTGCGATTCGCGGCACTGGTGGCGCCCTGTCCAGGGCGCTGGCACAAGCCAGCCGAACGCAGGTATCCGCGCGCACGTCACTGCAATGGTTTCTTGTGGGCGTACAAGTGGCTCTTGCCGTGACTTTGCTGGGCGGTGCGGGATTGTTGTTGCGCAGCTTTCAGGCCCTGGGGCGTGTGTCGCCCGGCTTTGATCCGCAGAATGTTCTCACCTTCCACATCACGGGTTCCTACGGAGAAACGGTGGACTTCAAGAAGCTGGGAGCGCGAATCACGCGGACTCTGGAAGAATTGCGGGCCCTGCCCGGCGTCGAGTCCGCGGCAACGTCTATTTTCTTGCCCGGCGTGCCGAACGCCTACCAGAATGAACTAACGGTTTCCGAGGGAGCGGCGGACCCCAATCGCAAGATCGTCGCAGAGACACGCGTAGTTTCACCAAGCTATTTCGCTACGATGAAGATTCCGATTCTTGCAGGAGAGCTGTGCCGCGAAGATGGCAATTCATCCAGCGTCATGGTGAACCGCAGCTTTGCCAACACATATTTCCCAGGAACAGCTATCATCGGCCGGCACCTTCAGGAGCCGGGAAACCCGTTATTCCCCGGAGGCGAGATTGGCGGCATTACTGGCGATGCGCGGTCCCGAACCTGACCCCTACTACCTGGTTCGCACCCGCATGGATCCGAGGGCCATGGCCGGTGCTCTTCGCCGCAAAATTAAGGAAATCGAGCCAGCACGCTCGGTGTTCGACATCATCCCGCTGGAGGAACACTTGAACAACGCTTTTGGGGAAAATCGGCTGCGCACGATTCTACTTACGTTTTTTGCCGTTACCGCCGTGTCCCTCGCCTGCATTGGCCTGTACGGGACATTAAGTTACTCCGTGACGGTGCGGCGGCGCGAAGTGGGTTTGCGCCTCGCGCTGGGAGCCTTGCAAGGCCAAATCGTGAAGCAGTTCCTTCTAAAAGGACTGGCCGTGACTTTCCTGGGCTGTCTTGCAGGATGGGGGCTGGCGGCGGCGTTTGCGCGTGCGCTCTCTGGAATGCTTTATGGCGTCTCACCCTCTGATGCTGCAACGCTTTTGTCGGTCGTACTTCTCATGATGCTGGTCGCCACGTTTGCCGCCCTGATTCCATCGCTGCGCGCCGCTCACGTCGACCCCATGCAGGTTCTGCGCGAGGAATAAGCCGCGCGGATGCAGGTGCACGCCTAAACCGCGTCTGTCTCCGCTGGAGGCTCCGTGGGCTCCGCACTTTTGGATGGGCGGAAGTGTTTACTTCCGCGAATTCAGGCAGGACATTGCGCCGACTTTTTCTTCCGCGGTTTCGTAGCTCTTGCCGTTCGCGTCCTTCATGGAGAGAAACACCCAGTCGCTTTGTTCCTCCGCCGTCCGGCTGAAGTCGAAGATGTAGGTTGCTTCCCGGCTGATTTGATAGGTCATCGTGCGCATCAGGATCGGATAGAGATTTCTGGTCGTGTCTTCTGCCGGTTGACCGCAGCGGGCGAGCAAATGTTCCGGCGTGACGCTGGCCACCGCTTGTTCGTGCTTCCGCTCCCGCGATTTGCTGAACCACCCGAACCCGCGCTGCGCCAGTGTAACCAGCAGAATTAATCCGACAATCGCTCCCACGACCATCAGCCAAACGCGCTTGGTCTGCTTCAGGAAATCCAGGAAATCGTTCGCGGGCGACGACTCGCGCGGTGCGCTCCCCGATACAGTTACCGGCGAGTAGCGCGACGCCTTAGCGGGTTCTGCGGCACGTGCGCCGGCAATGGACTCCGCAATCTCTTTTGCCTCGGCCTGACGCTCCGCCACCGCAGCCGTGGTGAGTTCGCCGGAGGGAGATTCTGCTTGTTTTGTACGGTCCATATTTCCCGCCTTTGGGCTGTGCCTTCATCATGAGGCTGTGCGCCTCCGCCATCCGCGTATTTTTGCGAGGTATTCCCAGAAGGTAAGCCTGCACTTTCGGGCAGGTGCGCCCTCGGTAGAAAATGGAGCACCCTCTGACGCTAGGTTCCGTTTCGCGTCAGCGATTTGCCAAATATCGCCGCGACAATTCCCACAATCAGCCACAAAGCCATGGCATAGATCGCATACCACATCGCTTCTTGCGCCGGCGTTGCGCGGCTTGGGCTGAGCACCACCAGCGAGCCCGTCGAGCTGGTGTGCATCAACTGCGCGAGGGCTACACTTTTGGTGTTCGCGTAAATCCAGCCAATCAGCACACGCATTGCCGTCATGGCTGCCGTGAACGCAAGGAAATACGGCAACCAAAAGGAGCTGTGTGGCGTTGCGGTTCCCAGGAAGTCGATCACCGGGATATGCCAGCATCCCCACAGCACGCCGAGGCCGAAGCTTGCTCCGAGCAGGTTTCCGGTTTTGGTCATTTTGGGAAATGCGAAGCCCATCCAGCCAATTTCTTCGAAAAAGCCCGCCACGATTCCAAAAGTAGCTCCAACAAAGAACCGGCTTGGCGCAAACACGGGCGAAACAAAGTTGCTCAAGAAAAGAAGGACGAGGAGGATGGTGATCGGCGGAATCAGCAGCGCCGCGTACCATTGGGCCCCTACGCGAATCCGCCGCATTCGAGAAAAAAGGTTGCCCAGACCGCTAGTCCCATCCAGCACGCGCGTCAGCAGGACCCCGCTCACAACTGGTCCCAACAGCATCACTGGGAACATCAGGATTCCGCTGAATTTTGGTATCGTTTCTCCGCGCAAGAGCCTTGGGGCCACCACAGCAAGCGCGCCCAGCCAGGAAATCGCAAAGGTCAGAATGAAATAGGCTGCCACGGGATAGCGCTTCACAAGATTCATACTCTTTTCGGGTTCCGACATTTTATGCAGTCCTGTGCTTTTTAGGTGCCCAAACATTCGGTGTTAGGGAAATCAGCAGGTAGTAGAATCTCATTTCTTTCCTGGCCTGTGCGGACTTCGAGACGCCAAGAGGGTACACCAGGAACCGACAGAATGCGCGTGGGCGTGCAAGGAGGTAAGGCGATGAAACGGAATCTGATTGCGGCGTGGGCGGTCGCAATAGTGTCTGTGTGCGCAACCAGCGCGCTCGGTGATACTCCTATCGGGGTAAGAAACCTGCGCTGCGAATACAAAATCGACCCGCTAGGGATCGATGTTAGAAAGCCGCGGCTAAGCTGGGAATTGCAGAGCTCGGAAAGAGGCGTGGTGCAGACAAGCTATGAGATCCGCGTGGCCGCTTCGGAAGCGGAGCTTGCCAAAGGGAAGACGATTTGGGAAAGCGGTAAGCAATCGTCCGATGCGTCGAACCAGGTAGGGTACGGAGGGCCCGCACTCGAGAGCCGCAAGATTTATCACTGGCAAGTGCGCGTTGCAGACAATCACGGGCATTTTTCGGAATGGAGCAAGACCGCGCATTGGGAGATGGGACTGCTCGAACCTGCGGACTGGAAGGCAAAATGGATCATGCCCAATCTTGCCGAGGACGAGTCGAAGTCGAATCCCGCGCCGTTTTTGCGCCGAGAATTTTCGATCAACAAGAAAGTCGAACGCGCGCGCTTGTACGCCACGGCGATGGGGCTTTATGAAATGTCGCTGAATGGCAAGCGTGTGGGCGAGGAATATTTTACGCCGGGGTGGACCTCCTACGATTTCCGCTACCAATATCAGACCTATGACGTAACGAACTCCCTGAAATCCGGAGCTAACTGCATCGCCGCCATTTTGGGCGACGGGTGGTTCCGCGGCAGGCTGGCGTGGAATCCAAAGAACAACCGGAATCACTATGGCAAGAAACTGGCGCTCCTGGCGCAATTGGTCATCACCTATAGGGACGGCTCTCAGCAAATCGTCACGAGCGACGACCAATGGAAATCCGCCACCGGGCCGGTGCTCTTGTCCGACATTTATGACGGGGAAACCTACGATGCGCGGCTCGAGCAGCCTGGCTGGAACGAAGCAGGATTCAACGAGAAAAACTGGCAATCGGTCACGGTCATGGAGCCTTCAAAAGCCAAGCTGGTGGCATCCGCGGGACCGCCAGTCAAAGCGATCGAAGAAATCACTCCGGTCAAAGTCCTGAAGACGCCCGCGGGGGACACGGTTCTCGACATGGGGCAAAACATGGTGGGGTGGGTTCGTTTCCGTGTGGCCGCCCCGGCAGGAACCACGATTACTTTGCGGCACGCGGAAGTCCTCGACAAGGCGGGGAATCTCTACACGGAGAATTTGCGCGCGGCCCGCGAAACGATTCGCTACACCACTAAAGGGCAAGGAATCGAAACGTACCAACCACATTTTACGTTTCAGGGATTTCGTTATGTGGCGGTCAGCGGCTGGCCGGGCGAAGTGAAGCCGCAGGACTTTACAGGCGTTGTGGTGCATTCGGCGATTTCAAGAACGGGATCGTTCGAAACTTCCAATCCTCTCCTGAACCAGTTGCAGCACAACATTATCTGGGGCCAGAAAGGAAATTTTGTGGATGTGCCGACGGACTGCCCGCAGCGCGACGAGCGCTTAGGTTGGACCGGCGACGCGCAGGTATTCGCGCGTACCGCTTCGTTCAATCACGACACGGCGGCGTTTTACACGAAATGGCTGAAAGATGTAGCGCTGGACCAGGAAGACGACGGAGCCGTGCCCTTTGTGATTCCCAACGTTCTTTCGCACGAAACACGGAAAGGAGAAGCGGCGTCAGCAGGATGGGCCGACGTGGCCGTGGTGGTTCCGTGGGTTGTCTATCAATCTTTCGGAGACAAGCGAATTCTTGAAGAACAGTACGCGAGCATGAAGGCCTGGGTCGAGTACATGCGCCGGCAAGCAGGCGAGAAATACATTTGGAGCAACGGCTTCAGTTTTGGTGATTGGCTTGCTTTTGCAACGACGCGCTCGGACTATCCCGGCGCCACCACGGACAAGGACCTGATTCAAACTACGTATTTCGCGCGTTCGACGGCCTTGCTTGCAAAAACAGCGGAGGCGCTCGGGAAGAGAGAAGAGGCCGCCGAATACAATGGGCTCGAAGAAAAAATCAAGGGTGCGTTTCAAAGAGAATTTGTGACGCCGGACGGACGGATTGCTTCAAATACGCAGACTGCTTATGCGCTTGCACTCGCTTTTGAATTGCTGCCGCAAGAGCAACGAGCGCAGGCCGCAGCGCGACTCGCCGCAGACGTGAAGAAATTTGGCCATCTGACCACCGGATTCCTGGGCACGCCCGTGCTCTGCCAAGTCCTCAGCGATTACGGCTACCTCGATGTTGCCTATATGCTGCTCAACCGGACTGAGTATCCTTCGTGGCTCTATCCGGTGACGAAAGGCGCAACCACGATTTGGGAGCGCTGGGATGGCATCAAGCCCGATGGCAGCTTTCAGGATCCGGGGATGAATTCTTTCAATCATTATGCTTATGGCGCGATCGGCGAATGGATGTATCGCGTGGTTGCGGGAATTGAACTGGACGAGAGCCACCCGGGCTACAAACATATTCTGGTCCAGCCGCAGCCGGAAGGCGGCCTGACGTATGCGAAGGCGTCGGTCGAGAGCATGTATGGCCGCGTGGCGTCCGAGTGGAAAATTGCGGAAGGCAAGTTCACGTTGACCGTCGAAGTGCCTCCTAACACCACGGCCACGGTGCGTTTGCCGAAAGCGAAAATCGGGCAAACGACAGAAAGCCAAAAGCCAGTGGCTGGCCGCACGGACCTGCTCGGTGCGCGTCAAGCCGGGGAGACTGTAATCGTCGAGGTAGGCTCGGGAACCTATGTTTTTGAAAGCGCATTGAGCGGTACGAACTAACCTCAGCGAAACTCAGCGAGTGCGCACCGGCGCGCTACAATGTAGAAATGCAGCGCAAAGTCTTTTGGACGGTTTTCATCGCGCTCGGCTTGATCGCCGATGTTACGTTGCCCCTGATGTGGGGACTGCTCGCAACCATCCCCATCGGCATCGTGAGCTGGTGGGTTGCCTATCGCAGCGACTGGTTCTAACTGCCGCAGTTTCCGGGATCGGTCTTTCGCACTATGTGAGAGAAGAGGATGCTACGCACAACCGAACACATTCTGGCGTGCTACCCGCGAATTAGGGAATCACTGCCACAATCTCGGAGGAGTTGACGCTTTCCCGCCCGTCGGCGTCAACGGCCCGAGTGACGTAGTAATAGGTGGCGCCGCTTTGTACATCTCGGTCCTTGTAGCTGAGTCCTAGGATGAGGTCGGGATTAATTCTCGAGTAGGGTCCGCCGGACTTTGTGCCGCGGTAGACGTTGTACCCTTTCGCCGGCGATTTGCTTGCCTTCCAAGTTAGAGTCACGGAATGGCCTTTGTTGCCTTGCTCAGACTGTGGAATCGATGAACTTCCAACGGTCACGGTAGCCCACAGCACACCCAGCAGGACGGCAGCAAAGGTGGCCACGCCTGTTCCTACCCTCTTTCGTAGAGGAATGCCTCGGTCCAAAGCGACCAACACCTGCGCGACGATCAGAAGGATGGAAAACACCGTGACGGCGAGCAACGCTGCGAACCAGAGCCCGCTTAATCCCTCAGGCGCCAGGTTTGGAGCGTGCGGCAACTTGTTCTTCAACCAGGGAGCGATCCAGAGGTTCTCGGCCGTGAACAGGACAAGCAGGGACGCGACCAGCCAGATGATCCGCATTACTTTTGCGCGTGAACCGGCATGCAGCCTTGAATCCTGGCTCATCGATATTCCTTTCATTTGATTCGCATCCCAGTTTAAATCAGGTCAACGTCTTCCTGTTGCTGCGATTGCATACCCTGGTGAATCAAAAGGCCGCAAGAAGTTCACGGCTCGAACTGTTATGCCAGACAAAGTTGGAGGTATATTGGTTGAGCCATGTACTTGACGATGTGAATTGCGTTGAGAAGGTAGTGTCGAGGAAGAGGAGAAAATGGCAATTGCGACGGTGAATCCGGCAACAGGACAGGTGCTAAAGACGTTCGAGTCCCTGTCCGACGCGCAACTCGAGGTGAAGCTCCAGAAAGCGGCGGATACGTTCTCGACGTACCGCAAAACGCCGTTTGCCGAGCGCGCGCAGATGATGCTGAAAGCCGGAGCGCTCCTTGAGAGCGAAAAAGAGCATTGCGCGCGAGTGATGACCACGGAAATGGGCAAAACGTTTCGCTCCGCCGTGGATGAAGTCGCAAAGTGCGCCTGGGTTTGCCGCTACTATGCGGAAAACGCAGAACGGTTCCTGGCGGATGAAATTGTGGAGACGACGGCGAAGCGCAGCTACATTCGCTACCTTCCGCTGGGCCCTGTACTGGCGGTGATGCCCTGGAATTTTCCGTTCTGGCAGGTTTTTCGTTTTGCGGTTCCTGCATTGATGGCGGGAAACGTCGGCCTGCTGAAGCACGCTTCTATCGTTCCGCAATCCGCGCTGCTCATTGAAGAAATTTTTCAAAAGGCAGGTTTCCCTGACGGGGCTTTTCAGACGCTGCTGATCGGGTCGCAAAAAGTAGACCGCGTGTTGGCAGATCCGCGTGTGCAGGCGGCTACGCTTACAGGGAGCGAAGGCGCGGGAGTGGAAGTGGGTATGGGAGCCGCAAAAAGAATCAAGAAGGTCGTTTTGGAGTTGGGCGGCAGCGATCCGTTTATCGTGATGCCCAGCGCGGATCTGGAGGCAGCCACGGCCACGGCAGTGAAGGCGCGGACTGTAAACAACGGGCAGTCGTGCATCGCTGCGAAGCGCTTCATAGCCGCTGAAGCGATTGCCGACAAATTCGAAAAAATGTTCGCGGAAAAGATGGCAGCGCTAAAAGTGGGAGATCCTTTCGACGAAGCGACGGAACTGGGGCCGCTTTCCACGGCAGAAGGACTGGAGGATCTGGATCGCGACGTGAAAGCTAGTGTGGATGCAGGAGCAAAAGTGTTGACCGGCGGCAAACCCATGGACCGCCCGGGAAATTTCTATGCCCCAACTGTGTTGACCAACATTCCGCAAGGTTCGCCAGCTCATAAGGAAGAATTGTTCGGGCCGGTCGCGAGCGTGTTCCGCGCGAGAGACTTGGACGACGCGATTCGCATCGCCAACGATAGCAGGTTCGGCTTGGGAGCGAGCGCGTGGACCAATAATGACGAGGAACGCGAGCGCTTCATCAATGAATTAGAAGCCGGAATGGTGTTCATCAATAAGATGGTGGCCTCCGACCCGCGGCTTCCATTTGGGGGCGTGAAGTGGTCGGGACACGGGCGGGAACTGGGAGTTCATGGAATCAGGGAGTTCACCAACATCAAAACCGTATGGATCGAATAGAAACAACTCCGAAAACGAAGAGGAACGGGCGAGTGAATTCGCTTAGCGACGCTTGCCACAATCCGCGATTGGACGGAAAATTTACGAGTGAGGAGGGCTCATGGCGAATTCACTGGAAATGGAAGTCAACGGGAAACGCTACGCTGTCAACTACCCTCCCGACACGCCACTCTTGTATGTGCTGCACGATGAACTCGGCCTCACGGGCGCCAAGTATGGCTGCGGAGAAGGGCAGTGCGGGGCTTGCACCGTACTGATAGGAGGAGCCCCGCGGCGCTCGTGCCAGATTCCGGTCAGCGCAGCTGCTGCAAAATCCATTACGACCATTGAAGGTCTCGAGAAAGATGGCAAGCTCCATCCTGTGCAGCAGGCGTTTCTCGATGCGGGCGCATTTCAGTGCGCGTTCTGCACTTCAGGAATGGTGATGAGCAGCGTCGGCTTGCTGCAGACGAACGCCAACCCGAAGCGCGAAGATATTGTTCAATTCCTCCAAGGGAACATCTGCCGGTGCGGGACGCACACACGCATCATTGAGGCCGTGCAGCACGCTGCCAAAATGATGCAGGAGCGTGCGCGATGAACACCGTGCGACAGAGGTTCGCTGCCGAACCGGAACGCTTCGAATTTGGTGCCGCTCCCCTCCATAAATTCGACCTGGCACGCCGCGAATTCTTCAAACTTTGTGGCGCAGGGATCGCCGTCTTTGTTGTGGCGAAAGACGCCTTCGCAGCGCAAGAAACTCCGCCTGGATCGCGCTCTTTCCACAATGAGGAACTTCCGAAGGAAATCACTTCCTGGTTGCACGTTGGCGAAGACGGTGTGGTGACCGGCTTCACCGGCAAAGCGGAAGTGGGCCAGAACATTCGCACTTCGATTTCGCAATCCATTGCTGATGAACTGCGTGTGCCTTTCGAAAGCGTGCGCCTGGTCATGGCCGATACCAGCCTGACCCCGTTTGATGCTGGAACGTTTGGCAGCCGCACTACACCGACGATGACGCCGCAATTCCGTCGAGTTGCCGAAGCAGCGCGCAATTTGCTCATTGGAGTTGCGGCCAAGGAGTGGAATGTTGCGTCGGAAGGATTGGTCGCGGCGGACGCGAAAGTCACAGATCCGGCTTCGAAGCGTTCCTTCACCTACGCGGAGCTCGCGCGCGGTAAAACTCTGGCGCAGAATCTTCCGGCCGAGGACCCCGTCACTCCCGCAACGGAATGGAAAGTTGCAGGCAAGCCCCTTCCCAAAGTGGACGGGCGCGCGTTCGTCACTGGAAGTCACAAATACACCAGCGACATCCGTCTGGAAGGCATGCTTTACGGCAAAGTGCTGCGGCCGCCATCCTTCGGCGCAACCTTGGCTTCGTGTGACGACCGTGCCGCGAAAGCCATGAATGGCGTCACGGTTGTGCGCGATGGCGACTTCGTCGGAGTGACCGCCCCGAGCGTGCACGAGGCCCAGAAAGCGCTCGACGCCATTCGCGCGCCATGGAAAGAAGTGCCACAAGTGTCCAGCAAGGAAATCTTTTCGTATCTCAAGAAGCACGCCGAGCCTTCTTCAAATGAGCGGTTCCGGCATCAAAAAGGTTCCGTGGAAGAAGGGCTCGCCGCTGCAGAGCATCGTCTCGATGCGACCTACAACATTGCGTACATCGCGCACGCTCCGCTTGAGCCCCGCGCGGCCGTGGCGCAATGGGCCGATGGCAAGCTCACGGTTTGGACTGGCACGCAGCGGCCCTTCGCCAATCGCGACGAGCTTGCCAGCGTCTTTCACATTCCCGAGAGCAGCGTTCGGGTCATCGTTCCGGACACTGGCGCGGCGTATGGCGGAAAACATACCAGCGATGCAGCCATCGAGGCGGCGCGGCTGGCCCGTGCTGCGGGAAAGCCCGTGAAAGTCGTCTGGACGCGCGAAGAAGAGTTCACCTGGGCCTACTTCCGGCCAGCGGGAGTGATCGAAGTCAAAGGCGGCATTTCCAAAGACGGAAAACTAACCGCTTGGGAATTTCACAACTGTCATTCCGGCATGTCGGGGATAGAAACGCCGTACGACGTTACGAATCAGCACACCGAATATCACCAGGTGCCTTTGGTTTTGCGCAGCGGCTCCTATCGGGGCCTCGCCGCCACGGCAAACCATTTTGCTCGCGAGTCGCACATGGATGCGCTGGCTCATGTTGCGCAAATGGATCCTCTCGGGTTCCGGATAAAGAATCTCTCCGATGCGCGAATGCGTGCTGTCCTAGAAGCAGCCGCCAAATCCTTTGGCTGGCCGCGCCAGAAAACGCAAGAGGGGCAAGGGTTTGGTCTTGCGTGCGGCTCCGAGAAAGGAAGTTACGTGGCAGCATGCGCCGAGGTTGCCGTAAATCGCGCTTCCGGAGACGTGCGCGTAGTCCGCGTCGTCGAAGCCTTTGAGTGCGGCGCAATCGTTAACCC
>WNEX01003969.1_pt1 | contig 11481 bp, 9 predicted proteins | sample 5399841 | NCBI WGS metagenome assembly WNEX01 (sample SAMN13153337, study PRJNA577476) | soil metagenome | isolation source: 40 cm grassland meadow soil 2 days after 1st rain plot 5 | place: USA:California | collected 2015-09-18 | reverse complement strand
CCGGGTTGCCCTGGTCGTCGTGCGCCCGGGCGGGCTCGAGATGGACGACGAGGCGCTCCCTGCCCGCCACCGACACCACATCCCCCGACCCGCAGCTCCGGACCGGACCGGCGGCGTACTCCACCCGGTAGCCCGGTACGCTGTCGCTCGCGAGCTCGAACACGACGCGGTCGTAGCCGCGCCCCGGGGCGGCCGTCACCGAGCGGAGCAGGGCGGCCGGGGGAGAGGCACCGGCCCGCGGAGGGGGCCGGAGCCGCAGGAGCGGAGCCGTCGTGCCGGCGAAAACGGTATCCTGGACGCCCGGCGCCTCGCGGGCGGAGGAGCGCGACTCCTTGCCGGGGCAGGCGGCGCTCGCGAGCGCGGCCAGTGCGACCGAGATCGTGCGTCGGAACATCGTCGGGCTTATACCCCAATAGATCCGCTCGATTGACATATCAATATTTATTGATATATTACCAGCCATGCCCGCGACGACGCTCCCTGAGATCCGCCAGGCGGCACGCGCGTTCCAGGCGCTCTCGGACGAGACCCGGCTGGAGATCGTGCGGCTGTTGTCGCACGGAGAGCGCTGTGTGTGCGAGCTGCAGGACGCGCTCGAGGCCGCGCAGTCGCGCTTGTCCTTCCATCTGAAGACCCTCAAGGATGCCGGACTGGTAATCGACCGGCGGCAAGGCCGCTGGGTGTACTACGCCTTGAACCGCGACGCGCTCGACGCGATCGCCGGGTTTGCCGCCGCCGTGAAGCCCGGCAAGCACGCCGGCAGCTGCGCCCAGGCGTGTTGCAGCCCATGAGCGGCGAAGAGATCAAGGACACCGTGAAGGCGAAGTACGGCCAGGCCGCGACCCGCGTGCTGGGGGGAGGGCAAGGCGGAGGCTGTGGCTGCGATCCGGTCAGCTCGAATCTGTACGACGCCGCAGAGACCGCAGCACTTCCCGAAGGCGCCGTGCTTGCTTCGCTGGGCTGCGGCAATCCTACCGCGTTGGCCGAGCTGCACGAGGGAGAAACCGTGCTCGACTTGGGATCAGGCGGTGGGATCGACGTCCTGCTTTCGGCTCGGCGCGTCGGCGCCACGGGGAAAGCCTACGGTCTCGACATGACCGACGAGATGCTGGCGCTCGCGCGCGAGAACCAGCGTACGGCCGGGGTCACGAACGTCGAGTTTCTCAAGGGCGAGATCGAGCGCATCCCGCTCCCCGACGCCTCCGTGGACGTCATCATCTCGAACTGCGTGATCAATCTCTCGACCGACAAACGCCGGGTGATGCATGAAGCGTTTCGGGTGCTCAAGCCGGGCGGCCGCTTCGCCGTGTCGGACGTCGTGGTACGGGGCGACATCCCGGACGCGGTGCGGCGCAGCATGGAGCTGTGGGTCGGGTGCGTGGCCGGGGCGCTGGAGGAGGAAGAGTACAAAGGACTCCTGGCCGCGGCCGGATTCGTGGACGTCGGGATCGAGCCGACGCGGATCTACGAGGAGGTCGGCGGCCGGATCATGGGAGCGTTCGTGCGCGCCCGGAAGCCCGTGTGACGGCACGATCTCTCCGGGTGCTCTTCCTCTGCACCGGCAATTCCGCCCGCAGCCAGATGGCGGAGGCGCTGCTCAACTGGAAGGGGAAAGGCCGGTTCGAGGCCGAGAGCGCCGGGTCGCGTCCGGCGAGCCGCGTCAACCCGCTCGCGATCGAGACACTGCGCCAGTACGACGTCCCGTGGCGTGGCCGCCCGCCGCGCGGCATCGACGGGCTGGAGCGGGAGCCGTGGGACTTGGTCATCACCGTATGTGATCGGGCCAGGGAGTCGTGCCCCATCTTTCCCGGGCAACCGATGCTGGCGCACTGGGGCATGCCGGATCCCGCCGAGGTGGACGGCGACGAGGTCACCAAGCGGGCGGCGTTCCGGGATGCGTTCCTGCTGCTCAGCCGCCGGATCGATCTGCTGCTGGCGCTGCCGCTCGAGCAGCTCGAGCGCACGGCGCTCGAGGCCCGAGTCCGGGCCGTCGGCGACGGGCGGTAGCGACCGCCCACGCGGCGTGTTTTTTGCCACACGTGAAGGCCTCCGTCATCCTGCCGGTGGCACATGAGACGCGCCCACACATTGCCGCTGTACGCGGCTCTCGTCCTTATTTTCCCCGGCTTCATGCCGCTGGCGGGGGCGAGCGTCGTGATCGTGGGAACGGCCCGCACCGTGTTCACGAACGCCAAAGGCGAGTACCGCCTGAGCGTCGCGGCCGGCACGCACGCCGTGCGTGCGCGGCTCATCGGGTACGAGCCCGCGGAGCAGCACGTGACCGTGACCGCCGGACAGACGGTGACCGCCGATTTCAAGCTCACCGCGACACCGCTATCCGTGAACGAGGTCGTCGTGGTGGGTGCCCGCACGTCACGCACCGCCACGGAGACCCCGGTGCCGGTGGACGTGATCACGGCGCAGGAAGTCATCGAGACCGGTCACACCGAAGTAGCGCAGATTCTCGGCGCGCTGGCGCCGTCGTTCAACGCGTCGCACCAGACGATCGCTGACGGCTCGGACCACATCAACCCCGCGAGCCTGCGCGGTCTCGGCCCCGATCAGGTGCTCGTGCTGGTCAACGGCAAACGGCGGCATCCCCCGGCCCTGGTGCATGTCAACGGCACGTTCGGGCGGGGGACCGTGGGCGTAGATCTGAATGCAATTCCTGTCGCGGCGATCGAACGGATCGAGGTGCTGCGCGACGGCGCGTCCGCCCAGTATGGGTCCGATGCCATCGCGGGGGTGATCAACATCGTACTGAAGAAACAAACGGAGCGCCTGGAGGTCGGCAGCACGGTGGGCACCACACCGGGCGGCGCGTCTTTCGGGGGCATCGCCGACAAGCATGACGGCGACCAGATCAAGGCCGACGCCAACTACGGCTTCGCAATCGGCGACCGCGGCTTCTTCAATGTCACCGCAGAATACCTCGATCGCGGAGCCACGAACCGCGCCGCCACCTGGTCCGGTCCGATCTTCGTCAAACCCGTCCCCAGCAGCCCGGCGGCGTACACCGACTCACTGCGCAGGATCGACGACGACTCCCTCGCGAGCCTCGGCCTGACCAGGGCGCCCTTCACGATGAAGGTCGGTCAAGCGGCGGCGACCTTCGGGACCGCGTTTTTCAACGCGATGGTGCCGCTCAGCGAGAACGCCGAGTTCTACAGCTTCGGCGGCTTCTCCTCGCGCGACGGCCGGGCGGGCGCCTTCTACCGGCTACCGGACCAGGAGGCACAAGTCGCACCGCAGATCTTCCCGTACGGCATGCTGCCCTACATCAACACGGGCATCACCGACCGGTCGCTCAGCGCCGGGGTGCGCGGGACGAGCCGGGGCTGGGACGTGGACTTCAGCCTTACACACGGGCAGAACGAGTTCCAGTTCATCGTCGACAATACGGTCAACGCGTCGCTGGGAGCGACGAGCCCCACTACCTTCGACGCCGGCCGCCTGGTGTTCGCCCAGACCACCGGCAATCTCGACCTGGTGCGCCCGCTCGCACTCGGAGGGCTCAAGTCGGTGTCGTTCGTGGCCGGGGCCGAGTTTCGGCGGGAGAATTACCGCATCGAGGCCGGGGATGCGGCATCGTGGCAGCTCGGTAACGGTGGCACACAGCGGGGGGTCGATTACGACACCACGTCGTCGGGAGGCGCGAAACAGCCCGGCTCCCAAGGCTTCCCCGGCTTCCAGCCGGCCAACGCCGTCGATCGCTCCCGCACCAGTCTCGGGGTCTACGCGGGGCTCGAGAGCCAGTTGACCGATCGGCTGCTGGTCGACGCGGGCGGGCGTTACGAGACGTACAGCGATTTCGGGAACACCATCAACGGCAAGGTCGCGGGGCGCTATGAGATTGTGCCGAACGTCGCGCTGCGCGCCGCCATCAGCACCGGGTTCCGGGCGCCCTCGTTGCAGCAATCGTGGTTCAACAACGTGAGTACGCAGTTTGTATTCGTGAGCGGCGCGCTGACACCGCAAAACGTGCTCACGAGCAATAATCAGAGTCGCGTGACCAAGGCGTTCGGAATCCCGGACCTCACCGAAGAGACGTCCCTGAACCTGAGCGCGGGCATCACGGCCCGGCCGCGCTCCAACTTGTCGCTGACGGCGGACGTCTATCGCATCACGATCGACGGCCGGATCGTGATCACAAGCCTGTTCTCCGCCGGGAACGACACCGTGGTCAAGCGCATTCTCGCGCCGTTCCAGAGCCAGGGCGTCACCCAGGCACAGTTCTTCACCAACTCGATCGATACACGCACCACGGGAGTCGACCTCGTGGCCGCCTACGGGCGCGAGCTCGGGCGCGGCACCCTGACGCTCACCGGCTCGGCGAACTTCACGAAGACCGAGGTGCTGCGCGTAAATGTGCCGCAGTCCATGGCCGATACGTTCCGGACCAATCTCACGACGATTCGGAGCCGGATCTTGAACCCCGAAGATCGCAATCGCCTCGAGGATGCGTTGCCTCGCTCCAAGGGCTCGCTCGCCGCCCGCTACGGCCTTGGTCGCTTCGCAGGGCTCGCTCGGGCCACGTATTACGGCGCGGTCCGGTACCACCACCCTACAGACCCGACCCTGGACGAGCAGTTCGGCGCCAAGACGCTCTTCGATCTCGACCTGTCGTACGAACTGCGCCCGGGCCTTCGGCTGGCGCTCGGCGGGGAGAACATCTTCAACACCTACCCCGATCCGCAGGTGAAGCCCGCGAACATCAGCTTCGGCCGCTTTATCTACAGCCGGCGCGTCACGCAGTTCGGGATGAATGGTGGCTTCTACTACGGGCGGCTGCAGCTGAGCCTGTAGGGGCTGCCGCATTTCCCCCCCCTCCTGCCGCATTTTCGCCCTATCGCCCCGCGGTTCCAGACCGCATCGTTGGCATGCAGTCAGGTGGCCTTTCCATTCCCCAAAGGAGGTGCCTATGCGCGGGGACCGGTCGCAACGATCCGTTCCATCACTCGCGAGGCCCGCAGGCTGGGTTGCGGCGTTCGTCCTCGCTGCCGCCCCGATCCGTCTCGCGGGGCAGGGCAAGGTCGAGTTCACGCCGTTCGTCGGCTTGTACCTTCCCACGACAGATGAGATCGAGTTCCGGAACGTGCTCACCACGGGCGACAGGGTAACGACCAAGCACAAGACGACCGTGATCTTCGGCGCCCGACTGAGTGTGTGGATCGCCGATCGCGTTGCAGTGGAAGGCTCCTTTGGCTACGCGCCCAGCAAAGTGGAAGCGACGTACACCGATCCGAGCAACGCGACGCAGAGCTCGGACACGACGAGCCACGTCATCCAGGCGAGTGCACGGGTCCTGGTAGGCTTCGGGCCAAACGCCGGGAGTACGTCCTGGCATCTCATCCTCGGTGGCGGACTCGCCGCGCACGGCGGCCCCGCCTATGACGGCCTCAGCGGCCTGACGGACTTCGGCGGGATCGCCGGGGTGGGCGCTCGGTTCAAGGTCGGGCCGTCACTGGCGATCCGTGTGGATGTGGAAGACAACCTCTATTCGGCGCGGTTCACGGACGATGCGACCGGAGCCCAGACCGCATCGAAGTTCCAGAACGATATCACGATCTCAGCCGGGCTCGCGATCCCGTTCGGCAAGTAGGGTCGGTCGGCTATCTCGGCGCCGCCGCCAGCTGTCGCAGCACGTACTCGAGAATCCCGCCGTGCCGGTAGTACTGCAGCTCCTGCGGCGTATCGATCCGTACCAGCGTGCGCAACTGGACGGTCGTCCCGTCGGCGCGTCGCGCCGTGACGGTCAGCTCCTTGCCGCGCGGGAACCCCTCGGTGAGCAAGGCGGCGAGACCGGTCAGATCGAAGGTTTCTTTCCCGGTGAGCCCGAGCGTCTCCGGGGTCTCGCCCGGCAGGAATTGCAGCGGCAGAATGCCCATGCCCACGAGGTTCGAGCGGTGAATGCGCTCGTAGCTCTGCGCGATCACGGCCCGCACGCCGAGTAGCCTGGGGCCCTTTGCCGCCCAGTCCCGCGACGACCCCGCCCCATACTCTTTCCCGGCGATCACGAGCAGCGGCACACGCTCGGCCTGGTACTGGACCGACGCGTCGTAGATCGTCATCTGCGCGCCGTCCGGGAGATGCAGCGTGACCGGCCCCTCGGTCCCCGGCGCCAGCAGGTTCTTGAGTCGTACGTTCGCGAACGTGCCGCGCACCATCACTTCGTGGTTGCCCCGGCGCGAACCGTAGGAGTTGAAGTCCTTCGGCTCCACCCCCTGCTCCATGAGATACGTCCCGGCCGGGCTGGTCTTGCGGATCGAGCCCGCGGGCGAGATGTGGTCCGTGGTGATGCTGTCGCCCAACAGGCACAGGACTCGAGCGCCGCGGATGTCCGTGATCGGCCCGGGCGTTCTGGGCATGCCGTCGAAGTACGGCGCCCGGCGGATGTAGGTCGAGGCGGGCTCCCAGGAGAAGCGGTCGCCGGCCGGGACCGGCAGTCCGCGCCAGCGCGTGTCGCCCGTGAACACCTCGCCGTATTGCTTGTGGAACATCGCCGACTTGATGGACGAGCGGACCAGGTCGTCGACTTCCTTGGCGGACGGCCAGACGTCGCGCAGGTACACCGGTTTTCCGTCCTTCCCCGTCCCCAGGGGATCCGTCTGAAGATCGAGATCGATCCGCCCCGCCAGGGCGTAGGCGACCACGAGGGGCGGCGACGCCAGGTAATTCGCCCGCACCTCTTGCTGGATGCGGCCTTCGAAATTGCGGTTGCCCGAGAGCACGGCGCAGACCACGAGCTCGCCCTCGGCAACGGCGGCGGACACGGGCTCGGGCAAGGGGCCCGAGTTGCCGATGCAGGTGGTGCATCCGTAGCCGACGAGGTGGAACCGCAGCTGCTCCAGGTACCGCATCAGACCGGCTTGCTGGAGATAGTCCGTCACCACTTTCGAGCCGGGCGCGAGGCTGGTCTTGACCCAGGGTTGCGACGTGAGGCCTCGCTCGACGGCCTTCTTGGCGACCAGACCGGCGGCAAGCATCACCGATGGATTCGACGTGTTGGTACAGCTCGTGATCGCGGCGATCACGACCGAGCCATGATGCAGCTTGCAGGCGGTGCCGTCGATCGTGAGGTCGACGTGGGAGCGGTGCGGTGGCGCTGCGACGGCCGTGGCTCCGCCGAACGGCTGGCCCCCCTCGGCCTCCCAGTGGTTGCGCACGTCCCAGGGCGGGGCGATCGGCGACGTGGGTTTCACCAGCGTCGGCAGCACGAGCTGGAAATTGCGGGGCACGTCGCCCAGCGCGACGCGATCCTGCGGGCGCCGGGGCCCCGCCAGGCTCGGTTCGACGCTGGCCAGGTCGAGGGAGAGGGTGTCGGAATACACCGGCTCGGGGCTCGCGGCCGAGTGGAACAGGCCCTGTTCCTTCATATAGGCCTCGACCAGCTGCACCTGCTCTTTGGGGCGGCCCGTGAACTCGAGGTAGCGGAGCGTCTCCTGGTCCACCGGGAAGATGCCCACGGTGGCCCCGTACTCGGGCGCCATGTTGCCGATGGTGGCCCGGTCCGCCACGGGCAGCGTCGCGACCCCCGGGCCGTAGAACTCGACGAACTTCCCGACCACGCCCTTCTTGCGGAGCATCTCGGTCACGGTGAGGACCAGGTCGGTCGCGGTCGCGCCTTCGGCGAGCTTGCCTGTCAGACGGAACCCGACGACCTGCGGAATCAGCATCGACACCGGCTGGCCCAGCATGGCGGCCTCGGCTTCGATGCCGCCGACGCCCCATCCCAGCACGCCCAGCCCGTTGATCATCGTGGTGTGCGAGTCGGTGCCGACCAGGGTGTCGGGGTATGCCTGGGCGTCGCGGCCTTCCGTGGTGAACACCACGCGCGCCAGATATTCGAGATTCACCTGATGGACGATGCCCGTGTCGGGCGGGACCACGCGGAAGCCGCGGAACGTCTGCTGCGCCCAGCGCAGCAGGGCGTAGCGCTCGCGGTTGCGCTGGAACTCGAGATCGGCGTTCACCTGGAACGCCGTGGGCGTGCCGAACTCGTCCACGATCACCGAGTGGTCGATGACGAGCTCGGCGGGGAGCAGCGGGTTCACCGTCTTCGGGTCGCCGCCCATGCCCTGCATCGCGTCGCGCATGGCGGCGACGTCCACGACGGCCGGCACGCCGGTGAAGTCCTGCATCAGGACGCGGGCCGGCATGAACGCGATCTCATCGTCAGGCGTCTTCTTGGGATCCCAGCGCGCCAGCTTCTCGATTTCCTCGACGCGCACCGCCTGACCGTCCTCGCGGCGCAGCAGGTTCTCGAGCAGGATGCGGAGCGAATACGGGAGGCGGGAGACGGCCAGGCCGCGGCGCTCGAGCGCGTCCAGCCGGAAGATCTCGAACGTGCGGCCGGCCGCTTTGAGCTGCGCCCGGGACCCGAAGCTGTTCGACGTCGTCATTCCACGCTCTTCACGTCCACCACGAAGTATTCGGTCTCTCCGAAGCAGCTCATCGGAATGCCTACGTGCTCGACGCGCTTGCCCATGGTCTGGTTCACCCGCGCGGCGATCGAATCGTCCCGCACGGTGAAATAGAACTTTTCGGTCATCGTTCCGGGTATGGACACGATGGCGAGCTCGCCTTCCCAGGTCTTACAGATCCAGCCCTTTTTGGAGAACTTCTGCACGTACCCGGCCCGCTCCCCGCGAGAGTAGCTCCACGTCAGTGTAGACCAGGTGTACAGGGCGAACAGCACAACCGGCACGATCAGCACGGCGGCGATGATCAGCTTCTGCGCGCGCGAGAGCGTGAAGTTCACTGCGGAAAGTTAACCTCGTATGTCTCGGTCTTGTACCGCGCGAAGCCACGCTTCTCGTAGTTCGGCAGCGCGGCGGGATGATCGAGGGTGCAGGTGTGCAACCACACACGCGACGGCGCGAGCGCCCAGGCATCGCGCACGGCGCACGACAGCAGATGCTTGCCGAGTCCCCGGCCGATGGCCGCCGGGGCGAGCCCGAAATACGCGATCTCGACCGAGCCGTCTTCCGGCACGCGGCGCAGCTCGTACCACCCGGCGAGTGTCCCGTTCCGGCGCGCGACGTGCAGCGCGATTTCGGGTTGCGCCAAGTGGGCGCGGATCTCGGCGTCGGTCCAGTCCCAGCGGTCGCGCCAGTGGTAGTCCTCGCCCACCGTGCGATAGCACTCACGATACAGCGCGGGCGTGGGGTGCCCGACCCGCTCGATCACGACGTCCGGGAAGTGGCCGAACGCGGGCCGGAACTGCCCGGGTTGCCTCAGCTCGAGGTAGGTCCGCGTGGCTTGCACATTACCCTCTGGCAACTTGGCGTCTTGGCGTCCTGGCGTCTATTTTTTCTGTCATGACCTTCAACAAGATGGGCACCGTTCCCCTGCCGCTCGCGTTGCACCTGGCGGCCTACACCGTGCTCGGTCTGTTTTGCCTCTTCGCCGGCGGGCTCAACCTGATCGATCCGGTGAAGATCCCGCACGGTGTGATGTTCCTCGCGGTCGCCGGGTTCAGCTGGGGCTACGTGTTCGGGATCCTGATGGCGCGCAAGGAAGTCGTCGTGCTCGGCTTCGCCGCCAGCGTGGTCTGGCTCGTTGCGGCGGCGGTGGGTACGACGCGCTTCGGCTTCGACTGGCGGCTCACCCTGCTGCTCGTCGCGCTCGGCGCCTACGGCCTGATCGTTCTGGCGCTCTACCGCACGCGCATTCTGGAGCACTGACCGGCGGCGGGGGAGCGGGGGGCCGGCGCGCTCAACCAATCGTGCCGGCCTCGACGTGCTCCGGGGCGGCCGGCACCTCGACCACGAACTTGGCGCCGCCCAGCTCGGAGTCTTCGAGCCAGATCTTCCCTCCCACCTCCGTGACCACGCGCTGGCAAATCGCCAGGCCGAGGCCCGTGCCCTCGTCGGGGCCTTTGGTGGTGAAGAACGGATCGAAGATGCGCGCGCGGATCTCCCGTGGGACGCCCGGTCCCGAGTCTTCGACGGTGAGGCGCACCCAGCCCTCGCGCGACTGTGTGGTGAGCTGGATGATGGCCGGACTGCGGCCGCGCACGACGTGCTCGGCGTTGGTCACCAGATTGATCACGACCTGCTGCAGCTCCTGACCCAGCCCGAGCACGGGCGGCACGGAGTTGTCGAGCCCGGTGCGGAACTCCACGCTCTCGGTGCGCATCACGCGCTTGCGGATCTCGGCGACGTCGTGTACCAGGTCGTTCATCTGAACCCGGGTGGGCGCGGTGTCGGCCCGGCGGGCGAGCCGCAGCAGGCTGCGCACGATGCGGGCGGCGCGGTCCACCTCGCGCGTGATGGTCGCCGCGGTGGTGCTCGTGTCGGGGTCCTTGCTGGCGCGACCGAGCAGCTCCGCCTCCATCCGGATCGCGGCCAGCGGGTTGTTCACTTCGTGGGCGACGCCGCTCGCGATTTCGCCCACCGTGGCGAGCTTCTCGCGGGCGATCAGGTCGCGCTGCGCGCGCAGCTCGTCGGTGCGGTCGTACAGCGCGACCAACAGGCTGTCGGGGCCGGCGCCGGACAGGCCCGTGACGGTGCAATCGCACAGGCGACGGTCGCCCGAAGGGCGCGTGACGAGCACCCGGCCGTGCCAGGGCGCGCCGTCATGCGTGCGCGCCAGCACGAGGTGAAGGGAGATCTCGCTGGGCGAGAGGCCGAGCGCTTCGAGGTGGGTCTCGAGCGCCTGCGCTTCCGACGCGATGCCGAATAGGCGGCACCCCGCCTGGTTGAGCTGCAACACGCGGCCGGCCCGGCTCACCAGCGCCATCGGGAGCGGACTCCCGTCCACCATCGCGTGCGCCCGCTCGGCCGCGGCGCGCGCCCCGCTCACCGCCTCGGAGAGCTCCAACCCACCCGCGATGTAGGCGGCCACCGCCGTGAGATACTGCAGCTCCACGAGCTGGAACGGTGGCGGCTCCTCCCCGCCGGGTCGCAGGTAGCGGACCACGCCCACCGCGCCCGCAACCCCGTTCGAGGTGAGCAGCGGGGCGATCATCGCCGCGCGCGCCGTGCCCGAGGGAGACAGGGCCCGCTGCGCCTCGGCCTCGTTCAGAATGTTGTCGGTGAGCAGCGCCTCCCCGGTCCGCACGACCCTCCCGGTGACGCTGCCGGCGATCGTGATGTCGAGGCCGTCGAACTCGGCACATTGTCCCACCGTCGCGGCCACGTGCACGACGTCCGCGCCGGCGCTGCGCAGCGCCACGTAGGCGCCCTGGGCATCGACCAGGCTCGTCACGCTCTGCAGCGTGTAGCGCAACAGCAGCTCGCGCTCCGGCGCCGCGAGCAGCCAGCGCGACAGCTCCACGAGGAACGTCCCGAGCCGGCGCTCGCGCTCGAGGCTGGCGCGCCGCGCCACCATGACGGCGAGGTGCGTCGCGATTTCGAGCCCGGAGCGCAGCGCGTCCGCCGGGAATCCCGCGGGAAGGCCCTCGAACCGCGCGCTGACGTGGCGCCCCTCGGCGTCGTGATAGTCCGCGATGAAGGGGTCGCCCGGCTTCCCGGCGAT
>WNEX01001385.1_pt1 | contig 11482 bp, 8 predicted proteins | sample 5399841 | NCBI WGS metagenome assembly WNEX01 (sample SAMN13153337, study PRJNA577476) | soil metagenome | isolation source: 40 cm grassland meadow soil 2 days after 1st rain plot 5 | place: USA:California | collected 2015-09-18 | reverse complement strand
GAGGAAGATCTCCGCGGCCGGTATTCGCGTCGGCAAGGTTCAGCTCTCTTGCGCGCTCGCAGTGCCGGCGGAAGCTTCCTCGCAAGCCGAAGCAGCGCTTCGTCCCTTCGACGAGATCCGCTTCCTCCACCAGGTGCGGCGACGGGACCGCAAGGGCGTGATCGAAGGGTGGACCGACCTTGCCCCCGCCCTGGCGGCCCGCGAGCGCTTCGTCGAGCCCGCCGATTGGCGCGTCCACTTTCACGTCCCGCTCCACTGGAAGCCCGAAGGACAGGCGCTTCGCACCACGGCGACGGATCTCCTCGGGCTGATGGCACGCGTGGCCGCCACGCGACCGCTCCCGCATCTCGAGGTCGAGACCTACACCTGGAACGTGCTCCCGGAACCCCTTCGGCCGCGCGACGACGAGACACTCGTCGAAGGGATCGCTCGCGAGATCGAGTTCGCCGAGCGCGCGCTGGCAGCGTGTGGAGCGCAAAGGGAGTCGTGAAGCCGGTCCTCCTCCTGGACGTCGTGGGTCTCACGCGGGGGATGCTCGGGGCCGAGACACCAAACCTCTCGGCGCTCGCTCGAGATGGGTTTGCCGCCGACCTCGCGCCGGCGCTTCCCGCGGTGACCTGCTCGGCACAGGCCACGATGGTGACGGGGAAACTTCCGCGCGATCACGGCATCGTCGGCAACGGCTGGTATTTCCGCGAGCTCAACGAAGTGTGGCTCTGGCGGCAGTCGGGAGCGCTCGTCCAGGGAGAGAAGCTGTGGGACGCGGCGCGCCGGCGCGATCCCTCGCTCCGCTGCGCGAACCTCTTCTGGTGGTACAACATGAACACCACGGCCGATCTCGGGGTGACACCGAGGCCGACGTACCCGGCCGACGGGAGCAAGCTCTTCGGCATCTACACCTACCCGCACGGCCTTCGCCTCGAGCTCGAGTCGGCGCTCGGCGAGTTCCCGTTCCACACCTTCTGGGGGCCGGGGGCGGCGATCGACGCTTCGCAGTGGATCGGGCGGGCCGCGCTGCACGTGATCGAGAAGCACCGGCCGACGCTCACGCTCGTCTACCTTCCGCACCTGGACTACGACTTCCAGCGCTACGGCGCCTCGGATCCGCGCGCCCGTGCCGAGGTGACGAAGATCGATCGTGTGGCCGGTGAGCTGATCGCCAAGGCGCGGGCGCGAGGCGCGGCCGTGCTCGTGGTTTCGGAATACGGGATCACCGACGCCCGTCACCCCCTGCATCCGAACCGCGTGCTCCGCGAGGCCGGCCTGCTCTCGGCGCTCGAGACCCCGCTCGGCTGGGAGCTGCTCGACTTCGGCGAGTCGCGCGCCTTCGCTGTCGCCGATCACCAGATCGCGCACGTCTACGTGAAGCGTCGCCAAGATCGCGACCGAGTGGCCGACATCCTGCGCTCGATGAGCGGCGTCGAGCGAGTGCTCGACGATGCGGGAAAGGCGGAGTTCGGTCTCGACCACGAGCGGGCGGGAGATCTGGTCGCGGTGGCGGAGCGCGAAGCCTGGTTCACCTACTACTACTGGCTCGATGACGCGCGGGCGCCCGACTTCGCGCGCACCGTCGACATCCACCGCAAGCCCGGCTACGACCCCGCCGAGCTCTTCTTCGATCCCGCTCGCCCGCTCGTGAAGCTCCGCGCCGCCTGGGGGCTCGCCCGAAAGGTCCTCGGCTTCCGCTACCTGATGGACGTGATCTCGCTCGATCCGACCATCGTCAAGGGAACACACGGGCGGCTCCCGGAGCGCGCGGAGGAAGGCCCGGTGGCGATCTGCTCGGAGGCCCGCTTCGCGCGCGCGACGATGGCCATGACCGATGTCTTCTCGCTGGCGCTCGATCTCCTCGATCGCTAGGAGTCTGTCCGAGTAATCATGGCGAGCGAGGGGCACGAGCCGGGGAGCGAGAGCGGGAAGCGCAGCGACGACCGACGAGGCGTGCCTGAAGGCACGCCGCAGGAGGAAGGAGCGAGCACCCCGCTCGCCGCCCCCGGATCGTGCGCCGCAGCCGACACGATTACTCGGACAGCCTCCTAGGGTCCGCCAGGGTGACGCGGGCCTCCGCTCAGCGGCGCCTCACCGATCCGGCGAGGTGACGATCGCGATGTACGAGTAGTCGCCGGGCCAGCCGTCTTGGGACACCATTCCCGAGCAACCGGGACGCATGTCCTCGCAGTCGAAGCGCCCGCCGCTCGTGAGCCCGATATCCAGCCGCGAGGGGTAGTAGAAGGAGAACACGTTCCCGTCGTGGTCCGGGTCGATGGCGGCCTCCTGCGCATCGGAGAGCCAGCGGTTCGTCAGGAGCCGCTGGTCGGCGCTCGCGTCACCCTTCACGTACTTGTCGAACCAGGCGGTCGTGTACCAGGCGACCTCGTCGGCCCCACGCAGCGTCGCTCCGAAGGCGGTGTTGGGTATCCAGCTGAACTCGTAGTGGGTCCCGCCGCGGATGATGATCTCGCCGGTGTCGACGCCCGCGCCGGTGTAGGCGAGCGACTCCGGGCTCTTGGCGAGCGGGTCGGGGTCGGAGGTGTACGGCGTCGGTGTGAGGAAGTAGTCGGCCGACATGCCGAGGGCCGGCTTCGTGATCGGCGGTACCGAGCGAGCCGCCGGGTTCGCGGGGCAGGGCTGCTCGATGGGGCCCCCGTTGAACGGCCGGTTGGGGTCCGGCGGCCCCAGGTTGTCCCAGGCCACGATCGCCTTCACCCGCGGGTCCCACTGACCGATGTACGACACGCCGGCTGCGCCGTAGGAGTGCCCGGCGAGCCCGATCCGGCGCGGGTCGAGCATCCGCCAGAATGGGTTGTAGGCAGCATCCAGGCCCGCCCTGACGCGCCGATCCTGCTTGGGCGCGTGACTCGTGCCGCTGCTGCAGCTCGGCACCGGCTCGTACGGGCGCTTCGCCGTGGAGAGGAAGAAGTTGATCGCGTCCTCGGTGCCGTCGAAGAATGGACGGCCGTCGGTCTGCGCGGGCGATCCCTCGTTCTGGTCGGGCGCCTCGCCCTGCTCGTCCGACTGCCCCTGGCCCTGGGGGTCCGAGGTGAGCACGACGTAGCCCGCCTTCGCGAGCGTCTGGGCAGCGAACCAGTAGAGCCGTTCGGGGGCCTGGAGCGAGCCGTTGGTGATGACGATGCCGGGTCGCTTCGCGGGCCCTGCTCTGGTCGCCCACACGCGGCCGGAGATCGTCGCGCCGGAGCGCGCCGTGAACAGCACCGCCTGCACGATCCCGTAGCCCTTGGTCTGCCAGTCGTAGAGGCGTGCGTCGCCGGCGCAGCCGTTGTCGCCGCGCGCGCAGAGATGCCCCATGAAGTTGCGCTCGGGGTCGGCGGCCTGCATCGCCACCGCCGCGGCCTCGTTCTGCGTGCTCACCTGGAAGAGGAGCGCCTGGTACTCCGGCGTGTCGTACATCGTCTGGCGCTCCTCGATCTTGGAGTAGTTCTTCGCCTCCATCGCCGGATCGAATGCGTGAGCCAGGGGCGCACCCGTGACGCTCACTACGGAGAGCACGGTGAACAGCCGACGGCCAGGGGTGCGACAGAGCCAAGTGGTGAGCGCCTTCGGCAGCGCGCCCGCGACGGCGCGCCAGCTGGTTCGCCCGAGCGGGGTCCGGGGCATACGTCGACGGATGGTCTTCATGCTTCCTCCCCTCCGGCCACGACGCCGGTGGTCTATCCGCTTAGCCTCGCCGCCATGAACCGCTCAATCCTGCATTTCAGGGGATGAGGGCGCCGACGAGAAGGTAGTGCGCGCGAATCCATGACGGGATCGCGCGCGCGTCGCGGCGATGTACTATCGCGAGGGGCCGAGGCAGGCAGAGGGATGCGGAGCACCACTCCGCCCGCCGGGCGACAGTCGTAAGGTCACTTGCAGCGGAGGTGCGAGATGCGCAGGCTCCGGATGCTGTTCGTGGTCGCGGTGGCGCTCTCGCCGGCGACGGCGAGCGCGAAGTCGATCCACACCGCCGAGTGCGAGGCAGTGTGCGCCAATCCCGATCCGAGCGTCGACCAGAACCTCTCTCCGGACCCGCGTACCTTCGCGACCATCGCCAACGGCTACACGAGCTACTGGCAGGAGTGTCACGCCGAGACGGACGCGGTCCAGCAACCGAAGACGTGCCGCGAGTGGTGCGCGGCGCGGGAGCGCGGCCGTTCGCTGCTCGAGACTTCCGGTCTCATCGGCAGCTTCCTCGACGCCGACACCTACAACAATCTCTGGCGGGCGTGGGGGGCCCTCGAGCGTCCGCCCGACTTCGACCAGCACATCGTCGAGCGCTACGGTCTGCAGCCGGCCCCGTTCCCGAACCCCTATCCCCTCCCCGGCGAGGATCCCGCGACGGCGAACGGCGGCTCCGGCCAACTGCCGATGGGCCTCGTCCAGACGAGGAGCTCGTCGGGCCAGTACGACGGCGGCATCGGCTTCACGTGTCTCCTCTGCCACGCGGGCCGGATCGGCGACGCCACGCCCGAGCGCCCGGATCTCGGCAGCCGAATCGGCATCGGCAACACCACCTTCGACATCGAGGTCTTCTCCTACGACCTGGGCAAGGCGGGCGGGGTGCCGATTCCCTTGCCGTACCCGCACAACCAGGGCCGCGGCACGATCAACGCCGTCTCCGACTTCGAGTTCCTGATGACCCTGCGCGACTTCGATACGCTCGACAGCACGCCCTTCGTGAAGGCGTTTCCGGCGCACGCCTCGCCCGGCGACCAGGACGCGCCGGCGTGGCACAACACGGGCTCGAGGCCGCGCGTCTACATGGACGGCGGCGTCTCCGCGGACAACACGCGCGCGCTCATGCAGTTCCTGACGGCCAGCATCACCACCAGCTCGTGCAACGACGCGAACGCCGAGAACACGCCCGGCTGCGGCGTCTGGATCAAGAAGCAGGAGCGCGACTTCGAAGACATCCGCACGTTCGTCGAGTCGATCGAGCCGCCGGCGTTCCCGCGCTCGAGCGATCCGGCGAGCCCTCAGTACGTCGACGCCGCCGGGGCCGCGCACGGCGAGGAGCTCTTCCACTGCAAGAACCTCTTCGGGCCCGACCTGAGCACCGACGCCCAGGGCTGCGCGCAGGAGACACCGGAGCAGAAGGCGAGCGGCGCGCTCTTCGGCAACGGGAGCTGCTCGAGCTGCCACGGCGTCTACAGCGCGACCTACGCGAGCCGCCTGCCCGACCCGAGCATGGTCGGCGTCGCCGGCCGGATCGTGCCGCGGGACTTCGTTCGCACCGATCCGGGACGCGTCGACGCTCTCTCGCGCGAGCTCCGCTGGGGCTGGGGAACGCTCTGGTTCGCCTACGCGGACAACTCGGCGAGCAACGCGGTCGACGAGGTCCTGAACGACTACGTCACCGAAGAGACGAACGGCCTTCCCTATACGCGCGCGCAGGGGCGGTGCGGGTGGGTCGGCGTCTACGAGCAGTCCCTCGTGCAGTTCATCGGCTACGCCGCGCCGGCGCTCCACGGGGCGTGGGCGACGGCGCCGTATCTCCACAACGGCAGCGTGCCGACCCTGTACCACCTCCTCCGCTCCGGGGAGCGGCCGACCTTCTGGCGCCGACGGCTCAACACGCCGGGCACTCCGCCCGACCAGGGGTTCGACGTGAGCCTCGCGGCCTACGACTTCGCGAAGGTCGGCTGGAAATTCGACTGCCTCCTGCCCGACGGCACGGCGCTCGACACCTGCCTGCCGCTCGGATCCGCCATCGCCGCCACGGGCGCGGCCATGCCGGGAAGCCAGGTGTGGCTCGCCAACCAGTCGCCACGCCCGCTCACACAGGCCGACATCGAGCTCCGGAAGATCTACGACACCACCGCCTACGGGCGCAGCAACCAGGGCCACTGGTGGACGAGCCGGGACACGCTCACGGAGAGCGACGTCGAGGATCTCCTCGCGTACCTGAAGACCCTGTAGCCTCCTGGCTCACCGGCCGGCGCTCCGCGGCCCGTTGAGACCGCCTGGCCGAGCTCGCTCGCCTCCCGTAGTCTACGTCGACGCCAGCTGCGATCACGGCATCGGCACATCCTGTTCTTCGACCTCGAACCGCACGGTGACCTGACGCAACCGCCGATGCACTGGCATGACCTTGTGCAGCTTCGGGTGGAAATAGTCCCTCAGCATCATGGGCCGCGGGCGCTGCAAATAGAGGTCGGGGTTGCTGCAGACCTCGGAGGACGCCACCACGTCCAGCTCGTCACGCGACGAGACATGCTGCACGATGCAGGGCACGTGCGTGATTCCCAGCTTCCGGAGCGCATACGCCCGATGGCTTCCATTGTTCAGGATCAGGCGATTTTCGGCGTAGACGGCGTTCAGGAAATTGGAACCGAATCCGACACCAAGCCCGACGGCGCCCACGAGGTCGCCCCGCTGGGGGTAGTCCCTGAGGTGGCCGGATCGCAGCTCCATCGACCCGAGGAAGCGCAGATCGTTCGATGGCGACATGAAGACGAAACGGTTGTCATGCACGCGCGACCATTTCACCGGCGGTCGAGGATGGTCGTAGGGCAGGCAGGTCCGGAAGATCTGTTCCTCGCTGGGCGTCGGCCCCAGCCTGCCTTCGAGCTGCGCGGCGTACGTCAAGTCGATGTGCTTCTGATACACCACCAGGCGGTCCAACTCGACGATCGCGAGGTCGGTCGGCACCGTGTTGAACCCATGCCGCACCAAGGGGTCTTTGAGAAACTCGATCAGCAGCGGCTCGTATTCCGATCCCATCCTGCGCATGGGAGGACCATCGGCAGCGCCGGCCTCTTCCTTTTCGAGGATACGGACGCACTCGTGGGCAGCCTGCCATTCTTCGATGAGGACTCCTTCGCCAGGCGGGTTCACGGCGTGCTTCGTCACGAAGCGAAGGAAGCCCTTCAAGGTCGGGCGCCCGATCAAGTGTAAGTTCTCAGCCACCGCATCCTGAGCGCCGTCGGACTGGATGGGTGTGGATGCACCTGTTTGCAGCCCCGCCCTGGATTCGGCCGGCGCTGTCTCGGGTGATGCGATCATGTGTCTAACCGTCTCTCGCTGCTTTGTAACTGGAGGGCGCCGTTCGCGGTTGTCGAGTCACCACCATCCCCAGAACTCGACCTTGAAGGTGCGCGCCAGGCTCCGCATGAACAGGTCAGCGCCTTCTCTTCGGCCGCAGAAGATCTTGGCCTGTCCCGTCATTTCCGGCTTGAGAAGATGAGAGTGATTGTCGATCTCCGTGGTGACGAGCAGCGTCTTGTCGGCGCTGGCAACGTTGCCCGTGGCTTGCGGCTGGCCGGCGCTGCCTTCGGCGCTCGTGGCGATGGCGGTCACCGTTCCATGAAAAGTCTCGTCCGGGTAGGCACGGACCTTCAGGTCGACCCCCTGACCCACTCGGACGTCCGCAATGTCCTTTTCCGAGACGACGAGTTGTGCGGTGACGGTGTTCATCTCGTACACCTTGGCAACCAGATCTCCCTTCCTGACGAGCTGACCTGCCAGTTCCCTCAGTTGTCGCGACGGCGTCGCTACGACCCCCGTGACCGGACTAACGACGGTCAGCAGTCGCAATTGGTCCTCGAGGTAACGCCGCTGCGTTTGGAGCCGCTCGCTCTGCGCCTTCGCCTCCTCGATCTGCTCTGGACGGATGCTGTTCAAGAGCGCGCTCAGCTTGCGCTTGGCCTCCGCGAGATCGTTGGCGGCCCAAGTCGCCGACTCTTGCTTGTCTTCGAGTTCCGCCCGAGCAACGAGACCCTCGGCGAACAGGGTCCTGAACCTGGCCAGCCGGGATTCCGCAAACGTGAGCTGGCCCGCAGCCTTCGAAACGGCCGCCTTGGCGACTTCGACGTCCTCTGGGTTGGGACCTGCCTCGAGCATCGTGAGCTTGGCCTGCGCGTCTCTGATATCCGCCTTGGTCTTCTCGAGCTCGGTGAGCGTGTCCTTGTCGGAAAGACGTGCGATCACATCACCCGCGCTGACCCTGTCCCCCTCATCTACGTAGACCTTCTCGATGATCCCCTCGACCGCACTGCGCACATCCGCGTTCCGGCTGGGGAGGACGTCGACTGCCGCCGGTATGCGCAACTCCCTGGGGACCAGGAGGAGCAAAGCCCCCGCAGCCGTCAAGGCCGTCCACACCAGCCGGCGCCTCCATGGGATCCCATCCGTTCTCCCCACCCCTGCAGGCTCGGACGGTCCGGGAGTCTCCGCGCCCTCCGAGTCGTCGAAGTCACCGGGATCGGACGCAGCCGACGACCCCCCAAACAGCCGACGGAAGCGGCGGCGGATTTTCATGACGACGATGCAAGCGGAAAGCAGCACCGCGAGCAGCGAAGCGCGACCTGCGCCGAGGTAGCCGCTGGCGGACGCGAGGTACCCGACGTAACCCAGCAGCGACAACGATCCGACCAGCCCCGCCACACCATAGACGAGATAGATTCTCCGCTCGCGTAGCGAGACGTCTTCTTCCTCCGTCCGGCGCGCCGAGCCGAGCAGTCTCGTGATCAGCGTGCCGACATACCTGAACGATCTCGCCCTCAGGTTCGGGATCTCCAGGTAGTCGCTCAGCAGATAATAGCCGTCCAGCTTGATCAGGGGATTGAGGTTGAAGCACGTCTTGATGCCCGAGGTGGCCATTACGATCAACGCCAGGTAGTTGATCCAGGTCTCCCCGTCCGTCACCCGCCAGAGCAGGGTCGCCAGTGCCCAAATGACGAGTTCGAAATACGGTCCCGAAACGCCTACCCACAGTCGCGTCGATGTCTTTGGAAACAGCCAGGCGTCACTGACGTTGCAATAGAGCGCGGGCTGCAAATAGATCAGCATGAAGCCGATCTCGTGAACGGCACCGCCAAAATGCTTACAAGTCAGACCGTGAGCAAATTCATGTGCGGATACGACCAGGAAGCTGACCGCCAGGACCAGCCAGATCGTGGAGATACGGTAGAGTCTCGACAAGTCCAGGATGATCGCGTGCCAATTTGCGGCCGCTGTGCCGATCGCGAGGAGAATGAGAGCGGCCGACAGCACCACGAACTGCGGCGTGAAACAAGGACGTAGCCTGGGACCCAAACGGGTGAAGAGGCGATCGGGATCGAAGAGTTTGAAGCGGAGGTAGAGTGGGTTGCCCAGAATCCGGCGGCGCCCGCCGGTCGGTTGCGTCGCCGGCGCGGCCTCTGATTGAAGGAGGCCGGCTGCCTTCAGGGTCGTGACGAAAGCATTGAGGGTACCGGCGGGGAGGGTCGTGGCGAACTGTCGTTCCGTCCTCTGCCGAACCACCTCGATGGGCGTCTCCCCGTCGAGTTGCTGCGCGACGAAGTGTTCGGCCTCCCGGAGGCGGAAGAAGTTGCCGGACAGAGGCTCTTTGACGACGAAGAACCTCCCGTCGGGCGTCTGCTGCTCCCGGACGGTCAAGTCAGTGCGAAGTTTGGGCGCCGAAGAGATCATGACGCCGCGCGAAGCGCGGGTACGGTGTCCGGGAGGGCCGCCCGGAAGCATTTCGGCAGCCCTCCCGTTCACCATCGCGTGAACCACCAGAGGTTCGGGTCGACCTGGTTGCCTGGTGGTTCACGCGGTCGATACGAGGAATCACTCGCAGTAGTGGGTGTCCTCGCAATGGGTGCCGCAGGTGCCTTCGCCGTTACCGCCGACGTAGACGCCGACACCCAACCCGATGCTGCCACCGAGCGAAATGCCGCCAGGGGCAATCCGCTGCTCGAGCTTCTCGAGTTCGAGGTTCAGGTGCTTCATCACGTTCACCTCCCTTCTCTCTGGGATGGCCACCTCCCGTCTCTTTGGGACGGAGGGATCGGGACGGACCGGCTGCAGAAAGGAACATCCGAGTCGATTCCCGTCCGAGGGTCCCCAGGTGGCAAGGGGCCGGAAACTTTCGGGGGCTGTCCGGCCGCGAATTCGTTCGAGCATCTACGCACTGGGTAGGTGCAAGACCGATGCCAGCGGTGCGCCCCCTCCCTCTCAGGAGCGCAGCGGCGATGCTCGATCTACTGCATCCCCGGTCGTCGCAGATGCGCGGTCGCCCGTGAGTCCTGCGTCAGGCACCGCCCGTTCGCCTCACCGGGAGGCCATCGTCGATGAAGGAAATGAAAGCCGGTCCCTCGCGTCGAGAGGCCCCTCTCGTAAAATCTACTCGCGGGCTTCCCTGCAAGTCTTTCTCCGAATGTAAGCCTTGCTCCGATGTAAGTCTTGACGTGCATTACGTCCTGCTGGCGCCCGATTCACCGCGCGCCATCGGCGCGGCCGAAATCGCAGGACGCAGGTTGCCCTGGCGGCCGGAAGAGACGGTTCAGCGCGGAGAGCCGTGGGTGCAGGTACTCCCTTCGAGGGCGCACTCCCTCCGTAGGCCTCGGGCTGGTGTCAGGACCAACCAGCCGTCCCGCGATCATGCAGCCTCTACGGTAGCCCGAGCGGCCGGAAGAACTCGACGGCGCAGCGCGCGGCTTCGACCGCCATGTGGCCGTGGCGGCTCAACTCGAGGGTGGCCGGGCCGTGGTAATCGATCTCACGCAGGGCCGCCACGGCGGCGGCGAGGTCGAGGTCACCTTCGCCGGGGAGCAGGTGCTCGTGGCGGTCGCGACGCATGCCCTCGAGGTGCACGTTGACGATCTCGCGCGCGAAGCGCCGGATGGCTTCCGGCGCGCTCTCCTCGGTCATGTGCGCGTGGCCGACGTCGAGCGTGAGACGGAGGCCCGGCTCTCCGACCCGGTCGCGGATGCGGCGGAAACCCGCCAGGTCCTCGATGTGCATGCCGGGCTCGGGCTCGAAGCCCAGCACGACCCCGTGCTCGGCGGCATCGCGCGCGAGAATCCGTAGACCCTCTGCGAGGCGCTCGTCCACGAGCTCGGCCGGCTCGTCCGCTTCCGCCGTCCCGGACCAGAGCGAGACGACCTCCGCCCCGAGCAGCGATGCGACGCCGATGGCGCGCCGCAGGAAATCGATTCTTCGCTCGCGGTCTTCGCCCCTCGGGGAGAGGAGCGTGGGCCAATGCTTGCGCCAGGGATCGAGAAGGAAACGCGCGCCGGTCTCGACGACGGGCACGAGGTCGTGCTCGGCCAACCAGGCGCCGATCGCCTTCGCCTCCCGGGCCGTTGAACGGTCGTACGGATCGAGCGCCCCGGCATCGAGCGTGATGGCGACGCTCTTGAAGCCGAGCCCGGCGATGACTGCGAGCGCATCGCGCAGGCGGTGGGACGTGAAGCCGTTGGTGTTGTAGCCGAGACGCATGTCAGGTGGGACTATACATGCGCCGGAGAGCCATGGCCGGCAACATGAGCGACGCGACCGCGAACGCCCACGAGGTGTGGCCCGCCGCGGCGACGAAGGTCGCATCGAACAGCGGAATCATCAGAATTCCTCCGCCGATCGCGCGTCCGGTCGTGGGTCCGCCCGGCTCCCACCAGAGCGGCGCGAACAGCATTAGGCCCCGAGCCACCAGGACGGCGAGGAAGGCCCATCCGACGGGCGCCGCAGGCCACGGCGCGATGGCCACGGCCGTGACCCCCGCGAC
>WNEX01001549.1_pt1 | contig 11484 bp, 11 predicted proteins | sample 5399841 | NCBI WGS metagenome assembly WNEX01 (sample SAMN13153337, study PRJNA577476) | soil metagenome | isolation source: 40 cm grassland meadow soil 2 days after 1st rain plot 5 | place: USA:California | collected 2015-09-18 | reverse complement strand
TTGCTGACAGCGTTCACGAGCTTCGCGCCACTGCGTATGATCCCGCTCTCTTCCGCGTCACGGCCAACCATGAAACCAGTAACGTCCTGGAAAAAAATAATCGGCAAACTCGTCTGATTACAATCCATGACAAAGCGCGCCGCCTTATCGGCGCTATCGGCATAAATGACACCGCCCATCTGGATGCCTTCCTTCTTGGTCCTGACCTGTAAGCGTTGGTTGGCAACAATTCCCACGGGACGCCCATTGATGCGGGCATACAGAGTGACGATCGTTTTGCCGTAATCGGCCTTGTACTCGTTCATTGAGTCTGCATCAATGATCGTGGCGAGCAGATCGCGCGCATCGTAATTCTTCTGGCCATCAAAACTGATCAGGTCATAAATCGTATTCGGCTCCTTGGCAGGCTTCGGCGCGCTAACCGCTTGTTCGGATCGGACCGGTTGCGCGCTTCCAGTTGCTTCTGCCTCGCGCAGAAGCGCCACCAGCGAACGAAGGCGCTTGAGACAGGACGGATCATCCTTTTCAAAAAAATCCACTGTTCCGCTTACTTCCGCGTGCATTTGCGCGCCGCCTAGTTCTTCAGCATCGATAACCTGACCAATAGCTGCTTTCACCAGAGATGGCCCTGCCAGATAAAGCCCGCTGCCTTTGGTCATTAAGATCTTGTCGCATAACACCGGCAGGTAAGCACCGCCGGCGACACAATTGCCCATGATTGCGGCAAACTGCGGAATCCCAGATGCCGAAATCACGGAGTTATTGCGAAAGATTCGGCCGAAATCATCTTCATCTGGAAAAATTTCATCCTGCATCGGCAGGAACACGCCCGCGGAATCGACGAGGTAAATGATGGGGAGTGAGCACTCGAATGCGATTCGCTGAGCACGAATGACTTTCTTTGTTGTCTGTGGAAAGAACGCTCCGGCCTTCACGGTTGCGTCGTTGGCAATGATCATGCATGGAATACCAGTCGCGTTGCCGATACCTGTCACGACTCCGGCTGCTGGAATTTTTCCCCATTGCTCGTACATTTTGTAAGCAGCCCAGAGACCGATCTCGAAAAATTGGGCATCTTTGTCCAGCAGGTGACTGAGCCGTTCGCGCACTGGTAACCTGCCCATTTTGCGCTGGCGTTCGTGACCGGCCTTACCTCCGCCTTCACGAAGGAGTGCTTCCTCTTTCGCAATCGCCGCGCAATGCGCGCGCAATACTTCACTGGTACCGGATACGGATGAACGAGACATGACGCGAAGCACGCTTAATCCGCGAAGGTGCCTGAATCAAGCAAGCCGTAAAGGTGGGAAGTGCAGCGGTCCTGTCTGTCAAGCACCCAGGCGAATCGCAACGGCATTCGCCCACCGCGGGGAACACATCTACAGCTTCGGTTCCTCAGTAGCATTGACTTTGTCGCGTTAAAGCAAATCTTCGAACGGCCGATAGAAATTCGCGTAAAACGGATAAAACCGGTCCGGCTTTGCCGGCAGGTAGCGCCAGTGCTTGTACATCCAGAGCCACGGTGCCGGGTTCTTTTGCACGTAAGATTCAAATGAATTCCAGCATGCCTGAGCGAGTTGCTGGTGAGTCATCTCAGCGGTGCGTTCGATCTTGGGATGGAAGATGAGCCGATAACGTCCATCGGGGAGCGGCTCACAGTGCGCGGGGATAATCGGGACGCCCGTACGCTCATTCAGCCACGCATGCGCGGAAGTCACGCTTGTTTTTAATCCAAAACAATCAATGGCCACGGCACCCTGGGTCGGTGGCACCGTCAGGTCCACCAGCAGCGCGGTGCGCCCCTTCCGCCGAAGCACTTTGTAAAGCCGGATGATGCCGCGCTCGCGCGGTACCAGTTCGTGTCCAGATTGCTCGCGCAGTTTTTTGAAAATTGGATCGAGCAGCGAATTCTTGAATTCCTGCGAGATAATTGTGCCTTTCAGATCGAGAAAACCACAGGCCAGACTGAGCCATTCAAAGTTGCTGTAGTGATAGCACGCGATGACTACGCTGCGCTCCGGTCCCGTGCCTTGCGCTGTTTCTTCAAAATTTTGACACTCGATATAGCGAGAAAAATTTTCTCTTGTTAGACGCGGGCTCCACAACAGATCGACCATGGTCCGCGCGAAATGTTGAAATGATTCCCGCGCAATTTTTCGTCGCTCAGCGGGAGAAAATTGATGGCCAAATGCGGCTTCGAGATTACTCAGTGCGACGTGGTACCGATGCCGATCAAGGAAGCTGAGCGTCGTCCCGGCTGTCCGGGCAAGATGATATGAGACTCTTCGCGAACACAATGGGATCAGCTTAGCGGCAAGGAGAAGTCCTAGCCACTCCAGGCGGTATCGGATTCGCTTCCATTGCGAAGGCATTTCCGACTTTAAGCAGCCTCGGCACGCAAGGCTAGTGTGCTAAGACTGACGATTGAGCTATTCCTCGTAATCGTACTCATGCTCGAGTCACTGGCGTAAGTTTTCGATTACGATCATGAGCACGAGGATGGAATCCCCCCAGCGGAGCCTTTACCAGCCCTGCCCGGGATTGCTTACCGGAGGCAGGCCCTTGCGAAACTCCGCCTGCTGACGCTCGGCTTCTCGCTGCTGCTCCGCCTCACGTGTCTGTTGCTCCGGGCTCGGCCCCTGGGAGGCACAACCGGAAAGTACAGCAATAAGCGCCGCGATGAGAAGCACAGTGGTTGCCAGCTTTGTCATAGAAGAAAAAAAGGATAATCAACCCGATGGGTCCGGCAACTTTTAGAAACAAAAGTCTTAAGTGGGAAGCGTCTTGAGCCCTAAGGGCGATGATGCAGATGGTTCAACACTTAAGGTTAAGACGCTGAAAGGTCCTCACTTGCGATCATTTTCCGTTGCCAGCCGCAGATAATCGCGTTCGAGAGCTTTCAGCCGTTCGTTAATTTCAGCTAAGGCCAGTTCGTTTCTTAAATTTATTTGGTAATCGATTTCGGCGCGCAGCCGATCTTTGTGAGACTGCCGGTTTTGGGACATCAAGATGATGGGCGCCTGTATTAGCGTGAGCATGTTAATCACAGTGCTCAGCAGCAAGTAGGGGAACACATCAAAACGACTATTAGTAAAAGTGTTTATCAATACCCACAAATTAAAAAAGAGCACCGCCGCAAGGATGAATTTCCAACTCCCGCCGAATTCGGCGATCAGGTCCGCCGAGCGATCAGCAAGTGTCAACTGCGCGGCTTCCTCCACATTGACGTTGCGCGTAACGCTATGCCGCAAGAGTTCATCGGTGCGTCGCAGGCGGTTGGCAAGCGCGGTGAGCATCTCTAGTGCGACATTGGGATTGCTCCGCATGAACGAAAGGAAATGGTCACGCGAGAGCACAGCGAGCCGTGCGTCCTCCGCCACCCGCGCGTCCGCCGACCGCCGCTGGCCGTCGAGCAGCGCCAGTTCGCCAAAGAAATCACCGCGGCCCATTTCGGTCAGCGTCACTTCGTGCCCATCGATGGCTTGAACGCAGATGCGCACTTTCCCACGCTCGATCAGATACATCGCATTGCCCGGCTCGCCGGCGTGAAATAAGAACGTGTCCGCTTTACAATCGAGTGTCTCCAGCAAGTCGCATAACTTCGCAGCCGCCTCATTGTCGAGCGATTCAAATAATGGCACCTGACGCAGTGTGTCGATGGTCATTTGCGGAAAAGCGACGGAATGCCCGGTAGAATAACGGCAATTCACCCTGCGGAGAAGCTCCAATTATGTACGCGCTGGGGTGTCCGCTGTTTCAGTGTGCCGGTCTGCGTCTTCGGATTGACATAGAAATAGTTTTGCGTGGCTTTCAACTGGCCGGCCTGATATTGCTGCGAGTTGATTTCCAAAATTCGCACGATTCAACGGAGAAAATCATGCTTCATCTTATCTGGTATGTCATTGTCGGGTTCCTCGCGGGCTGTGTCGCGAAAGCGCTTATGCATACACATTTGTCGATCACATGGACAGTGGTGCTTGGAATTGTCGGCTCGATTATCGGCGGAGCGGTAACGCATCTGTTTTATCCACCAAGCGCAGGGGGCCGATTTCATCCCGGCGGTTTAATCGTTTCCATCCTCGGGGCGATTTTAGTCCTTTATCTCTGGCACAGGTTCCACCTGCAAGTACCGCGCATGTGACCAAGAGACGACGGCTTCATAGCCGCCGTAGATCATGGCGGCTGAGAAGTCGTCATGCCTTGCGAGGCACTCAATTGACTTAGACCCGTTCGCTTTTAGGTTGGTTGGCGCTCGCTCGCGCCGTGCGAACCGTGAAAAGCGTCCTCTTTGTCTGCACAGGTAATATTTGTCGCAGCCCGATCGCGGAAGGGCTTTTTCGTCGTCTGATTGGCAACCGCAACGACATCGAAATTCTTTCGGCCGGCGTGCATGCAGTGCGCGGACAGCCGCCAAGTCTGTATGCGGTACAAGTCTGCGCGGAAGAAGGCGCAGACATTGGCGACCTGCGCAGTCAGCCGCTGACGGCGGCGCTCGTCGATCGCGCCACACACATTTTTGCAATGACCGGCGCGCACCTCGAGACAATCCAAACAGTGTTTCCTCAAGGCGCTGAAAAATCGTTTTTGCTCCGGGAATTCGAAGAGCCAGGCACAACGGTCTGGCGCGACGTGCCCGATCCAATCGGTTTAGGCCGCGAAGTGTACGAGGATTGCGCGCGCATCATCAGCAACGCTCTTCCCAGCGTTCTCACATTTGTCGAACAAAGCGCGCTCGTCCCGCCAGGTGCAGCTCGCACTGGGGACATTTATGGCGGCAGTGATATTTCTCATCCTATGGAACCGGAAAGATTGACATCTTCGTCTCGCATTTACGGTGAAGCATTGCGCCGGACAGATCCGGAAATTTTTGACGCGATCATGGCGGAAGAAAAACGTCAGCGCGAAAACATCGAATTGATTGCCTCCGAAAATTTCACCAGCCGCGCAGTCATGGAAGCACAAGGCAGCGTTCTCACGAACAAATACGCCGAAGGTTATCCGCGAAAGCGCTGGTACGGCGGCTGCGAGAATGTCGATACTGCCGAGCAACTGGCGATCGATCGCGCGAAGCGACTCTTCGGATGCGAGCACGTGAATGTGCAGCCGCACAGCGGCGCACAGGCGAACATGGCCGTTTATTTCTCGATGCTGAAACCGGGCGACAAAATTCTCGCTATGAATCTCGCGCACGGTGGCCATCTCACCCACGGACATCCGGCGAATTTCTCCGGCAAATTCTACGCGGTATCGCAATACGGCGTGAGCGAGAAGACGGAGCAAATCGATTACGACGCGTTGCAGAAACAAGCCGAGGAAGTGAAGCCGGCGATGATCACCGCGGGCGCTTCAGCCTATCCGAGGATCATCGATTTCCCGCGGCTGCGTCAAATCGCTGATTCAGTCGGCGCGATTCTTTTTATCGATATGGCGCACATCGCCGGCCTCGTTGCAGGAGGTCAGCATCCCAGTCCCATTCCGCACGCGCAGTTTGTCACTACGACGACGCATAAAAGTCTGCGCGGCCCGCGCGGCGGCATCGTCATGTGCCAGCAACAATTCGCGAAGCAGGTCGACGCGACGGTTTTCCCGGGCGTTCAAGGTGGACCACTCATGCACGTCATCGCAGCCAAAGCGGTTTGTTTCCACGAAGCGTTGCAACCGCAATTCCGGGAATATCAACGGCAAGTTGTGCTAAACGCTAAAGCGCTCGCCGCCGGTTTGGCCAAGCACGGTTACCGCATTGTTTCCAGTGGCACCGACAATCATCTTATGCTTGTTGATCTCCGCCCGAAAGAAATTAACGGGAAAGAAGCGCAGGAAGTTCTCGATCGCGCCGGGATCACAGTGAACAAGAACGGTATTCCGTTCGACACCTACCCGATCTTCAAACCCGGTGGCATCCGCGTTGGCACTCCCGCCGTAACGACACGCGGGATGAAAGAAGAAGAAATGCTCGAAATCGCCGATCTCATTGCCGAAGCGCTCCAAAACCGCACCGACGAATCCTCTCTCAACAGCGTCCGCGAGAAAGTGCGCGACCTCACACGGCGTTTTCCGCTGCTGTCGTAGTACCAATTTCGTCGTTAATCTCTAGCAACGCGCCGGAGCGACGGGATTTCAGAAAGGCTGCCAAGCAGGTAGTCAGCTTCCTTTTCGTACTCGTGTGGATCGACAAAGCGTCTGTCCGGAATCGCGGCGACGCACATTTTTGCGGCTTTGGCGGCGGCGATGCCAGCAAGGGCGTCCTCGATGACGAGGCACGCGTCGGCAGCGACGTTGAGTTTTGCCGCTGCGCGCAGGTAGATGTCGGGATGTGGTTTGCCGTGTTCGATCTCGTCACCGGTAACGATGACATCGAAGAACGCCGTCAGTTGATGTCGATCTAAGAATGGCCTCGCAGATGCACTGACCGAACTCGTCGCGACTGCGAGACGCAGGTTCATCCGCCGCAACTCTTGCAGAACCTCTTTTGCGGAAGGGAAGAGCCCGACGCGATTGGCAAAAAATTCCGTCGCTATCTCTCCTCGCCGCTGTATCAATTCGTCAGTGGAGACGGAGAGGCCAAACGCTTTTTTGAAAAACTCGACCGCGAGCCGATAGCTCACGCCGAGCACATTTCGATGATATTCGCCGCGATATCTCACGCCGTATTGGGCGAGTAGTTTCGCGTCGATCTCATTCCACCACGGCTCGGAATCGGCGAGCACGCCATCGAGATCGAAGATCACAGCGCGAAATGACTGCGGCATATTGTGCAGCACCTGTTACGCAGCCAATGCGTTTGAGCAATGCGTCCTTGGACGTTCAGCGCTATCCAATCTGCCGAAATCTGCGTAATCTGTGGGACAATATGAATCGAGCGGCTGAGCAGCCGGAACCAAACCCGCTCCGGGAAGGGCTTTCCACTCGGCCTGTGCCGCAGCCGTGTAATATTGTGATCTTCGGCGCTACGGGCGATCTCACGCACCGCAAACTCATCCCCGCTCTGTATAACCTTGCAGCCGATGGTGATCTGCCTCCTTCTGTAGCAATTGTTGGATTTGCTCGCCGCAAGAAAAGTGATGACGAATTCCGGAGCGATCTTGAAGAAGCCACGCGCAAATTTTCTCGCCAGGCCGTGCGCGACGAGATTTGGAAGACGTTTGCTCAATCGATTTTTTACCACCAGAGCGACTTCGACGACGAGTCTGGTTACAAAAGCCTGGCCAAACGCCTTGATGAGATCGACAAAAACTACGGCACCCGCGGCAATCGCCTTTTTTATCTTGCCGTCGCTCCAGATCAGTTTGAACAGATCCTCAAGCACTTGAAAGCCGCCGGCTTGAGTGAAACATGCAAAGGAAGCTGGGTCCGCGTGATCGTCGAAAAACCGTTCGGAACCGATCTCGCCTCAGCGCGCGACCTCAATAGGATCGTCCGCAATTCTTTTACTGAAGAGCAGACCTACCGGATCGATCATTTCCTCGGCAAGGAGACGGCACAAAACATCCTTGTTCTCCGATTTGCGAATGCGATTTTCTCGCCGCTCTGGAACACGCACTACGTCGACCACGTGCAGATCACAGCGGCCGAAACGCTGGGCGTCGGGACTCGCGCAGGGTTTTACGAACGCGCAGGCGCGTTGCGCGACATGGTGCAGAATCATTTGCTGCAGCTTCTTTGTCTTGTCGCGATGGAACCGCCCACGGATCTGGCTGCGGACAGTATTCGCGATGAAAAGGTGAAAGTGGTGCGATCGCTGCGCCGTTGGTCGCGCAATGAAATCGCAGCCAACGTTGTGCGGGGCCAATACACCGAAGGCGCCATTCACGGCGATCCGGTCGTTGGTTATCGCCAGGAACAAAACGTCAATCCCGATTCGCAAACGGAGACCTTCGTCGCGTTGCGTTTATTTATCGACGACTGGCGCTGGGCGGATGTGCCTGTTTATATGCGCGTTGGGAAACGGCTTCCGAAATCAGCAACAGAAATTTCCATTCACTTCAAGAAAGCGCCGGCGGTTCTGTTCAATAAGGATTTGCACGATCTGAATGTTCTCGTCATTCGAATTCAACCGGACGAAGGGATCTCGTTACGGATTCATGCCAAGGTGCCGGGCACAAGCTTCCGCATCGAGCCGGTAAAGATGGACTTTCATTACGGAACGTCTTTCGGGAAAGCCAGCCCGGAAGCGTACGAACGTCTGCTGCTGGATGCGATGAGCGGCGACGCCACACTCTTTGCTCGGCGCGACGAGGTCGAACAAGCCTGGGCTTTCATCGATCCTATCGAGGAAGCATGGCACGCGAAAAAGGGTGCGCCCGAATTGTTCTTCTATCCTGCAGGATCGTGGGGACCAGAGGCAGCGGACGATTTGCTTGCTCGCGACGGCCGGGCGTGGAGGAGACTCTAAGCGATGCCTACCGTAACTGAAACGTATTCGATGGGAGTTCCGGTTGAAATCAGCAGGATCGACCAGGAGCTGAAAAAACTTTGGCAGGACAGCGCCGGTGCCATGACGCGCGCTTCGCTTATGAACCTTGCCGTTTATAGCGAAGAACCAGGCTCACTGAACAAGAACACACAGCTTATGGCGAAAATTACTGAGAACCACGCCTGTCGCGCCATCGTGATCGAAGCGGATTGCAACGCAACGGAGGATGGCGTCGACGCGTGGATTAGCGCGCACTGCCACGTTAGCGGCACAGGGAGCAAACAAATCTGCTCCGAACAAATCTCGTTTCTGCTCAAAGGCGGTTGTACGACTCTGCTCCCGAGCATAGTTTTCTCGCATCTTGACTCAGACCTTCCGTTCTATCTCTGGTGGCAGGAGGAATTCCGTGAACCGATGAACCCGCAACTTTGGGCATGGGTAGATCGTATAATTTACGACAGCCGGGACTGGGAAGATTTTCGCGCGCAAATGCGTTTGGTGGAGTCCGCAGAAGAGGAGGCGAAACAGCGGATGGTGTTTTGCGACTTAAATTGGACGCGATTGGATAATGTGCGCTTTGCGATCGCTCAATTCTTCGATCACCCCGCATCGCATCATCATTTCGGCAAAATCAGGAGCGTTCGAATCGATTTCGCCCCTGGATTCCGATCAACGGCTGTCCTTTTTGCCGGGTGGCTTGCGGCGCAATTGAGCTGGAGAGGTGAGAAGGCAGATGTAGCGAACGAGCTGCGATTCATTGGTTCCTCCGCCCGAAAAATCGATGTCGAGCTGCGCGAACGGCCTGGAGAGCCAATTGGCGAAGTAGCGATGGAAACCGCCGAGGTAGAATTTCTGGTGACTCACGCCAAGTGCGGCGATCTGCTTGAAGTTTCACGCGGAAAGCCCGGCGAAAAACGCATGCCACAGCTAATGCCCGCCGCAAAAAATGATCCGGTGAGTTTGATGAGCGAAGAGCTGATGCGCGGCGGCCCGCACCATGTTTACCTGCACGCGGTCAATTGTGTTCGTGAGTTGTTGTAAGGCGCGCCTTGGGAGCCGTTCATCTGAACCGCCCGGGAACTTCGGCGATTGAGGTTAATCGCCGCTACCAATATTAATTAACGCGAATAGCTCGCGCGCGTTCTTCTCAATCGAAAAAAGCTCGCGAGCACGCTCGTATCCAGCCTGGCCAAGTCTTTGCGCTAACTGACGGTCATCAATTACTTTTTCGATCGCGCCGGTGAGCTCCGCTGCATCGCCTGGTCGCACTAAAAAACCTGTTTCGTTTTGAACGACCATTTCTGAAATCCCGCCGACATCGGTCGAGATGACCGGCAACCCGGCCGCCATTGCTTCCATGATAACTGTGGGAAGATTATCCATCCCCCCCTGCGCGTCGACAACACTTGGCAATACAAAAACGTTTGCGGTCGCCAGACGCTGCCGGAGCTCCCGCTGCGGTTTAGCGCCGGACAGTGTGACGCGATCTTGCAGATTCAGTTGCTCGATTTGCGTGCGCAATTCATTTTCGAGCAGACCTTCACCAATGATCTCGCATTGGAACGCTTTTCCGCTCTGCGCAAGCAATCCGCAGGCGCGGATCAAGTTGGCGAATCCTTTTTTCGCAATCAAGCGACCGATTGCCACGATCAGCGGCGGTGTACCGGAAAAATCGGCTCGTCCGAATTCGGCGAGATCCAGCCCATTGTAAATGCGATGAACGATATCGGCACGTTTCGGAAATTGCTCACGCAAAAATTGTGCAGCGTAATCGGTCTCGGTGACGATTACGCGCGCTGCATTCACGAGCTTATCAAGTCCAATCTCGAACGGCCGCGGCACAAAAACGTCGTTGGCGTGCGCGGTAAAGCTAAACGTGACTGGAAAAAATCTGTGGATCCAGAAAGCGGTGCGCGCCGCCATCCCAGCAAAGTGCGCGTGAACGTGCCGAATCCCCAGTTGTTGCAGGTGCAAGCCTATGTAGACGGCCTGATAGAGCCGAAGGAAATCGGTGCGCCGGCCCCATTCATCGAGAGCAGCGACAATTTCTGACGTGAGCTTTCGTTGTTTCGAAGCGCGTTGAACGTAATCCAGTAACTCTTTTTCCTCAGGCAGATAATGTATGCGGTCAACGATACGCACGTCCCAATCCTGCCGCGGTTCATTCCGTGGATTGCGGATCGAGAAAATTGGCGGCGTGATCCCTTGCTGCGCGAGCTCAGCCTAGCAAAATGTTTGTCCGAATGACGGGAATCGCTCGAAAAGATAGGCGAAATTGGCCATCGGTTCGAACTAACAGCTGGCGGTAAAATGACGAAGCATGAATGAGGAATGACGAATGAATGACAAAGCGCGAAATCCTAAGCGCGAAATCGATGAATCTTTCGTCATTAGGGCTCCAGTTGTTCCTTCGAGCTTCGACATTTCGCATTCGGCATTTCTCTTACGCGCTGCCGCGCTTCACCGGGATTGGTTTCCCAAATTCGTCAACAGCCACCAGAGTAAAGACGCCGTGTGTGACGCGGCGTTCCTCTCCAGTCATGTAACGTGTTACCCATACCTCTACCGGAATCGTCATTGATGTCCGTCCGATTTTCTCTACTCGCGCATAACACCGGACGGTGTCCCCTACCCGCACAGGTTCGAGAAACGACATCCCTTCCATCGCCACAGTGACCACTCGCGCTTGCGCAGTTTTCGCCGCGAGAATTCCGCTGCCGAGGTCCATTTGCGAGGTCAACCAGCCACCAAAAATATCGCCGTTCGGATTTGTGTCCTTCGGCATGGCAATCGTTTGAATCACCAGCTCGCCTCTCGGTTGATCGGACATTGGACCGGAAAATAGCACAATCTGCGACAGCGCAATCTTCCTCTTCCTCAGCTTCTGCTCTCTTTGTTCTAGAAGATTCAGAGGAAGCGGAAGAGGGAGGTTACAGAATCAGCATGCAATCGCCGTAGCTGTAGAAGCGATAGCGTTGGCGAATTGCTTCCTCATACGCGCGCAGCAAGAACTCGCGGCCTGCAAATGCACTCACCAGCATCACCAGAGTCGAGCGCGGCAGATGGAAATTCGT
>WNEX01001379.1_pt1 | contig 11506 bp, 8 predicted proteins | sample 5399841 | NCBI WGS metagenome assembly WNEX01 (sample SAMN13153337, study PRJNA577476) | soil metagenome | isolation source: 40 cm grassland meadow soil 2 days after 1st rain plot 5 | place: USA:California | collected 2015-09-18 | reverse complement strand
GACGGGCACGTACGTAATGTCCCCCACCCAGATCTGATTGGGACGCCGGGCGACGCGGGTCCAGAGCCGATTGGGATGCTGCCCGTAGAAGCGATGGAGCCGAGGATTGGCCCGGTAGAGCTGGGCCACGCGGGCGCGCAGGCCAGCCGCACGCATCAGCCGCGCGACGCGGCGCCGACTGACCGCCCCCCCTTCGGCGCGCAGCGCGCGCTGGAGCCGGGGACTCCCGTACGCCCCGTGATGCTGCTGGAACAGGCGGTGAATGTGCTGCTGCAGCTGCCGGTCCTGAGCGGCGCGGGCACTGGTCGGGCGCGTCCGCCACGCGTAGTAGCCCGCGCGGGTGACCCCGTAGAGCGCGCAGAGCCGCGTCACGGCGTGCGCCCCCCGCTGCGTGTGGATGAACGCGAACGCGTCAGCTTTCGTGTGGCCCAGAACCGGATGGCTTTTTTTAAGAGGGCGTGCTCCTCCTGCAGCAGCGCATGCGCGCGCTCGAGCGCCTGGAGGCGACGGATCTCGCGTGCGGGTGGCACCTTCACGGCCGGTGCCCGGCCCCCGCGCAGCACTCCGTCGCGCACGGCCTTCCGCCACCGCGACAGCATGAACGGATGAATGTCGAGGGCCGCGGCCACCGCTTGCACCTGCACCCCCCGCTGACGACTCAACCGCACCGCAGCGAGCTTGAACTCCGCACTGTATTCCTGAACCTTCTTCGGACCGGCCCGCGGCATAGACACCCCCGGCTTGTTAGGTCGAAGTGTCTACAAAAGTGAGGGAGGTTTCCCCGCCAGCTCCAAGCGCTTGTTAGACCGCGCGGTCAACACAACGGCACCCGGATAATCATCACAGCACATCTCCGCACGCCACCTCACTTGTGCAGCGCTCCGGTCTGCGCCTCTCGAAGCCGATGCGCACGAAAGAACGCCCACATCAGGCTCGATGCGTCGATCCTGTTGCTCGTGGGCCCGACGAACCATTCCGGCAGCGGCTGGCCACCGGGCCAGGTGTGGCCTCCTCCTTTAATGGTATAGAGCACCACCGCCGCGTCGTCAGCGCACTTCGTGTATTCGAGGCGCGTGACGTCCGTCGCGACCACGGAATCGAGCGGGTTCGTCCCACACCGGTTTCTTCGGGCCCAACTCGCCGTAAAGGCACGGACGCCCTGAAATCGCTGGGGGGCAACCCACGAGAACCCTCCCTTGTACGGAGCAGCCGAATCGGCGGTCCCGTGAAACGCGATCATCGGCACCGGTCGCAGGTCCATGCACCAGCTGAACGGTAACAGGAGAGCGGCTCCCACCATCCCGACCGCGGCGATCCGGTCGGACAGCGTGCAGGAGAGCGCGAACGACATGCCTCCGCCATTGGAAAGGCCGTTGGCGTAGATCATCTGCGGATCAATGTTGTACCGCGCCTCCAGCGTGTCGATCAGCTCGGAGATGAATCGAACATCACGCGAGGGCGCGGCTTCGTCGCCCTCGTGCCAGACCCGTGGTCCGCCGCCGCCCTCTCCCGACGGATACACGACGATGAACCCGTACTCGTCGGCCACCCGGTTCCACTGGCTCGTTTCCTTCTGCGCGGCCCCCCACAGGCCCGCGCCGTGCAGGCTGATGACGAGCGCCGCGGGCTTGCTGCCGTCATAGCTCCTTGGGACGTAGAGCAGGTATTCGCGCTTCCGCCCGGAGGACATAAACGAACCATTGGGCCGGTTCGCCACGCGGAACGACACCGCCTCGATCAGCACCAGCAGCACGGGCAGGCTCAACAGCGCCAGCACGGCGCCGATGGCGCGCTTCCCCTCCCGCATGATGGGTGGTGCGGTCACCGATGCCGGTTCCACGCGAGCGCCAGCGGCGCCGCCGAGATTCGTGCGAGGGGGACCGCCAGGATCGCGATGAGCGCGAGCACGTAGCGCGCGACGAATGGCGTGGAGAAAAACCACACGAGCACCCCGTAAAGGGCGAGCACGGCGACAACCCAGCAGGCCGCGCCGAGGACGAGCGCGCGGTCGCCCAGCAGCCGGCTGCGATCGAGGCGCGTCGCGATCCAGGCGGCAGCGGACATCTTCAGGCCCACCAGACCGGCCAGGATTAGGGGCCCCGCGTTCCATAAGGCGCGCTGCACGCTTGGGCTGTCGATGATCCACTCGACGATCGGTCCGAGCACGATGAGGAACGTCAGCGTGAGCAACACGCTCCCCTTGACGATCCATTCACGGCCGGTCAGGCCGATGTGCAAGCTCTGCACCAGCTGCTTCCAGGTCGCGACGATGAACCCCGCCAGGATGAGCGGCACGACGGTCGCCGCGCGGGGCGTCCCGATGGCGTCATGCAGGCGCCGCACCCGTTCCGTCACGAGGGGCCAGGTGCCCGACCACTCGAGCGCGAGCGGCATGGCGACGAGCACCAGCAGCCACGCGGCCAGCGTGCTCCACATCGCCATCTTCAGCTTGGCGGCGATGAGCTCGGCGCTGGTCAACGGCCGCGTCGCGATGAACGGCGGCACGCCGTAGGAATCGCGCCCCTGAGGATTCGGCTGGCTTACGGTCCACGCCGTACAGGCGGCCATGAACGGCGGCGTGATCAGTGCGAGAAACAGGATTTCGAAGACGAATGCCGGCGCGTCCTTGGCGAGCCAGAGCAACGCCAGCTCGAACGGCAGCAGGAGAGCCACGAGCGCCGGCAGCGACCGGCCATGTCGCCGCCACTCGAACCACGCTTGAGCCCGGGCGGGCGAAGGAAAATGGTCTCGCCGGCGGGTCCGCACGGCGTTGCTCGCAAGCCGGCCGAACACTCCCCGCCAATCGGGCACTTCGCCGCGGCGAGCCCGTGCGACGGCGAAGCGCGCGACGAGATACGCGAGGGGAACCTGCGGCGCCAGGATGGCCACCATCCTGGGCTCGCCGGCCTTGAAATGAATTGCCAGCAGGACGACGGTATCCAGCGCGGCAAGGCCGAGCACTGCGACGATCAAGCGAATCCCCGGCAAGCCATACGGCATCCACGTCAGCGCCTGCGTCCACGCGAGCAGGGCCGCGGCCAGCAGCGCCGGCCAGATCAAGGGGATTGCGATACCCGACGGCCACACGGCGAACAGCCTCGCAGCCAGCCACAGGATCGCCATGGCCGCCGTGCCATAGAGCATCGGCCAGCCGACCAACGCGGCGTTCGTCACGGGCAGGGTGAACATTCGGGCGGGATACATCGAATGGCGCGCGGCCAGGTCACCGGTAAAACCGAAGCTGAAGACGGCCAGGAGATACACGAACGTCGTCGTCAGCGGCACGGATACCACCGCGGCAAAGCGGACGCTATCCACCAGGACGGGCTCACCCGGCCCAAGGATCAGGAACCTGATCGTCGCGACGACGAACAGGTAACCAGCCACGGCGATGAGTCCCCAGCGATGCCGGCGGCGAAACTCCCAGCCGATGGCGAGAGCGGGCGACCGCATGATCTACAGCTCGGCGGTCGGCGTGGCGGCGCTGCCGACGTGTGCGATGAAGGCCTCATTGAGGGAGCGATGCGATGCCTTGATGGCGTCGAGCGGCGCGCTGAGCACGATCCGGCCGCAGCTGATCATCGTGACGTGATCGGCGACCTGCTCCACCTCCTCCAGCAGGTGGGACGAGAACAGCACGGTTCGCCCTTCACCGGCGATGGTGCGAATGACGGCGCCGAGGATGTCGCGGCGGACGATCGGATCGAGGCCGGACGACGGCTCATCCAGCACCAGCAGCTCGGGCCGATGGGCCAGCGCGATGAGGAGTCCCGCCCGGGCTCTCTGCCCCTTGGAGAGGTTCGTGATTTTCGCGGCGCCGTCGAGTGCGAACCTCCACCGCAGCTCCTCCGCATACGCATCGTCCCAGGCGGGATAGAACGCGCGCGTGTAGCGCATGAGCTCGTCAACGCGCATCCAGCCGGGGAGGTCGTTTTCCTCGGACAGATAGCCAATCCGCGACAGGACGGCGACCGGGTCGGCGACGGGATCGACGCCGAAGACGCGCACCGAGCCGCTTTGCGCCCGTAGCAGACCCAGAATGTGCCGGATGAGCGTCGTCTTCCCCGCTCCGTTTGCGCCGACGAGGCCGTAGACCGCCCCGCGCGGGAGGGACACGCTCACCGAGTCCAGGGCCGTCGTGGCACCGAAGCGGCGCGTCAGCTCCGACACGTGAACGACGGATTCACTCACCCTCAAACCACCCATCCGTAAGGTCGCCTGATTGTGATAACGTCAGAAGACAGAACGGACGAACGAACGAACGTTGCCGCATTGAGGCGGTCCGCCATCGGACTGCTCGGCGCCTTTGGCCAGAAGCCCGACCAGATATCGTAGGTGCGACGGCCAAGTAGCAGATCGAAGCTCTCGCCGTACGCGGCAAGAACTGCATCCGGCCAGCGGGAGTCCGATAGGGCGCTGTCCAGTCGCTGTAGGGGAAATCGCCGTCATCGGAGGAGTGCTGGATCACACCGTCCGGCGAAATGTGTTCCATGATCTTGAGCTTTCTCATTTGAGCTCCCTCGGCATCGGGAAGCGTTCCTGGATCCACCCTTCAAACACTCCGCTTCCCTTAGAGCGATCACCGCCCGTCAGCTTCAAGCGCTTGTTAGGCGGCCGGCTGCGCATGAGCGCGGTTAGGTCGAAGCGTCCGGAAGCGGCCCAATGCCGAGCTGGTGAGCCACGGTGTGGACGTATTGATGATGTGCGGTATTACGTGTGCTGGCAATTTGCTCGGCGAGGAGCTGGCGCGCGCGCGGTGCTCGCCCGCGCTTTGCCTCTATAATCGCGATCACAATTCTCGCATCGGAAGCCCGATTCCAGCCGGCGATGATGCCATCTCTGGTGGCAAAGGTCTCAAGCCAAGCAAGCCCTTGAGCCCCGAGCAGAGTCAGCGCAGCCGAGGCGGAGTCGGGCCAAGAGTCATTCAGTGGCCACCAGAGATCGGTGGCGGGCTCGACGAACTGACCGAGTCGACCACGGACCTGGCAGTCGTATTCCTGAATCGTCTTGGTACGGGGAGGTGCGAGGTGGTGTTCTGCAACTTCAGGGATCCAAACCCCCAAGTTTACCGTGAACTTGTCGTGCGAGCCCTGGGCCTGAGAACTCGGCAGGGATGGGGGCACGGGGTCAGGACGCCAGATTTGCAGGTTGATGACCTGAACCAGTCCTTCAGACGAGGGCCGGTTATAGGTCCGGCCGGCCTTACTGAACCCGAGAGGCCGCAGGACGCCGGTGAACTGCGTCTGGACAAGGTCAAGGGTGTGAGCGAAACGTGACCGTGGCACGTGGTTGTCCGGCCGCCTAACGGATAGCGCTTAAGCTGCGGGCGACTCGCTCGCAGGCGCAAGGGTCTGGGACGAGAGTCCCTGCTCCGCCAGGGGCACAACACTCCGTTTCGTTTAAAGCGATCGCCGCCCGCAAGCTTCAAGCGCTTGTTAGGCGGCGACCACGCTCCGAGCGCCACGGGGATCAAGGGTCTCGCACAGCGATGATGTCCCGTCGCTCGGTGATGAAACGGAATGCGTGAGAGGCCAGGAGCTCAATGCATTGGTTAGACTCATCATCAGTCATGTGCGCGTGCTCGAAACGGATGATCAGCGGCTTGACGGCATTGAAGTCAATGGTTCGGATTATCTGGTAATCGTATCCTTCCGCGTCGATTTGAAGCAGATCACATCTGTCGAGGCCGTGCTCCTGCAACAAGCTCGCAATCGTTATGCAACGGACTTTCAGCCCCAGGATCTGGTCGGCCGGTACTCCATGCTTAACTAGGTGCGACCTCGAGAAGGACGCCTGCTGAATGGGTCCACGTGTGGTTGTGTAGAAGTCTCGCATTCCATTCGCGTCGGCAACGGCTGCGTTAACGAGGGACACTTGCGGATGATCCGCATACGTCGCCCTGAGTGGGTCAAGGACTCCTACCTGTGGCTCGACGACCAAGCCCCGCAGCCCAAACGCTCGTACCAAGGGGTGGATGGGATCGTTGGCGAGGCCGTCGAAGGCCCCCACCTGGAGGAACGTGAAATCCGGGCGCGCTCGGAGGTGGTACGTTACTACCAGCTTCAGGAGGGGGTCGAAGTTCCAATCCGGGTGCCGGAACAACGTAGGAGGTCGATAGGACCGCTCGATCCCTAGTCTTCGCAAGAAGACATCGCGCGCGATTCTCCTGCTGATTCTAGTGCTGTGCATTGTGCTGGGGTCCTGTCGGAGGAGTGCGCGAGTCGCTGCCTAACGGATCGCGCTTAAGCTGCGGGCGACCTGCCCGCCGGCGCAAGAGAAGTAGACGACAGTCCGTGCCCGCCAGGGCACAACCACTCCGATTCCTTTGAGAACGATAGGCCCGCCAGCTTCAAGCGCATGTTAGCAGCCCGTAAGGACTCATTCGCGGGTTCGGAAGTCGAATGGCAAAGCGATCCGGACACGAACGGGAAGCCCAGAGCGACATCCCGGCCAGAACAATGCACCTTTGGCCCACCGCGCAGCCTGGGCTTCGAACTCACGATGATCGCCCTCGAGGATCGTGAGAGAAGACGCTTCCACTTTGCCATCTACCGCCACGATGGCTGCAAGCACGACGTGACCCTGAACGCGCCGATCTCGGAGATCCTTTGGATATTCGATACGCGGTCCGCTTCGAGCATAAGGCTTCTCGCTCACCTGGGTCGTGTCGTACACGGTGGTGTCTTGACTGACAAGGCCGCTGCATGAGGTTCGACCGCGTACTTCAGCAGCCCCAGCGGAACTGTGGGACACAGAGGCGCAGGCCAAGACCGCTTGGCTGGCAAAAAGGGCGAACCAGCACCTGACGCGATTCATAGGGGCTGCTTAACGGATCGCGCTTAAGCTGCGGGCGCAACGCTCGCGGGCGCAAGGTGGTGGAACGGCAGACAACAAGGCTCGCCAGCGAGGCAACGCAATTCTTCCCTGCTTGTGAGCGCCCGGCAGCTTCAAGCGCTTGTTAGGCAGCCGCTTGCCAGAATAATTCCTCAAGTGCCAATACCCCGATCGCTACGACGCCCCCTATAACGATGCCCACGACGAGACTCGTAGCCGGACGAATAACGAACCACCAAGCGGTGCCGCCGAACCCCCCAGCCACAGCGGAAAGCGCGAACAACGCAAAGGAGGACAGCCGCCGAGTCAAGACCACCGAAGTCGCGAGTACCACACCGAACACGCCCCCTCCCGCTAACGTTGCACCGACTCCCCGCACCGAGAGCGGGTAGGGCCAGAGTGTGACAAGGGCCGCGAGGGCTCCTAGAAAGAGCCCCGCAAGGAGGGTCAGCAAGAAACGAGGTCGACGCATCGTTCGGATGTGTGCGGCTGCCTAACGGATCGCGCTTAAGCTGCGGGCGACGCGCCCGCCAGCTTCAAGCGCTTGTTAGGCGGCCGCAAACGCCGCTCCGATACAGTACAATGGCTCGAAGGTCATTGGCGCGCAACGGAGTCAACCTGGTCGGGCGTCCGCGCGCACCAGATCGTGAGGTCCTTGGAACCCCTGAGCCTCACGACCGTCTCCGCCGGGATCGTCGGCGCGACTCCGGAGCCCTGCATCGCGAGCTGCGCAACGACATCTGCCGACGCTGATACAGGTCGCTCGACGTCGCCCCTAGGCTTCCCTCCGCCAAACGGACCAACAATGCCGGCGCTGAGGTACCCATACGCGACATCAAGGCTATAAGCTGGACCGCGGTTTAGTCGGACGGAAAAGTAGCCACGTTCGCGGTTCCGCTGAGATAGTCGATAGACCGTGAATCCAGGACACGGTGTCGACGTTGGCTCTTTCGCCGACAGTTGGTACGTGCCCTGCTCGGCAAGTGGAGGGAGGGAAACGATCCTGTCGGCACCACCACCGAGCGTATAGTGATGGATCACCGTGTAGAGGGTTCCGCAGTCCTGCGCCGTAGTCACGAAGCACAGGGCGAGCAGGGCACCAACGCGCCTGCGGGCTCGGAGCGGTGTCATGTTCAAATCGTAGCGGCCACCTAACTCATAGTATCCGCAGTCATCTGGTTCATCAATTCTGATCTACCCTGCAACATAACGCCGCCGCTCGAGCCCGGTCGAGCCAGCTCAAGGGCCTCGTGTCCCGCGGGTTACCGCGGCCGAACAGCCCCGGAGCAATGAGCAAACGCTGCGAGCCATCAGCCATAATCCGCACGCGGCGTTGCAGTGGCCGGAATATATTTCTCCGCATGCGAATCGGCGCGCTCGTAGCCCTCGTGTGCCTGGCCTCGTGCCGCACGCGGCCCTTGAGCAGAATCGCGCAGCAAAGCGACTCGCTGGACCTCACGCAGCTCGTGCCGCGCGACTCGACCGACAGCGCGCTCGTCGTGCCGCGGGTGATCACCACGCCGAGCGTCGTGCTGTTCTGGCTGCGCGCGGCGGACACGCTCTCGCGCGACGACCAGGCGGATACGTTCGACGACCTGAAATACTACACGGCGCAGGTGGCGCCCGCCCTCGCGGCCAGCGGCATCCAGCTCGTCGCTACCAACGCCGACACCGTCTACGTCTCGCTCCCGAACGCCGCGCGGCGCACCATTCTCCTGTCCGGCCTGGACTATCCCTACGGCTACCTGCTGATCGATCCCGGGGGCCCCGAGCGGATCCTGACGGGCGTGTACGAGGACGGGGACCTGATGGACGAGCTGCGCGCCTACTTCGACCTCCCCGACGACTCGACCAGTGCGCCGCCGCGGGCCACCACCTGAAGCCCCCGGCACGGCCCCTCCCCGACCTGCGGCTCGCCGGCGGCGACGTGCTGCTGCACGACGGTGCCTGGCGCGTGGTGCGGGCGGATGTGACGGTGCGCGAAGGGAGAATCGAGGCGATCGGGAAGGCGAGGAAGAGGGACGAGGGAAGGGGGAAGGGGCCCCGCCCCCAACCCCAGGTACGCGATTGCAGCGGCTGCCTCGTCATCCCGGGTCTCATCCAGGCGCACGTGCACCTCTGCCAGACCCTGTTCCGCGGGCTGGCCGACGACTTGCGGCTCGAGGACTGGTTGATACGCCGCATCTGGCCGCTCGAGGCCGCTCATACCGAAGCCACCGTCTACGCCTCCGCCCTGCTCGGCGCGGCCGAGCTGCTGCTCGGCGGCACCACCGCGATCCTCGACATGGAGACGGTGCGGCACACGGGGGCGGCGTTCCGGGCGCTCGAGCGGATCGGCATCCGGGCCACGGTGGGCAAGTGCCTGATGGACGCGCACCCCGAGGGCGCTCCGATCGACTTGGTCGAGTCGACCGACGACGCGCTGGCCGACGCGGTGGCGCTGGCCCAGCACTGGCACGGCGCCGCCGCGGGCCGGCTGCGTGTGTGCTTCGCCCCGCGCTTCGTCCCCAGCTGCTCCGGTCCCCTGCTCCGGGCGGCGAGCGACCTGGCAGAACGCTTCGACGCCCAGCTGCACACCCACGCGGCGGAAACGATCGTGGAGCGCGAAACGGTGCTGCGCACCACGGGCCTGGAAGAGATCGCTTACCTGGACTCGGTCGGGATCGCGGGCCGCCGCGCCGCGCTCGCTCACTGCGTCTGGATTGACGCCCACGAGATGGATCGCCTGGCGCGTCAGGGAACCACGGTGGTGCACTGTCCCTCTTCGAACCTGAAGCTCGCGAGCGGTGTCGCGAAAATCCCCGAGCTGCTCGCCGCCGGGTGCCGTGTGGCCATCGGCGCGGACGGCGCCCCCTGCAACAACGGGCTCGATGCCTTCGCCGAAATGCGCCTCGCCGCCCTGATCCAGAAGCCGCGCCTCGGCGCCGACGCGCTCCCCGCCGCGCAGGTGCTCGAGCTCGCGACGCTGGGCGGCGCCCGCGCCCTGGGCCTCGAGGACGAGATCGGGCGCATCGCGCCCGGTCGGCGCGCCGATCTCGTGGTGCTGGACCTGTCGCCGCCGCACCTTCACCCGTTCCTGGGCGACCCGGTGTCGCTCATCGTGTACTCGGCGCGCGCCAGCGACGTGCGCGACGTGTTCGTCGACGGCCGCCCCGTTGTGCTGGGACACGAGCTCCTCACCGTGCCGCTCGACCACATCGTGCGCGAGGCCGACCGCGCCGCCGCCGAGCTGCAGCGCCGGGCGAGGCTGGCGTGATGCTCGCCGGCCTGGCGCTCGTGCTGGCGGTCGCGGTGCAGGGTCCCGCGGACTCCGGGGCCGCGCTGTTCGCGGCGTGGTGCAAATCGTGCCATGGCGCGGACGGCCGGGGCACGCCCGCCTCGACCACCCGGCTCGAGGTGCCGCCCGCGGACCTGCACGAATGCAAGGGCTCGACGGCCGAAACCGAAGATCGCTGGGTCAACATCGTCGCCCAGGGGGGAGCCGCATTCGGGCTGTCGCTCGACATGCCGGCGTTTGGCGAGGCTGGGACCCCCGCGCAGATCCGCGCCGTGGTACGCTACGCGCGCTCCTTGTGCGGCGAGCTGGGTTGGCCGCCGGGTGAGCTGAACTTCCCGCGAGCGTTTCTCGTCGAAAAGGCTTATCCGGAAGACGAAGTCGTCATCACCGATCAAGCGCGCGGTCAGGAGTACATCTACGAGCATCGCCTGGGCAAGCGGTTCCAGCTCGAGGCCAGCGCGCGCACGGCGCTGGACGGGCAGCCGCGGGCGTTCGACGGCGTGACCGGCGCGCTCAAGTACAACCTGTGGCACAGTCTCGAGCGGCGCGCGCTCGTGAGTCTCGGGCTCGAGGCCACGCCGCCCCTGGGCCGCCAGGACGCGTGGGAAGTGGAGCCATTCCTCGCGTTCGGCGCCAATCCCGGACGCGCGCTCGTGGTGCAAGGCGAAGTGGTCGCCACGTGGGAAGACGGCGGGTTCGACGGGATGTCGTATCGCGTGGGCGCGGGCCACGAGCTGGGGCGCTTCGTGCCCATGCTCGAGGCCGGCTGGACCGTACCGACGACGGACGAGCGCTCGCTGTCGTTCTATCCACAGGTATGGATGCAGCTCTCGCGGCTCGGACACGTGGCGGGATCGCTCGGGGCCGAGCTCCCCGCGACGGGCCCCGAGCCGCGCCATCCGCGGCTGATCGCGTTCGTGTTGTGGGACTTCGGCGACGCGCCGCTATTCCGGGGTTGGTAGGCTCGCGCCGTTCACGTTGAACTGCTGAATCGTCTCGGTCAGTTTCGCGGCGGCCACGGCGAGCTGTTGCGACGTCGTGGTGAGCTCGCCGAGCGAGGCGATCTGCTGCTCGGTCGCGGCCGAGGTCCGCTCCGCTCCCTGCGCCGCCGTCTCGGCGATCCCCGCGACCTCTTCCATGCGCCGGACCACCTCACGGATCCGGCCCGTCTGCCCTTCGGTCTCGCCCGCGAGGACGGCGGCGGACTGGACCGTCGCATTCAGGTCGGCGAAAATCGCGTCGAGCGCCCGGCGCACGGCCGCCGACACGGCGCCCACGCCCTGTGCCGTGCGGCGGCCTTCTTGCATGGCGGCGAGCAGCTGGGTGATCTGGTCCTGCGTCTGGCGGACACGCGCGCGGACCTCCTCGGCGGAGCGCGCGCTCTGCTCGGCGAGC
>WNEX01001375.1_pt1 | contig 11535 bp, 10 predicted proteins | sample 5399841 | NCBI WGS metagenome assembly WNEX01 (sample SAMN13153337, study PRJNA577476) | soil metagenome | isolation source: 40 cm grassland meadow soil 2 days after 1st rain plot 5 | place: USA:California | collected 2015-09-18 | reverse complement strand
CGCGTCGAGGTCCTCGCGCGGCCGGACCGTCGTTCCGGGGGCCCAGTCGAGTTTCGCCGGCAACGATTCCTTCTCGTCCACGACGGCGACGATCGGTTGCACGCCCTCGGCGGCGATCTGGCGCGAGATGAAAGGCGTTTCGGCGATCATCTACGTGCAGACCTGCGCCACCGAGAAGCGCCGGCGCAGAAAGCGCAAGGAGTTTCCCGATCCCGCCAGGCGCGTGGTCATCAACGAGATGGTCTGTGAAGGCTGCGGCGATTGCAGCGTGCAGTCGAATTGCCTCTCGGTCGAGCCTCTCGAGACCGAGTTCGGTCGCAAGCGCACCATCAACCAGTCCTCGTGCAACAAGGATTATTCCTGCCTGAAGGGATTCTGCCCGAGCTTCGTCACCGTCGAAGGCGGCACCCTGAAGAAGGGCAAGGCGGCGCTGCCCGAAGGGGAAACCGAATTTGCGGTCCTGCCGCAGCCCAGGCGGGGCGCTCTCGATCGCCCGTTCGGCATCCTCGTCACGGGAATCGGCGGCATGGGCGTGATCACCATCGGCCAGATCGTGGCGATGGCCGCGCACCTCGAAGGCAAGGGGGCCACCGTGCTGGACATGAGCGGCCTCGCCCAGAAATTCGGCCCGGTGATGTCGCACGTTAGGATCGCGCCCTCGCCGGGGGAGCTCCACTCGGTGCGCGTCGGCACCGGCGCCGCCGACCTCGTGCTGGGCTGCGATCTCGTCGTGACTTCGGGCTCCGAGGCTCTTTCGAAGATGAACGACAAGCGCACCAAGGTGCTCGTCAACGCGACGGTATCGCCGACCGCCGATTTCGTGAAGAACCCCGACTGGCAGCTTCCCGGCACTCGGCTCGAGGCCGACATCGTCGATGCGGCGGGAGCGAAGAACGTCGAATTCGTCCCGGCCGGAAAACTCGCGACCGCTCTCATGGGCGATGCGATCGCCACCAACATGTTCATGCTCGGCTACGCCTTCCAGCAGGGCCGCGTCCCGCTCGCGGAAGGATCGCTCGTTCGCGCGATCGAGCTGAACGGGGTTGCCGTCGAATTCAATCGGAAGGCTTTCCTCTGGGGGCGGCGCGCCGCAACCGACCTCGCGCGGGTGGAGCGCCTCGCGATCCCGGCCGAGATCATTCCCATCTCGCAAGCGTTGTCGCGAAACCTCGACGAGCTGATCGCGCGCAGGACGGATTTCCTCACCGGCTACCAAGACCGAGCCTACGCAGAGCGATACCGAGAGCTGGTGGAAAGAGTGCGCTCGGCGGAAGCGCAGAAAACCGGCGCGAGCGAAGGAAAATTCCCGCTCACCGAGGCCGTCGCAAGATATTACTTCAAGCTGATGGCCTACAAGGACGAATACGAGGTGGCGCGCCTGTACTCCGACCCCGCGTTTGCGCGAAAGATCGAGGGCATGTTCGAAGGCGGCTACAAGCTGAAGTTCCACCTTGCCCCGCCGATCTTCAACAGGCCCGATCCGCGCACCGGCGAGGCGAGGAAGTCGGAGTTCGGACCCTGGATGATGGCGGCGTTCCGCGTTCTCGCGAAATTGAAGGGCCTGCGCGGCACGCCGTTCGATGTCTTCGGTATGAGCGGGGAGCGCAAGGCCGAACGGCGCATGATCGGCGAGTACGAGGCGACCGTCGCCGGGTTGCTCGAGCACCTGGACGGCGAGAACCGAAAGCTCGCCGTGGAGATCGCGAGCGTACCCGAGCACATCCGCGGTTTCGGTCACGTCAAGCGGCGCCACCTGGACGAGGCGAAGAAGAAGGAAGCCGTGCTGCTCGCCGCATTCCGCGCGTCGCGCCCTTCGGCGAGAGCCGCGTAGAGTGGCCCTCACCCGCGCCGACCTCGAGAACGACCTGCTGCGGGCGACGTTTCGCAGGTTCAATCCGGAGGTGCGGGTGCTCTCCGACGCGGAGCAGGAAGCTTCCCTCCGGGAGGTTCTAGACGGGCACGAGCCGGGCGCGGACGTATGGCTGTTCGGCTACGGCTCGCTCGTCTGGAACCCGATCGTCCATTACGAGGAGCGGCGGGTTGCGCGGCTGCACGGCTTTCACCGCAGCTTCTGCTTGTGGTCGCACGTCAACCGCGGCTCGTTGCAGAGGCCCGGACTCGTGCTCGGCCTCGACTCGGGCGGCAGCTGCCGCGGCGTGACGTATCGCATCGCCGCTCACCACGCGGCGGACGAGCTGCGCCTCCTGTGGCGGCGCGAAATGGTGCTCGGCGCCTACGCGCCGCGCTTGGCGAAGGTCGACTCGGGCGGGGAAACGCTGCGGGCAGTGGCCTTTTTCGTCAACCGCTCGCACCCCAACTACGCCGGCAAGCTCCCGCTCGAGACCGTCATCAAGGCTCTGGTGAGCGCGCGCGGCCAGCTAGGCACGCCGGCCGAATACCTGCTCGAGACGGTGCACGGATTGATCGAACACGGCGTGCGCGATCCGTACCTGCTCGAGCTCCGCAAACGCGTGCTCGCCGTTCACCCCGAGCTCGCCGCCCAGCACGCGCATTAGCCGACGGGGCGCCCGGAGTAGGCCGATGGGTGCAGTTGCGAGATTGCGCGTCCGCGCCCAGACTATCGTAGTAGCGTGGTTCTCTCAGCGTGCGAGAGGGGCGAGTGGCCAAGATCGTAATCATCGAAGACGACCTTACGTTCCTCGACCTCTTGCGCGTGCACCTTGCGAGCGCGGGACACGAGGTGCTGACGGCAGAGGACGCGGTGCTCGGTTTGCGCGCCGTCATCGACAACGCACCCGACTTGATCCTCCTCGACCTCGCGGTGCCCTATCTGGATGGATTCGAGATGATCGAGGCGCTGCATTCCGATCCGGCGACCCGGAATATCCCGGTGATCGTGCTCACCGGACGCGGCGACGACGAGACCTACATGCAGGCACGCAAGCTCGGCGCCGCCCAGTTGCTGACCAAACCGGTTGCACGCGACCTCCTGATGAAGGCGATCGACGGGCAGCTCAATTCCAACAAACCGCGCTCCGGGAAAACATAAGGGCCCTACGTTTTCGCCTCCTCGCGCAAGGCGCGGCGCAGGATTTTGCCCACGTTCGTCTTGGGCAATTCCTTCCTGAATTCGATGGTCTTTGGCCGCTTGTAGCCGGTCAGATTGGCCGCGCAGTGGGCTCGGATGTCGGCCTCCGTGAGCGATGCGTCCCGCTTCACGACGAAGAGCTTGGGAACTTCTCCGGAGTGCTCGTCGGGAACGCCGATGACCGCGCATTCGAGCACGCCCGGGAGCATCGCAACCACCGCCTCGATCTCGTTCGGATACACGTTGAACCCGGACACCAGGAGCATGTCCTTCTTGCGGTCGACGATTCTCACGTAGCCTTTCTCGTCCATCTCGCCGATGTCTCCGGTGGCGAGGAACCCGTCGGGGCCGAGTACCTTTGCGGTCTCGGCCGGGCTGTTCCAATAGCCCTTCATCACCTGGGGGCCGCGCACCCAGATCTCGCCGGGCGAGCCGAGGGGGGCGTCCTCTCCGTCGTCTCTGCGCAATATCACTTCCGTCGATGAGATCGGCAGCCCGATCGACCCGTTGTAGTCCTTGAGGTCCAGCGGATTGATGGTCACCGCGGGGGAGGTCTCCGACAGGCCGTAGGCCTCGATGAGCGTGCAGCCGGTCATTTTCTTCCAGCGGTCGGCCACCGCCTTCTGCACCGGCATGCCGCCGCCGAGGGCGACCTTCAGGGTGGAAAAATCGATCTTCGTGAAATCGGGATGGTTCATGAGCGCGTTGAAGAGCGTGTTCACCCCGGTGAACATAGTGAACTTGTGCTTCCGCAATTCCCTCACGAATCCGGGAATGTCGCGCGGATTGGTAATGAGGATGTTGCATCCGCCCGCCTTCATCATGAGCAGGCAGTTGGCGGTGAGCGAGAGGATGTGATAGAGCGGCAAGGCGGTGACGATCGCCTGCGGCTCGTCTTCGTCCACGAACGGTCTCAACCACGCTGCGGCCTGCTCGAGGTTGGCGAGGATGTTGCGATGCAGGAGCACCGCGCCCTTGGACACTCCGGTCGTGCCCCCCGTGTACTGAAGGAACGCGATGTCTTCGTGACCGACGGCGACGCGCTTGAGATCGAGCCGCTTCCCCTCCCGGATCATGGCGTTGAAGCGGATCGTGCCCGGGATCTCCCATCGAGGGACCATTCTTTTCACGCGACGCACGACGAAATTCACGATCGCCCCCTTCGCTCCGAGCAGGTCGCCGAGCGAGGCGACCACCACGTGCTTCACGGGGGTCCTCGCGATCACCTGCTCGAGTACGTGCGCGAAATTCTCCAGCACCACGATCGCCTCGGAACCCGAGTCCTCGAGCTGATGGTGCAGCTCGCGAGCGGTATACAGGGGATTGACGTTGACCACCACGTAGCCGGCGCGCAGGATGCCGAAGACGCACACGGGGTACTGCAGGCAGTTCGGCATCATCACCGCGACCCGCGCGCCCCTCGCGAGCCCCTTTCCCTGAAGCCAGGCGCCGAACGCCCGCGCCAGACGCTCGAGGTCCCCGAAGCTGATCGTCCTGCCCATGTTGGTGTAGGCCGGGCGGTCGCGGTATTTCGCGGTGTTGCTCTCGAACAGCTCCCCGAGCGAGCGGTACTGAAGGGTGTCGACCTCGGCCGGGACGCCCGGCGGGTAATGCTTGAGCCAGATCCTGTCCATACCTCCCCCTTGTGCCGCGCCTTCTTGCGGGCGCCGGGTCGCCGGGGTCTGGGAGCGTGTCTCAGCCCCGAATCTGCCTTAGGTTATCGCATTGGCGCGGCGCACGCTCGCAATCATGCTGCTGACCAGCAAAAATTCCCGCCGGCTCTCCCGGCTCCCGGCCTGCCGGCGCAGCTCGTCGAAGTTCCTCCTTCGCCCCTCCTCGGATTTCTCGTTGAGCCGCCTCAAGTTCTTGATCGAATGCTCCTGGACGTATTCGAGATTCACGGTGCGGCGCTGGCGCACGTAGAGGTCGAGGAGCGTCTCGTCCGCCTCGCGGCGGCACACTTTCCCGAGCTTTTCGGTGAGATTGAACGAGTCGTGTATCCCTCCGTTCAGCCCAAAGGCTCCCATGGGATTGTTCAGGTGCGCGGCGTCGCCGGCGAGGAGGACGCGTCCGGCGCGGAAATCCTTGGCCACGCGCTGGTGCACCTTGTAGAGGCTCTTGTACTTGATCTGGTAACGCTCCTTCTTCGGCAGAAAGCTCTGCATGCGCCTCTCGACCATTTCCTCGGACAGGGTCAGCCCCTCCTCCTCTTCGGGCGGCACCGGGAAGATCACGCGCCATATTCCCGGCGGCCCTTCGTCGGGCATCTTGAACAGCGCGGCCCATTCCTCCGGATCGGCGAGGTACGCGTTCATCGCGTAGCCGTGCGGCGCATAGTCGTAGGTCGTGCTCGCCACGACGAAGCGCTCGTCCCAGGTGAAGCCGTCGAACCCCACGTCGGTGCACTTGCGCACGGTGCTGCGGCCGCCGTCCGCGCCGACCAGCCAGGCGGCCTCGAATATTTCCGTTCCGCCCGGGGTCGCCGCAGTCACCGTGACCGCATCGGCCGTCTGCGAGACGTCGGTCACCTTGTGCGAGAAACGCACCGCGGCGTTCGGAAAGGCCGCGAGCTTGCCGAGAATGATCGGAGTGAGACGATGCTGCTCAAGATGCAGGCGGTACGGATAGGGTGTGAGGTCGCCGATTTCGGTCACGTCCCACTCGACGATGACGCCTTCCCTGCGGTCGCGGATCTGCCAGCGCGGCACCTTGATCGCCGTCTTGTGCATCTCGTCGGTGATGCCGTAAGGCGCCATCAGCTCGAGCGAGGGCGGATGATAGGTGCCCGCGCGCAGGTCGATCGTAAGCGCCGGCTCGGCTTCCAGCACCAGCACGGAAACGTCCTGCTTCGCGAGCGCGAGCGCAGTCAGCAGGCCGACCGGCCCCGCGCCCGCAACGATCACCTGAGTTTTTTTTGCCATTCCCCGATGCCGGGATTCTACGTTACGGCCGCTCGGCCGAGCGCACCCGGCGAGCGAGCGCGATGCACGCGAACGTCCCCGCCGCCGAGAGGATACCGATCATCCAGTAGCGGGTCAGCTCGCCCTCGGCCGAGCGGCCCACGACGAGGCTCGCGACGAACGAGGCCGCGCCTGCGGCGAGCTGCTGGATCGAGGAATTGAAGCTCATCACGCTGCCGCGCAGGCGCGGTTCGGCGCCCGAGGTGATCAGCGCCATCGCGGGCACCATGCGCGCCGAGGACGCCGCGAACATGAGCATCGAGACGAGCACCGCGACCGCGAGCGGCGATCGCGGCAGGCTCGTCATCGCGAGCGCCGCGACGCTCGTGGCCGCGGCGGCCACGGCAAAGACCGCACGCCGGCCGATGCTGTCGCTCCAGCCGCCGACAAGGCGCGCAGTGAGGAGCGCGGCGATCCCGGCGACCAGATACACCAGGGGCAGTTGCGCTTCGCTCACGCCCACGTTCGTCACCAGGTACGGCGCGATGAAGGGAAACACGAGGAACCCCGAGAACACCAGCAGGGCCGAGAACGCGAAAATCCTCAGATGGTTGGCCTCGCCGAACACGGCTCTGAGCTGGGCGAGCGCGTTGCGCTCCCCGCCTGCCGCGAGGTGCGCGCGCACCGGCGGAATGACGAACCAGGCCGCGAGCAGGATCGCAGAACAAAGCGCGGCGAGGAATACGTACGGCGCGCGCCAGGTGAAATGCAGCGCGAGATACAGGCTGATCGGCACGCCCAGGATCGAGGCGAGCGAGAACGCCGACATGACCGCGCCGAAGGCCCGGCCGCGCCGGTTTTCCGGAACCACGTCCGCGACGATGGTGAAAATATTCGCGGCGACCACTCCGCCGAAAGCGCCGGCCGCGGTGCGCGCGGCGAGCAGCGTCGCGTAGCTCGGAGCGAGGGCGCATGCCGCCATGGTCGCCGCAAAACAGGCGTACAGCGCGAGCATCGCGGTCTTGCGGTCGAAGCGGTCGAGGACGAGCGCGGAAAAAAAGCCCGACAGGCTCGCGGCAACGGCGTAGATCGAGACGAAGAATCCGAGCTGGGTCGGCGTGATGTCGAACGAGCGCATGAGCTGCGTGCCCAGGGGCATCAGCACCATGAAATCGACCATCTGGCTGAACTGGATTCCCGAGAGCACCAAGAGCAGCAGCCACTCTCGCGGCGCGGGCCGCATCTCGGGGCTCATGGCTCAGGCCCCGCGGACGGCGCGGCGGCGGATCGCCCACGCCATGGCGATCGCTCCGGCGCCGAGGCTCACGAACGCCAGGCCCCAGGCGAACGGGCTCGAATTGCCGCCCGCCACATCGAGCACGGCTCCGAACACGAGCGGCGCGAGGAACCCCGCGCCGAAGCCGAGCATCGAGTGCACCGCCATGGCCGCGCCGCGGATGCGCCCATCGATGCGCGTGACGAGACCCGCGGTCAGCGCCGAGGAATCGCCCATGATGAGGCACATGTGAAGCATGACCAGCCCCACGAGCGCATACGACGGGAGCGCGGCGGCGAAACCGAGCGCGCAGGTGAGCGCGCCCGAGGCGAGCATCGCCATCCAGATCAGACGCTCTCGCCCGCGGCGCATCGCGAGCTCGTTGCCGCCGATGCTCGCCGCCGGAGCGATGAGATTGGCGACCGCCGCGACCGTCACCGCCGACCAGGCCGCGGGCGCCGCCCCACCGGAGATCTGCAGCTGCTGCGCGAAAACGAGAAAGGCGACGAGCCAGGAGCGCGAGCCGAACAGCTCCCAGCAGTGCACGGCGTAGCCGAAGATGTAGGGCCGCACCTCGCGGCTCGCGAGCACCGGTCGGAAGTCGAGCATGCGAGCGCCGTGGAGCGGCGTCGGCTTCCTCGAGGGAAGTCCGAGCGCGACCATCAGCCCCGCGGCGAGCGGCCCGATCGCGCCGAGGCCGAACGCCCAGCGAAAACCCATCGCGCCGGCAATCCAGCCCGAGAGCAAGATCGAGAGGCTAGCTCCCAGGCCGAACACCGCGGTATAGAAGGAGACCGCGCGGCTCTGCGCGCCCGTCCCCGAGACGTTGTCGGTGAGCGCGCGCAAGCCCGGCATGTAGGTGCCGGCGATGCCCGCCCCGGCGGCGAGCTGCAGGAGCGAGGCCGAGACGAGTCCGTTCGCGAGGAGCGCCATCCCCGCGAGGGCGGCGGCGGCAACGACGCTCGAGACCAGATAAACGCGCCGCGCGTCGACGCGGTCGGTGAGGCTGGTGAGCAGCGGCACCGCGGCCATGTAACCGGCGAAAAACGCCCCGCTGATGAAGCCGGCCTGCGAGTTGTTCAGGCTCCACTCGTGCTGCAGCCCCGGGAGCAGCGTCGCGTAGGTGGAGAAGCCCGCCATGCTCGTCACGTGCGCCGCGCACATCCACGCGATGACCCGCCACGCGCGCGGCTGAATCACCTTAATGTTCCCTCTCCCGCTTGCGGGAGAGGGCTAGGGTGAGGGTCGTTCAGTGCCTCCAAAATTGCTGTTGACACCCGCGTCAATATCTCGCAGCCATTCACCGGTGCTTGAACTTGGGCTTGCGTTTCTCCATGAACGCCGCCATGCCTTCCTTCTGGTCCTCGGTCGCGAACAGCGAGTGGAACAGGCGGCGCTCGAAGAGCATGCCTTCCGCGAGCGGCGACTCGTACGCGCGGTTGACGGCTTCCTTCGCCATCATCACCGACGGGAGCGAGAACTCCGCGATTTGCGCGGCACAGGCGAGCGCCTCGTCGATCAGCTTGTCGGCGGCGACCACGCGCGAGACTAGGCCCGCGCGCTCGGCTTCGGCCGCGTCCATCATGCGCCCGCTGAGCACGAGGTCCATCGCCTTCGCCTTGCCCACCGCGCGCGGCAGGCGCTGCGTGCCGCCCGCGCCGGGGATGATGCCGAGCTTGATCTCCGGTTGGCCGAATTTGGCCGTGGCGGCGGCAATGATGATGTCGCACATCATCGCCAGCTCGCAGCCGCCGCCGAGCGCGTAGCCCGCGACCGCGGCGATCACGGGCTTCCTGATCGATTTCATCCGCTCCCAGTTGCGCGTGATGTACTCGCCCTTGTAGACGTCCATGTAGCCCCGGTCCTTCATGGCGCCTATGTCGGCGCCCGCGGCGAAGGCCTTGTCGCTGCCGGTGACGATCATCGCGCCGATCGCTTCGTCCGCGTCGAATTCGGCGAGCGCGTCGCCGAGCTCGTTCATCAAGGCGTCGTTGAGCGCGTTCAGCTGCTTGGGGCGGTTGAGGCGGACCAGACCGACGCGTCCGTGCGTCTCGACGAGGATCATTTCGTAGGCCATGCGAATTCCGGTTCCTATTCTAAGGTGATTTTCCGCTCCCGAATCACCCGGCCCCAGCGCTGCATCTCCGCGCGGATCCACCGGTCGAGATCCGCGGGCGAGCCGGGCGCGGTTTCCAAGCCCAGCTCGGCGAAGCGCCTTTTCATCTCGGGCTGCCCGAGGACCCTCGCGACTTCGGCGTTGAGGCGCGCGACGGTATCGCGCGGCGTCTTCGCCTGAGCGAGCAGCCCGACCCAGGCCTCGGACACGAAGTCCGGGTAGGTCTCGCTCATCGCGGGGACATCGGGGAGCACGGCGCTGCGCCGCGCCGAGGTCACGGCGAGCGCGCGCAGGCGTCCCGCTTTCAGGTGCGAGCTCACGCTAGTGACGGTCGCGAACATCGCGTCGACCTGGCCCGCGACCAGATCGCCGAGGGCGAGCCCGGCGCCTTTGTAGGGCACCAGGGTGACGTCGATCGCCGCCTCGAGCTTGAGCAGCTCCGTCAGCAGCCGTGCGGGAGAGCCGGGGCCCACGGCGGCGAAGTTGAGGGCGCCCGGCCTGGACTTGGCGAGCCGCACCAGCTCGCCGACCGTGCTCGGGGCGAGCTTCGGGCCGGCCACCAGGACGAGCGGCCCGCGCGCGAGCAGCGATATTGGAGCGAAATCGGCGAGCGTGTCGTAGGGAAGGCTCGCGAAGAGGTACGGATTGGTGGCGTGGCTGTCGAACACCGCGAGCAGCGTGTAGCCGTCGGGCGCGGACCTCGCCGCCGCCGCGGTGCCGAGCGTCCCGCCCGCTCACGGGCGGTTGTCGACGAGGAAGGTCTGTCCCAGCGCTTCGCCGAGGTTCGACGCGAGGAGCCGCGCGCAGATGTCGGCGAGCCCGCTCGTCGCGTTCGGGACGATGATCCGGACCGGCTTGCTCGGGTACGGTTGGGCGCCCACCTCGCCCGCGCCCGCCGCTGCTAGAATCGCAAGCGCGAACAGCACTGCCGTCCCGGGGCGTCGTTTCATCCGCGCATTATGACCGCTGCTATCGAAAAGTTTGAGCGCCCCGTCCGCGAGCGCGTGAGCGCCGAGGAGTGGCAGCTGCGCCGCGAGCTCGCCGCCGCACACCGCCTGGTCGCGCACTTCGTCTTCGTCGACATGACCTACAACCATATCTCCGTGCGTCTTCCGGGCGAGCCGCGGCATTTCCTGGTGAAGGCGGACAACGTCTTCATGGAGCAGGTGACGGCGTCGAACCTGGTGAAATACGACGTCGACGGCAATCAGGTGATGGAGTCCGGCCACAGGGCGAGCGCCGCCGCCTACAACCTGCACGCCGCGGTGCTCAAGGCGCGCCCCGACATCGTCGCCGCCGTGCACACGCACTCGCCCGCGAATCTCGCGGTGTCCGCGCAGAAGGGCGGCCTCAAGCCCATCACGCAGCAGGCGATGCGCTTCTACGACCGCATTGCGTACTACCCGAACGTGGCGGACGACACCACGCCCGAGGGCACGGCGCAGCTCGCGCGCGCGCTCGGCGACAAGTGGACCATGATCCTCGAGAACCACGGGGCGCTCGTGTGCGGCACCTCGCTCGCCGAGGCCTACATCTACCACCACTTCTTCGAGCTCGCCTGCCGCGCTCAGGTCGGAGCGCTCGCGGGCGGCGGCGAGCTCATCACTCCTTCGCCCGAAGTGTGCGAGGAGCGCGCGAGGAAATTCGGCCGCATCGGCCAGTACAACCGCGAGAGCCGCGACTGGGTGGCGGGCATGGCGCTCGCCCGGAAGCTCTTTCCCGATCACGAGGAGTAGCGGTCATGGCAAAGAAAAAGAGCGTTCGCTTCGACGTCGGCGGCGTGATGCTGCCGCAGCCTTTCAAGATCCGGCGCCTGGGTCATTTCGGGCTGAACGTGCCCGATCCCGCGGCCTGCCTCGATTTCTACTGCGAGGGCCTGGGCTTCCGCATCTCCGATCCGCTCGACATCGCCGAGCACCACCCGAAGCGCGACGAGCTGAGGAAGCTCGGCGACACCCATATGTATTTCCTGCGCCACGGCACCGATCACCATTCCTTCGTGCTGTGCAACGGCATCATCTACAACGCCGCCGGCCGCGGGGGCGACACGCCGCCTGACGTCACCGTAAACCAGATGACCTGGCAGGTTTCGAGCTTGGCGGAGATCTCGCGCGCGATCGATTGGTTCAACTCGAAGGGCGTGCGCATCAGCCGCGCCGGCCGCGATATGCCGGGCTCCAACTGGCATTGTTAT
>WNEX01001357.1_pt1 | contig 11601 bp, 7 predicted proteins | sample 5399841 | NCBI WGS metagenome assembly WNEX01 (sample SAMN13153337, study PRJNA577476) | soil metagenome | isolation source: 40 cm grassland meadow soil 2 days after 1st rain plot 5 | place: USA:California | collected 2015-09-18 | reverse complement strand
CAACGTTTCAGCCTGCTCTACCTGCACGAACAACCAGAATGGCCAATTTGGTTTTAGCGACAATGGCGGAAAATTCATCCGCCCAGGATACCAGGCTGCGACTTCGAATGCCGCCGTTGCCAACGCCGCCCTCGGCCTGTTTGACACCTATTCCGAAATCGGCCACCGCGCTTACACCATCTTCCGCGGCAGCATGTGGGAGGGCTTCGGTCAGGATACGTGGAAGGTCAAGCAGAACCTAACCCTCACCTTGGGCGCGCGATATTCAGTAATCGTTCCCTATCACGCCACCTGGGGAAACATGATCGTCTTCGACCCCGCGTTCTATGACTCGACTTTGGCGCCGACTGTCAGCCCGACGACCGGACTCATTACCGGAACCCCCACCATCGCTCAGCTTTACAACGGCATGGTGATTCCCGGCAGCGGCTTCCCGTCCAATGCATCTAGCCATTTCCCCGAAGCGAGTTCCGGTCTTTACAATGGCCTGTTTCGAGGCGTACCCGACCACTACTCGGACATTCAGTGGGGTGATATCCAGCCGCGCGTGGGTATCGCCTATCAGCTCAACAACAAAACCGTGATCCGCACCGGCGCAGGTCGCTTCTTCACTCGCCTGGGCGTCAGCGACTCCATCTTCCTCGGCGGCAACCCGCCCTTCCAGCCCAACGCCAGCGTGTCGTTTGGCTCCGTGGACAACCCCGGAGGGGGCGGAACAAATGCGGTTCCGCTGGTTGTGACCACCCAAAGCAAAGCTTTCAAGAATCCCGAGTCCTGGGCATGGAATGTCACCGTCGAGCGCCAACTCCCTTGGAATTCCATAGTCAGCGTTGGCTATGTTGCGCACCGAGGTTTGCATCAGCAGCGCGAGGCCGATATCAATCAGCCAACCCTCGCCCAACGGGCTGCCAACCCCACCGCCAACATCAATGCCGTCCGGCCGTACCAGGGTTTCGGCACCATCCGCCGGACAGACAACGTCGCGAACTCCCTGTACAACTCGCTTCAGGTGAACTGGAGCCGCCGCTTCAGAAACGGCCTCCAGTTCGGCGCCTCCTATACTCTGTCCAAGAGTATGGATAGTGGCTCGAACCAGCGCGACGTCGTCCCCGATACCTACGACATAAGTATGTTGTGGGGGCCGTCGGAATTCGACGTCCGTCATATCTTCGTCGCTAACTACTTGTACCAGCTTCCGTTCCTTCATGGACACAACGGCTTCCTCGGCAAGGCTCTGGGCGACTGGCAAATCAGCGGCATCGTCCAGTACCAGACCGGAACTCCTTGTAATGCGATCCAGAGCGGCCAAGACTTCGCTGGCGTCGGCCAGGACGCCAACTTTGGTTGCGGCAATAACGGCCAATTTTGGGCCATGAACGGTACTCCCCATCTTGTCAAGACGTTCGGCCCGAACGGCCAGTGGCTCTCCACCACCAATCCCGACGGATCCCCGATTTTCACTAAACCAGCTGCCGGAACGTTCGTCACCCAACGTGTACGCGACGTCCTCTATCAACCCGGACTCGAGAACTGGAACATGGGACTCTTCAAGAGCTTTCCGATCACTGAGCGCTACGGGCTCCAGTTCCGCGCCGAGGCCTTCAACGTTTGGAACCACCCCAATTGGAACAATCCAAGCCTTAATCCCGCGAACCTCAGCACTTTCGGCAAAGTACTCACGAAGGGCAGCGGCAGTTCAGGAAACGGTGAGCGCAACCTGCAGCTTTCGCTGCGCTTCTATTTCTGATCGCCAATGAATCGTCGATGCTGACACATCTCGCGCGATGGGAGCTGAAATCAATCAGCTCCCCGGCGGGATTTCGTCGGGCACTTGGTAGAAGCGCCCGTGAGACACGCGAGCCGCATAACTTGAGTCAGGCGCGCCGTCTTAGTGATCTTCTTTTGCGGTTCGCGCTGCGATACTTTCGCTTAGTTCACTATTGAGATTTCTCATTCTCCCGATTGACCGAGGGCCGAGCGGCGCACAACCCATAGTTCGCGCGAAGGCCACACTTGGTCCCATCCTATCCAGGCGAAATCTAGGACTGCGTTTTCTTATTCTGTTTGTGGTTGGAGCGACAAGGCGTTGCTGATAAAATTAGTGAATTCAGTGAAGGCGACGTCGTCGGAGCTATGCGCCGGCTTGCAATCCTCCAAGAGAATGGAGACAAACGGGGATTAAATAAGGACGTAAACGTCTAAGGGGATTGCGATGCGGACGCGCTCGCTGCGCCGCCACCCACCCAACGCCTTATCTTTACTGGCCCTACCAGGTCTCGAAGAGCTTGCGTTACCTTCGATAACGTACGGTCTTGGGTTGCTCTCTGTGTCGGACGAGCGTCGAGCATCCTCGATGACACTTAACAACTCTTTCCACTTGTTGGGAGCCACTCCGAGCCTCCTAGCTTCCCCTTTCCGATTTCCCGTATGCGAAGCTTAGACGGGGCTGCCATAACTCACAATGGTACGTGTGTTGTTCGCATCAACTGAACTTGATAGGTACATACAAGCATGCTAAAGCCGAAAAGTCCTTGGGTGGTATCCTCTTCGGGAATAGCAGCCGACTCCAGAAATTCGGAAGCAAGGGCCCTGACGGGGGCAGTTATCCTCGTCGCGAGTTGAGAAACCAAACGGTCAGTCTTGAACGAGGACCGGAGAAATCTCGTCCGAACCGGGGACGGCGGCTTGAACGCGGACGGTTCTCTCTACATGAATCTGATACCAGAAATGGCACAGATAGATCAGCGGCAGCACCAAGAGCCCCGCGACCCAGCTGGCGGAGTGGCTCAGTGTGCTGACCAGACCGGCAGCAACCGCGCTCACCAGGAAATAAGGAAACGCCCAATAGAAGCAGTGAAGCCATTCCTTCTGAAAAGGCTTTTCTTCCGTCAGCGAAATGACTCCTGCAACCAGGCCTGTGTTCAGGAGCAGATAAATTAGAGAAGCAGAGGCAAGAAGCAGAACGAGAGAATTAAGATGCAGTAGCCGGAGTATCGCGTGGCTGAGCCAGTCCGCCAATCCAGCGGACAGCACTAACGTCCCCATGTTGAACACGATCTGCTCCGGTCTGGGCGGGGTTTTGGCGTGCCACAGGGTCTGCACGAACGCAACGGTGCAACCCAGCAGAAGTGTTTCGCCGAAGCCGAAGTCGGCGATCCCGACCAGGATGAACGGGAAGCTGAGCGACATCGTGCCTTTCATTCCTGGGAGACGGATCTTTTGTGTAGAGAGCACCATCGCTAGGAAAAGGAATGCGAGGAGGCGTGGGAGTCCCGTGGACTGCCAGTGAGACAAGCCTGCGACCAACACGATGAGGCCGACGGCGGCGATCCACGATATGTAGAGTTTGGCTTTAGTTGTCATTAGTCAGGCCTCGCGCCAACTCTGCACGTTCAATTCTCGCCGCCAACCAAAATGCTTAGCGCTTTGGAAGTCGCTTGGTTCGATGTGTCACCCCACACAACGCCGGTGCCCCACACGACGCTGAAGCCCGCGTTGGAACTCGCGCCCCAGCAAACGCTACTTCCCCATAGCACCGCAGTTCCGTTCACGAAGACGTTTGTGCCCCAAACAAGCGAAGTGGCCCACGGTGAAGAATCTCCCCAAACGACGCCCTGGCCAGTAACGAGATAAACGCTTTGTGTCGTAGGATCAAAGACCGCGGCCGGAGATACAGCCGAAGCATCGGCCAGGTCATTGCTGGAGAGGGCAGCGCCAATGTCCAGATAGCCGGCACCGATCGTGAAAATGTCGTAGTAATCGGTGTAGGTGATGCCCGTAGTCGAGTCCGTGACTGTGCTGTAAGCAGGAAAGTTCTTGGAGGCCGTTTTCATCAAACGGGCCTTCACTTGATCGGGCGTAAGGTTCGGATTTTGCTGAAGCAGCAGTACGGCCGCGCCACTGACCACAGGAGTGGCCATGCTGGTGCCGCTCAGCCGCATATATGAGGTCGAGATCGTGTTCGCGGTCAGGCTCGACGTGGAGTTCTTCTTATTATTCTTGGTATTGCCGCCGGTGCTGGAGGTCGTCGCGGAGGAGTACTCGCTCAGATAAACGTCGGTGGGAGTACTCAATAGGGACGCATTCGGCGCCAGCGTGGAGACGACCTGATTTCCAGGCGCGACGATGTCAGGTTTTACGACAAAGTCGTATGCCGTTGGTCCTTTCGAGCTGTAACTGGCAATGGTGTCGTCGCTGCGGGTGGGAGTCTCTGCCGTCTTCATCACACCCACAGTGATCGCGTACGGATCGTTGCCTGGAGCCGCGATGGTGCCGTAACCTTCCGTGCCCGCGCTGTCATTGCGGCCCTGGTTGCCAGCCGCAGCAACGACGACGATGCCCGCACTCCAAGCGGCCTCGACAGCCTGGCAGAGCGGATCGAGCGTATAACTCTCGAAGACTTGGCGGCCAAGCGAAAGGTTGATCACTCGGATGTTGTACGTAGACTTCAGGCTGATGGCCGTCTGGATCGCCGCAATTACACTGCTGTCGGTACCGGCGCCGTTCTGGTCTAGCACTCGCAGGTTAATGACGTTTGTGTTCGGCGCAATTCCTTTAAATGTGTGCGTAAAGTTCGAACCGGTGGAAAACCACCCTTGACTCGCAATGATCCCGGCCACATGCGTTCCGTGGCCATATTGGTCCGAAGAATCCGTTGTGCCAGGAACAAAGTTCTGGCTATAGACCACGCGCGAACCGTAGGTCTGATTCGACGGAATCCACCAGTAGAGATCACCAACGGCGGTAACGCCGCTGTCAATGACCGCCACTCCGACGCCCGTGCCATCCAAACCCCACTGCTGCCAAGCGACTTGAGCATTGACGCTTTCTGGGGTGTAGTCGAGAGTCGATGTGGAAGTGCCGCTAAGCGGACGATTGGGCGAGATGTAAGCAACGTCGGGATCGTCGGCGAGCGATTGGAGTGATTCAACAGGGACGGAATAATGGGCACCCTTGATGGCGTCGAGCTTCGTTTTCAGCACCCCGCCCTTGTCCTGCACCTTTTGGTGATGTGCAACGGTCGGCGTTTGGTTAAATTGAACGATCACATCAACGGTGGCACCGTTATGGCCGTCTTTCAGAGCCTCAAGATCTTTGGACAATTTGTGCTTCCCATCAGCAAGGGAGAAGCCAGCCGCAAGCAGGCAGAACAGCAATGTCAATAAGATCCTGGCACCCCACGTCGTCGTGCTGGGCGTCTTCTTGGTGGGAACGAGTTTCCCTGAGCTATGCGGTCTCATACGTGGATAACTCCTTCAATTTAATTCTCGCCGTCGATCAAGGAATACGCTGAATTCGTTGCATCGCCCCACACCACCCCAGTGCCCCAGATGACACTGAAGCTTACGTTCGTGCTATCGCCCCAGCAAACGCCTGAGCCCCACAGCACCGCGGTGCCGTTTACAAATACGTTGGTGCCCCACACCACGGAGTCGCTCCATACGACACTGCTGCCCCAGGTCACCGCTGTGCTTTCGACCAACGTAACGTTCCCGGTGCTTGGATCGAAACTCACCGCGGGAGACATTGCCGATCCCACGGCTAAATCGTTATTGGCCAGCGCGGCGGCGGTTTTCACGTAGCCAGCCCCGATGGTGAAGATGTCGTAGTAGTCCGTGTAGGTGATCCCCGTCGCCGGATCCGTGACCGTGCTGCTGACCGGAAATGTCTTGGACGCAGTCTTCATCAGACGCGCCTTGACCTGGTCCGGAGTGAGGCTCGGATTTTGCTGGATAAGTATTGCAGCAGCTCCGCTCACCACTGGCGTGGCCATGCTCGTGCCGCTCAGTGCGTAGTACTGGTTCGAGGTCCCCGTGTTGATTGTGGTCTGATAGTACTGCAAAAGGGCTTTGTTAGTAGGATAGTTTTTCGCCAGCGTCGCAGCCATGTTTTGGTCGGAAACAACCCGATTGCCCGGCGCGACTAAGTCCGGCTTCACGATTTGGTCGAACCCTGTGGGGCCCTTCGAGCTATAAGTCGCGATCGTGTCGTCCACCACGGAATAGGTTCCGTTGGTTTTCATCGCGCCAACGGTAATTACGTAAGGGTCGTTCCCCGGAGCGGCGATGGTGCCGTAACCGTTGGTTCCCATGGAGTCGTTGCGCCCCTGGTTTCCTGCCGCCACGACCACAACGATTCCCGCTCGCCAGGCGGATTCGACGGCCTGGCAGAGGGGATCATAGACGTACGACTCGTACACTTGCCGGCCCAGCGAAAGATTGATCACCCGGATGTTGTAGGTGCTCTTGAGTGCGATGGCCTTCTGAATGGCGGAAATCACCAGACTATCGGTGCCCGCGCCGTACTGATTCAACACGCGAAGGTTGACCAGCTGGACGTTCGGCGCGATTCCCATGAACGTGCGTGTGCACGTCTTGCAGGTCGATCCCTTCCCTGAGCTGCTGGCGATCCCGGCAACATGCGTACCATGACCGTAGAGGTCGTCTGCTGCAGGTCCCCCGCCTCCAGCAAAATCCTGGTTATAGACAAGTTTGTTCTTCCCGCTCAAATCCTGGAAATCGTTCAGGTTGTGGATGCCGCTGTCGATGATGGCGACGCCGATGCCGTCTCCGTACAGGCCGTATACGTTCCAAGCTACGGGAGCGCCCACTGCGGAAGTTACATAGTCCAGCGATCCATTCACCGCGCGGTCAGGACTAATGTAGGCAACGTCAGAATCATCCGCCAAGCTTTCGAGCGATTCCAAGGGCACGGAATAATGGGCGCCCTTGATTACGTCGAGTTTCGTCTTTAGCACGCCGCCCTTCGCCTGTACTTTCGCGTGCTGGGCGTCCGTGGGCGCCTGCTTGAATTGAATGATGACATCAACGATTGGGCCTTTCGAGGCGCCTTGCATAGCGTCAAGATCTTTGGACAACTTGTGCTTCTTCCCGTCAGCAAGGGAGAGGCCAGGGGCAAGCAGGCAAATTACAATCGCCATCAATACCCGAGCGCCCCACGTCGCAGCGCTGAACACCGGGGAATTGATGAGCTTCTTTTCGCGCTCGAACCGTCTTATGAAGGAACTCCCAAGTTGTGCAAAGTTGGTCGAAACGTAGATCTTGGAATTGTTGTTTGCATCGAAAAGCGATTCGCAAGCGGCCAGGCACGTGAAGGTCGGGTCCATCAGTTTCGCTCTACCGTCCAACCCATTCACAGGTTTGCTCGCCTTTCTGGTATCGGGCCAACTCGTGTAGGAAGTGCATCTGCAATGCCAACGGACTCGAACGGCAATTCCTTGTGATTGAAACAGTTAGGGCGATCCAAGCCGCGGAGTCGAGAAGACAATTTGTCGCTCGGTGAGGGTGCCAGGGACAACCTGTCTCGGACCGCTATGGGCCTGCGTCGGGGTTGCATCTTAATTTTCGCCTGTAATCGCAACGTTGATGCTTTCCACTGATTGTTGTGTGCTGCTGCCCCAGACGGCACCGCTACCCCAGACCGCGCCAAAGCCACTGTCCGTGTTCGTGCCCCAAGCGGCACCACTGCCCCAGACCGCACCGGACCCGCTGATGAACACATTCGTGCCCCACACTGCGCCGCTACCCCAAACGGCACCGGAACCAAAGACTAAGTAGACGTTGCCGTTACTTGAGTCGTAGGCAGCTGTGGGAGAGAGCGCATTGCCAGTCGCCACGTCGGAATCGGCGAGGGCCGCCGCGACATCCAAGTAGCCCGCGCCGACCGTGAAAATGTCGTACTGACTGGCATAGGTGGCTCCTGTGATCGGGTCGGTCGCTGTGCTGTACGCGGGGAAGCTCTTTGAGGCCGTCTTCATTAGCCTGGCCTTGACCTGGTCCGGCGTCAAGTTCGGTTGAGTATGCAGGAGAACCGCTACGCCGCCGCTGACGACTGCGGCAGCCATGCTCGTGCCGCTCAAAATGTAATAAGGAGATCCACTGTTGGAAGGATTCTTTTGGTAATAAGACGCTGGGACATCGTTAGCCGGGTAGGCGAATTGCAGCGACCCTTTCGCATCGAGCACTGAGACGGTGCGATTGCCCGGGGCGACGATGTCGGGCTTCACTACGTGATCAAAAAGCGTCGGACCTTTCGAGCTGTAGCTTGTGATCAAGTCATCGTTGCGAGTGGGCGTGCCCATCGTTTTCATGGCCCCCACAGTAATGACATACGGGTCGTTGCCCGGCGAGGTAATCGTGGCGTAGCCGTTTGTGCCCTGCGAGTTATCGCGGCCTGAGTTTCCTGAGGCAACAACAACGACGATTCCCGCTTTCCACGCAGCCTCGACGGCTTGGCAAAGGGGATCGAGTTTGTAGCTCTCAAAGACTGGGCGGCCCAAAGAGAGATTAATCACGCGAATGTTGTACTTGTTCTTGAGCTGAATGGCTGCCTGGATCGCAGAGATCACGGTGCTGTCTGTGCCGAAGCCGTTCTGATCGAGGGCGCGGAGGTTAATGAGATTCGCATTGGGCGCGATGCCCTTGAACGTGTAGATGTATTGGGAACCCGTCGAATTCGTGCCGCTGCTCGCCACAATGCCGGCCACATGGGTGCCGTGACCGTATTCATCGTACGTTTTAGCTCCCCCGTAGAACGCTTGCGAATACGAGATGCGCGATGTCGATTTGCCGGAAATCTGGAAATCCTTATCATTGCTGACACCACTGTCGATCACCGCCACGCCAATTCCCGTTCCGTCCCAACCTTGGCTCCACGCGATGTTGGCATTTACGGCTAGCGCCGTATTGTTAAGGAGTGAGGTGAGTGGACGATCTTGCGAGATGTACAAAACGTTGGGATTCTTGGAGAGATGCTCTAATCTGTTCTCTGGCACTGAGTACAGGCCACCGTCAATTAAACCGAGCTCGGCCTTGAAGACTCCACCCACCTGACGAATAGCTTCATCATCTTCTTTTTCATTCGATTTATGAGAGTGTTTGAATTGAATGATTACGTCGATTTGTTTGGAATTTTGCTCGTTGAGGTCCTTCGCGAACTGGGGGCCGGGGGCGGAATGCACGCCAACTGCCAGGATGGTGCTAAATAGGAATGCAACGATCTGCAAGCGCTTTGTTGCAGTCACAGAACCCTCCTGGGTGTACTGAGATTGTGTTAAGGCATTTGGATCTCCCAACTGGATTATTCAAAGGATTCTTTTAGAATGAACGCGTTACAGGAAATTGGTCGCGGCGGTCGTTGCGACAATTTGTCGCCAGTCGCGACTCGCCGAAGAAGGTTCGGCGAGCTAATCCCTTTGGATTTTACAGGTTACCAGTTTTGCTCCGCTATTCGACAAGATGTCCCTTAAACAAGCTGCAACATTCGGGGCAAAGCCTTAGAGGGAAGGAAAGCCTCAGATACGCGAGCCACGGCGACGATCCGATGTAAGTGCGGGCCATGGCGGCAGGACGGCTCGGGGGCAGCCACTTCCGTCGCACTTACTCTTTGCGTTTTTCCTGACAAATCAAGAAGCCGCTCTCCACGCTTTGACCAACGATGCGAGTCCAAACCACCCTGGCCATGCCTTTCCCTGCGTCATGGCAGAAGGCAACTTCTTGACCGGAGCAGAGTTCTTTGGAGGAATGGGACGCGCGAAATGCTGCCGCGCTCAAGTCTATCAAGCAACTACGAATAGGCTCAGAACGCAAATCTGACTTCAGAATCTTGAGGAAAATCACGCCCTGGACTTCCCGGCGTGGATTCCTCCGACGTTCTTCCGGATGTGCTGGAAGGCAATCAACCAGCGGCGACTGCTTCAAATACATTAGCGGCCTCATACTTTTTCAGCTTACGAGTGAGTGTTCGCCGAGAAATCCCGAGGACTTTTGCAGCTTTCTCGTGGTGGCCGCAGGTCTGATCCAAAGCGCGGAAAATCATCTGGCGTTCCATCTCGTCGAGACTTGTAACGACGGAGCCCGATTGCAGCGGGATCTTCTGCTTTCCCAGCGGTAAGTCCTCTGGCTGGATTTCGTTTCCCGACCTCATGATCGCAGCGCGAATCACGGCATTGCGGAGTTCCCGTACGTTGCCAGGCCACGGGAAGCTACGAAGCTCGTCGAGTGCGGCCGGGGCGATACGCACATTATTGTGATTCTGCTCGCGCAAGAAGAACTCGGCAAGCACGGGAATGTCTTCCGGCCTCTCGCGCAGGGGTGGCACATGAATGTGAACCTGGGTTAACCGATGGAAGAGGTCGCTGCGGAATTTTCCCGCTTCAATATCTTTCTCCAGGTCACGGTTCGTGGCGGCCACGATGCGGACGTCCGGGGAGATCTTTTTTAGTCCACCGAGGCGATAGTATGGGGCGCCATCCAAAACTCGCAACAGTTTCACTTGCAAACGGGCGTCAAGGTCGCCAATCTCGTCCAGGAAGAGTGTGCCGGGGTCAGCTAGTTCGAGGAGACCCTGCTTGGTCTGAGTGGCACCGCTGAAGGCGCCTCTCTCATAACCAAATAGCTCACTCTCGACCAGATGCTCTGGAAGCGCCCCGCAGTTGAGGTCCACCCAGGGCGAATTGCAACGAAGGGATTGCTCGTGCAAAGCACGAGCAACAAGTTCTTTGCCGACCCCGCTTTCGCCCGTGATGAGGACCGAGGCATCGGTTTGGGCGACGCGCTTGACCATGTCCATTACGCGCCGCATCGCTGCGCTGTGGATGACGGCCGGTAACCCGAGAATCGATCCCGGACTACAACTCATAGTTGTTGCTCCCAGAAATCCCGCTAAGTCATCTATGGAGCGTCGAAACTTTTTAAAGGATGCTCCGAGAAGGACAAATTGACTATGGTACTTCTGAACTGAAGATATGGCCCGAAAGTACTCTCGGAAATAGGAGCTAACCCTTTATTTCTTAACCACCTAGGCAACGCGGAAGCACCAAGGGGTCCATTGAAGTCGTAGGCAAATAGCAGAGACACTTTGACTGTGTCCGAGAGGGCTGCGACAAGTTGTCTCCGCTTGGCGATTGAGCGGCGCGCCTCGCAAACGTGCTGCCAGAATGCGAAGTCGTGAACTTACAACAAGTTGCGGTTGGCCAACCTCCCAGAGCGATTATGGCAGCCCGGTTGCTCCCGTCCTATTCGCTGGTACAACCTTAATGCTTCCGACGAAAGCTCGGTTTATATCGGGATTACTCTTCTTGGCGGACTTTTGTCCTTGTCTCTTGGCCTCTTTCATGGTCAGTGGACTGAGCCCTCGCGTTACCTCTGCTACCTCGCCCTAGCTCTTCTCGCCTCTGGGATGAAAGTGAATCTACCGGGCGTGCATGGAACGATGTCGGTCATCTTTCTGTTCATTCTCATCGGCGTCCGAGAGCTGACTCTGGCACAAACGCTTTTGATGGGCGTACTGGGCACGATGATTCAGTGTTACTGGAAACCTAAGAGCTGGCCCAAGCCGATCCATGTGGCTTTCAACATTGCGAGCATGGCGAGCGCTGTGGCGGGCACTTATTACTTGTTTCATTCGGATTTGTTTACCGGGTGGGCCCGCTGCATAGCCGGTGCTTCGCGTTGCGGACCAACGGATAGACGTAGATGTCTTTGATGGCTTGGCCGTGAGCCTTGTGCTCGCGATCCATGCGACCGCGCCCGGTGGTCTGCCCCACATAGATCCAGTTGGCCGCTCGATAGCAGGTTCCAC
>WNEX01001852.1_pt1 | contig 11629 bp, 6 predicted proteins | sample 5399841 | NCBI WGS metagenome assembly WNEX01 (sample SAMN13153337, study PRJNA577476) | soil metagenome | isolation source: 40 cm grassland meadow soil 2 days after 1st rain plot 5 | place: USA:California | collected 2015-09-18 | reverse complement strand
CGACAAGAGCGGAGAGCGGCTCTTGTGCAAGCTGGCTAAAGAAGGAGCGCAATTCACGGCCAGCGGCACCTACACGAAGCACATTCTTGAGCACCTAAATGTCCTACGAAAGCGCAACAGTTGGAATTTGCTCGGCTTTCTGATGGTGCTTGTCTTCGTGACGGTGCTGGGCGCCGGCTGCGAACGGAAGGTAGCTTCCGCAGCGGCCCCTCCGGCGCCCACAGTCGAGGTGACGCCGGTCATCCAGAAGGATGTGCCGGTGCAGGGTGAGTGGGTAGGAACGCTCGAAGGGTACGTCAACGCACAGATTTCGCCGCAAGTGAGCGGTTACCTGATTCGACAGGATTATCACGAAGGCGCATTCGTCAAAAAGGGTGAAGTCCTCTTCGAGATTGACCCACGCCCATTTCAGGCAGCGCTCGATCAAGCCAAAGGGCAATTGGCCCAGGCCGAGGCGCAGATGGCCAACGCCGAGCTCAACGTGAAGCGTGACATTCCCGAAGCGGAAGCTCACGCGATTCCCCAGAGCCAGCTGGATACCGACACGCAGTCGCTCCGTGGTGCAAAGGCGGCAGTTGCGGCCGCCCAGGCGGCGGTCGAACAAGCCGAGCTGAACTTGGGCTACACGAGCGTCATCTCGCTAGTTGACGGAATTGCTGGCATTAACACGGTGCAGGTGGGCAACCTGGTAGGACCGTCTACGGTCCTCACCGCAGTCTCGCAGGTAAGTCCAATCAAAGTTTATTTCCCGATCAGCGAACAGGAATACCTGCGCATGGCGGATGGCGGTGGTCGGGGGAGCGTGGACTTTATCACGCACGCTTCACGAATCCCGTTGCAGTTGACTCTCGCCGACGGCAGTACGTACCCGCATCCCGGCAGAATCATCTTCGCGGATCGCCAAGTAAACACGCAGACTGGAACCATTCAAATCGTTGGCGAGTTCCTCAATTCCAAAAACCTATTGCGACCCGGCCAGTACGCGCGCATTCAGGCGCCGACGGGAAACATCACTGGAGCGCTGCTGGTGCCTCAGGCGGCGGTGAACCAGCAGCAAGGAACCTATCAAGTAACGGTTGTCGGCGCCGATAACCGGGCGCAACTCCGGACCGTGGCGGTTGGTCCGAGAGTTGACACGCTTTGGGTAATCACATCCGGCCTGAAGCCGGGAGAACGAGTCGTGGCGGTCGGTGCGGAGAAGACAAAACAAGGTGAGCTGGTAAATCCCACGCCGTACACGGAAACGGAGGAGCGTTAAGTCATGGCGAACTTTTTCATCCGACGCCCCATAGTCGCGATTGTGATCGCGATCGTTACCGTCATCATTGGCGGGATCACGATTGCGCTTTTGCCAATCGCACAGTTTCCGAACATTGCCCCACCGGAAATCTGGCTGCAAGCTAACTACCCTGGTGCCGACGCGAAGACTCTGGAGCAGTCCGTAGCTACTCCGATCGAACAGCAAGTCACCGGCGTCGACAATATGGAATACATGTATTCCGTAAACACCACCAATGGTTCGCAAACCTCTCTGCTCGTCGATTTTGATCTCAAGACTGATCCCAACATGGATCTCATTCTTACGCAGTCGCGTCAGCAGCTGGCAAACGGTCAGCTTCCTCCCGAGGTGACCAGCTATGGGATCACGTTGCGAAAGTCGGCCACCGCTCCTTTCCTGCTGGTGGGCTTGTACTCGCCCCACGGCACCCGCGACGCGGCGTTTCTGTCTAACTATGCGTACATCAATCTCAACGATCCCATCGGCCGCTCATATGGCGTGGGCCGGTCGGAGGTCTTCGGGGCCGGCCAGTATGCGATGCGGCTCTGGATAAAACCAGATCAACTGGCGAAGCTGGGCATCACCGTAACGGACATTACTAATGCCATCCAGGCTCAGAGCAAGGTAAATCCGGCTGGCCAGATCGGTGGCGAGCCGGCTCTCGGTAATCAGCAATACACCTATGCGTTGCTGGCACAGGGCCGTCTGACATCTCCGGAAGAATTCGGCAGCATCGTTGTTCGCGAAGCTCCGAATGGCGGGATCGTGCGCGTGAAAGACGTTGCGCGAGTCGAACTGGGCCAACAGGATTACAGCACGATCAGCCGCCTGAATGGCAAGCCCAGCGCCATCATTGCGATTTACCAACTTCCCGGATCTAACGCTCTTCAAACCGCGGAGGGCGTCCGCAAGCTCATGAGCCGGATGAAGGAGCGCTTTCCCGAAGATGTCGACTATGCGATATCGCTCGACCAGACTCTGCCGGTCACTGAAGGCATGCGGGACGTTGTCGAAACGCTGGTGATTGCGATTCTGCTGGTCATTCTTGTGGTGTACCTATTCTTGCAAGACTGGCGGGCCACCCTGATCCCTATGCTGGCTGTCCCTGTTTCGCTCGTCGGCACGTTTGCGCTGTTCCCGCTATTCGGCTTCTCCATCAACACACTGTCAATGTTGGGCCTGGTCCTGGCTATCGGTTTGGTGGTCGACGACGCGATTGTGGTTGTCGAAGGTGTGCAGCGCCATATCGAGGAGGGACTGGCTCCGAAGGACGCGGCAATGAAGGCGATGAAAGAGCTCTCCGGACCAGTTGTGGGGATTGCGCTGGTGTTGGCTTCGGTGTTCGTCCCTACGGCGTTCATTCCGGGCATCACCGGGAGACTTTATCAACAATTCGCTCTGACCATCGCCATTTCCGTGATGCTCTCCGCGTTCAATGCGCTCACGCTCAGCCCGGCGCTCGCGGGTCTGTTGCTGCGGCCAAAACCAGAGGAAGGAACTTACAAGCGCCGGGGGCCTCTCGGGAAATTCTTTGACGTCTTCAATCGCTATTGGGAACGCAGTACGAATGGTTTTGTCCGCTGGTCGCACGCGGTAATTCACAAGGGCGCGCTCGTGCTGGTGCTGCTGGCAGTCTTCGGTCTGGGCGCGTTTTTCTTTGGCAGCCGGCTGCCCTCCAGCTTTATGCCGGATGAAGACCAAGGCTACATCTACGTCAGCATGCAACTCCCCATCGCGGCGTCAATGGAACGCACAAGCGCGGCTGCGAAACAGGTAGAGGCTGTTCTCGCGAACATGCCGGGAGTTCAATACACGACAACTGTAGTCGGCTTTAACCTCCTCAGCTTCGCCCACACTAGCTACAACAGTTTCTTCTTCGTTACGTTGAAACCTTGGGGCGAGCGCAAAAGCAGAGCGGAACAGTATCAGGAAATAAAGAATCGACTGAACCAGGAACTCGGCGGGTTGCCGGTCGGAACCGTTTTCAGTTTTTCGCCGCCTGCGGTTCCCGGTGTCGGCACGTCCGGCGGATTTCAGTTCGTCCTGGAAGATCGCTCCGGAAAAGATGTCAAGTTTCTTAGCGATAATCTGAACAAATTCCTGGCGGCCGCGCGCAAGCGCCCTGAAATCGGCTTAGTCACTTCAACATTTATCCCGAGTGTGCCAGAGGAGTACATCAATGTTGACCGCGACAAAGTGCTTAAACAGGGGGTTGCGATCAACGATGTGTACCAGACGATTCAGGCATTTATGGGCGGCCTGTTCGTTAACTATTTTAACGAGTTCGGCCGTACGTGGCAGGTTTATGTCGAGGCCGAAGCGCCTTACCGCTCGAACACGCAAGACCTTGGGCAGTTCTATGTGCGGAACAGTCAGGGACAGAATGTGCCGCTTTCCGCGCTCGCAAACTTCGAGACCCGTTACGGCCCGGAATTCACCCTGCGCTACAACGAGTACCGGTCGGCGGCGATCATCGGCAGCGCCGCGCCGGGTTATAGCTCTGAGCAGGCGACCGCGGCACTGGAAGATGTCTTCAAACAGACCATGCCCCACGAAATGGGCTTCGACTACATGGGCATGTCTTATCAGGAGCAGAAAGCCCGCCAAGGGGTTCCCGCATGGGCCATCTTTGGTCTCTCGCTGCTCTTCGTATTCCTGGTGTTGGCCGCGCTGTATGAGAGCTGGTCACTTCCATGGAGCGTGCTCCTGAGCACTCCCGTCGCGGTGTTTGGGGCCCTCGTCGCGCTCTGGCTACGCCGCGTTGTGCTCGGCTGGTTTCTGCCGCCGTACATGGTTCAGATGGAGAACGATGTATACACCCAGATTGGTCTAGTGATGCTCATCGGTCTGGGTGCCAAGAATTCAATTCTGATCGTCGCGTTCGCCAAAGAGGAGTACGAACGCGGCAGGCCTCTGGTCGACGCCGCCCTGGACGGAGCGAGGCTTCGGTTCCGGCCCCTCATGATGACCGCGCTCGCCTTCATTGTCGGGTGCGTGCCACTCTGGACAGCATCCGGAGCGGGCGCCATCGCGCGCCAGATTATCGGTACGACCGTGATCGGTGGCATGGTGGCGGAGACCTTCATCGGCAGATTCTTTGTTCCGGCGATCTTCTATGTAGTTGAGAAATTCTCCGGAGCTAAGCAAGTAAGCACGACACAATTCAGGTCTGCCGAAGCATCTGGGGAGGCCGACTAACATGAAGAAGTTTCTATTGTTAGCGATTGCAGTCTTGCTCTCTGGTTGCGCGGTCGGACCGAATTACAAGCGGCCAACAGTAAGCGTGCCAACAGACTATCGCGATAGCATGGCAGCCCAGACCGCCGCAGCACCGTCACTCGGCAATGAAAATTGGTGGCAAGTGTATCAGGACCCAGTGCTGGCGGACCTGATTCACACCGCGCTTCAGCAGAACTATGACGTTCGCATCGCGGCGGCACGCGTCTTAGAGGCTCAGGCACAACTCGGTATAACGCGCGCCAACCAGTTTCCCTCGGCCAGCGTCGGCGCAGACATCTTCAGCCAGCAAAACGCGAAGACTTCAAACCAGTTTCCCCCTTACCAAGTCAACGCGGGTCAACTGAACCTTTCCGTGATCTGGAATCTCGACTTTTGGGGAAAATACCGGCGGCAGACCGAAGCCGCTCGGGCCCAGATGCTCGCAAGCGAGTGGGGGCAGCGGGCGGTGATTTCGTCCCTCGTTGCAAACGTGGCAACGGCCTATTTCCAGCTTCGGGCGCTCGACAGCGAAATTGAAATCTCCAAGCGCACGCTGGGATCGCGGCAACAATCCCTGCAATTGACTAAGGTGCTCGAGACCCACGGCTCAGCCTCGGACCTCGACGTAAGCCAGTCTGAGCAACTTGTCTATACCGCGTCAGAAAGCATTCCGGATCTCGAGCGGCAGATCCGGCAGCAAGAAAATCTGCTCAGCATCCTGCTGGGCGACAATCCTGGTTCCATTAGCCGCGGTCAGGCGCTTACGGAGCAGCCCGTGCCCGAGGCCGTTCCCGCTGGTCTGCCTTCAGAACTGCTCGAACGTCGCCCGGATGTTCGACAGGCGGAAGAAATCATCGTCGCAGCCAACGCCCAGATTGGCGTCGCCAAAGCCTCCTTCTTTCCCAGCATCTCACTCACAGGGGCCGGTGGCTTAGAGAGCAACGCATTGAATCGGTTCATCAACGCACCCTCCCAGACTTGGTTCGGCGCCCTCAGTGTCGCGCAGCCTGTCTTTCAAGCCGGAGCTCTCCGATCGGGACTGAGGTTGACCCGAGCGCAATATCAGGAGGCAGTGCTCGCTTATCAGCAGACCGTGCAGAACTCGCTGGAGCAAGTTTCGAATGCGCTCATCGCATATCAAAAAGATCGTGACTTCCGCGGGCAGCAAGAATTGCTCACCCAGGCGGCCCAGCGGTCCGATCAGCTCTCGTTGGTGCTCTATCAGCACGGCGGCGCGAGTTATCTACAGGTGCTGACCAATGAGACGAACTACTTCTCCGCGGAACTAAATCTCGTTCAGGCGCAGCTCAATGAACGCCTTGCGCTGGTCCAGCTCTACCAAGCGCTAGGTGGGGGCTGGCAACAGTGACTGTTTGGTGGCGGTGGTTGGATAGGCCTTCCGGTCAATCACCTCAGCACAATACCAGCGCCACCGCAGCATGTAAGTGCGGCGTTTAGCTCGCCAGTTCATTTTTTTGTTTTCATAAATGACTGGATACTATCCAAGAAAAAGTGAAAGGAGCTTCAAATGAATAGTGCAAGCAACCTGCTCGTGTTGGGTGCAACAGGACAAGTAGGAAAACTCGTCGCCAAACATTTGAAAAGGAGCAAGGCAAACTTTTCGGTAGGGTCCCGAAGGAAAGAGAACCTGAAAGAGCTTGCAGATCAGTTTGGGGCGTCGCGCTTTATCGATCTCGATGATCCACGAACGTTCGATCAAGCGTTGAAAGACATCACCGGGATTTTTCTAATAACTGGCTATACGGTGGACATGCTTGTGCACAGCAAATCCCTGATCGATGCGGCCAGACGTAACGGTGTAAAGCATATCGTGCACCTGGGCGCTTTCACGACAGATCGTGACGCCTACGCTACGGTTTTCGCTTGGCATCAGATGATCGAAATCTATCTTCAAGCCAGCGGCGTCGCATGGACGAATCTGCACCCCAACATGTTCATGCAGAATTTGCTATCGTATGCCGCGGTCAAACGTGGCCGGTACAGTTATTACACTTCCAAAGCTCTTGGGTATACCGCTTTGGAAGATGTAGCAGAATCCGCAGCAGTCATTCTCATGGAAGGGCCGAAAAAACACAGTGGAAAGGACTACTGGTTTTCAGCGGATGTACTTACTCCGAACCAGGTGGCTGAAGCTCCAGCTGAGGCTACAGGTCGTAAGTTCACAGCGGCAGTTCGTACAGCCGAAGCTTTCCAGAGCGAGGCGGAACAGCCCGGTTCAATATTCGAACCGGCGTATGCAAAGGGAGGGCTCGAATTCTTCCGCTACGTCGAGGACGGAAGAATGGCGTACGTTGGGAGCGTAAAAGACGATACAGAGAAAATTCTGGGACGCGAGCCATTGTTGCTGAGGGAATGGGCAAAATTACACGCCAATGAGTTAAGATTGCGGGTAGCTAATACTGGAGCGCCGGACCTCTTCACGACGACATCACGCTAATCCTGGCGGAGATTCGGTAGCGCCTTATAGCTATCTAGTTTCATGCGGCATCTAAGACAGATAATGGGCATAATCACTCCTATACCCGTGGCGAACGATGTAAACCGCGACGAAGCGTTAATCCGCACTCCTATACCCGTGGCGAACGGTGAAAACCGTTACGAAGCGACAATGAGCATCAATGAAGAGCTGCAGCGTCAGAACGACCGGCTCCAGTTGCTACTGAATCTGACGAGCAGAATCACGTCGAGCCTCGACCTCCGAGAGGTCTTACGCGCGATTGCAGCGAATATCCGCCAAGTTATACAAGCTGATTTGGTGACCGTTTCGCTGCCCGACGGAGCATCGGGACAAATTAGGGTATTCGCCATGGATTTTCCGCACGGCAAGGGGCTCATCAAAGAAGATCTGCTCGTTGCGCCGAGCGCCGCCGCCAAAAAAGCGATGGACACCTTGAAACCTGTAGTCCTTGACAGTCAGGAATCCGACAATTGCGTGTCTGGACGAGCGGAAGGCATAAAAACCCAGTGCATTATTCCACTTGTAAATCGCGATCGGATCCTCGGACTCTTATGTCCTTCGCGCACGACAGAGACGCCTTTTGTGCCAGAAGATGTTGATTTCCTGAGTCGGGCCTCCGGACAGATCGCAATCGCAATTGAAAACGCACTGGCCTACCACGAAATTTCTGAACTCAAGGACAAGCTCGCACAGGAAAAACTCTACCTGGAAGAGGAAATTCGCAGCGACAGCGGGTTCGAACGCATCATTGGGAAAAGCGCTCCACTAAAGCATATTCTGAAATTGGTGGACACCGTCGCTCCGAGCGATTCCACGGTTCTGCTGCTGGGTGAAACCGGAACGGGCAAGGAGCTCATTGCGCGCGCAATTCACGACCGCGGCCGACGCAAGGACCGTACCTTTGTGAAACTTAATTGTGCCGCAATCCCCACGGGCCTGCTGGAGAGCGAAGTGTTTGGGCACGAAAAGGGTGCGTTCACCGGAGCCATTACGCAAAAAATCGGGCGATTGGAACTAGCCGACCAGGGCACGCTCTTCCTGGACGAAGTAGGCGACATCCCAATTGAAATTCAGCCGAAACTGCTACGCGCTCTGCAGGAGCGCGAATTTGAACGCCTGGGAAGCACGCATACGCGCAAAGTGAATGTGCGTCTGGTCGCCGCAACGAACCGCAACCTGGAGAAAATGGTTGCGGACCGCGAGTTTCGCAGTGACCTGTTCTACCGGTTGAATGTCTTTCCGATTCGGATACCCTCCCTAAGGGAGCGCAAGGAAGATATTCCCCTACTCGTTAGTTATTTCGTGCAGAAGTTCGCAAAACAGATGCAGAAACAAATTGAATCGGTACCTTCTGCAGTGATGAAGGGACTCACGGCTTGGGAATGGCCCGGGAATATCCGCGAATTGGAGAATTTCATCGAACGCGCAGTCATCCTGACGCGCGGCAAGGCACTCGAAGTACCGCTCGCAGAACTGCGAAAGACAGAAACCGAGATGGCGGTAGATGCCGTCGTGAACAAGAAGCGAGCGGCTCGCAAAGCATTCAGCTCAGGACCTGATATCAACGCCGGCGCTGAGGAGTACGAAAGGAAGCAGCGCGAGGAAATCATACAGGCGCTTACCGCGTGCAAGGGCCGCGTAGGCGGTACGGATGGCGCTGCAATCCGATTGGGTATCAGCCGAACTACACTCATATACCGAATTAGAAGGCTTGGAATCTACGCGAAGCTGTATTCCTGAATAGCTGAAGCTTCGTTTTGAGAGTGACCGTAGTCATCTCCAGCAGGCGATGTCCAAAAGCACTTGGTCCAAAGGTCGGCTTTCCGTACGTCTGTCTCACGTCTGCGAGACGGACTGTAACCGCTTCCTCCTCGACAAAGAAAGCACGGGTTGCACAGACCGCTGCAATCCTCAGTGGTCACCCAAAACCGGCCAATGAGGGTCACCTCAAAACCGGCCAACGAGAAAGCCCGGGACATTGACTCCGATGGGAGCCCTTATAGGCTCCTTCGGTATGAGCAATGTCTTGAACGAAGCGAAGAAACAACAAGTTTTGGCACTAGGGAAGCTCGGATGGCCCTTGCGGCGCATCGAGCAAGCCACTGGTGTACGTCGAGAAACAGCAGGCGCTTACCTGAAGGCGGCGGGGATCGCGGTACGACCACCGGCTGGCTGGGGACGGCGAGCACCGGCAAAACCGGCCAACGAGGTGACCACCGACCCCGCTGAGGCAAAAGCAGCCGGCGAGGGGACCGACAACCCCGGTGAGGCAAAACCGGCCAACGAGGTGACCACCGACTTTGGCCAGCCGATTTCACCTCCGACTCGTAACCGAGATCGGGCGACCAGTGAGTGCGAGCCGTTCCGCGATCTGATCGAGCAGGGACTCGGTTGTGGTCGGAATGCCATGGCCATCTGGCAGGACTTGGTTACCGATCATGGTTTTCCCCACGGCTACCAGACCGTGAAGCGCTTTGTTCGCAAGCTGCGTGGAGCAATGTCGCCAGAAGCCGCGGGGATCATCTGTACCGCCGTCGGAGAAGAGGCCCAGGTCGATTACGGGTCAGGTCCGATGGTGCGTGACCCGCAGAGCGGCAAGTATCGTCGCACGCGACTGTTCGTGTTGACTCTCGGCAACAGCCGCAAATCGGTACGCTTGCTGGTGTGGCGTTCGAGCACGCGCATCTGGGCCGAACTCCATGAGAAAGCCTTTCGCCGCTTAGGGGGTTCCCCGCGAGTTGTTGTTCTCGATAACTTGAAAGAGGGCGTGCTGAGTCCCGATATTCTCGATAACTTGAAAGAGGGCGTGCTGAGTCCCGATATCTACGATCCCACTTTCAATCCCCTGTATCGAGATGTCCTGGCCCACTATGGCGCGGTAGCGCTCGCTTGCCGGGTCCATGATCCAGATCGAAAAGGAAAAGTGGAGTCCGGGGTCGGCCACACGAAGAAAACACCTCTCCAAGGGAAGCGCTTTGAGAGTCTCGAGGAAGCGCAGGCCTATCTGGACCGCTGGGAAGAGCGCTGGGCCGACACGCGCATCCATGGCACGACCAAACGACAGGTCGCGGCCATGTTCGCCGAAGAAAAACCGCACTTGCTCCCCCTGCCTCTGGAGCCGTTCCGCTATTACCAATACGGAGAACGCGTCGTGCATCTGGACGGTTGCGTGGAGGTCGAGGCGGCCTATTACAGCCTGCCGCCGGGATGGATCGGGCGGCCAGTGAAGGTGCAATGGGATGAGCTACACGTGCGCATTCTGCATCCGAACACCAACCAACTTCTTCGTGAGCACCTGCACCAGAAACGCGGTGGATATCGCTTCCCGGACGAGGACCGCCCCAAGAAAATGCCGCTGAGTACAGCACAACTCTTGCGACGGGCCGAACACGCCGGAACCCGGATCGGCAAGTTCTGTCAGTTGATCTATCAACAACAGGCACAGACCGGTATTCGCCGCATCTTGGGAGTGTTTTCCCTGATCAAGAAATACGGGGCGGCGGCGGTCGAAGACGCTTGTGCCGCCGCTCTCGACATCGGTGTGCATGAATATCGCTTCGTGCGCCGTTATCTGGAGCGCCGCCCGCACCCGCAAATGTTTTTGCGCCAGATCGATCCCCTAATTCGCGAGCTCACCGAGTATCGCGATTTCGTCAATCTCAAAATCAAGGAGCAACCAGAATGAATCTGATCGAGTTGAATCGTTTCTTACGGCAACTGCGTCTCGGCGGCATCGCTGCGGTGCTAGAGACGCGCCTACAGCAGGCCCAAACGGAACCGATGGCCCCCATCGACTTCCTTTCCTGTCTGGTATCCGATGAACTGACTCGTCGTGGCGACCGACTGCTGGAACGGCGCCGGAAACAAGCACAATTTCGCGATCCGCAGGTAACGCTCGACAACTTCGATTTCAACTTCAACAAGAAAATGAATCGGAGCCTGGTCTTCGATCTGGCAACAGCCACGTTCATTGCCCGCCGTGAAGATGCGCTTTTTCTCGGTCCACCCGGCACCGGGAAAAGTCACTTGGCTCAGGCCATCGGGAAAGCGGTCATCGGCCAAGGCTATCGGGTGATCTACCGTGAAGCGCACGTTCTGCTCGAGGAAATCGCCGAAGCGGCCCTCGACGGAAAGCGCAAAGAGCACATGGAACTATTGGCCACCGTGCCCTTGCTGATCATCGATGACTTGGGAATGCGTAAGCTAGGGCCCACAGCAGCAGAAGAGCTGCTAGAGATCGTCATGCGCCGCTACGAACGCGTGAGCACTCTGGTGACTTCGAACCGTCCAATTGAGGACTGGGGAAAACTGCTCGGCGATAGTGCCGCCGTCACCGCCATGCTCGACCGCCTCCTCCACCACGGTCATATCCTCAAATGCGGGCCGCGGAGCTGGAGGACCAAGCTGCCGCCGGAACCATGACACCGCGCGCCGAAAACCAGCCGGACCGCGACGATCTGAACTATGGGGGACCTCGAGAAAATGCGTACAAGGCTTTCTAAAAGGTATTTTTTCGAACTTCGAACAGGAAATGGGACCGCCACGCCAAAATCAGGCCCCGTTAGCCTCCGCTCGGACGGCCGTCAAGGATCAAAGCCCGCTTCGCGGCGCTCCGCTCGTGCCTCGCTCCGCGTCCTTGACTGCCTTCCTCG
>WNEX01003367.1_pt1 | contig 11671 bp, 9 predicted proteins | sample 5399841 | NCBI WGS metagenome assembly WNEX01 (sample SAMN13153337, study PRJNA577476) | soil metagenome | isolation source: 40 cm grassland meadow soil 2 days after 1st rain plot 5 | place: USA:California | collected 2015-09-18 | reverse complement strand
GCGGTCGATTTCATTGATTCAACCGGCCTGGCAACTTTGATTGAATATCATCGCGATGCTGGTTGGCATGGTGGTGTTTTTAGTCTGGCCGGGATCAATCCGAATTTGAAAGCGATTTTTGACGTGGTGCAATTCGACAAGGTGCTGGCAATTTTCCCAACTGTATCGGAAGCAAAAGCTGCAATCAAAAGGGGCCAGGTTCCTCCTTACATGGCAGATGAACGCGCGAATAGCTGACGGGGAACGGCAATTTTGTTTCTAACGCAGAATTCGGGGCAACGAAGCCGCGATTAAGTCAATTCAGGAAAGGTTTCGGAGCGGCCAATGTCTCGTTCGGACTTGCCTGAAATTAGGGCCTTAAGACGCGGAATGATTAGTCCGCATGGCCATCCGGCGTCCATGCTGCGGCGCACATCCTCCTCCATGCCAAAGCCGCTGAGAGCGATGCCGACAAGTGATTGTCGCTGTTTGGCTGCGCGCATGATGTCACAGCCGTTACCGTCAGGTAGGCCGATGTCGCTGATTAGTCCGTCGAAACGCTCGGCCTCGAGAAGCTTGATCGCGGCCTGAACGCCTTCCGCGGTGAGAACCTTGTGGCCTTGTTTACGCAGCAGGGCCGCGAGCACTCGTAGCGTCTGAGGATGATCTTCGACCACCAGCAATTGCAGGCTTTTGGCAGGTCCTTCGTCAGCGATGGAGCCTGAGACGCTCGCTGTTTTTGGGCTCTCCACCGAAGCCAGAGTGAGTTTAAAGGAGGTGCCGCGGTTTGGTCCTTCACTATGAACGGTGATCGCTCCACCCTGTAATTCGAGCAGCCTTTTTGATATCGTAAGCCCAAGGCCAAGCCCGCCAAATTTCCGGCTAATTGAACGTTCACCCTGTTCGAATGCCCGGAAAATCCGATCTAGCTGTTCAGGTTCAATTCCAACTCCGGTATCGGTAATCTGGAACACAAAACGCCCTTGTTCGTTCCTAGTTCGAATCGTGATGCGACCATTCCTTTTGGTAAACTTCACCGCATTGTTGATCAGATTCCAAAAAACCTGCTGAAGTCGAACGGCGTCGGCCCAGACATGGTGGCGGTCGGCGCCGAAGTCCACGAGCAGATCCAACTGTTTCTCGAGAATGTTGTCGCGGGCGATTTCGAGGCTGTTGCGGAGAAGACCGTGGACATCGACGACCTCGAGATGTAGCTCGATTTTTCCGCGGGTAATGCGGGTGAGGTCCAACAGATCATCGATTAAACGCGCTTCCAATTGCACACTCGTGCGGATGGCGGTTACTTCTTCGCGAAGCTGGGGCGAGAGATCCTCATGTTCGGCCAGATAACTCGCCGCGGCTAGCGCTGGGGTCAGCGGCGTCCGTAGCTCGTGACTAAGGACAGCGAGGAAGTCGTCCTTGGCTTGGCTCGCCCTTTCCGCGGCGATTTTTTCGATGTTGAGCTGGCGCACCTGTTCTTCCTGCTTCTGCCTGGCTGCTTCCGCCAGCATGCGATTGGTATCGATGCGAAACAGCATTCGTGTCGTCCACCAAATAGCCGCGAAAAATAGAACCATGAAAGTGGTGGCGGAATGGGCCGCACCAAAGGTCGGATCATACAGTCCGGCTCTCTCCGCGGTTTGGCGGAGGGCACCGATCAGAATGGGAAGAAGAATCGCCAGCGGAATAAGTCGCCGCGCCAGCATACCCGCTGCGGTCTCGCTGACGATGATTGCCAATGTTCCGCGGTCTGCGCGCGCAAGAAGAATTCCGGTTGCGAGAAGGAAGAAGGAAACCGAGGTCAAAAGCGAGGCCGGCGTGTAAGCGCGGGCCGTGTAAAAGCCGATCAGGTAGTGGGAATACGCGACCAGCGAAAGAATCGCGATTACCGCAGTGACAGCAGAGGGTACCTCGGCGGGACGAAATCCACGAGCCGTCTTCCAATTGAGTGAGAGCAGGGACGCGCCGATCAAAACAAAACTGAGCGAAATTCTTGCGCCGTTGACTTCGACCAGGGAACCGTCGGCTAACGGCGACATCACCAACCATCCTGCGACGGCCACATCATGACGGTAGAGGAGGAGATTTAATCCACCTATGACGATGATCGCGCCGGCAAGGAGTTGTCCAATGATGCTGCGCTTTTTCGGGGCGTCGATGGGTTGGCGCAGAAATAGGGCGGCACTCGCGGCTAGCAGACCGCCCGCGGTAAAAGGATTCATTGCAATCATGCCAGGGGCGAAATTTTTCAACAGATCGATTTGAGCAATCCATCCTGTCAGCACGGTGACGGCGATCGCGGCGGTAAGGCGACTGGTCGCTAAGGGGGCGACCTGTGTGATCGGAGCTTTCAATGAATCTGAACCGGTTCGAAGTAGCAACGGAGCGAATTCCGTGCTAAAGCATGTTTCGCATTGAGGAAGGCGCCTCTTTTAGCGAATTAGACTTTGCTTTTCCGGCAGTAACGAGCGATTAAAAGGCCAGCGCCATACGAATAAACTTTTGCCGATAGAGAAAAACCCCGAATTACCGTGATCAGACCATCCATTAAGACGGAGATATTCGTGTGCGATGAGTGCGGGCAAAGGAAGCGGCTGAAGACCGCTTCGCGTCATTGGTGCGATTCATGCAGCCACGGTTCGCCCGTGGAAATGCGACCAGCGCGAGATAAGCGGGTCGTGCAGCCGCAAAAAGCGACCACGACGCATTAAGCGCTACTTTGGACGCAGGCTGAACGTCAACGCTGCGGGACTCCCAGGCCGGTTATCGTCTCCGATATTGCGGCCGATATACCCGATATACTTTGGGAGGTGCGGGAGCGGCGAACTTGCGCCTGCGCAGCTTGAATCGCCTCGCGCGCTGCGCGCCTGAGGCCGCCAGTCAGTCCAATTCTGGAGAGCAGCCAGATGATCCATTTCGTCGGATCCCACTGCCACGATTTTACTCCGTTGCGATAATCGTGCTGAAATTCGTGGTGATAGTTGTGATAGCCTTCCCCGAAAGTGAGCAGTGCCATGAGGAGTGAATCGCGCGCGCTACATCTGGTGGAGTAAGGCCGGCGACCAAGGGTGTGACAGGCCGAGTTAATGAAAAAAGTGCAATGCTGAATCACCACCACCTTGGCGACGCCGCTAATGAGAAAAGCTCCGAGTGCCCCGATCCAGCCATTCCAAACTGCGCCCAGCAGCACGGGCAAGGCGAAACCAATGAGAAGAGCGATGGTATGGACGTGCTGATGTTGCCACATCACCAGCCGATCTTTTTTTAGGTCGCCCACGTTATCGAACGGCGGCTGGGGCAGAAGCTTGAACAGGAGCCAGCCGATGTGAGCATGGAAAAATCCCTTGGTGATATCGTATGGGTCCTCCTCGTGATCGACGTGTTTGTGATGGCGCCGATGTTCGCTCGCCCACATCAATACCGAATTTTCGAATGCAGCCGGGCCAAACATGAGGACGAAGAGTTTCACCGGCAGTCTGGCACGAAAGGCAAGATGCGAAAATAATCGATGATAGCCAAGGGTGATGCTAAAGCCGGTGGCGCTGAGCAAGAGGAAAAACAAGATTACCTGGAACCAATCGATGCCGAAATACCAGAGGTAGATCGGGACCGTGGTGATACTGAGGACGAACGTTCCGATAAGGAACGAGCTGGTTAACCAATTAACGCGATGGAATGGAATGCGGGAAAACATGATGCGGTGCCTATTACCCGCAATCAGCGCGCCAGAACAACGTCTTTTTTCGTCCAGCTATGAACTTGCTGGCAATGAGGGCAGGTGAACTTGGGCGTTTTCACTTTGGCAGCGGCCCAGAGTTGTTCGTCGATTGTCTGACCGGTCGTCGCCAGCTTGGCCGTAGCGGGACAGCGAACAAGTAGTCGCTTAATCACGGGGCCGGTTTTTGCTTTTCGGACGGCGGGTGTTCCAAAAAATTTCATTTGGTTAGAGGCGGTAGACGATGCGCGCCTTATCAATGTCGTAAGGCGACATCTGCAGTTTAACGCGATCGCCGATGGTAAGTCGAATAAATCGTTTGCGCATTTTCCCGGAAATGTGCGCGAGGACAAGATGCTCGTTGGCGAGCGCAACCCGGAACATGGTGCCGGGCAGGACCGACATGATCGTTCCTTCCAACTCGAGGGCTTTTTCTGAATTCATGGTCGAGTGCAGGCCGGCCCCGAAAATTCTCGAAGCCGGCCGCAACAATCGATTTCGGATCTACCGACGATTGCCCGCGAACGGACGCTTGGCGCCGTATGCGCGCGGACGCTCTTCGCGAGGACGCGCTTCACTGACACTCAGCGTGCGTCCGTTCAATTCCTTGCCGTTGAGCGCGCTGATTGCAGCTTCGCAGCTTCCGCTTCGGCTTTTTCATTCATGGTGACGAACGCAAAGCCGCGCGATTTGCCGGTCATGCGGTCCATCATCAGCGCTACTTCGCCGACCTGGCCATGTTGTTCGAAAAGATCCTGAAGATCGTTTTCAGTGGTCTCAAAAGAGAGATTACCTACGTACACTACGTACAGTTTCATTGTGATTTTTGGAGCAAACTTGCGAGCTACAGAGCTGTTCCCGGGAATCGGGTTTCAAATCACCAATGAGACAAACTCACCTGACGATCTACCACGCAAAGAACAAACAGATTCAATCCAATAAGCTATTACACTCGTTCATTTTTCCCAAAACACAAACTGGTATTCCGAAATTGCGTCACTAGCGCGCGGGATGGCGAGTTCCAATGAATCTGGAATGATCAAGCGCCCAGCAAGCTTACGTCATCGAGCGCGACAATGATTTCGCACCCGATGATGAGCTTCGCCAGGTTGTCCAAGTCGCGCAGCGCCCGGTCTTCCAAAATCCGTCGCCAGAAATTCATCGTGGCGGGCAATTTCCGGTCGACAGTTTCCAGCTCCATAAGAACGGCTCAGCAGTTCATCTGGCCCTCGCCGGTTATTTTCGAGGCCCCTTCGGTTAATTCGGTCCGCGGCGGCTGATTGTTTTTGAGCCGGCAGAAGTGCAAGGCCGAATCTAACATTTGTCACCATCGCACGGGTTCCTGAATCGTTTGCATCAAATCACAAAATTTCTTTTCCAAGCTTCAGCTTGCGGCGAAGGGCATCGCCGGAGAATCATTTGGCGAGCGAAGTTATCTAAACGGTGGTCGCGCCGGGGGCGCTCGAAGATCAGTTGTTCAACTTCGAGCCGCGAACCATATTCATCCGCATGAAAGATTCCGTGGTGAGAGGACGCGTGTTGCAACTTTTGTATGAACGACGCGGCGAAGGTTTTCTTCCTTTCGGCGCGGCGGAGCGGGCCGTGCCGGCGCCTGAAGGAATAAACAATCGCGACTGGCTTCAGGCACTCGCTCAACTGGCCGAGTACGGTCTGATCGATTGGAAGCCGATTGAAGATAAAAGCGGGATGGGTTTGCTGGGGGGCTTTGCCCGGATGAACGAGTTTGGAATGCACGTTCTGAACAGCAGCGCAGCGTCGCCAATTCGAATCACTTTCGATGAAAGCCGGCGGGCTGGGGTTGGCGGCCCGCAAGAAATAAAGATGCCAAGGGCAGAGATGCAGGCATTAAAGGATGCGTTTGAGCAGATCATCCTCGCGATCGGGCAGACAAGCATTTCCGAGGGAGAGAAAAAGGAAGCGCGATCGTTATTGCTAAAGTTGCTGCAGAGCAAAGCCGGAGTGCGTGCGTTGGGGGAAAACGCGCAATCGTTGATTACGAAGTACTTCGCGGGTCTTTAAAGCCAAAAGACACCGCGCGCGTAAGCAGGCGGCGGGGAGGGAATTCAGCGTTGCGGCCGCCTGCCGGTCATTCCGTGTTTTGCTTGGAAAATAGCATGGTAACTGCTCGACCAATCTTAGATCGAATAGCGAAACTCCTGTCCCACCGTGAATTCATTATCGGAATTTGGCCGCTTTATCTCCGATCGTACAGAATGGATTGCCGATCGATGGAACAAAACGACCGAGGGGCAGCCTGAGCTGGCATTTTCAGGCAACACCACTTACCAACAGTTGGCCAATTATCTGCCGACCCTTTGCCAGGACCTGGGCAAACGCCTCGCAAAAGCAGGAAAACCGCGTCGAAATAACAAAAAGCGCTCCGCCGATACGCAGCCGCAGCACCTCTGGGAACCAGGGTACACCCTGGACAAGATCGTTCGCGGACTGGGGCAAATCCGGCAGATAATCTCTGTTGATTGCCTGGACGCGTTTGCCCGCGAACTACCCGAATTCCATGCCTCCGCGCGAACCAATACCGAGACTGTCATTCACCAGTTTTTTAACGACCTGCTGGTAGAATCGGCGCAACAGTTCGCTGCTGAGAAGGAGAAAGAGCTCGCCGGCAGTGAGCAAAACAGCCAGTCGATCCTCGATTCCGCACTCGATTGCATCATTGTCATTGGCGATGACGGTCGCGTGCAGGAATGGAACATCGCGGCCGAGCGTTTGTTCGGTTATTCGCGCGCGCAAGCGCTGGGCAAGGAAATGGCGGATTTAATTATCCCCAGGGAATTGCGGGCCAGACATCGCGCCGGGATGGCCCAATACCGCGCCACTGGCGAGGGCTCATTACTGGGCAGGCGTATCGAAATGCCTGCTCTGCGCTCGGACGGTTCCAGAGTGGAGATCGAGCTGGCCATTACCCCCTATCTGGTGAACGAGAAAGCGGTCTTTACCGCCTACGTCCGTGATATCAGCGAGCGCGTGCGAAGTGACGCACGTCGTGCCGCGCAGTACGCCATCGCCGCCCTAATCTCTGGTCAGGCGCCGCTGATCGAACTTGGCCCGAAAATTCTCAGTACCATTGCACGGAGCGGCCGCTGGCTCTTTGCCGCGCTCTGGGTCCTGGATAAAAATGGAAAGCTTGTTTGCCATTCGACCTGGAGATCACCCGAGCGTGATATCGACGAATTCGAATCCGAAACCAGGCGCCGCGTGTTCTCCAGCGGGGAGGGTTTGCCGGGACGCGTTCTCGTTTCACGCGCGCCCACCTGGTTACCAAATCTTGAGGCAGAGACCAACTTCCCGCGGGCGCTGTTCGCGCGGATGAGCGGATTGCAGGCCGCGTTTGTTTTTCCGTTAATGGGTTCCATCGGAATCAATGGCGTAATTGAGCTCTACAGCGACGAGGTGGTGCCACCGGACGACGACCTTTTGCGTCTTGCCGGTGCGTTGGGAATTCAAGTTGGCCTTTATCTCGAGCGCGAGCGAACGGAAGAAGAGCTTCGCCGACAGAAGGAAGTAGCCGTGATGGCTAGCCAGGCAAAAGACCGTTTTTTGGCGGCGCTCAGCCATGAGCTTCGGACCCCGCTAAACCCAGTCCTGATGTGGGCTTGCTCGGCATCTGAAGACAAGAATGTCGATCCTGAAATGCAGCAGGGTTTGAAGATGATTTGCCGCAATATCGAAATGGAAGCACGACTGATCGACGACCTGCTTGATCTTACCCGAATCGCTCGCGGCAAACTTCAAATGAATCTTCAGCCGTGTCGTGCCGATGCATTGCTGAATCACGCTCTGGAAATTGTCCGTAGCCAGTTATTCGTAAAAAATTTGCGCCTCTCGGTTGATCTGACCGCCAGCAACCATCAGATCATGGCCGATCCTACGCGCATCGAGCAGGTTTTTTGGAACCTGTTGAAAAACGCCTACAAATTCACGCCTGAAAATGGTGAGGTCGTGGTCCGTTCGTACGATGCGGCTCCGGATCGTGTGATTTTTGAAGTTAGCGATAGCGGCCGCGGAATCGACGCGGAGGTGATGCCGAAATTGTTTACCGCTTTTGAGCAGGGGACCAGAAGCGGCGAAGGTCTCGGCCTGGGTCTGGCGATCTGCAAAGCAGTCTTGGAAATGCATCAGGGAAAAATCAAGGCCGCTAATAAAACGAGCGGACAGGGCGCGGTCTTTACGGTGGAATTGAAAACGGTTCCCGCGCTGAGCGTTATCGCTCCCATCGAGCGCAAACCTGCCGCGGTTTCGCCACGTAAATTGAATATTCTGATTGTCGAAGACCACGACAATACAGCAACGGTCATGAGCAAGTTGCTAAGGCATAATGGGCACGAGGTCGTCACCGCCTCCACTGTGCGCCAGGCTTTGGAAGTCTTACACACAACTCCGCTCGATCTTCTCGTTAGCGATCTTGGTCTTCCGGATGGCAATGGCTTTCAGGTGATGCGAGAACTGGCCAAAATTAGCGACGCCAAGGGCATAGCGATCAGCGGCTATGGGATGGAGGAGGACTTGGAGCGCAGCAGTCGGGCCGGTTTTTCCGCGCATCTGACCAAACCGATCGATGTACAGAAATTGCAGGAAACGATCCAGCAAGTAACAGCGGCGGCGTAGTAAGACCAAATTCGTTTTCTTCCTAGCGGTCTGGCGCTAATCGATTCGCTCGACGCGCATTGTCCGTCATCCCGAACCCCGAACGCTTTCGGGGTGAGGGACCTCTCATCCGCGCGGGTGGCTTACACCGAGTAGCTTGCGTGATCAATGCATCTTGGCGAGGTCCCTCGCTTGCGCTCGGGATGACAGAGTGTTCGCTCGTGAGAATATAGGGCGGCGATCTTCGCCGCCGTTTCATTCGTTGGTGGCCAAGATGGCCGCCCTACAATTCTTGTTTCGCGAGCGTGATGCCGAGGATGCCCCAGGCTTTAAATGAGAAGCGCATTGGCACAAAACACACAGAAGCCGCCCCTTCCAGCTAAATCTTACCGGTTCGCAGGAACAGGAATCAGACGCCGCGGGCGCTCACCCATTGAACGGCGTAACGCGCAACCTGCCGCGCGTTATCGAGCCTTAGCTTCTCTTTGATATGAGTGCGATGCGTTTCAACTGTCTTTGGGCTGAGGTGTAATGTTTTGGCGATGGCTTTCACTTCTTCGCCTTTGCCGATGCGTTCGAGAACTTCCAGTTCGCGATCGGTTAAGCCATCGGTTGGATCTGCCCCCGGTTCGCGTTTCGTTAGAACAACATTGGAAATCACTTCACTGGCCATTGAAGGGCTGAGATAAACGCGGCCGTCGAGTACTTCGCGCAGGGCAATGAGAACGCTGCCCAATGCATCCTGCTTGGTCACGTAGCCGTTAGCGCCTGCGCGAAGGGAACGCACCGCGTAAGTCGGTTCGTCGTGCATCGACAGGATAAGAATCGGCATCTTCGGAAATTCAGCGCGCAGCGATTTTGTTAACTCGATTCCGCTCGGTCCTTTTAGGCCCAGATCGACGATCGCCAGTTTGGGCCGCAATTTGCGCACCAGCGTCATCGCTTCGGGAGCACTGCTCGCCTCGCCACAAATGGAGTAGCCGTCATCAGAGTTGATCAACTGAGCAAGGCCGTGGCGAAAGAGCGGATGATCATCCACGATCAGGACAGGGATCGCTTGTGGTAGCTCCGATTTCGGATTATCAACAACACCGCTGGAAAACGAATCCGTGGCGATGGTTTCGGACGAGTGCGCGGCCGCGGGGACGGAGCCTTTGCGCGGTTTGCGTTTCCTTTGTCCATCGGCGCGTGCTGTCGATTTCATTTGCGCACATAACAAGTCACGCGCGTGCCGTGCGGCTTTATTGGCTTGATCTCCAGCCGCGCCCCAATTGAACGCGCGCGATATTGCATAATGTGAAAGCCCATGCCCGATCCAGCGGGGGAATTCCCCGGAATTCCGACACCATCGTCGATTACACTCAGCTCGATTCCTTTGCCCGAACGTCTCATCCGTACAATAATTTCGCGCGCGCGGGCATGTTTGTTCGCATTGATTACGGCTTCGCGTGCGATCCGGTAGAGATGCAGAGCCACGGTCGAGTCCTGAACGGAAATTTCTTCGTCGGCCTCCAATCGGCACGACACCGGCCAATGCCGCTGCTTGACCAGCGCTGCGAGCGCTGTGACCAAACCGGGCGGTTCCATTTCCACCGGATGCAAGCCGCGGGCAATGGTGCGCGCTTCCGTCACTCCGTCATTGATTAGCTCTGCGATCTCTTCGATGTGCTCCACTTCGATGACTCGATGCTTTTTGAGCCGCAGCGCGACCGAGCGCGCCATAAACGCGATGGCAGTAAGATGTTGGCACAGACTGTCGTGCAAATCCTGGCCGATGCGGCGTTGTTCGCGGTCACTGATGGCGAGTATCTCGCCTTCCAGTCCGCGCGCACGATCTTCCAGAAAAGCCTGGGCTTTTTTTTGGTCGCTGATGTCGATAATAATCGCAACCGCCGATTGGGTTTTGCCTTCGGCGTCGCGCAATGGCGACGCACTAACACTCACCCATAGAGCGGAGCCATCTTTGCGAAGATAACGCTTTTCGAGCTGATACGGTTCGCCTTTCGTGACGATTCGACGAAAAAGTAGCCGGCTCTCTGTCGCGTCGCCGGGATGCGTGATCTCAAAAATGGTTTTGCCGACGAGTTCACGCTCTTTGTAGCCAAGCATTGAACAGAATTTTTCGTTCGCAAAAATGATGCGCCCCGTCAAATCAGTGCCTGTTATTCCAGCGGTGCTTTGGTGGATGACCGCGCGCGAGCGTTCCTCCGATTCGCGCAACGCATTTTCCGTGCGTTTGCGCACGGTGACGTCGTGCAGGCAATTGATCGCTCCGATTATTTTTCCCTGCCCGTTCCTCAAGGCCGTCGGACTAACGAGAACGTTTCGCCGAGCGCCGCTCGATTGCTCGACTACTATTTCCAAATCAGCCGCCGTTAATTTTTCGCCTCGCAGGGCTCGCGCCATTGGGCAGTTGTCGTGCCGCATCGGCCGGCCATCTGGATAAAAAATCTTGAGCGAACCGCAAAACTTTTCGCTTGGGTGATTCCTTTTGGGTTCACGTCCCCACAACTCCACGGCGTGCTGGTTGTACTCCTGAATCAGGCCTTTGGCGTCGCAGGTATAAAGCGCGACCGGCACTAAATCGAACAAGGTGCGATAACGCTTTTCCGACTGGCGGATCGCTTCTTCTGCCCGCTTCCGCTCGGTAAGATTGATAATTGCCGTTTGATAAAACAGCACCCCGTCTCGCATCGACGAAGTCATGGGGGAACTGGCCAAATGGGCGAGCATGATTTCGCCACTTCGTTTTTTCAGGTGCAGTTCTGTTTCGATCCGGCTTTCCGATGAGCGGCAGCGGAGGAGATGATTTAAAAAAAGTACGGAGTCTTCTTTCGTGACGTAGAGCGCAAACGGCTTGCCGATCAATCGGTCGCGCGAGCCGCCGAGGAGTTGCGCCGCAGCCAGGTTGATCTCTTCAATGTGACCGACGCGGTTAAGACTGACATAACCGATCGGCGCAAAATCGAAAAGATCGACATAACGTTGTATGGCGGCTTCCAGTGCCGTCGCGGGATGTTTGAAGACGGGGCCGTTGGCGGGATGCCTCGTCGCGCTATTTCTTCTTGCCGCTCCGTTCGCCGATTTTTTCGGCTCACGGAATCCTCGTTTTATTTCCTTCATGTCCGCCCGAATCACGTCGCGAGCGGCTCCGCCAGCCGATGTCTGCCGTTTGCGGAAAGCGAGCTTGCGTTTGCGTTTCAATGTCCTGGAGGCGTGCTTCATAGCGTGCAATTCCTTGTAGCGAGAGAATGTTACCACAAATGGTGAATCGCGCAGTCCGAAGGCAGTTTACCCGCCGTTCGACACGGTCTCTCCTTACCAATATGCACGCGAAGATCTTTACTCGGG
>WNEX01002065.1_pt1 | contig 11675 bp, 6 predicted proteins | sample 5399841 | NCBI WGS metagenome assembly WNEX01 (sample SAMN13153337, study PRJNA577476) | soil metagenome | isolation source: 40 cm grassland meadow soil 2 days after 1st rain plot 5 | place: USA:California | collected 2015-09-18 | reverse complement strand
TGAGCCGGGAAGCCTCAAAAACTTAGCGGCACAATTGAAAGAGGGCGCTGCGGTCGCAAGGCCGTTGCGCCCTCAATCTTTTGTCCTTCCTTTGCCTGCCGTCGTTCTCAACTCCCTCAGCAACAATTTGCTACCGCTTGTTAGGCAGGGTATCCTCTCCGACTTCGGGGAGGTGTCGGATGCTTTGTTTGCTTCAGCGCCGTATCGCGGCGACGTGGTTCTCTCGCGGAGTCGCAATCGGATTCGTACTTTGTTGGATCCTCTCGGTTCCGGCGTTCGCCCGCCACTCCATCGAAAGAACGCTTGCACTCTCCGACGTGCAGGGCGGACCTCCCTTCGATCCAAAGCTCTTTGGCGAGATGCGCTGGCGCTGCATTGGACCTTTTCGCGGCGGGCGCACCGTGGCCATCTCCGGCGTGCCGCATCAGCCTAACGTTTTTTACATGGCTGCGGTAAACGGCGGCGTTTGGAAAACCACAGACTTCGGGAACACCTGGAATCCTATTTTTGACGATCAACCTACCGGCTCAGTGGGTGCGCTTGCTGTGGCTCCTTCCGATCCGAATGTGATTTACGTTGGCAGCGGAGAAGGTTTGCAACGGCCGGATCTGGCCACGGGCGACGGAATTTACAAATCCACCGATGCGGGGAAAACGTGGATGCACCTCGGACTGCGCGACGCGCAGCAGATTGCTGCAATTATTGTTGACCCGAAAGATCCGAACCGCCTTTTTGTCGCTGCCGTGGGGCATCCTTACGGCCCTAACGCCGAGCGCGGCGTTTTTCGTTCGACCGATGGCGGCAAGACTTTCCAGAAGATTTTGTATAAGGACGTGGGCTGCTCGCGTCGCGCCGTGGGAAGTTCGCAGCGGCGCGTCGTTCATTACGGCAGGCAGTGGAATCTTTAAGTCCACGGACGGAGGAACGAACTGGCGCCCGTTGACAAGAGGATTGCCTAGCGCCGAAGACGGTCTGGGCCGCATCGGCATTGCCGTCGCCCCGAGCGAGCCGAGACGGATCTATGCGTCGGTGGAAGCGAACAAAAACGGCGGCGTGTATGTTTCGAACGATGCGGGCGAATCCTGGAAGCCTATCAATTCGGACCATCGCATCGGCGGACGCGGCCCTGGTGCGATGGGGATTGCCGTCGCGCCCGACAATCCGGATGTTCTTTACGTGGCGAACACGACGACGTGGAAATCGACGGATGGCGGGAAAACGTTCGTTGGCTTCAAAGGCGCGCCGGGCGGCGACGATTACCAACGCATTTGGATTAGTGCGGAGAATCCGCAGATCATTGCGCTATCGAGCGATCAAGGCGCGGTGATCAGCGTGAATGGCGGCGCGACCTGGAGCACTTGGTACAACCAGCCAACCGGTCAGTTCTATCATGTGACGACGGATAATCGCTTTCCCTATTGGGTGTATGGCGCTCAACAGGAGAGCGGATCGGTAGCGACGCTGAGCCGCAGCGATTTTGGCGAGATTACTTTTCGCGACTGGCATCTCATCGGCATTTTTGAATACGGCTACGTGACCATTGATCCGCTGGATCCGAACATACTTTATGGCGATTGGTTGACGCGGACAAAACAGGATATCGGCGAATATGCAAAGGTCACTCCCGAGCCGATTCGCCGCGGCGAATACCGCTACGTGCGCACGCTGCCCGTGGTTTTTTCGCCGCTCGAGACGCACACGCTCTACTTTGCCGCGAATATGCTTTTCAAAACCACCGACGAGGGAAACAGTTGGCAGGTAATCAGCCCGGACCTAACGCGGGAGTCGTACGAAATTCCAGCAAATCTTGGAGTTTTTGCGGCAAGCGATCCGGAAAAAGGGAAACATCGCGGAGTGATTTATGCCGTGGCGCCTTCCTTCAAAGAAGCGAACACGATTTGGGCGGGCACGGACGATGGGCTGATTCACATCACCAGGGACGGCGGGAAATCCTGGCAAAATGTGACGCCTCCGCAACTCAAACCATGGAGCAAAATTTCTATCATCGAAGCTTCCCACTTTGATGCCGGGACGGCGTACGCGGCGATAAATTCATTTCGTCTGGATGATTTACGCGCGCACATTTACCGCACACGCGATTTTGGAAAGTCCTGGGCGGAAATCACCAAAGGCATTCCGGATGGTGGCGCGAGCAGTGTCGTGCGCGAAGACCCAGTTCGCAAAGGACTGCTGTTCGCGGGCACGGAGGGTTCTGTCTATGTTTCCTTCAACGACGGCGACGACTGGCAGCCGTTGCAACTCAATTTGCCGCACACGTCGATGCGGGATCTGGCAATTCATGGCGACGACCTGATCGTTGCCACACACCGCTCGTTCTGGGTTTTGGATGACATCACGCCTCTGCGCGAACTAAATGTCGAAGTTGCGAGAGAGAACGTGCACCTCTTTGCGCCGCAGACAGCGATTCGTTTTCGCTGGAACCGCAACCCGGACACGCCATTGCCGCCGGAATTTCCAGCAGGAAAAAACCCTCCGGACGGAGCAATCCTCGATTATGCTCTGGCATCCTCGCCGAATGACCCAGTGACGCTCGAAATTCTGGACGAACAACTACACTTGGTGCGGCGTTACTCCAGCGCGGATAAGCCCGAGCAGATGGACAAAATGGCCAGTGAATATCCCATACCGATGTATTGGGTTCGGCCAGCGCAAATTCTTTCGGCGGAAGCGGGGATGCATCGCTTTGTGTGGGACATGCACTATGCGCCGCCAGAATCGCTGGAACACGAGTTTCCAATTTCGGCCATCTATCGCGATACGGTGAAGTACCCGCTCGGCGCGCGGGCCTTGCCGGGGAATTACACGGTGAAGCTCACAGTGGGCGGCAAAAGCTACACGCAGCCGCTGGTTGTGAAGATGGACCCGCGCATCACCGCTTCTCTGGCGGACTTGCGGAAGCAGTTTGAAACAGAGAGCGGGTCTGTTGAAGGGATGAATCAGAGCTACGAAGCGCTGGCGCAAGTCCGCTCCGTGCGTGCGCAATTGAAAGAACTGGCTGCGAAAGCAGGGAAGGGCAGGCTCGCCGACGCCATTGGTGCGTTGGACAAGAAAGCTGCTGAATTGGAAGGTGCAACGCAAAGTGGCTTCTTCGGATTGCCTGCCGGAAGAAAGCAAACGGAGAATTTGTCAACGCTGAACCAGCATTTTTCCGGAGTCCTGGGCGTCGCCGACAGCGCGGACGCCGCTCCAACGACACAGGCCGAGGCCGTTTACAGAGAGCTCAATGAATCACTGGAAACGCTTTTGTCTCAATGGAAAGAGATTAAGGAAAAGGACATCCCCGCTTTGAATGCCGGTTTGAAGAAAGCCGGCATGACCGCGGTTGATCCAAGCAAAGAGCCGGCTGCGGCTCCGTCAGCCGACGCCGATGGGGATGATGAACCATGAGAGAGATGATCAGCATTTTCATCCCGCGCTATTCCTTTTGACTGAACCAGCCGAAGCCCAGGCGCAATTGAATTGTGTTGATGCCGGGATTGGGCGTAGCAAGGCCGGCGTTGGAAATGTGCATGAAGCGAACCTCCGCGCTCAAGTTGCGCTTGGTGCGCAGAAAATGCAAGCCGATGGCGCCGCCGGACGTAAAATTGATTCGCGAAATTCCCGCGGGCACTTGCGTGTTTGTGAAGAGCGTCCCGCCGCCAATCTCGAAATAGGGTACGACGTTGCCCCGCGTAGCAAACGCCCATTTGAACGCAAAAGGGTCCACACCCACGCCGTAGGCCGTATTTTGCTTTTGAACCACGACGAAAACAGGCACCGCCTCGACGGCATACTCCAGGCGGCCTCGGAGAAACCCGGGCCCATGAGGCTTCGTGAGAATCAAACCGTAGCGCAGGCCAACATTCCAAACACCGTCGCTCAATTGGCTGCCGTTAGTGCCATGGCCTCCGCCGGTCCAAATCTGGACTTCATGCTCGCCTTCGACGGGACCTCCTTGCGAGCGGGCAACGGGAATACACAGGGAGAGCATAAGAAGGAGAAGAGCGAAAATTGTACTTCGCAACGAAGAGTCTCCTCAGCGAAACTCGATTCCTGGCTCCGGAATTGGATGCACAGAAGATATAAAAAAATGAGTGGAAAGGCGAATCTCTTCTCGGGAAATCATGGACATTATAGAGACTAAAGTCGTCGCATCGGGCTGAATGAAAACTTCTTGGCAGCGGGGGGAAAGTTTGCTAACTAAGTGGGGCCGATTTTCGTCCGTATTACAAAGGGTGTGGTATTCGAGTGTCCGTTTGATGCGGAGCTGCTAGCGTCCTTTCTGGGGGGGAACGCATGAGAATAGAAATCCGTCCGGCTCTTGCCGCGAAATTCTTCAAGGTGTGCAAATCCCTGCTGCCGGCGTTCTTCGTGTGTGTAATGAGTGCCAGCGTGCTTGGCGCCCAAACCGTGGATGAAGTCATTGCCAAAAACATTCAAGCGCGTGGCGGACTGGAGAAACTGAAGGCCGTGAAGAGTTTGCGCACCACGGTCAAGTTCAGCGATGGTTCTTTTCGCGCGGACCTTCGCCAGGAGAACAAGCGGCCAGGAAAAGTGCGGGAAGAGTTCATTGTTCAGGGCATGGCGCAGATCCAGGCGTATGACGGCAAGACGGGCTGGCAAATTTCGCCATTCAGCGGCCGGAGGGACCCTGACCTGCTTTCGCAAGACGACATGAAGAGCCTGATCGTGGATGGAGACATTGACGGTCCGCTGGTGGATTACAAAGAAAAAGGTCACAAAGCAGAACTGGTGGGACACGATTCGATGGAAGGAACGGATTGCTTCAAGATCAAGCTCAGCATGAAAAACGGCGACGTGCGCTACTACTACCTGGACACGGATTCCTACCTCGAACTCAAAGTGGAAGTGCAAACTACCATTCGCGGTGCGCTCCAGGAATCGGAGTTGTATTACGGAGACTATGAGCAGGTGAATGGAATCTATTATCCGTTGGCCGTGGAGCAGGCGCAAAAGGGAAGTTCTTCACGGCAACAGTTTTCCGTCGAAAAAATCGAGCAGAACGTGGATCTGGACGACTCCCTGTTCGCGATGCCCGCGGCGAAAACGGAAACCAAAAAGCCATCAGCCGGAAACTGATTCATTCGAACAAGAATTCTGAGATTTTACCTGAAAAGTTAGGAAATGTTGTCGGTTTAGATGTTCGATGAGGATGCCTACAGTCATGCATAAATCTATTCGTTGTCTTATCGCCGTGACGATGTCTTTAGCTGGCTCGCTGATTTTCGAGGCAGCCGCGCAGGCACAAGATGCCAAATTCGATTCAGATACCATCTCCGGCCTGGGCGCGCGAAACATTGGTTCCGCCGCGATGAGCGGCCGCGTCGCGGCCATCGCCGCGGTCACAGAGAGCGGGCGGCTGACCGTTTACGTGGGAGCGGCCAGCGGCGGCGTCTGGAAATCCATGAACGGCGGCACCACTTTCAAGCCTGTATTCGACAAGGAAGAGGTGGGGTCCATTGGCGCGATTACGATCGATCCGCAATCGCCAAAGACTATCTGGGTGGGCACCGGCGAAGCCTGGACGCGCAATAGCACCTCGATTGGCGACGGCATCTACAAATCGACCGATGGTGGCGACAGTTGGCACAACATGGGATTGCCGAATTCGGAGCGCATTTCCCGGATTCTCGTGGATCCGAAAGACAGCAATACGGTTTACGCGTGTGTGCCCGGAAAGCTTTGGAGCGACAGCGACGACCGCGGCCTCTACAAGACCACCGACGGCGGCAAGACCTGGACCAAAATCCTGAGGGGGCCAAATCCTTCGACCGGCTGCTCCCAGATTTCGATGAGTTCGGAGGATCCCAAAGTGCTTTTTGCGGGCATGTGGGATTTCCGCCGAAAGGGCTGGACGTTCCGCTCCGGTGGGGAGAGCCCGACATCCCCAAGTGGCAGCGGGTTCTTCAAGACCACGGATGGCGGAGCAACGTGGCAAGAACTGGATGAGAAGAGCGTCAAAGGCCTGCCGGCAAAGCCCTGGGGGCGCATCGCCGTGGCCATCGCTCCCTCGAAGCCGGATGTCGTCTACGCCATGATCGAATCTACGCGTAGCGCTTTGTTTCGTTCGGATGACAGCGGAAAGACCTGGCAAGAAGGCGACCGCAGCAACTGGATGGTTTGGCGGCCCTTTTATTTTGCGAACTTGATCGTCGATCCGAAGAACGAGAACAAAATCTACAAACCCGACCTCACTTTGATCATGAGCGAGGATGGCGGCAAGAGCTTCAGCGGTGTCGGCAACGCAGCGCATGGCGATTTTCACACCGTTTGGGTGAATCCAGACAATACAGACCATCTCATTGCGGGCGATGATGGCGGCGTTTGGTATTCCTACGATGGGGGAAACACCTGGTGGAAGGGCAATAACCTGCCGGTTTCTCAGTTCTATCATGTGAGCGTGGACAGCGCTGATCCTTATCACGTTTTTGGCGGGCTGCAGGACAACAGTGTTTGGATGGGCGACTCGCAATACCCGGGAGGAATTTCCAATAGCCGCTGGGAAAACCTTGGGGGCGGAGACGGCTTCTGGGCGTTCCCGGATCCCGCCGACGCGAGCTACGTCTATGCGGAATCCCAGGGCGGTTACATTGCCCGCGTGAATCGCACCACGTTGGAGGCTCGTCCCATCAAGCCGGAGCCCAATTATGGCGAAGGGAAGCTGCGTTTCAATTGGAACACACCGATCCATATGAGTCCCAACGAGAAAGGCACGATTTATATCGGGGCGCAATTCCTTTTTCGTTCGCGCGATCACGGCCAAACCTGGGACCTCATTTCTCCCGACTTGACCACCAACGATCCCGGGAAGCAGAAGCAGGAAGAATCGGGAGGCGTTACCGTGGACAACTCATTCGCCGAGATGCACACGACGATCTACTCGATCAGCGAATCGCCCCGAGACGCGCAAACGATCTGGGTTGGTACCGATGATGGCAACCTGCAACTCACGCGCGATGGTGGAAAATCCTGGAACAACGTCGTAGGTAATGTGACAAACCTTCCAAAGTTTTCGTGGGTTTCCTGGGTCGAGTCGGGGCTGTATGACGCTGGCACTGCTTATGCTGCATTTGACCGCCATACGTTTGGAGACATGGCCCCCCACGTTTACAAGACAACGGATTATGGGAAGACCTGGACTTCCATCGTCGCACGTGACAGCGGTGTGCGCGGCTACGCACATGTGATCAAGGAAGATCCCGTTTCCCAGAACATTCTTTACCTGGGCACGGAATTTGGCCTTTGGATTTCCTTGGACAGCGGAAACCACTGGGCTCAGTACAAAGGCCATGAGTTTCCCAGCGTCGCCGTCCGCGACATCGTGGTACATCCCCGCGAATCGGACCTCGTGCTTGCCACGCACGGCCGGGGCATCTGGATCGTGGACGACATCACTCCGCTTCGTAAGCTGACCGCCGAGGTCATGAGGCAGGAAGCCGCTTTCCTTACCGCCAAGCCCTCGCAGCAAAGGCTGGAAGCAGGCGGTGGCTGGGCGGATGGGAGCGCCGTGTATACCGGGCCGAATCCGCCCGACGCCGCTATCATCACTTATTATCAGAAAAAGCGCCATATCTTTGGCAAGATGAAGCTGGAAATTCTCGATGCCCAGGGAAAACTCGTTGACACGCTGTCACCGAACAGCCGCCGCGGCATCAGCCGCGTCGAATGGCCCATGCGCATCAAGGCGCCGCGCGTTCCGCCCGCTGCCTCTGCCGCCTTCGAAGCGGCACAGGGCCCGCGCGTGTTGCCCGGCACCTACACAGTGAAGCTGACCCGGGGCCCGGGGACATATACAACAAAGCTCGATGTTACGCTTGATCCGCGCGCGAAATTCAGTCCCGATGACCGCAAGCTCAATTTGGACGCTGCCATGCGCGTCTACAATTTGCTCGGCGACATGAGTTTTGACGTCGACCGCATCAACGGCGTGCGCGACGCTCTGGGAGACCGCAGCAGCAAAGTCAAGAACGATGCGGCCTTCGCGAAGCAGTTGCAAGACCTGTCGCAAAAAGTCGATGAGCTGCGCAAGAAAATTGTGGCTACGAAAGAAGGCGGCGCCATTACCGGGGAAGAGCACATCCGCGAAAAGACCACTGGCCTCTACGCGGACTTTGTCTTCTACGAAGGCCGTCCGGCCGATTATCAGATGGCGCGTATCGACTCGCTGAAGAAGGAGTTGGGAGATGTGGAGACAGAATTCGACAGCCTCGTTGCCAGGGAACTTCCTGCGGTGAATAAAACGCTGGCGAAGAAAAAGCTGACGACCATTGAGCAACTCACTCGAAAAGCTTGGGATACCGCTAACGGGGATTCCGGCGGAACGTCTGGCTCTGCAAGCGCCGCACTCCTCCGAAAGGGGCTAATGAGTTTTAGATTTCTCTTGCACTAGCACTGTCAGTTTCATACGGACTTTAGTTACATTGGATTATCCTGTCCGTGTACAGCGTCTCTAGCCAATGCGCCTATCTGCGTTTCGAGCGATACACGAAAGAAAGACCCTAGCTGCCGTATGCTTTGGCATTTTGTGGGTGATGATCGTTGCTGCGTTTTGGCCCTTTAATCCCCACCCTGCGAACCATGTCGCTTGGATGAGTGGCGAAAATGGCGTCCAGTTCAGCGGCGGCGGAATCCTTTTGAGTTCCAAACGATTTCACTTCCCGAATCCCGAGACGCAACGGGGAACTAGCTTGGAAATATGGCTAGAGTCCTCTCAAGAAAAGCATGACAGGGCCCTGCTGGCAATCTCCTCTCCTGAAAACCCGGAGCAACTTCGTCTTCGGCAAGGGGGGAGTTACTTGCTCATTCTTCAGCAACCCTTTGGCTCAAGCCATCATGTTGGGATGACGTGGTTGTGGGTTTCAAACGCATTTCACCCCAACAAACGCCAGTTTATCGCAATGAGTTCGGGCACAGGCGGCACGACGGTTTACCTGGATGGAATTCCCACAGAGAGGTCTCCCGTCTTCAAGATTACCCAAAAGGATTTGTCTGGCCAGCTTATTGTGGGCACCTCTCCCACCGTGTACGACACTTGGCGTGGCAAGCTGCTGGGACTTGCTTTGTTCGGCCAAGAGCTCACGCCCTCCCAGGTATCGGAGCATTATCGGGCCTGGCTAGACGGAAGGTCCGAGGTCGTTGAAAACAGCCGGCCCGTTGCGCTATACACCTTCGGGGAGCGGACCGGACACATTGTGCATAATCAAATTGCTTCCGGGCCCGACCTCACTATTCCAGATAGCTTTCGTATTCCTTACAAGCCCCTCTTGAAGGCGCCATGGAATGAGTTTTACCCTAACTTTGCCTATCTTCGAGAAGTCTTCATCAATATTGCTGGATTTATTCCTTTCGGGTTCTTCTTTTGCATGTTCTTTTCTTCGGGGCAGCCAAGCCGAAAGACCGTAGTCGCAACGGTTGTTCTAGGAACTTTCTTCAGCCTAACAATCGAGGTTCTGCAGTGGTACATCCCGATGCGAGATTCCGGCACGACTGATATTTTTACGAATACTCTAGGCACCGCGCTTGGGGCATTGCTGTATCGTGGTGGAACTCTCGGAGCCTTACTTTGCCGGCTTGACCCCCAAACGTCCCGAAAAGCTGATCCTTAGCGCCCCCTAATCTCTCTGTGTCAACCTCATCTTTCGCGAACTCGATCCCTGAAGAGTCATTTTTCCTAACTCTGCCGCTTTCCTTTGGGATTTCCTGTCCTCGCTGTTAGGTAAATCACTGTAAGCAAAGCACCTACAGGGGACAATACCCGTACCTGACCTAAGACTGAACTTCCCGGCAGTAGTTTGTCGCCATCTTTCTCATTACCGTGGGTGGCGTAGCGCCAGTGCGGGAGTTGGGGACCACAGCGGCAGCCTAGTTAGCCCTCAATGCTGCTTCGAATGTTTGGGAAGATAATGGAAATCAAAGAAACGGGACTTGCACCTTCCCGGTCAAATCACACACTTTTGTGTTCACGCTGCCAAGTCCTGTCTATTCTGTCGGTCGCTCTTTTCCTGGCAGGCGTCGGCTTATCCGGTTGCGGCGGATACACGACTGCAAATACGCAGTCCACTTCCGGCTCAAAGACTCTTTCGGCAAGCCCAGCCAGCCTTAGTTTTGGGAATGTCTCCGTCGGGGCAACCGCAACCCAGAGTGTGACTTTGAAGAACGGCGGAACCGCCGCGGTCACCGTTTCCCAAACGAGTGTTTCCGGCTCAGCGTTTTCCATAACCAAAGGGATCCCCCTTTCTTCCATCGCTGCCGGCCAGAGCGTAACTCTACAGATTCGCTTTGCGCCATCCTCTTCAGGCGGCTCCTCCGGAACTCTAACGGTGACGAGCGATGCAAATAACTCTCCCACAGCGGTCACTCTGGCTGGCACGGGGGTGGCTCCATTCGCCCAACTGACGGTGATGCCCAACAATGTGAATTTTGGAAATGTGGTTGTGGGTGTCAGCAGTTCGCTGGGCGTCATGCTGAAAAACTCTGGTAATTCGAACGTGACCGTTTCGGGGGTGACGACCAGCGGGGGAGATTACTCGGCTACAGGCGTTAGCTCAAACACTACTATCGCGCCCGGCCAGTTTGCCACTCTGAACGTCGTATTCACGCCGGCAGCTACGGGAAGCGCCAGCGGAAGTGTCTCCGTCGCGAGCAATGCCACGAACTCGCCTTCGACAATCTCGCTGAAAGGGAGCGGGATAAATCAGCCACCGGTTCCACAGGGCGCTCCCTCATGCGGGATATCGGGAAACACGAGTAATCATGTGCCGACGGATTGGGAGACGTTTGTACCGCCTGGGAAGGGAAAGAGTTATGTAGACCCGACGTTCGGATGCACCGTGACGCGAGTGAGTGACGCCTCGAAGGATTCCTGGTCGGGATCCTTCTACCTGCCGATCAGCCATGGATACTCAACCGTGTCGCCGTTCAACGCCGACGACAGCTACCTTTTGTTAACGGATGGCTTTGGCCGGCGGTATGTGACCGACCTGAAGGGAAACATTGTGGTGCCCATCTCCAATATGCCCACGGGGTATAACGACGGGTGGTTCTTGTGGGACGCCACGAATCCCGCCGTGTTCTATTACACCACAGGGAACTCACTGATGAAGGGGACGATCAGTGGCGCGTCGGTGGCCAACGCCGTAGTGCACCAGTTTACCGAATATGCGGCCATCAATTTTATGGATGAAACGGACGTCTCTCAGGACGGAGCACATGTCGTGGTCATCGGAGGAGACAACAGTGGGTCGAGCCCCGAGAATGTGTTCGTATACGACTTGGTGACGAACCGCAAAGGCGCGGTATACACCACGAGTTGCAGGGGCGTGATTAACAACGTGAACGACGGGTGTTTGCACAAGCTGATTCAGACGCCCGACAACAATGTAATCATTCAGTTTACAGGAGACGGAACCGGGCCTGAACAGGGAAACCGTTTATGGAGTGGCCTGACGCCCTTGCTCCAGCTGCAAGATTCTACGGACCACTTGGATACGGGCTACGACCTGAACGGTAACGCTGTCTTCATTGAAATGGGAAACTCCACTTATCTTCCAACGCTTCCGGGAATCACCAATCCTTGCCCGAGCGGTTGGGGGCTGGACGCGCGCCAGATTTACAACCCGTTGTCGGCCGTTTGCCTGCTGGACAATCCGCCCTCC
>WNEX01001334.1_pt1 | contig 11716 bp, 5 predicted proteins | sample 5399841 | NCBI WGS metagenome assembly WNEX01 (sample SAMN13153337, study PRJNA577476) | soil metagenome | isolation source: 40 cm grassland meadow soil 2 days after 1st rain plot 5 | place: USA:California | collected 2015-09-18 | reverse complement strand
AAGTCCTGCAGTGGCGCCTCAAGTTCCCACAGGCGACCGATACGCGGCACACCTGTTGCACTCATGCATCACCAGAAATACGCTGCTCAGAGCAAAGCCGCTGAAAGGCGGTGACGCAGAGCCACGGGACTAAGGCGAGCCGCTGCTCGCGAGGTCCGCCGGGCCGCCAGCGAATCGACCGCGCGTCGAAGCTGGCGGCCCTTTCGTGTTTTGGAGGAGTTGGCGCTATGCCGTTCACGTTCAAGCTGTCACAGCGCCTCGCGCGCATGAAGCTGCCCCTCGCCATCGCCGCCGCGGCGTTCGCGGCGTGCGAGCTGCCTGTTCGGGTCACTGATCCTACCCCACCGAACAGCCCCGTCGTGCAGATCGTCTCTTCTCCCGACACTGTCACACTCGATCCGGACCAGACGCAACAATTCGTTGCGTACGGTCGCACGCAGGCCGGCGACAGCGTCGCCGTCGCCGTGAGCTGGAGTGCATCGGGGGGAACGATTACAAGCGGCGGTCTTTACACCGCGAACGGCGTCGCTGGCAGTTATCAAGTGACGGCCACGGCTCAAGTCTCGGGTAGTTCGCAGGTGAAGAACAGGGGTCCGATGGCACAGGTTATTCTGACTCCGCTGACCGCCTCCGCAGTCGGCGGGGGAAGGGTGCAGTTCGCTGTGTACGGGATCCGGAAGAACGGTGACAGCGTCGCGGTCAGCGTGGGGTATGCCGCCACGGGGGGCATTATCTCTGCGGTCGGGCTCTATACCGCCGGGCAGAGCGCGGGAACCTACCAGGTGATCGCCACCCAGAGCGGCGGGACGCTGGCCAGCACCGCGGCCGTCACGATCAGTAGTGTGCCGGTGGCGTCGGTGGCGGTGAGCCCAGTGGCCGCGGGCCTCACGGTAGGCGCGACCACTCAGTTGACAGCTACACCCGAGGACTCGAGCGGCACCGCCCTCACTGGTCGGGCCGTGACATGGGCGACGAGCAACGCAGCTGTCGCGACAGTGTCGGTGAGCGGCCTGGTGACGGGCGTGGCAGCAGGCTCAGCCACGATTACGGCAACCAGCGAAGGGCAGAGCGGGACATCCGCCCTAACGGTGACCAACGTGCCGGTGGCCTCGGTGACGGTGAGCCCGGCGACGGCGACGGTCACAATAGGCACGACGACTCAGTTGACTGCTACTCCGAAAGACGCGAACGGCACCGCCCTCAGTGGTCGGGCTGTGACCTGGGTGACGAGCAACGCGGCCGTCGCGACGGTCTCGGCGAGCGGATTAGTGACGGGGGTGGCGGCAGGCTCGGCGACGATCACCGCGACGAGCGAGGGACAGAGCGGGACATCCGCCATAACGGTCACCAACGTGCCGGTGGCCTCCGTGACGGTCAGCCCGACGGCGGCAGGTGTCACGGTGGGCGCCACAACCCAGTTGACGGCGACTCCGAAAGACGCGAACGGCACCGCCCTCAGTGGTCGGGTGGTGACCTGGGCGACGAGCAATGCGGCCGCCGCGACGGTCTCGGCGAGCGGCTTGGTGACGGGGGTGGCGGCAGGCTCGGCCACGATCACCGCGACGAGTGAGGGGCAGAGCGGGACGGCGGCCCTGACGGTGACGAACGTGCCGGTGGCGTCGGTCACGGTGAGCCCGGCGACAGCCAGTCTTACCGTGGGCGCGACGACCCAGTTGACGGCCACGCCAAAAGACGCGAACGGCACCGCCCTCAGTGGTCGGGTGGTGACGTGGGGGACGAGCAACGCGGCCATCGCAACGGTCTCGGCGAGCGGATTGGCTAGGGGCGTGGCGGCAGGCTCCGCCACGATCACGGCGACGAGCGAGGGGAAGAGCGGGACATCCGCCGTGACGGTGACGAACGTGCCGGTGGCGACGGTGACCGTGACTCCAGCGATTGCGACCCTGCTCATGGGAGCGACGGTGCAGCTGACCGCGACGCCGAGAGACGCCCTCGGCAATCCGCTGAGCGGACGCGTCGTCACCTGGTCGAGCGACGCGCTGGGTGTCGCCGCAGTGAGCGGCAGCGGCCTGGTGAGTGGCCTCGCGGTCGGTGGGGCGACGATCACCGCGACGAGCGGGGGGCAGAGCGGGAGCGCGGCCGTGACGGTGACTCTCGTGAGCGATTCGACGCCGCTCTACACGCTGGGCAACGGCGCCAACTATTACGTCGCGCCGGCGGGCTCGGACGCGAATCCCTGCACCGCCGCCGCCCCTTGCTCCACGCTGCAGCGCGTCTCGCAACTCATGAACCCGGGCGACAACGCCCACGTGGCCGCCGGCAACTACACCTGGAGCTACTCCGCCAATCGCGTGACCAAGAGCGGGACGGCCACCGCGCTCCTCACCTACATCTCCGATACCAAATGGGGCGCGAAGATCTATGGGTCGGACTGCTCCCCCATCACGAATGACGGCGATTACGTCCAGATCATCAACTTCGACGTCACGGGAAGCTGTGTCCAAGGCATTACGACGAACGGCAACTACACCAAGATCATCGGCAACCGCGTGCATGATATGCCCGGCTCACAACTCACCGCCGCCATCGTGGTGGACTGCTGCAGCTATAGCAAGACCGGCAATCAAGTCATCGGCAATGTGGTGGACAACATCGGCCCGTGGGGGCAGGTGAATCAAACCCACGGCATCTACCTGGCTGGGCCGGGCAACAGTGCCATGAACAACATCGTGACCCGCGCGGCCTCGGCCTGCATTCAAACCTACCACGGCGCTACCCGGCTTACGATCGTCAACAATGTGGTGGCGAACTGCGGCAAATATGGCATTCAGATATCCGGCGATCCTGCCATCACATCGAACGATTACACGACCGTCGATAATAACATTGTGGTGAATGTCAATGGTTACGGCATTTGGGAATCCACCTCCGGGGCCATTGGCACTCACAATGTCTACAACAACAACATCGTCTACAACAATACGACGAACGTGTCTCTCGTAAACGGCACCCAGTCAGGTACCCTTACGCTCACGAGCGCCCAGTTCAGCGCCCTCTTCGTGAACTACACCGGGGACATGACGGGGGATTACCGCCTCCAGGGTGGCGCGATGGCGATCGATCGGGGCACGACCCTCTGTGCCGCCGGCGTGGTCGTCTGCGTGCCGGCGCTCGACTTCACCGGCATCCTGCGCCCTCAGGGCGTTGCCTACGACATCGGGGCCTATGAGTGGCATTGAGGCATTGAGGGCACGGTAAACCCTCAGGGCCGCACGCCGTGACTACTCGGTCGAACGCGTGCGGCCCTTCTCTCGTCTAACCTAAGGAGCGCCCGACTATGCCTTTCAAGTTCAAGCTGTCCAAGCGGCTGGCCCTCATCAAAGCGTCGCTCGCCGCCAGCGTCGTCTTGGCGCTGGCGTGCGAGCGCGATCTCACCGATCCCCAGCCACCCCGCAACCCTCTGACACAAGTCATCACTTCCGCGGATCTCACCCCGCTCCCGGTAGCCTCGGTCCTCGCGAGCGGAGACGATGGCAACATCCCGCAGAACACGCTCGACAACAACCTCGCCACCCGCTGGTCCGCGTCCGGCGACGGCCAGTGGATCCGCTACGACCTCGGCGCGGTCATGGCCGTCGGTCCCGTGACCATTGCCTGGCACCGCGGGACGGAATGGGCGTCCGCGTTCGACATCGAAGTGTCGCTCGACAGCCTCACCTGGACCCGGGCCTTCACCGGCCGGAGCAGCGGGCAGACCCTCCAGCCCGAGCGTTACGATTTCCCGACGGTCCCGGGCCGCTACGTCCGGATCGTCGGCCACGGCCAGTGGAGCGGCACGACGCAGTTCAGCCTCTGGAACAGCATTACCGAAACCGCCATCTACGGAAGCGCCGCGGCGCCAGTCACGGCCGTGCCGGTGGCGTCGGCCATCGCGAGTGGGGACGACGGCAACATCCCGCAGAACACGCTCGACAACAACCTCGCCACCCGCTGGTCCGCGTCCGGCGACGGCCAGTGGATCCGCTACGACCTCGGCGCGGTCATGGCCGTGGGTCCCGTGAACATCGCGTGGTACCGCGGGACGGAATGGGCGTCCGCGTTCGACATCGAAGTGTCGCTCGACAGCCTCACCTGGACCCGGGCCTTCACCGGCCGGAGCAGCGGGCAGACCCTGCAGCCCGAGCGCTACGATTTCCCGACGGTCCCGGGCCGCTACGTCCGGATCGTCGGTCACGGCCAGTGGAGCGGCACGACCCAGCTCAGCCTCTGGAACAGCATCACCGAAACCGCGATCTACGTAAGCGCGGCGGTGCGGATAGATTCCGTGCCGGTGGCGTCGGTGACCGTGAGCCCAACGTCCGGGAGCGCGCGGATCGGGGCGACGGTGCAGCTCACCGGCGTGACGAAGGACTCGGCTGGGAACCTGCTGACTCGTCGGACGGTAAGCTGGATGACCAGCAACGCGTCGGTCGCGACGGTCTCGGCGGGCGGCTTGGTGACGGGGATGACGGCCGGATCGGCGACGATCACCGGCACGAGTGAGGGGAACCGCGGGACATCCACCATCACGGTGACGAACGTGCCGGTGGCCAGGGTGACAGTGACTCCAGCGATTACAAGCCTACTCATGGGAGCGACGCTGCAGCTGACGGCGACCCCGACGGACGCCCTCGGGAATCCGTTGAGCGGGCGCGTCGTCACCTGGTCGACGAACACCCCCGGGGTGGCCACGGTGAGGGGCACCGGGTTGGTCACCGGGTCCGGGGTCGGCGCGGTGACGATCACCGCGACGAGCGAAGGGCAAAGCGGGTCGGCCGCAGTCACGGTGACGCGCGTGAACGATTCGACACCGCTCTACACGCTGGGCAATGGCGCCAACTATTACGTCGCGCCGGGGGGCTCGGACGGGAATCCCTGCACCGCCGCCGCCCCCTGCTACACGCTGCAGCGCGTCTCGCAACTCATGAACCCGGGCGACAACGCCCACGTGGCCGCCGGCAACTACACCTGGAGCTACTCCGCCAATCGCGTGACCAAGAGCGGGACGGCCACCGCGCTCCTCACCTACATTTCCGATACCAAATGGGGCGCGAAGATCTATGGGTCGGACTGCTCCCCCATCACGAATGACGGCGATTACGTCCAGATCATCAACTTCGACGTCACCGGAAGCTGTAACCAAGGTATCACGACCAACGGCAATTATAGCAGGATCATCGGCAACCGCGTCCATGACATGCCCGGCACCGCCCTCACGGGGGCGATCGTGGGCGCCTGCTGCGATTACAGGATCACAGGCATTCAGATCATCGGGAATGTGGTGGACAACATCGGCCCCTGGGGGCAGGTCAACCAAACTCACGGCATCTACGTCGCCGGCCCGTATGCGGTCGTCCAGAACAACATCGTCACCCGCGCGGCCTCGGCGTGCATTCAGAGCTACCACGGCGCCACCCACCAGATCATCTCCAACAACATAGTGGCGAATTGCGGGGTATACGGCATTCAAATCTCCGCCGATCCGGCCATCACGACCGACGATTACACGACCGTGGCCAACAACATCATCGTGAATAACGGCCAGTATGGGATTCACCAAGGCTACTCGCTGGGCAGCCACAATGTCTTTAGCAACAACATCGTCTACAACAACCCGGCCGGGAACATCTCGAGCCCGGAGTCGGGCACGAGTGCCACGCAGTCGGGGACCATCACCCCGACAAGCGCTCAGTTCAGTGCCCTCTTTGTGAACTACACCGGAGACATGACAGGGGATTACCATCTCCGCAGCGGCGCGGTGGCGATCGATGCCGGCACGACCCTCTGCGCCGCCGGTGTGAGCCTCTGCGTGCCGGGGCTGGATTTCGCTGGCCTCGCGAGGCCCAGAGGCACGGCCTACGACATCGGCGCCTACGAGTACTGAGCTTGCATCCGGAAAGGCGACACGCTTGCCGCGGTCCCCTGCCTCAATCGGCGGCGGGTCGCGGCAAGCGCTCGCCTGAGGCGGACGGCCCACGTGGCCGCTGGGCAGCACCCTGTGGCACACGGAGAACGGGCGGTTCGCGGTTGCGGCGGTAGCGCCGCAGGGTCGCGGGCGGATTCGCGCAGGACAGCAAGTCTTGACCTGGTGCAGAATTGCACACGACCACCAGGTTGGGCCACCATACGTCAAGAGACGGGTCCGGAAGTTGCACAGCCGAAACGCTGCTTATGTCCTCACACACCGGACAGATGCGGTCACGCTCCGGACCGGGCGTGGTACCCCTCGCGGTTGCGCTTCTCCTGCTGTTGGCCTCCTGCGCGCTGCAGGACTCCGTTGCGCCCAACGACGCCCCGGGAACTCGGGGCATAAGCGCCGACCGCTCCGCCGGTCCGGCGCCGAACTTTTACGTCTCGCCGACCGGCTCTCCATCCGGCGACGGATCGTTCACCGAGCCATGGGACTTGGCAACGGCCCTCGCCGGCCCGGCCGCGGTGACGCCGGGCAGCACGATCTGGTTGCGCGGCGGAATGTATACGAACGCCGCAGATGCGAGGGGCTTCGCGAGCACGCTGACGGGTACACCTGACGCTCCGATCGTAGTGCGCCAGTATCCCAGGGAGCGTGCGACGGTTACCAACATCCTGTTCGTGACTGGTGCGTACACGTGGTTTTGGGGTTTTGAGGTCACGAACCCCGCTCCGCAGCAGGGCGTGATGCACGGGGTCCACCTCAAAGGGCCCGGAATCAAGGTCATCAACCTGGTCGTCCATGACGCGACCGATGATGGAATCTTCATCGGGCCGGAGGCAGCGGGGGCCGAGGTCAACGGCTCCGTCGTCTACAACAACGGTCGCACCGACAATCTGACTCACGGGATCTACTGTAAGAGTCAGACCGGCACGTTGTTGTTGAGAGACAACATCGTCTTCGACAATTGGGCGTACGGTTTTCATTGCTACGCCAACGACGGACCATATATCCAGAACATCGATCTCGAAGGCAACGTCGCATTCAACAACTACGTTTGGGGCGTGCCGGATGCCGACATTCTCGTTGGCGGCGTCTTTCCCGCGTCGGGAATCACCGTCAATGAGAATTACACGTACCGGACCAACTTCACGAACACGTTGACCGCCGACATTGGCAGCGACGTCGTTCGGAACCAAGATCTCGTCTGCACCAACAACTATTTCGTCGGCGGGTGGTGGCGGATGGGCGCGTGGGCCACGGCTACCGTCACGGGGAACACGCTGTACAACTTTACCAGCGGCGGCATGGTGTGGACCCTTGGGTCGGACAGCGACCAGCGGTGGAGCGACAATACGCTCTTCGGCGACCCCACAGCCGTGGTGTGGCGCCACGATACTACTGACGTCACCACCTTCGACGGCTGGCGGACGCAGAACGGGTTCGCCGATCCGGGCACATATGCAGGTAGCGCCCCCACGGGGGTCAAGATCGTTTTGCGCCCCAACCAGTATGAGCCGGGTCGGGCCAACATCATCGTCTACAATTGGGCGCAGCACAGTGCGGTCAGCGTAGACGTCGCGGGCATCCTCAATATGGGTGACCGCTACGTGGTGCAGAATGCCGCAGACTTCTACGGCCCCCCGATCGCCAGCGGCATTTACACAGGCCGCCCGCTCGACCTGCCCATGGTCGGCATCACGCCCCCGAACCCGGTGGGCGTCGCCACGGCGCAACCGGCGCCCGTCACCGGACCGACCTTCAACGTGTTCGTCCTCATGAAGACGGGGCGAGGCCGCTGCGCTCCATTCAGCGGCGAGGTCGAGGACGCTGTGGGTCTGGACGACGACGCCGTTGTTGCAGGACCTTGTCAACCACGGGTGCGATGGCCTCGTATGTGATTGGCACGGGGCACAATCGCACTTGCGAGCCGTCCCGCCAGAGTCGCTCGAGCACGCACGCAATTCCCTCGATATCGGCGGCATCGCGAACCACAGCTCCGACGCGCTCTCCCTCGACCGCCGCGGCGCTGCCTGCCGGCGCCACGACCAGCGTGGGGATGCCCATCGCGACTGACTCATAGAGCTTGGCCGGGATCTGCAGCTCCTGCTGTTGCGCCAGGACGACCGCCAGGCGAGAGCGGCATACGACGTTGAGCGCTTGAGCGCGGGGAAGCGGGCCCAGCACCTCTACGTACGGCTCCATCCCTGCCGCGGCGACGGCGCGGTAAAACGCCTGAGCATGACCGGCGTCGGCCTGACCGGCCACGCGCAGTTTGACACCGGCCTGGGCTGCCTCCGGGTGGTGTTCCAAGAAGACCCGTAGCGCCTGCACCACCGGTCCGAGATCGCGCCCGGTATACAGCCAGCCAGTATAGGCGATGGCCAATCCTGGATACTGATCGCGAGCAGGTGGCGGCAGGCATTCCGCGTCGACGCCGTTAGGAACGCACACCACGGGCATGTCGGGATACCGCGCCGACAGCGCGTCCCCGAGCTGGTGAGTGTTGGTGATGATCCCCTGGGCGGCCCGGAAGGCGAGGCGTTCGAGGCGCGGGGCGACGACGCGAAACAGTCGGCTTCCAAGCATTCGATCCGACTCCCAAATCCTCGAGAGGGGTCCCGCCCACGGATCGCGCAGGTCGATCAACCAGGGCACGGCGCTACCCATCGTAGCGAGTCCTGCCACGAGGTGGGCGGTGTGCGGCGGGCCGCTGCTCACGACGACCTGCGGCTGGAGTCGGCGCATCAGGGAGCGCGTGCGCAGCGCGGCGCGCAGCAGCCAGCCCCGGCTCTCGTCCGGAAAAGTCAAAAACGCAGCGACCTCTCGACCCAGCTGGCGCAGCGGACCCGGCGGTGCCGACGGATTCCCGACCTGCGACGCTGTCGGGAATGCCTCGAGCGACGGCCCAAGAGCTAGGCGCCGAAGCAGGCGCCAGCCGTCGCTCAATGTCCAGAAGCGCGGCAACGACTCCACGTCAGGCCCGTTGGGCGCGGTATTCCCGATCGGCGGGACGCCCGTGACGACGGAAATCTTCCAGCCCAGGCGGGCGAGGTATTTCGTGATCCCCAACCAGCGAAGGCCACCGACGGGCCCGTCGGGACCGAAGTAATACGTGACGACGAGCAGCCGGCGGATGTTCACCGACGTCCCTCAGTTTCTCGGCGGGCAGCCATGACGAGCTCGCGAAATGCCTCGAACCGCTCCCGGTGTAGGACCACACAGGCAAGTCCATACGTGATCACGCCCACGCCGATTTGCGCAGCCAATCGCAGGCCGGGAGTCCACCCGCTAGGGCTCAGGACCCCGACGGCGAGCACCGCCGCCGCCATCAGGGCCGTGCCGCTCAGCGCCGGCCACAGCGCCGCGAGGTATGCCCTGGCAGACAGCTGGATCTTACGGAACACGCGCCGGTACAGCACGAAAGCGAGGAGGGGATCGACCAGCATCCATGCCATCGCCAGGCCGACCGTTCCCCATCGCTGTGCGGCGAAGTAGAAGCTCGTCGGCATGACAACCGCAGCGGCGACCATTCTCCACATCTCGAACCTCGAATCCCGGATGATCTGGAGCACTTGAGGCAAGAGGGGTGTGATGGAGCGGAACGCCGCGTACGCGGCGAGGAGCCGCAACGGTGCGATCGTCCCCTCCCATTTGGCGCCAAGGACCAGCAGGACGAAATCCCGAGCCACCAAAACGAGTCCGAGGCTGACGGGGAAGGTTATGAGTGCGATCCCTTCCGTGATCCTGAGGACGTACCGCCGCATGGCTGCGTGGTCCGCCTGCACCGCGGAGAAGACGGCGGGCGTCACCTGCCCGACCAGCGCTGCGACCTTGTCGACCGGGACGCTGGCCAAGATCCAGGCGACGTTGTAGAAACCGAGGGCCGCCTTCCCCAGGATCCGCCCGGCGACCAGGAAGTCCGTGTTCGCAGAGACGTACCAGCCCAGGCGGGAGATGAGCACGTCGGAGCTGAGCGTCATCGCCTGCCGCAGGGCCTTCAGTCGCGGCCGCGCGAACGGTACGCGCCGCAGCCGCAGGATCGCTCCCGTCGAGACCAGCGCGCCCACCACCCCGCCGCACACGAGTGTCCAGTACCGCAACCCGACGACAGCAAAGGCGACCATGCTGATTGCGAGCACCAGCGCCTGGCTCAGGTCGATGAGCGCGAGCGCCTTGAAGCGCAGGTCGCGCTGCAGCAGCGCAAACGGGACGGTCTTGAAAGACGTGATGACGAAGGTGCTGCTCATGGCCACGACGACGAGCGGCAATTGTGGCGCGCGGAAGAAGTGACCCAACGGAATCGCCGCGGCGCAGGACGCGAGCACGCCGGCCAGCCCCAACAGCACCGCCATCCCATTGAGCTGGTTGATCTGCCCGACGCTGAGCTCGCGCACGGCCAGCACCGCGGTGCCGAGGCCAAACTCGGACAGCAGCGTGATCAGCCCGAGGTAAATCGCGGCCATGCCCACGAGGCCGTAGTCCTCAGGGGTAAGCAACCGGGCGACGATCAGCCAGGAGACCCAGGCGAGTCCCTGGCTGGCCCACTTAGCCGCCGCCGTCCAGGCGACGCCGCGCACGAGCGAGCGATCGAGGGCCCGAGCCTCGACGCGCGTCCCGGACGGGGTCGATTCGCCCAAGCCCGCTACGTCACGCACGGCCTACCACAGCAAGCAAGAGCGAGACCAGCCCGAGCCGGCGCAGGTCCCGCTCGGGACGGCAGGGGCAGGCGGACGCCCGGGTCCACGTGTGTCGCGATCGCGCAACAGGGCGGGCTGGCTCGGCTGCACGCTTCTGGCACGCCGCACGGGTGTCGGGCGGCACCGGGCTTGCACCGTTAGGCCCCGCCGCGTATGGCGGCCCGCAGACTGAACGAACTGCAGGAGAGGTTCTCGAGAATGTGCGGTCTTGTCGTTATGCTCGGTCTCGGCGGTCGCCAGGCAGACGCAGCTGTCCTGAGCCAGATGGCCCGGAGCATCGCTCACCGCGGCCCCGACGATTCGGGCCTGTATCTCCATCAGCAGGTGGGGTTCGGGTTTCGCAGACTCGCCATCCTGGACCTGAGCCCCACCGGTCATCAGCCGATGTGCTCGGAGGATGGCGAGCTTGTCATCGTCTTCAACGGCGAGATCTACAACTACATCGAGTTGCGGGAGGAGCTGCGGGCCGCCGGCCACTGCTTCCGCTCCACCAGCGACACCGAAGTCCTGCTCGCAGCCTATCGACAGTGGGGCCCGGAATGCCTGGGCAGGCTCAACGGGATGTGGGCCTTCCTGATCCACGACCGTCGTCGCGGCGTCCTGTTCGGAGCACGGGACCGCTTCGGCGTGAAACCCCTCTTCGTGCACCGGGGCAAGGATTACTGGCTGTTTGCCTCAGAGGTGAAGGCCATACTGGCGTCGGGCTGCTATGTGCGAGAAACAAACTGGCAGGTCGCCGCCGACTTCCTGCTCCACGGCAAGCTGGATGAGACCCCGGCGACGTTCTACGCCGGGATTGAGCAGGTCCCGCCGGGATGCGCGTTCGAGATCCGGCTCGACGGCACGTGGAGGCAGTGGAGGTACTGGTCTCTCCCGGACATCGAGCAGGAGCCGCTGCCCGATGTCGAGGAAGCGGTCGCGGAGTTGCTCGAGGGCGCCGTCGGACTCCGCCTGCGGAGTGATGTTCCAGTGGGCGTCTGTCTGTCCGGGGGGCTCGACTCCACGGCGATCATTTGCGCCATGGCGCGAAACCGCGGAGTTCGTGACGGAGGACAGGCGGCGCCTCCGCTCCTGGCCTTTTGCTATCACGATGCTGCGTTCGATG
>WNEX01001333.1_pt1 | contig 11716 bp, 8 predicted proteins | sample 5399841 | NCBI WGS metagenome assembly WNEX01 (sample SAMN13153337, study PRJNA577476) | soil metagenome | isolation source: 40 cm grassland meadow soil 2 days after 1st rain plot 5 | place: USA:California | collected 2015-09-18 | reverse complement strand
ATGCGTCGATCGGCGGCAGCGGATTGCAGCACGATGCCGGCGCCCATGGATTCACCGAGGGCGAAGATATGTTTGGCGTGTTCGCTCGATTCGAGCGCGTCGATGATGGCGCTGGTGTCGGTGCGCTCGAGCCAGCCATAAGTCGCCATGGGACCGCCGCTGGCGCCGTGGGCGCGGGCGTCCATCATGACCACGCTGTAGCCGGCTCGCAACAGGAATTCCGCATGGCCCAGGACTCCGACGCGGTTGTCGGCGACACCGTGGAAGAGGAGGACCCAATTCCCATTGGGAATTTTCGGGCGGACTTTCCAGCCCAGGAGAAGCGCTCTATCGGGAGCCCGAACCTCGAAATCTTCGCGGGATGTCCCAATGACGAGGAAGGAGGCCTCGGCCTCGCGAATCAGGTCGGGGGTGAGCTCGCGGCGAATGGGATGGAGAAACGCCGGGCCGGAAAGCCATCCGGCTACAGCCGCCAGCAGCGGCGGGAAGAGCAATAAAATCAGAGCGATGCGAATTAAGCGACGCATGGGTGCTACGCGAAGATACGACTATAGGGTCAACAAGGTTCGAGCAATGCTTCAGAAATGTGCGAGGCAGACCGCGGTGTATACGACTCCCCGGGCGCCCTTCCGAGAGAGTGCGGAATTGGTTGAAAACAAGAGAGTTGAGTCTTTGCTCCCGGCAAGAAAGTGTGAAAGAACATCACCCCACGGCAAGAGAGCGTATGCGCATGAAAGAAAAAGCCCGCTGTCAGGGAACAGGGTTCCAGAATCGTCCTATAAGAGTGAATGTCAAGAGAAAAATCTCCCCCGTTGGCTCGATGCCGACACCTTTTTTGGTCTCGGCATTCAGCCCAACTTGTTTTGAACGCGCACACTCGATCCGTGAGAGTGTGGTCTTTCTCTGCAGCCGTGAGACTTTTTTCTCCTCCCCACTGTGGTTCCATGTTCTTGTCGTAACGACGCCATTCGGCCTCCTGAAACTAACAAGCAGGTGCCGGTTATCCGCTTTAAATAGGCGGTAACGCATGGTCCTATCTGAGACTCGTGGCCTATAGCTTTGTTCGGTTATCCGGGGGCGCATAGGGTAGCAGCAGAGACTCGGTGCCCTAAGGCACACATGGCCTAACGATTCTGTTGATACTGTCCCCCGAACCGAGCGTCTCAAGAACCCGAATGGCCAACCGCCAAGGATGAGATCCTCAGGGGATGGACGGACTCTCTCACCAGAGACGCTCAAGCTGCTTGTTGTTTCAAATGTTTGGCGTCGAAATTTACTCCTTTCTTCCAGACGATCAACGTGATCGCGGCAATCTTCCTGGCCAAGGTGAGACGAGCCATCGTCGGCTTCGCCCCCTTGGCCAGCAAAGCCTCGTAGAATCCGTGGAACGGTCCAGCGGAGATGCTGGCCATGGTGGCGGCACCCTTGAAGATTTTCTTGAGATCGTGGTTATGATCTTGATTCAGTCCACGAAGCTGCTGCGGTTTCCTGGAACGTTGCAACTGCCCGTCCACGTAGCGGTATTGGGCGCTGTCGTGCGTCTCCAGTCCAAGACCACTGTAGTTCCATAGTTGCCGCTTGGTGCGGAAACGGTGGGGCGTCTGGATCAGCGCCACCAACTCTGCCGCCCGAATCGGGCCGATCGAAGGAATCTGACGCAGCAATTTCGTGGCGTTATGTTTTCTGCTCTCGGCCAACAGATCCCGCCGCACTTGTTTGCGCAAACCCTGCAGGGCATCTAGCTGTTCGTAGAAGTGCTCGGCGCGACGCCGCACGCCGGCTTCCGGAATCTTGCTCAACCATACCGAACGATGGCACAGAGCGTAGACTTGTGTACCTCCACAGGGAATGGCCCATCCTCGATACAAGGCCTTGATCCGGTTCATGACCCGCGTGAGATCCTTGCTGATCGTTAGATAACTACGCGAGAGCTCCTTCAACGTTCGGAGGCCATGGTCTCCATGGTAGACCGGCTTGAGGTAGCCGCCGCGCAGCAGCTCGGCCAGCTTTCGCGCGTCAATCTTGTCGCCTTTGCTACCGTCCGTCAGCAGGGCGCTCTTCCGCGGGTTGCACACCACAACTTTGGTCACATGCGGCTTCAGCAAGTCATACAACCATGTGGCCCAAGTTCCTTCCTCAAACGTGACATGCAAATCTCCGCGCAGCCCTTGGATAAACTGCAGAATGGTTACCGCCTTCGTTTCGATGATGGACTCCATGATTACCTTGCCAGCGGAATTCATCACCGCGATCGTGATCGCGTCTTTGTGCACGTCCATGCCAACAAATTTCGTACTTTCCATTATCAGGTGCTCCTTTCTTCTTGAGGCCAACGCTCAAAACTTACCTCAGAAGGGGCGCACTCTTATAATGCGTAGCAGGAAGGGAAATCCCAAGGAAATATGGGCAAAACAACAATTCGCCAGCCACAGGTAAGGTGGTGCGATTTCTACATCAGGCGGCGGAAGGAATCCGAAGCGTGGGAGGCTACTGATAATACAGGGTTTATGTTCACATTTGAGTTTCAGCTGCGGCGAGTGAGCCGGAAGACTCAACCGCGCTTCTGGAGCAGGAACTCTCTTACATCAGGCGGTAGGGGATGGGAAGAAGAAGCTGAACGCCAACGGAAGAGAATTAGTTAATCCGCTTCTAAATTTCCGACAGCCTTTTCCATTGGAGGAGAGTGCCGATCGCCTGGCAGTAACTGGCATCCTTTTGCTTGCATCCAACGCGTGTCTGAAAAGGCAACGGATTAACGGCGGGAGCGAGAGATGAATCGGCGCCGTTCAGCAAGAGTGGCCCGGGATCGTGTCGCAACCGCATCATTTTGGAAAACGCAGCACGGGTTTCCGTTGCCTAGGAAGAAGAAGTTTATGTCCACACGTTTTGCACCCGTAGAAACGAGTTTGAAGTCCGTCCTTGTGGCAAGTGATTTCACGGAAGCGTCTTCGAAACCTCTGCGCCACGCCATCAGTATCGCGCGCCATTACCATGCCAGATTCTATCTGGCGCACGTGGTGTCCTCCGTCGGTTTCACAATTGCAGGAGCAGACGCGCTCGAATTGGCATCGAACGCGGCTCGTAGGGACGTTACCGAGCTAGAGAGGAAGCTAGCGGAGAGAGGCGACCTTGCAGGTTTATCGCACGAGTTCATCGTGCGGCAAGGCGATGTCCGGGAAGAGTTAGAGGCAATCATCCGTGAGAAGCAAGCCGAGTTAGTGGTTATTGGAACTCACGGGCGGCACGGCATCGGGAAGCTTGTCCTGGGTTCCGTTGCAGAGAAGATCTTCCGCGAAGCAGATGGGCTTGTCCTGACAGTAGGGCCGCACTCTCAATCGGACGCTCCTCTTGAAAGCACGGGTGGCGGTCGTTCCTTTTTGTTTCCGACAGATTTCAGCGCGGCTTCTTTTCGAGCATTGCCATACGCGATTTCATTTTCGAATCATTTTGGGGCCAGGCTCGTTTTGTTGCATGTTGCACCAGTTATGCCGATTTCCGAAAGTTTCAGCTGGTCGACGGCCCCTGACGACATCACCGGAATGCGAGAGGAAGCGCGCCAAAAAGCCCTCAAGAGGCTGAACGAATTCGTTTCGGAGAGCGCACCTCTGTCTGTGAAGCCAGAACTCATGGTTGAGTTTGGGAAGCACGGTGAACAAATCTTGCGGGTTGCGCGCTCGGTTAAAGCGGACTTGATTGTCTTGGGTTTGGACCATTCAAAGCATGGGCGCCTCGCCGCGCACCTGCCAACGACCACCACCTATAAAGTTGTCTGCGAAGCCCATTGCTCCGTCCTAACCGTCCGGAACTGAACAGATTCATAAAACCGATTTAGAGACTGTTCTAAAGACCGGGCGACAAATTTCTGAAACGCTCAAAATTAGCCGCGCTTTTGGAGCAGGAACTCTCCCACTGCGGTATCTACCGCCAGACCGATCGCTCGGCCGTGGGCGTCTGTGGCCTGACGCGTTTTCCCAAGACGCTGAAGGAGGTGAGCGCGAAAGGCCCAATACGGCTGATAGTCCGCAACGGCGTCGCGGTCAATCGACTCGAGAACGGCCAGCCCCGCTTCAGGTCCCTTTGCTTCAGCAACTGCGGCTGTTCCGAGGCGGGTGATAAGCGGGTCAGACGTTCGTAAAATAGTGCTATCGCAGTCCAGTCAGTCCGGCCAGTACGCGCAAGCTCGGCATGCACGGACTGAATTGCAGCTTCCAGTTGAAATCTGCCGGAGCGTCCGAGCTTGAACGCTTCGCTGAGATGGCGCTCCGCCTCTTCGATTAGCGGAACCGACCATCGATTCGGGTCCTGCTCGGAAAGAGGAATGTATCAGCCGTCAGGCCCTCTTCGCGCAGGGCGTCGCGCTTCGCAGTGGAGGATGAGCGCTAACACACCTCGAACCTCGGCCTCACCGGGTTAGAATCTCTGGCACAGACTGCGGCCAATTCAGCGTTTTTTTTCCGCTTCAGAAACAGGGAGCTACGACGCACGGTTAACGTGCACCGTGCTGTTCGGCGCACTTCCAGACGCGCCAGTCGCAGTAAACGCGTGTCCGCCGAAGAGGCGGAATCGCGGTCTTTGCGCTCAGCACCAGCCGCAGACGTCAGGGTTCCGACCGAATAACGACTACTCGGAAGTTAAGCCATTTGAAAAATACATGTATTTCGAACGCTGAAAGGCCTTCTGTCACGACCCCCAATATCAATCACTTCCAAGCCGCCCCGCTTGAGGGTTTTCTGAACGTCCGGCGCTGAGCGCACGTCACAGATGGAGTGGCGATGGATGCGAGACGGGGCAAAATGGCATGGGTTCTCGCCGCATGACTCCGAAGTGACCATACGCGTTCCCATAGACGGCAATTTTGAACGGATAGGTCAAAGGAGGAAGAACTCAGCAACGAGCTGATTCAATGACACCAAGGAGGCTGCCTCACTTACCGGCGCTGTGCAGGCGGTTGGCATGCAATCTGGGCGCTAGGGTAATTCCCTGAGCGGAGAATAATGTCTTTCGCCGATTCTCGGCTTATCAGATCGATGGTATCGAACTGCGGAAACTTGGCGCATGAAGTAACTCCGCAGACGAATAGCTGCTGCCAGTGGAGGGAGTAAAGTCGCGAGCAGAGACTTCGGCCCGGCCCAACCTTTGATGGGCAGGAGGGTGTCATGCCTAAGATTGCTCCGCGGTCCGAAAACTTCATGTACCTTATGTACCTCGTTTCCATGGCCATCACCCTTCCGGCGGTATTTCTTCTCGCCCACTCTAGCGATCAGCTCCTTCGTGCAAGGGTAGCGTTCGCGTCGGACTTGGCCGGCTTTCGGCAGCAGGTTTCGCCGAGTAGTCAAAGCAATGCGACGGAGCCCTCAGTCGCGGTAGATCGGTCAGACGGCACGGTCTACGTGGCATGGCAGGCCAGCGGAAGTCACGTGGCCCGCTCGGATGACGGGGGACGGACTTTCTTGCAAACAGCGTTTCCTAGCGGAGATGTGGGTGACGTAGCGATACGGGTCGGAGGGCCAACACCTTGCACCGCGCCCACGTCCAATTGCTCGCCGGGCACACACCGCGTATATGTGTCCTCGATCGAACTCACTCCCCTAGCCCTGCAGACTCGACTGGCCTTCAGCGACGACCGCGGCGCGCACTGGGCGGTCAACTCGCTCGCCGCGTTCAATCCCTCGTTTATTGACCGCCCATGGCTGGCGGTGTACGCGAGCCAAGTGTCGGCGAATCAGGACCAGGTGTACGTCGCGTACCACGATTTCTCAGCCAGCCAAATCAACGTGGCGGCCTCCAATGACGGTGGGAACCTCTTCGGGCCGTCCGTGGATGTACTTGCAACCAACGGCATGGCCTTTCTTAACTCCTTCTGTAATACGGTTCCCAGCGGAATTGAAGTCGATCCGGAGACGGGCGAAGTTTACGTTCAATGGATTACAGCCGATCCGGTGGCCAACACCACACAGGGATGTAACATCACCCAAATCGAGAATTTCCATCAGGTGTGGATGGCCCATTCGCCACCGGCGACCCTGGGAGGACTTACGGTGTGGGATGCGCATTTGATTTTCAACGGGCCCTCGAACACCAACACCGACGACATTTTCGCGACACTGGCGGTGGACGACTCCGATTCGCCCGGCCAGCATGGGAACGTGTACTCGGTCTTTGCGGATAACCTCAACACGATCAAAGGCACAGCTGTTTTCGATATTTGGTTTACGCACTCGAGCGACAAGGGCACAAGCTGGGCAATTCCGGTGAAGGTCAACACCGACGCGGGAACGCACTTCTTCCCCTGGATCGCCGCCGGCAGCACGGGACGTGTGGACTTCATCTGGCTTGGTACGCCGGACTTAAACCCTTCCGATGCCGCGCTCTCGCCGTGGACGGTGACTTTCGCTCAGACGACCAGCGGGACGTCGAGCGCTCCGAAGTTCAATCAGACCACGGTAAGCAATGTGATGCATGTCGGTGGTATTTGCACGAGCGGAATTTTTTGCTCCGTCACCGGGGGCAATCGCGACTTGGCGGACTCGATTTCCATCTCTATCGACCGCGGCGGAAGCGCCAGCCTGGTGTGGACTGACCAGGGCTCTATTCTCCACGGCCCCACGCACATCACGTATGGATGTGTAAGCGCCGGACAGTCGGCCATAGTCGGCGCTGATCGAGGCCTGAGCTGTAAGGGACCGGCAGGACCTTAATTGCAATCAATCTTCAGGAGGTCCGAAATGGCACGTTTGCGCAATGCTCTGCTTGCAGGGTTGGTCTTTGCGTTTTTGCTGCGTGAGGGCAGCCCGCCGGTGCTGGCGCAGTCTTCCAGCGCAGGTTCGCCGCATATTGGGTTCGAGGTTCCGGCTGTTGTCGATCCCATTCATGCGAACGGCGAGCCAGACATTGGGATTGATCCCTTCGGGAAAGTCTTTGTGAGCGGCCCCACCGGAACGGGAACGCAGCGGAGCGTCTGGCTTGGGTCGGTAGACGGCGGCCACACCTTCCGAATCATCACTCCTGGGCCACCGCCGAGCGCGATTGCTGGCATTATCGATCCTCCGGGCGGAGGTGACACCGACATCAATTTCGACCGCAGCGGTAAGCAGTACTTTGCTGACCTGTACGCGCTGGCGTGCCTGCGCACGGCCACTACCACCGACGGTGGCGCTACGGTCAGCCAGGAGATTTACCCGGCGGGCTGCTCTGGTATACCGGGCGCCGACCGCCAATGGCTCGCGGTGTACGACCCAGCGCCAGGCACGCCGAACCAGTCGGCCTACACCGGCCCCAAGCCTCTGATCTACCTCGAGTACAACAACGTGGTTTCAGGGGCGCAATGGAACAAGAGCAACAGTGCCGTAGACCTGGTTCCCGGTGGCCCCGGCCTGACTTACATGGCGGCGACGAACGGAACCACGTCGCCATGTGTCGCGAACGGATCCTTCTACGCCCCATTCGGTGCTGATGGTTACCCGGCTATCGATCAGGTGACCGGAAAAGTGTTGCAGGCTTCGGGCAGCCAGAACTCAGATGGCACCTTCAGCTTGCTGCTTAATATTGGGACGCCGGACGCTAGCGGCGACCTGACATTTCTTGACTTCCCAAGTGTCGCCAACCCGTGCGGCGATTCCAGCAAGCTAATCCACATAGCGGACAACCTCTCCGGCTCACCCAGCACGCTTTTCACGGTGCTGTCCATGGATAGCGCCCGCAACCTGTTCATCACATGGGCGCTCAGCCCGAACAGTGGCAGCCCCGCTCTGCGACAGGTGTTCGTAAGCGCCTCTTCGGCTGCCAGCGGCTGGACAAACTGGAGTACTCCGGTCCAGATGAGCGACGGATCGACAGTTACCGGCGATGCCGTCAACGTTTTTCCATGGATCAAGGCGGGCGGCGCCGGCCGCGCCGACGCTGTGTGGTATGGCTCGAACCTGAGCGCAGACCCCAGCAGCCAGTCTGGGCAAGCTTGGAACGTTTATATGTCTCAAGTTGTATATGCGACAGATTCGACGGGGGCGGTCAGTGGTGGGGCTCCAAGCGTTACGTTGGTGAAAGTTAGCCCGCACCCCATGCACTACAACGACATCTGCCTGGCCGGATCGGGCTGCATCGCCTCGCAAGGGAACCGTAACCTGGCCGACTTCTTCGCCGTCACGATTGACCATACAGGCGCAGCAGAGATCGTCTACGACGACACTTCCAACGGTCTGGCGCAGGCAGGATTCACGCCGACCGGCAACCAAACTGTGGACCACGCTGGCGCGGGAGTGATCACCGTCGCCCGGCAATCCTCGGGCCCGGGCTTGTTTGGCACCAACGTCTCCGGGCCGTCCAACGCGCCAACCACCGGCATCACAGGCAATTCCGGCGACGCGCTCTTTCCGGTGATTGGCGGCACGAACGTGCCCGGCATGGACATCCTAAGCAGCTCCATCAGCCTGTCGGGCAACACCCTAACGGTGACAACGAGAATCGTTGACCTTTCTAATCCGGCTGCGACCGCGGCAAAGATAACCGGCACTGCGTTTCTCCAGTACGTCACGCGTTGGCAGATGGGCAACACGATCTACTACGGGGCCATGGAAAACACTCCGCTAAACCGGCCGATATTCTACGCGGGCGCCGCGCAGAGCGTGGATCTTTGCTCTGTCTCGGCTTGTTTCCCACACGTCATCACCTACCCTGAGCCTGGCCTAGGCGGCTCGGCTGAAAACGGCAGCATCAAGTGCCCCAGCGCGCCTTCGGCCAGCAACCCCTGCACGCTGACGATCAACGTGAACGTGGCAAACGTCGGCAACCCCACCTCGTCAAGCCTGCTTGAGGAAGTGGGCAGCTACAGCTTCGCGTCGGCGCACCAGTCCGGCGCCACAACGAACGCGCAAGCAGAGGCAGACGACGTTCCACTCGAGATCGACGGCGTCTGTTGCTACGACACGCGGCCACATCCTCCGAAGCCGCCGCTGTGACGGCAGGTGGATGGAGATGGGCGCGTGCCCGGTAAGAACGTAGGTGAGGCGCCCTTCAATTTTGATCAGGACGACTGCGGCCTCAGCCGCCGAGCGTTGCCTTCAGCGATCCGAATTCAGGCGTCAATTTCGCAGCCAACTTCAGTATTGCCCGTTACAGATCCGGAGCAACGGTGTTCACGCGGGCTCGTTAGACTCGAAACGCTGTTGTAAAGATTTAATGCGGACCGCGCGGCCCGAGGAAGGTTGCAGCATTGTTGTAAAAGATATCGCGCTTCTCCTCAGGCGTAAGAAAAGCAGCGGAATCGACCCCTTGGATGGAGCGCAAGCAACAGATTGTTGCGTCCGTCTTGCGTGGTCGTACTCAAGGAACGCCAGGTTATCACCAGCAATATCATTCATCCTGGCTAGGGACATGCCCCTACCCAGGCATTAGGTAATCGTCGGATTGACGCCGGACTGTCTTTTGCTGATCGTTGCTCCCGAACGCTGGAATTCTCTCTCGCAAGCCAGGGCCTCGGCATTTTCACGTTAAAAGGAGCACACCCATGATGCGGACCACGGCCGCCCTACGGCGGGTTGCAAGAATTGCTCTCACGACGGCAAGCGCAGCGCTGCTCGCAGGCGCTATTTTTGCGTCCACTCCAAGCGGCGGCACGGTTTCGCCAAGTTCTTCAACCCTCACCTGGACGGGGGGTCCATTCGTTGCCTCCAATCCGCTAAGCTGCCGGGACGCAGAACTGACTTGCGATCACTTTGCGCTGACCGTATTGCCGCCGAACAAGAGTTTCGTGCTGACGGTGCGCGTGACAGCATCCTCGATCGGCGATGACATCGATCTGTTCGTCCGCGACCCGAATAACAACACGATTGCCAGCTCAACCACCTCCAGCGGCGTCGAAGAAGTTGTGATCAGTAATCCTGCTGCGGGAACCTACACCGTTGTCGTGCAACCGTCGCTGGTCGTTCCGGGCGCGACCTACAGCGGTTTCGCCGGCATTGGCAGCCCGCCGCGGGACATTATGTCCAACTCCTACAACGGAGTCGTATTCACGTCTAATTTCACGGGCGTTCCCAGCGCTACGCCGGCCAAGTCACCTCCGCTGGTACCGAATCTCAAGGTAAGCTTCAACCCCGTGGGACGGCAAGCGGCGGAGCCCAGCACCGGAGTGGACAAGAACAACAATGGCTTTATGACTGCAGGCGCGTTCGATTCCGTCATTGGCGTTCCCGGCGTCACGACTCTCGCCCGCACGGTGGTGATGCGGTCCAGCGACAAAGGCAAAAGCTGGCAGGCGGTCTCGCCCCCGCTGAATCTCGGGGTTGTCAATACAACCGATCCGGACTTCACCCTCGACCCGTATCTTCATGTTGATCCTGTCACCAGCCGGGTGTTCTCCTTCGACCTCAACCTGGTGTGCGGCGGCGAGGAAATTTTTTCCGATGACGAAGGTGTGAGCTGGCAGAGCCGCCAGGTTTGTACGGTTCCTGTCAACGACCATCAGAGCCTGATTACGGCCCCGCCGGGACAGGGACTGGCGCAGCCTACAGGCAGCTATCCGCGGATGGTGTACTACTGCTTTAACCAGGTCGGCGACTCGGCCTGCGCGCGCAGCACGGACGGGGGCACGACGTTCGTCAAGACCGCTACTCCGGCTTTTCTGGGCAGCGATCCTGGCACCACGGGCAGCGTCTGCGGCGGCCTTACTGGCCAGCTCGCGGCCGACAGTAAAGGCCGCATCTACTTGCCAACAGGGAATTGCGGTCTGCCCTGGGTCGCGTTCAGCGACGACGGTGGAGACTCCTGGACGCGAGTCAACATCAGTTCGCTCACGCCCATGGCCGACCATGAGGTTTCACTGGCGGTGGACAGCGCGGACAACATTTATGCGGTGTGGCAGGACGGAACGTTCCGGCTTCCATTTTTCTCCGTTTCTACGAATCGTGGCGTTAGCTGGTCGCAGGCTATCATGATGGCGCCGCCGGGCGTGCATGAAGTTAATTTCCCCACCATCGCTGCCGGGGATCCCGGCCGTGTCGCCTTTCTTTTTCCCGGCAGCCAATCGCAGAACTTCAGCGATCCGACCAGGCCGTGGAATATCTACATCGTCGCTTCGGTGAATGGGCTCGACGCCAACCCGACCTTTACCTGGACAACCGCGAACGATCCGAGTGATCCCGTTCACCGGGGCGACTGCGGCCCGGGACGTTGCGAATCGCAGAACGGCGGGAACATGTTCGATTTTCTAGATATCCAGGTATCCTTGGTGGACGGCGCATTCTGGGGTACGGCCTCGAAGACTTGCGTATCGAACACCGATCCAAGCCTGAACTGTGTGACGAACCCACAAGCGCCGGGAATCAGTCCGGGACAGGGATTTTCCATCCGCGAGGTGAAGGGCCCGCCCCTTTTCCTCAATCGTTAAATGCGTCCGATTGAAAGCCTTAGGCCTAATTCATGATTCAGCTTGTGGTGACGCGGCCTTCATCGGGATCCTGACTGGCGCCCGGCGCACCGGAGGACTGCGCCCGTTTGCTGGCCTTGATTTTCCATCCCCGGCGCGAGGAATATCTTCGGAAATTTGCGTAGGGGATAGGGACCGGGCAAGGACGCCTGCGAGCAGGGGTGATCACTCCGTCGCCTGAAAGGCGACGGCTTCTCGCGGCACGCATGAGGCGACATCCTCTACGTTATGCCGCGAACGCCCGATCCGGGCGCGTTGCAGTATGACTTGCGCGCTGACCACGTCACGAGGCGCCGA
>WNEX01001330.1_pt1 | contig 11728 bp, 14 predicted proteins | sample 5399841 | NCBI WGS metagenome assembly WNEX01 (sample SAMN13153337, study PRJNA577476) | soil metagenome | isolation source: 40 cm grassland meadow soil 2 days after 1st rain plot 5 | place: USA:California | collected 2015-09-18 | reverse complement strand
GCGCGGATCATCTGGGTTCCGACCGAATGCTGCGTCCAGCCCAAGGCGTACATCACGGTCATGGCGCGGTTGGGCGACGCCGTCGAGCCGATGATCTCGCACACCTGCAGGAATTTCTCCTTCGGCGTGCCACAGACGCGCTCCACCATCTCCGGCGTGTAGCGGGCGTAGTGGCCCTTCATCAGCTGGTACACGCAGCGCGGATGCTCGAGCGTCGGGTCGGTCTTCACGTAACCGTCGTGCCCGATCTCGTAGTCCCAGGTGGATTTGTCGTAGCTGCGCTTCTCGGGGTTGTAGCCGGAGTAGAGCCCGTCGGTGAAGGCGAAGTCCTCGCGGACGATGAAGCTCAGGTCGGTATAGCTCCGGACGTACTCGTGGTGGATCTTGTCCCCGGTCAGAAGATAGTTGATGACCCCGCCGAGGAAGGCGATGTCGGTGCCGGTGCGGATGGGCGCATATACGTCTGCGACGGAGGCCGAGCGGGTGAAGCGCGGGTCGACGACGATGAGGCGCGCCTTGTTGTGCGCCTTCGCTTCAGTGACCCACTTGAAGCCGCAGGGATGGGCCTCGGCGGCGTTGCCGCCCATGATGAGAACGACGTCGGCATTCTTGATGTCGACCCAGTGATTCGTCATCGCTCCACGGCCAAACGTCGGGGCAAGACCTGCCACCGTCGGGCCGTGTCACACACGGGCCTGATTGTCGAAAGATAAGATGCCGAGGCTGCGGATCACCTTGTGCGTGAGATAGCCGACCTCGTTGCTGCTCGCCGAGGCCGCGAGCATGCCGGTGGTCAGCCACCGATTGACGGTCAGGCCCTCCGGGGTCTTCACCACGAAATTCGCATCGCGATCCTCCTTCATGAGCTTGGCGATGCGACCGAGGGCCTCGTCCCAGGAGATCGGCTGCCATTTGTCGGAACCCGGCGCGCGGTACTCGGGAAGCGTCAGGCGGCTCGGGCTGTGGATGAAGTCGATGAGCGCTGCACCCTTCGGGCACAGCGTGCCGCGATTGACCGGGTGATCCGGATCGCCCTCGATGTGGAAGATACTCGAGCGGGCATTCTTCGAGCGATCGCCGAGGCTGTACATGAGAACGCCACAGGCCACGGCACAGTAGGGACAGGTATTGCGTGTCTCGGTGGCCCGCGCCAGCTTGAATTCGCGTACTTCGGCCAGCGCTGCGGTGGGGGAGAAGCCGAGCAGCACGAGGCTCGAGCCCGCCAGGGAAGCGCCAGTTACCTTCAGGAACTCGCGCCGCGTCACGTCAGCCATGGCAAATCCCCTCTTGCATGTCTGCAGACCGGCGAAGTCTATACCCCGCTGAGAAGAGGAGCTACAACGAAGGCCCTGCGCACGCTGCGCTGCGGCGCGTATGATCGCGGGGGGCGGCGACGCCGCGGGTGGCTTTTTTGTTACGCTTGAGCTACCGCAGGATGGAGTCAAAGCCGCGCCGGGTCACGAGGCTCGGACGTGGTGCTGACGGCGCGTCGATCCCGCGGCCTCGGATCTCACGTTTTGGCTAGGTGGCAGAGTGGTCATGCAGCGGCCTGCAAAGCCGTCTACGCCGGTTCGATTCCGACCCTAGCCTCCAGAACCCTGTCCGACGCCGTCCCGCCGTGTCCCGTCTTGTACCGTAACGGACTGTTTTAACGTATAAAACTGTCTGTCCGTGGTCAGACACGTCTGCGGGCAGCCTTCCTTTGACGAGGGTAAAAAGCGGGGGGTATGGTCGACCCAATATTTTGCCTACCCCACTTTTGTGGCCTTCCTCACCGAGACTCGAATCCGCGCTGCGAGAGCGACCGACAGGCCGTACAAGCTGTTCGATGAGCGCGGACTCTTCATGCTCGTGACGCCTCCGGGCGGTCGCCTGTGGCGCTTGCGCTATCGCATGCACGGGCGGGAGAAACTCCTCTCCCTGGGCGCGTATCCCGACGTCACCCTCAAGCGTGCGCGAGAGAAGCGCGACGACATGCGCAAGCTGATCGCGGACGGAATCGATCCCAGCGCCAGGCGCAAAGCGGAGCGGGGCGCTCGGGCGGAGACATTTGAAGCAGTCGCGACCGAATGGCTGGAACTCCAAAGCAAGGCACTCTCTGCGGAGACCATTTCCATTCTCGGCACGCGGCTCAAGAGCTTCCTGTATCCGTACATTGGCAACCGCCCGGTGAGGGCGATGACGGCGCAAGAGCTGCTCGCAACGCTGCGTCGCATAGAGGCCCGGGGGAGACATGAAACCGCCCATCGCGTTCGCGCCCTGGCGGGCAGGGTGCTTCGCTATGCCGTGGCCACGGGCCGCGCGCCCCACGATGTAGCAGCAGACCTCAAGGATGCGTTGGCGCCGGTGAAGTCGCGGAATTTCGCCTCCCTGACCGACCCGGCGCGCGTCGGGGAGCTCCTGCTCGCGATCGACAGCTATGACGGACAGCCCGTGACCGCACTGGCGCTCAGACTTGCGCCGCTCGTCTTCGTGCGCCCCGGAGAGTTGCGGGCGGCGGAATGGTCCGAGTTCGATCTCGCCAATGCCGAATGGCGGATTCCCGCGAACCGCATGAAGATGGCCGAGCAGCACATCGTGCCGCTCGCGCACCAGGCGCTGGCGATTCTGCGGGAGCTCGAGCCGCTCGCGAGGCGCGGGCGCTACGTGTTTCCGTCACTTCTGACTCGCGATCGCCCGATGTCGAATAACACCATCAATACGGCCTTGCGGCGGCTGGGGTACTCCGGCAACGAACGAACCGGACACGGATTTCGCAGCATGGCGAGCACGCTCCTCAACGAGCAGGGGTTTCCGCCGGATGTGATCGAGCTGCAGCTGGCGCACTCCGAACGAAACAAGGTGCGAGCGGCGTACAACAAGGCTCAGCGGCTCCCGGAGCGACGCAAGATGATGCAGGCGTGGGCGGACTATCTGGATGCCCTGCGAGAACGGGCCAGGATCGCGAGAGACCTTCGTCCAGTATGGCCGTAGCCGATCTCAACGGCGGGCGATTTCTCCAAGGCACGCTCCGGCTTCTTTGGCACGTGCTCCGGCTGCCGGTGTTCATGTTCCTCGCGATCCTGGAGCCCGTTGTCAGTTTCGTCCTGGGGGCGCTCGCGCTGCTCGGGGTTCTCACGGCATTGTTCTTCAAGTTCTACGGTGTGCCGCACTTTCCCTTCGCCCTCATGCTCGGCGTGTCGGTAGGGTTCGGATTGATGCAGGCCGGTTACTATGCGCTGCTCCGGTTGTTCAGCAGATAGAGCAAGACGGGGCAAGGTATGCGCTTCGACTGGGATCCACGAAAGGCCGCCGCGAACCTGAGGAAGCATTCTGTTTCCTTTGAAGAGGCGAGTACTGTATTCGCCGACGATTACTCCCTCACGGGCACTGCCCGCGACGCCTGTCCGACGTGGTCGTCCGGCCCCTCAACTTCACCGTTAGAGACCGCCATGTGGCAAGCGCCTGAGTTCTTAGCACGCCGCGTCAGGGAGCCCTTCGGGGCGAACGCCAGCCACTTCCGCGACAAGCGTCCCGCCTCGAGAACGATCGGAAGGCGCCTCGATTGGCTCAGTTGTGTGCTCGGCGCAGTCCTGCTTGCTGGCTGCGCAACAGAATCTTCAGTGGTAATGCCCGAGGCGCTGAGGACAGCGATGCGCCAGAAAGCGACTACGGTCCTCTTTACGGACGACGTAGGCGCAATTCGCTTTATTTGGGGACGGTTCAACGCACCAGATATCACGCGTCCAATCGATTGGGTCCGCTACGATGATCAATGGGACGCAGGTCCTGCTGTCACTGCCGTTCACGCGGACGAACTCGCAAAGCTCGGATTCCAGGCGAAATCCATATACGCGATTCTGGGGGACTCCAAGGTATCCAGCCTTACAGCTCCCGGGCGAGAGAATCGGGGCAAGAATTACGAGATCACTCCGGTACTGACGCCAGAACTGGCCTCCGCATTGCAGTCGCAGGGGCAGCAGTATTTGATTTGGGTGACTTGGTCAGGACTTGAGTACTTTCATACGATCCTGCCGTTTCAGCCCGTCGAGCAGATCAACAGCAGCTATTGGGTATTTGATCTAAACACGCGAGCCCTCATATGGAGTGGCGGGCTCGCGGACATTAGGGACAGCGGCTTTAAGTACGCAGAGGCCACACGACAGCTAGAGGCAGACCAGTTCGCGGGCTTAAGGCGGCTGGTGGTAGAGCGCTACCGAATGGCTTACCGTCGTGAGGACGACACCGTACCGTGGTTGCTCGGGCTGCTGAATCCCAAGTGACGACTCTCAGCACGTGGCGGTCTAGCAATCATTGGGGGGTATAGATATATCACCCGGAAATTGGCGCCTCGGATACAGCAGCGAGGAGCAGACGGGACACGGGTCCCGCAGCATGGCGAGCACGTTGCTCAATGAGCAGCGCTTCCCGCCGGACGTGATCGAGCTGCAGCTCGCGCACGGAGCGCAACAAGGTGCGGGCGGCCTACAACAAGGCGCAACGCCTTCCCGAGCGCCGAAAGATGATGCAGGCCTGGGCCAATTACCTGGACGCCCTGGTGAGGGTGCCGCCGTCGTGCCGATTCGCCGATTCGGCGTCAAGCGTGACCTGCATCGAGTTTCCCGGCCCTACGGAGCCGGCCCATTTGTCATGTGTATCGCATAGAGATACACTGTGATCAGGACGTTTCGACACCGAGGTCTGGAGAGATTCTTCAGAGTCGGTTCAAAGGCCGGCATCCAGCCGAAGCACGCCAAGCGCCTCCGACTACAGCTGGGACGGCTCGATGCTGCGGCGGGACCCGCGGATATGGATCTGCCCGGGTGGAGGGTGCACCCCCTCAGGGGCAAGCTCGCGGGTCACTGGGCCGTGTGGGTCGATGAGAACTGGCGACTGACCTTCGCATTCGAGGGCCCTGATGCCGTTCTCGTCGACTACCAGGACTATCACTGAGAGAGACAACCATGGCTCGCATGCACAATCCGCCGCATCCTGGCGAGGTTCTTAAGGACACCGTCCTTCGAGGAGGCGGTGGGCTTTCGGTTACGGAGTTCGCCAAGCGCCTCGGCGTATCGCGTGTGGCGCTATCGCGTGTTGTCAACGGTCGCGCAGCGTTGAGCGCCGAGCTTGCGATCCGACTCGCCGCTGCCCTTGGAGGCTCGGCCGAATCCTGGCTGCGAATGCAGGTGTCCTACGACCTTTGGCAAGCGCAAAGAAAGCGCAGGCCGAAGATCCTACCTCTCGAGCCTCGCGAGCCCGGCCGAGCGGTTTAGGGGCTCCGTGCTCTGTCGGTTCAGTTAGAGTCGCGGGAGAGGCTCATGAGTGTTCCATGCGTCTTCTGCGAGATCGTGCGCGGCGCGGAGCCTGCTAGCGTCGTCTGGGAGGACGACCTCACCATGGCGTTATTGGATCATCGGCAGGTTCATCCCGGCCACACGCTGGTGATTCCGCGGCAGCACCTCTGTGACGTTCGTGAGCTCGAACACAAGACGGGGGCTGCGCTCATGGACGCGGTCGCACGGCGCTTTTTCAGCGCCAGGCGTGCAACGCGATCGGAACGAAAGCTGAATGAAGAAAGGTAAGCGATCAGACGGCAAGCAGCTGCGCCGGGAATACAAACGCTCAGACTTTCCGAGAGGGTTTGTGCGCGGCAAATACGCCTCACGCTTACGCGAATCGCTGAGGCCTGATCAAGGTCGGCCCGCGTGAGCGGGCCGAACTTCTCAGATAGAGTCAGTCGGGAGATGGACACAGCGCCTGGCCGCCCACGCCACATTGTCTCGCGCTAAGGCGTGGCCTGCGCAAGCGGGCAGTCGTTGCTCTGTTTGAGAACGCTCCGCGCGGCCTTCTCCCCCTGCTCGACCGCCTGCTCGAAAGTCATCCATAGCTGTCCCGCCTCGGCGCAGCGGAGTCCGTAGTCGAAGAGAGCCTGCATCACGGGGGCTTTGAAGTTGAACGGGCCCGCGAAGGGATAGTTCAGCGGGACATAGGAAAAATGGAAATCCATCTGGTGTTGACGCGCAAACACGGCGCTGAGCTCGAGAGCCCGTCGTGATGAATGCATGAGCCCGGCGGAGAAGCTTCTCGTAATTACCACGACCGGTCGCTCGCGCGTGGTCTGCGGACGCCCGCCCAACTCGCCGTTGACGAGCACGTATACCCTGGCGCCGTGCAGAATCTCGGCGCCGGGCAGCACCTCGAAGTCCGCCGAGAGAATCTGTGCGATTTCCGAGGCAACGAAAAACGGCGTGGCGGTTCCGCCGTCCACGTGCATTTCGTCGAAGGACTCACCGTCGGGACCGTCGACCCGGATCAGGACCGGGGGAAACAGGCCGGGGACGCTCGCGGAGGCCACCAGCACATCGCGAAACAACACCCGCGCGGCCTCGCCACCGTGTGCGGCAATCGCCCCCATGTCCCAGATCACCGCCTCCTGTTTATCCAGGTCGGTCGTCGCTACGAACAGCACCTTGCCGCGCGCAGCCTCAGTGGCAACGGCCTCGATGAGCCCGCGGCTCACCAGGTGGTCGACCAGCTCTACGAGCGGCTCGCTCCGATAGGCGCCGGGTCGAAACAGCGCGCCAAGCCCGCGCGATTGCAGGAGACGGGCGGTCCGGTCGGGGCCCAAGGCTTCGACCATAGCCTGGTCCCACTCCGGGCCCAGGAACGCAAACGGAGCGATCAGCGCGCCGACGCTGACTCCCGTGACGATCTGGAACTGCGGACGATCTCCGCGGCGCGTGAGGCCGACGAGCGCGCCGGTACCGAACGCGCCTCCGGCCCCGCCGCCCGAGAGCGCGAGAATGTTGAGTGTCTCGCCGTGGGCCGCCTCGCGGAGGCGGCTCAACGTCTCTCCCGCATGGGCCAGCATGAAGCCGCGGTCCAGGCCGAGGAAGCGCACGGTCTCTGGGAATCCTGACGGCGCGACATTCGCGAACAGGACGGGCGGTGCAGGTTTGCGGGGCACGGTTGCGCAGGCGTAGAGCAGGGCGGTGCACAGCATCACCGCTAAAGGCGGTGACCCTCGCGATGTCGAAATCACCTCACTGGTCCCCATATGCGGAAGGCATGCCCGAAGCGCTGCAGATCGTCTGTCCGCATTGTGACATGATCAATCGCATTTCCCGCAGCGCACCTCGATGGGGCGCCGCCGAGCTGCACGGCGCTTGCGGATTTTGGTCCGGTCAGTCTGCGTGCGTGGCTTCATGAGACTAAGAGGGGGTGGTCACTCTTACTTCAGCGACGTTGAAGCGCTTCCTCGACGCCGGGAGTTACGTATTTCCGTCTCTTCTTACTCGCGATCGCCCGATGTCGAATAACACCATAAATACGGCATTGCGGCGGCTGGGCTACGCGAGCAACGAGTAGACCGGTCATGGGTTTCGCAGTATGTCGAGTACGCTCCTCAATGAGCAGGGGTTTGCCCCGGATGTCATCGAGCTGCAGCTGGCGCACTCGGAGTGCAACAGGGTCCGGGCGGCGTATAACAAGGCGCAACGGCTTCCGGAGCGCCGCATACTGATGCAGGCTTGGGCTGATTACCTCGATGGCCTGCGTACGGAGGCGCAAGTGATTCCACTGCGACGGCAGTCGCGGTAGTGTTGGGACAGACCTCGACGCCATGAATCGTTCGAGTCTAAGAGCCGGCGGGAAGAGTCGGCTAATGACTTCCGGCGATCTTCTCTGAGGCATGCTCCGGCTTCTTTGGTGCGCGCTGCGTCTGCCGGTGTTCATGTTCCTCGCGATCCTCGAGCCCGTAGTCCGCTTTATCCTCGGGGCGCTCGCGCTGTTCGGGGTTCTCACAGTATTGTTCTTCAAGTTCTACGGCGTGCCGCACTTCCCCTTCGCCCTCATGCTCGGCGTGTCGGTAGGGTTCGGATTGATGCAGGCCGGTTACTACGCGCTGCTGCGCGTGTTCGGCAGATGACGGTCCCGCTGGCGAGGCCGCTTGGCCGGCGATATTCTCTGGCCAACTCTGAACGATGAGACCGGCCGATGAACGCGAGGCGGCGAGAACTTCCCCTCAACGAGCGGCTCAGGCTCGTTGAAGACCTGGCCTCCGCGGGCCAAGAAGCGACAGTCATCCTACGAGGAGGACAAACGTACCATGAACCGGACCACTCATATTCCATCGCGCCGCCGATTTCTCGTGGCCAGCGCAGCAGGAGGTGCTTGGCTGATGCAAGGCGGCAATGCATCGGCTCAAGCTGCGGCGAGAACAGGGCCTGCCAGCCATATCGATCCGGACGGTCCCTCCGGCCCGTATCCCATTCCCTGGCTGGACATGAACGGCAGCCACAACCAGGCGGCAGGGCCTGACCTTGAACCATCACATATCTACCACTTTAAAGGCCGGGTAGCTCGGTGCTCCGGCTTCAGCGGCACGGGCACGGACGGCAAGAACGAACGCCTCCTATTTGGCACCAAGACGACCGATTACGGCATCATGGATGGTGAATACTGGGCAGCCCGGGCGCCGCAAACCGGAACTTTTACCCACATCTGACTGACGATTTTCCGTGGCCAGTTTGGTCCGGAAAATCAGGTGCACGACTTCCATCCGCCAATTACCGACGCCGGGTTGTACTGGGTGGTTCCGGTGCCGGCCGGAGCATTGCAGTGGAGCGACGGAGGGAGATCCGCGACGATCGAGATGCAGGATGTCGCGGTCATCGACCAGCCGAAATGGCCAGCCCGGAAGGCACAGGCGACGCCAGCTCGCATGAGCTTCAAGATGGTTTTCGAGGCCACGAACCAGGCCGTCACCTATGACGACAAGGCCAAGCTCTTTCGGGTGACGGGGTTTCTTGCGATCTGTCGGATGGAGGCACGCGTGGCGGTGCCGTCAATGGGATTTAGCTGGAGAAGCGACCCGATTGATAAGTGTCCGGCGGCAGCGTTTGCCGTGATTGGGAACGAGGTAAACGGCAAGTATTATGAGGAGGAGGCCGGGCGGTGACTTTCCCAAATCGGCCATGACTCGCGGTTGCAGGATCGATATCGCAGGGCGTCGATTAATTCATCAAATGTTCTGCGGCTCGATCAGGCGTCCTACGATCTTTGGCAGGCGCAACGGAAGCGGAGGCCGAAGATCCTGCCTCGCGAGCCTGGTCGAGCGGTTTAGGGGTTCCGTGCTCTGTTGGTCGGATAACTTCAGTTAGAGCGGTGCGAAAGAGAGCCGACATGCGTTATTGGCCGATCGTCCTCGCTGTAATGATGCTCTGCTCCTGCGCAGTGCGCGAAAATATCCGCCCCAACTCTCCACTCAATCTCAATAACGAATCAGCGATTCTCTTTCTTGGCTTTACGCCAAAATATAAGGTTGCTCTTATCCACAGTCCCGTAGAGGGTGGCGTGTGGCAACAAGCCGTCTACCACCTCCCTGACGTCGCGACGACTCCAGAGAACGGCTATATCTTGGTGAAGGTCAAGCCAACTGCGGCCTCTCAGCGGATGAGTGTTTCTCTGATAGTCATTGATCGAAAGGTGTATGCCCCCTGTCCAAACTCGATTGGTCCTACGTTCGCCTTGAAGCCGGGGGTGGTCAATTATTTGGGCGATCTTTCTTATACGGTCGACGAGAATGGAAATCTCAAGTACACGCACGAAGTCCGGGAAGATCGAGCAAAGGGGTTTTTAAGAGAGCATTACCCTGGTTACATCGATCTGTTCGAAACGCAGCCAATGGTTCCCATGAAGATAGCCAACAGCGTGTGTCATCCCGGAACTCAGTTTGTCCCATTCGTAATTCCCACTCGGCGATAGCGCATCGCTCTAACTATCGCTGGAGCGGGCCGTGAGGCGCCTGTGGTTGCGCGCCGCGGGCGCAGGGAGGCAGTGTGCGCCCGCGGCGCTCATCGGGCGCGTCTGGGCGGCCGGTCAGCTTCACCGTTAGGCGCGGTCCTGATGCGATTCCTGCCTAACAATTATCCGCGACGCCAGCCTGGCTGCCACGGAGGCAGTCACAACCGCGGGTCGAAGGAAAACGATACAGGCGCGCCGATCTTCAACTGGCCGAAATCCGCATGCCGCGGATTCAGAACGTAGTTGAACTCCCCATCAACCACGATGCTGGGTACCTGCAACACGGGCGAGCGTGCTTGCCTTACCCACTGAGTACCGAACTCACGCGTCGAAGGTGGAGCGGGCAGCTGGCGCCAATCCTCGGGTAGATGCTTCGCGATCTCGATGAGCTGCTCATCGATACTCACCGGAATCATCATCCACTGCACGGCCGCGAGTAGCCGCGTGTCCTCGGTGTGCACGAGTACCTCGAGCGAGGCAAGCGAACGGCTCTCGGCTGTGTAGACGACGGCGACTCCTGGGCTATTCCAGCGTCCTGGGTGCTCGGCAGCGCCCTGCCCGTCAAAGGCAGCGGCCGTATGTGCCTTCTTGCAGATACGCCAGGCCGTGATCAGGCAAAGATTCCGTGCTCGATGCGGCCCAAGACCCGCTCGACCTCCCTCGATCCCGGCTCCGTTGCCGCGAGTTGCAACGGGGTTTGACCCCCGAGCTCTCGGAGTGGACGCTGCAGCCACTGGCGTGCGTTGTCCTCGCTTTCGAGAGCCGAGACAGCGAGCGAGATGATTCTCATGAGACGCGCCAGGCGCTCCGATTCGTCTGGCTTGAGGCGCGCACCGCTCTTTAGCCGGCGATCGAGAGTCTTCTCGCTGATCTTGACGATTGAACCGACTTTTGTGGCCCGGATGCCCAGAAACGCGCCGATGCGCTTCACGACGGAAGGGGGCAGGCCGCCAAGGACGACAGCTGCCATCTCTAGGTCGTTCTCGAGCGGATACGACTTGAAGACTACGGACATATGTCTACAAAATATAGACAATTGTCTAGAGGGTCAAGGCCAGCTTGCTCGAGCATCGGTCGGAATTGCTTCGAATCATTGGTGTCTCAATTGCTAGGTATATATACTGAACTACCTAGGTATTGAGACTGGGCGGTTATGAGCAGTAGTCTGGAACAAAGGACCGTCGATGCCGTGAGGCGGCTGGGCCTTGCTCGGCCGCGCGATCTCACGCGACTCGGGCTGCGCCGTGAGTACGTCCAACGACTGACAGAGCGCGGAGCGCTGGTGCGCGTCGCTCGGGGGCTCTATGCGGTTCCCGACGCCGAGATTTCGACCCATCGGTCCCTGGTGGAAGTCGCTCGCGCCGCTCCTGCGGCGACGGTCTGCCTGCTCAGCGCGCTGCGCTTTCATGAGCTCACGACGCAGGCTCCGCCGGAAGTCTGGATCGCACTCGACGTCCATGCCTGGAGGCCGCGTCGCACGCCATTTCCGGTGCGAACGGTGTATTTCTCCGGCGCAGCCCTGACGGCGGGTGTGGAAGTGCACAAGATAGACGGCGTCCCGGTGCGCATCTATTCCGCCGCCAAGACTGTGGCCGACTGCTTCAAGTACCGCAACAAGATCGGCACGGAGGTCGCCGTCGAGGCTCTGAAGGACTACCTTAAGAAGTACCGGCGAGGTGCCGACGCGCTGTGGCGCTTTGCGAAGATCTGCCGCGTGGCGAATGTGATGCGTCCGTACCTGGAGGCAGCTGGTTGAAGGCCAAGGAACCAAGGGACCGTTCCGCCTCCGTCCGCGCGCGCCTTCTCAATCTCGCGCGCGATCGTGGTGAAGACTTCCAGATCACGCTCCGGAACTACCTCTTCGAGCGCTTCCTGTACCGGCTCAGCCGCTCGGAGTTGCGTGAACGGTTCGTGCTCAAGGGGGCGATGCTGCTGAGGCTGTGGG
>WNEX01004335.1_pt1 | contig 11734 bp, 10 predicted proteins | sample 5399841 | NCBI WGS metagenome assembly WNEX01 (sample SAMN13153337, study PRJNA577476) | soil metagenome | isolation source: 40 cm grassland meadow soil 2 days after 1st rain plot 5 | place: USA:California | collected 2015-09-18 | reverse complement strand
TCTCGATGCTCTCGCCCGCGTAGGTCCGCAGCGTCGAGACGGCCTGGTTGAGCGAGTGCCGGGCGTCCTTCTCCGCCTCGTCGCCCCACAACAGCCCGATCAGGTGGTCGCGGGCGCGCGCGCGCTTGGGCGACCGGGCGAGGTAAACGAGCAGCGCGAGATTCTTGTGCCACTGCAGGCTGGCGGGCACGCTGCCGTCGTCGAGCCGGACCACGGGCGGGCCCAGCGTCTCGCACACAATCACGCGACGTCGCGACAACGGACGGCGAGAGCAGCACGCACCCGCTCGAAGAACGTGGACATGGCCGGTCGCGTGAGAACTTCCGGGCAGACGGGCGGAAAGTCAAACGACGTCGACTTGACCCAGCCTTGACCGCCGTACGGCAACGTCAGGTCGTGGCGGCGATGCTGACCCAGCGAAGAGGAGGGTCGACAATGTACCCCGTGACGGCCCGGTGGATGATCGGCGTGATCCCGGCGGTGATGCCCATCTATCTGGCAGCCCAGACGTTGGGCCTCCCGCTTTCGTACCGCCCCGTCATGAGCGGCTTCAGCGCCGCGCTCGATGCCGGCGGCGACAAGGGCGGCTTCCGCGCCATCGGGCTCACCGGCATTGTGGCCCTGGGTCATATGACCGCGGATAGCCAACGGATGGCTCTGTTCAACCTCAGCGGCACGGTCGCGCGCGTGTCCGGGGAGAGCGGCGCCGCCAGCACCAGTGTGGGCGCCGAGTTGAGCCTGTTGGGGTCGTTCGCGGTCGGCGTGAACCGGTCCCGCTGGGCCGGCGTGACCAGGACCTATATTCCCCTCGCCGCGGCGCTCCCACTGGTAGGATGCGGCGACGCGAACCACCTCCTGTTCTTCTACGGTGTGCCGGTGTGGAATTTCGAGCGGCTGGAACAGCCGACCGGCGCCGCGTGGCAACCGTCGTGGGGCTCCGTCAACCTGGGCGCCTTGTTCGAGCTCAAGTCCGGGCTGGGATTCCAGCTCGGGGTGGCGGGGCTGTTCCAGCGCCCCACTCCGGATCCGTATCGTCGCGTCGTGATCGGCGCCGGCGTGCATTTCTCACCGCATGGCATCCTCGCGGCAGCTGCCGCGGCCCCGGCGGCCCCGGCGGCCCCCGACCAAAACCGCTGGAGGTGCAGCGTCGCGCTGTAGCGCCCATCTGATGCGCGCTACCACGGTCCGGTCTTCCTCTCCGGCACCTGCTCCACCACCTGCACCGGCGGCGCGCCCTGCCGCTTGAGGCGCGAGTTGAGCGCCGGCAGCTCGGCGGTGAGCGTCTGCCGCCAGCGGCGCACAGCGACCGCCACGCTCTCGCGCAGCGCGGCAAACACGGCCCGCGCTTGCTCGGTGGGCTCGCGATCGGCGCTCTCCACGATGGTCTCGAGCCCGGCCAGCTCGTCCCCCGCGGCGCCCGCCGCGCGCGCGAGGCTGTCGGCCAGGCGCTCGAGGGCGGTGAGCGAGCCCCGCGTCACGCGATCAACCGAGCGACCGGCGAGGTCGCGGATCTGGTCGCACGCGCTGCGCAGGCCCGCCGCGAGCGCATGCTGCTCCGCCATCGCGTTCCAGATGTCGAGGGCGAGCCGCAGCTGGGACTCGAGCGCGGAGTCGGCGACGTGGACCCGCGGATCGAGTTCGACGCGCAAGGTCGTGGTGTAGACTCCCTCCCCGACACCGAGCCGGATTTCGTACAACCCCGCTAAGACGAGCGGCCCCTGCGGCTCGGCCACGGTTCCCTGGCCGGCTACGCCCGCGATGCTGTAGCCGTAGCGCGCGGCGGGCGGCGGAGCGTAGCGCAGGTCCCACACGAAGCGGTTCAGACCGACCGTGCGCGTGGGCGGCGCGAAGCGCGGCAGCCATTCGTCGGCCACTTGCGGCGCCTCCGCCGGCGGCGGGCGGTCGTCGCTCGAGAAGCGGCGCACGACACCGCCGCGCGCGTCGCGAATCTCCACGGTCACAGAACCGGGAGGCACCGCGCGCAGCAGATAGTCGATCACCGCCCCGGCCGGCGGATTCGTGCCGTGGGGCTCCTCGGGCGGCAGCGGGGTGTCGTTGCTGACGCTGCGGCGCAGCCGGACCGCCGGCGCCGGAGCGAACAGATGGACAGGAGCGCGCAGCGCCGAGTCGCCCAGCTGGCGCAGCGGCGTGAGATCGTCGAGCACCCAGAACGAGCGACCGTGGGTGGCGGCGATCAGGTCGCGGCCGTGAACCGCGAGGTCGCGCACCGAAGCCACCGGCAGGTTGAGCTGCAACGACTGCCAGTGGTCGCCATCGTCGAACGAGACGTACACGCCGGTCTCGGTGCCGGCGTACAGTAGCGCCGCGCGCTCGGGATCGGCGCGGACGGCTTGCACGTACGCCCGCGGCGGTATCCCTGAGTCGGCGCGCGTCCAATGCGCGCCGCCGTCCCGGGTCCGATAGATGTAGGGCGCGAAGTCGTCCACGCGATGACGGTCCACCGCGGCATACGCGACAGCCGTGTCGAAGGGCGACGCCTCGAGCAAGCTGATGGCGCTCCAGGGGAGCAGGCCCTGAGGCGTCACGTCGCGCCACTGCGCGCCGCCGTCGCCGGTACGCTGAATCAGCCCGTCGTCCGTCCCCGCCCAGAGCAGGCCCGCGGCGCGAGGCGACGGCGCAATCGAGTACACGACGCCGTAGCCCCGCGCGGCGGCGTTCGCGACCGTGGTCGGGCCCGTGTCGGTCGCCGCCCGGCGGCCGGCGGCACGGGTCAGGTCGGGGCTGATCGCCTCCCAGTGCAGCCCGCCGTCCCGCGTGCGCAGCACCATCTGCGCGCCGAGATAGAGCGCGTGCCGATCGACGCGATCGAACACCAGCGGCGAGGTCCAGGTGAAGCGGTATTTCCGTTGCGGCATCGGCACGCCGAAGCTCGAGACCGGCCAGGGGGAGATGTCCTGCGACTGGCCGGTGTGCCGATCGAATCGATGCACGCCGCCGTAGGTGTCCCCGCCGTACACGATGTCGGGATCGAGCGGGTCGGGGGCGATGTAGCCGCTCTCGCCCGCGCCCACGGGCGCCCAGTCGCGGAACGTGATCTCGCCGAAATCACTGCGGCTCGCGACGCCCGCCGTGCCCGCGTCCTGCTGGGCGCCGTACACGCGGTAGGGGAAGACGGCGTCGGTGGCCACATGATAGAACTGCGCCGTGGGCTGGTTGTACCAGCTGCTCCAGGTGCGGCCGCCGTCGAGAGTGATCACCGCGCCCTGGTCGCTGCCGACGATCATGTGGGTCGCGGTCTTGGGATCGACCCACAGTTCGTGATAGTCGTCCCCGCCCGGCTGCCCCTTGAGCACGCCGAAGGTCTTGCCGCCGTCGCTCGATTTGAGGAGCGCCACGTTGGGCACGTACACGACGTCCGCGTCCGCTGGATCCACGGTGACACGACAGAAATACCAGCTGCGGCTGGTGAGCCGGGGATCGCTCCCGGCGATCCGCCACGTCGTGCCGCCATCGTCGGAGCGATACAGCCCTGCGCCCGACTTCGCGCCGATCAGGGCATACACGCGCCCGCCACGGGCGACCGCGAGTCCGATGCGACCGACCGGGCCCGCCGGAAGACCGTGACCGTTGAGCGGCGCCCACGTGGCTCCGCCGTCGGCCGACTTGTACAGGCCGCTCCCCGGTCCTTCGTCCGGCGGATACTGCTCCCACGGTGTGCGGCGTGCCTGATAGAGAGCGGCGTACACGACCTGGGGATCGCCGGGATCCGCCGCCAGGTCGATGGCGCCGGTGTCAGGATCTTTGAACAGCACGTTGGTCCAGGTACGGCCGCCGTCGGTCGAGCGGAACACGCCGCGTTCGCTGTTGGGGCCGTACGCGTGTCCCAGCGCCGCGACGAGCACGACGTCGGGATTACGGGGGTCCACGAGCACTTTCCCGATGTGGCGCGTGTCGGCGAGGCCGAGCGACCGCCAGTGCGCGCCGCCGTCGGTGGACTTGTAGACACCGGCGCCGTACGTGATGTCCGAGCGGATCGCGGCCTCGCCCGTCCCGACATAGATCACATTCGGGTCGGAGGGCGCGAGCGCGAGCGCGCCGATGGAGGCGATCGGCTGGTCGTCGAACAGCGGCTCCCAGGTGACGCCGGCATTCCGGGTGCGCCACACGCCCCCGTCCACGGCGCCGAAGTAGAACGTGGCGGGATCGCCGGGGACACCGGCGACCGCGAGCACGCGGCCGCCACGGTGCGGGCCGATCAGGCGCCAGCGCAGCGCGCCGTAGGCACGCGACGGAATCGTCTGGGCTCGGACCGGGCGCGCGGCTGGGAGCGCCACCGCGAGCGAGCCGAGCAGCAGGGCGGATCGGATCCGGTTCATGCAGGAGAAGATGCTCGCCGCGGGGAGGAGTCGCGAGTGTCGGGGATTTCGTCGTGGTTCTGAACTGGTCGGGGAACCGCCGCGGCGCGCTGACTACCGCCGCTCGCCGCGCACAGGGCTTTCCCCGAAAGCCCCCGGGTGTTCTCCGGCCCGAGCCAGGCGTTTGCCCGGTATGCGGCGACTCCGCCCGTCGTCACATTGGGAGCATGGCTCGTCGCGCATCGTTCAGCCGTGCTCCCGTCGTGCTCGTCGCCAACGCGTTCGGCACGTGGCTCAGCCAGGCGCTCGCCAACCTCGTGGCGGCGCGGGGCTACCGCGTCCACTTCGTGCTGAGCGGACGCGAGGTCCTGGACCAGGCGCCGGCGCTGCGACCCGACGTCGTCGTGCTGGATGCGGACCTGCCGGACATCGACAGCATCACCGTGTGCCGTACGCTCCGCCAGGATCGCGCCGCCTGGAACATGCCCGTCATGATGATCACGGCGACGCCCGCGACAAAGCAACAACGGCTCGCGGCGCTCAAGGCGGGCGCATGGGACTACTTGAGCGTATTGCTCGAACCGGAAGAGGTCACCCTGAAGATCGACGCCATGAGCCGTCTCAAGATCGAGATGGAGCGGGCGTTGGACCAGAGCGCCCTGGACCCGGCGAGCGGCTTGTACACGCTCCCCGGGCTCGAGCGGCGGGCGCGCGAGCTGACGTCGGACGCGAAGCGCCGGCGCGCGCCGCTCGCCTGCGTGGCCCTCGGCATCGGCCTCGACCCCAAGGGCGCGGGCGACAGCGCCGCGGCGCTGTCAGGGGCGGCGGCATACGCGGGGCAGGTGCTGCAGGCGAGTGGGCGCACGTCCGATTGCGTCGGCAGGCTCGGTCAGGGAGAGTTCGCCGTGCTCGCGCCCGGGACCGCCCCCGAGGGAGCCGCCAAGATGGCCCAGCGCCTGGCCCGGGTGATCGAGATGGCGGGACCGCGGCCCGCCGGCGTGCCCCCGTTGCGCGTGCACGCGGGATACGATGCCGTGGCGGACCCCCACGACACACCGGTCGAGCCCGCGACCCTGCTGGAACACGCGGGCACGGCGCTGCATCAGGCCCGAGCGGGAACAGGCGAGCGGATTCAGGCCTACCGGGCGTAGACTTCCTGCGTGGGTAGGCAACAACTGGTGCAACGGCTCGAGCAGGCATGGGTGGACTTTCAGGAGTCCTATGCCGGCCGGGAAGAAGAAGCGCTCACGCACCTGCCGCTCGTGCTCGCCGGCGGGCGGCCGCCGCGCTATTCGGTGACGCATGGCGGCATCGATGCCTTCAACGCCAAGATGACCGAGCAGCGGAAGCCATGGTCGCTGGCCCAGGTGCTCACGCAGCAGGACGAGGTGCACCGCCGCCTGGTCGCGTTCGTACAAGGTGCTCCCGAGGAGCAGCTCTCGGCCGACACGCGGTTTCGTCGTCGCCTGCGGCTCGACACGTACGGTCATTACCCCAAGCACGCGCGCGCCATACGCACCTGGCGGGCGTCGCGCGCTGCAACTGGTGATTGATGCCATGTTCGTATATTGCAGCATGGGAATCCAACTGAGCGTCGTGCTAGCCGCCCTGTGCGTCGCCTGTCAGGGATCGGAGCAGCAAGTGCCGCAGCCACCCGGCAAGCTCGCGGGCGTACGGGTCGTGGACTTGGTCCCATTGTCGCTCAGCGGCGAAATCTGGCAGGATGCCGAGCCGTTCCTGGCGCTGTACGACTCGAATCCCAAGCTGATGGCGGCGTCGGCCTTCACGCCGAATCCGGGTGGGTCCACCAGCGCCACCGCGCCCATCTTCGTCTCCAACGATGGGGGCGACTCCTGGACGCTGCGCAACACGCTGCCGAGCGAGAGCATGACGGCCGACATCACCCACGCGGTCGGGGGCACTCCACCGGTGCTGTACGCCGGCATAATGAAGGTGCCCGGGTTCCCGCTCAACGAGCTCAAGGCGAACGACTTTTTCTCGCCCGCGACCATGACGCTGCAGTCGTCGCGGGCCGACATCGATCAGCCGTTCGTGCGCACGGCGGCGGTGGCGAGCGCCGATCGCGTGTACGTGGGCCTCAATGACTTCGACGCACCTGATGGGCGCACCGCCACGGTGGACGTGTCGCTCGACGGGGGCGCGACGTACCGGTCGCGTCGCATCGAGACCCGCAGCACCCTGGGGCAGAATGGCCCGTCGATCCGTCCCGCCGTGGCGCGGGATCACACGGTGTACGTCGCGTACTTCGGTTGGCGCTCGCAGACCGGATCGGACGTGACGAGCGACGTGGTCGTGGTGCGCGACGACAGCGGCGCCACCGGCAGCGCGCCGTTCAAGGACCTGGTCGATCCGTCGGATCACCTGGCGGGGCGCCTCGTGGCCACCAGCGTGGCCATCCCCTGGTCCAACGCGCCCACGCTGGGACAGGAGCGCATCGGCTCGACCCTGTCGATCGCGGTGGACGCACTGCACAGCGACACCGTGTACGTCGCCTGGGCCGACCGCGCCGGGACGGGAGACATCTACACCGTGCACCTGCGCCGCTCCGGCGACCGCGGCGTCACGTGGAGCGGCGACCGCCGCACGGTGACCAATGCCACGAACGCGAGCCTGGCGGTGGCCGCCAACGGCACCGTCGGCTTCCTGTATCAACAGGTGACCGGGTCGGGAGACGCAAGCCGCTGGGTCACGCGGCTGGAGCGGTCGCGGGACGGCTTCGCGACACACCAGGACATGGTGCTCTCCGACGTGCCGGCCACCACGCCGGTCTTCCAGTTCCTGCCGTATCTCGGCGACTACAACGGCCTGCTCGCCCGCGGCGACGTCTTCCTGGGTATATTCTCAGCGAGCAACGCACCGGATTCGGCCAACTTCCCGCAAGGTGTGGTGTATCAACGAAGGGTGGATTTCCCGACGCATCGGCTGCTCGATGGCTCGGGCGCGGCGGTGGCCGTTTCGATCGATCCGTTCTTTTTCAGTGTCCCCGTTTTGCCATGACGACAAACGGTCGTCGTGAGGGTCCCATGCACACTCGGTCAGCCATTCTCCTCGCGGTCGCGCTTGCGTTGCCGGGAGTCCCGGCGGTCGCCCAAATGAGCCGGGCGGCGCTCGTGAAGCAGTCCGATATCATTTTCATCGGAACCGTCACGCAGGTCGGCGCCGTCGCGGCCCCCGAGGTCCCCGCCTCGAACCGCACGGTCGTGGTCCGCGTGGACCAGGTGCTCGAAAAGCCGGCCGCGGTCGCCCTGGCGACCGGTGATTCCGTCACCGTCGAGGCCGCGCGGCCTGGCTCGCTCAAAGCCGGCGCCCAGGCGACGTTCTATACGAACGGCTGGATCTTCGGTCGGGGCGTGGCGGTGCGCGAGGTAGGCCACGAGCTGGGACACTCCCCGGTCGTGGTGGCGGACCAGGAGGCGGCGGTGGCCAAGGCTCGGCTCGACCTGAACGACGCGGATCTGAAGGCGCACATCGACCGGGCGGCCATGGTGGTCGGGGGCCGCGTGCAGCAGGTGCGTCCGGCCGAGCTGGCCGCCGCGCCCGCGCATCCCAGACGGATCACCGAGCACGATCCGCAGTGGCAGGAAGCGATCATTCAGGTCCAGGACGGCATCAAGGGTGCGCAGACGGGCGAGCAGGTCGTGGTGCGCTTCCCGGGCTCACACGACGTCGCCTGGGTCGGTGCGCCCAAGTTCGCCGAGGGTCAGGAAGGCACGTTTCTGCTCCATGTCGATTCCACCACCGGCTCGCCGCGCACCATGATTGGCGGCCGGTCGGTGCCCGCGTACACGGCCCTGCACAAGCTGGACGTGCTCTCCAGCCAGGACGCGGCGCGTGTTCGCGTTTTGATCAAGAAACCCTAGTTGGAAAAGGCCAAGGTCGACGAGTTTCTGCAGCCCAAGGCGATGCTCACGCCCGGCATCGCGGGCGGCGTCACGATGGTGATCGCCAATGCGCTGTGGGTCGCGTTCTCCCTGCCGCCGCGCTGGACGTCGCTGGTGTTGAGCTTTGGGGTGGGTCTGCTCGTGTTCGTGGCCAAGGGCGGCGTACCGGCGTGGCAGCGGGCCGTGTACTACGTCCTCAACTCCCTCATCATCTTTTCCGTCAGCATCGGGACGAATTACGTCGGCGTGGGCCTGACGCATCCTCCGGCGCAACAGAGCAACGCCGCCGCGTCAAGTGCGCGCACGTTCTTCGCCGACTGGCTGAGGGTTCCCGCCCCCTAATTCAAGGGCAGGCCGGTCGGTTTGGGCCACAACGCCACACTCCAGAACAACACGCGGCCGCTGATCCGGAGCCGGACGCTCGGTACCGGCGCCCCGCTCGCGCCCAGGCTCGCCGGTGCGAACTTCACCAGCACCCCCGTGCCGCCCACCACCCACAAGCTCCCGTCCTGCTCGAACGCCAGGCCGAGCGGAATGCTCAACGACCCGGCGTTGGAATGGATCACCACGTTCGGCTCCAACGGGCCCGTGCCCGCCAACTGGGCCGGAGTGAACGCGAGCAGGTTGCTGCGCCCATTGTTGGCGACCCAGAGATTCCCCGCGGCGTCGAAGGCGATTCCGGTGGGATTCACGAGCGAGTCCGCGGCGGTGAGCACGAACGCCGGGGCCGGCGATCCCGACACCGCGAGCTGCGCGGCCGTGTACCGGTAGATCACGTGAAACTGGTTGTCCGACACCCAGAGCGAGCCGGCGGCATCGAAGGCGATCGCCACCGGGCTTCCCGGTAACGACAGGACCACCGCCGGCGTCTGGGCGCCGCCCGCCGCCAGCTGCGCGGGATCGTAGCGGACCAGCGTGGCACTCTGGTGGTTGACGACCCACAACCGCTGCAGCGAGTCGAACGCCACACCGATCGGTCCACTGAGTGAGCCGCGCGTCGGCCGAATGACGGTTCTGGCCAGCTTGGTCCCCGAGCTGGCGAGCGCGTCGGGATCAAACGCGAGCAGCAAGGAGTCGTCGTCACTGGCCACCCAGAGATTGCCGCCGGCGTCGAACGCGACACCGGCCAGCATGGTGAGACCCGCGCTGGGCGTGGTGACGATCGTGGCCGGGACCCGCTGCCCGGTGTCCGTCAGCTGCGTCGGGTCCAGGCGAAGGATGGCGGACGGATTCCCGCTGACCGTCCAGAGCCCGTCCTGGAGCAACGGGGGTGGCGGAGGGGGCGGCGGGACCACGGGTGTCGTGGCGTCATTCCCGCACCCGGCCGCAAACGGAAGCAGCAGCACAAACGCAGCCCGCAGACTATTGAGACGCATAGTGTTCAGTACTCCCCGCGGTAGACGTGCCTGGGCGGCCCCCAACTCTCTCCCCGAGTTCCCCCTCTCCCGGTAGGGAGAGGGGGACAGGGGGTGAGGGACATCTGGGGACCACAATTGCTAGCGGACCACGATGGTGCCGCTCATCGCCGCGCCGTGTACAGCGCAATCGTACGCGTAGCTACCTGGCGTGGTGAACGTGACCGAATAGGTCTTTCCATCACCCGTCTCGATGGCGCTGCTCGTGAAACCGGTCGCGCCTTGCGACCGCACGCTGTGCGGGACCGTTCCCGTACCGGTCCAGGTCCACGTGACCGTGCTGCCCACCGCGACGCTGTCGATCGCGGGGTTCTGGCTCCCGTTGTGGGCGCTCTTGAACAGGATGTTCCCGACGATGATCTCGCCGGACGGACCCCCGCCACCACCCCCGCCACCACCACCACCGTACGTGGGAGACGAGCAGCTCGCGAGCGCAGCCAGCGCGAGTAAACCGATTACTGCAGTTCCGATACGCATCTCATCCTCCTAGGTCATTCGCTAACGAAAGGGACTGCCTCCATCACGGGGGCAACGTTAGCGATCCCTCCTCGATGGCTGTATCAGACGCGACGGCTGCGGCGGGCACGAAACAGCGGAACAGATTTGTCGGACGACGGACTACACTGCGTCAGGCAATCAGTCCATGACGGGCGGCATAGCGGACCAGATCGGCGTTGGTGGCGACCGCCATCTTCTCGAGAATGCGCGCGCGGTAGGTGCTCACCGTCTTGGCCGAGAGGGCCAGCTCGCTCGCGATCTGCGAGATGGTGAGGCCGCTGCCCAGCCGGCGCATGACTTCGAACTCGCGATCCGACAACAGCTCATGCGGGGCGCGCTGGCCGCCGCCATCGAGCTGACTGGCCAGCCGCTCCGCCAGCGACGGACTGACGTACTTGCCGCCGCGGTACACCCGGCGGATGGCCTCCAGCAGCTGCTCCGGCGAATGATCCTTGGTGAGATAGCCCGAGGCGCCGGCCCGGAGCGCGCGAACCGCCCACTCGTCCTCCGGGTGCACGCTCAAGGCCAGCACCCGAATGGTCGGGTGGCGGGTGCGCAGCTCCTTAAGCGTCTCGAGAAACAGCCCGCCCGGCATGGACACGTCGAGCAACACGAGATCGGTGGCTTTGGTCTCGAGCCCGGCGAGCAGCGCCGCGGCAGCGTCCGCCTCGCCCGAAATCACCATCCCCGGGTCGGCTTCCACGATGCGGCGCAGCCCCTGCCGGACGATCGGATGGTCGTCCGCGATGAAGATCCGGATCTTCACGGGCGCCCGGCTCACGGCTTCACCGGAATCGTGACGGCGATGCCGGTACCCTTCCCCGGCTCGCCCCGAATCATTAGGGTCCCCCCGCACGCCAACGCCCGCTCGCGGATGCCGACCAATCCCAGCGACGAAAGCCCACTCAACGATTGGGGCGTGAAGCCGACCCCGTTGTCCTCGACGCCGAGGATGATGACTCCCCCCACCCGGCGCACCGACACGTCCACGCGAGTGGCCTTGGAATGCCGGCTGACGTTGGTGAGCGCCTCCTGGATGATCCGGTAGGCGTGACTCGCGATCTCGTCGGGCAGCCGGGGGAAGTCGTCGGCATGGAGACAGACCGCGATGCCGGTCCGTTGGGTCGTCTCCCGCACCAGGGACTCGATGGCGGCCTCGAGGCCGAGTTGGTCGAGGACGCTGGGTCGCAGCTCGCTGGCGATGCGGCGCACGATCTGCATCGTCTGGTCGATACGGTCGCTGAGCGACACCTCGCCCACGCGGAAGACGCCCGAATTGCGGGAGCGCCGGCTCTCGAGCCAGGCGACGTCGAGCTTCAGGGCGGTGAGCGCCTGGCCCAGCTCGTCGTGAATCTCCCGCGCGATCCGGGTGCGTTCCTCCTCACGCGTCTTCTGGAGCCGGGCCGCGAGGGCCCGCAGCTCGGTCCGAGACTGTTCCAATTCCTCCGCGGCCTTCACGCGGTCGCTCACGTCCCGCTGAATCCCGAAGTGCCCGGTGATGCGGCCGGCGGCATCGTAGAAGCACATGTAGTCGCCTTCGACCCACATCGTAGAGCCGTCGAGCCGGCGCTCGTTCGTGAGGCTGTGCGTGTGCCCGGCGTCG
>WNEX01004227.1_pt1 | contig 11749 bp, 11 predicted proteins | sample 5399841 | NCBI WGS metagenome assembly WNEX01 (sample SAMN13153337, study PRJNA577476) | soil metagenome | isolation source: 40 cm grassland meadow soil 2 days after 1st rain plot 5 | place: USA:California | collected 2015-09-18 | reverse complement strand
CGCTCGCGGTCCCTCGGGCTGGTCCGAACAGGCAGTCCAGAACAGCAGTACGGCGGCGGAAAACAGAGCTATGCGCTTCACGACCCACCTCCAGAGACGCCCAGTACCTGTCTGGGCGGCTGGCGGCTGGTCGTGAGGCTCACATTTGGGCCTCACCTCGCGCAGCGGACCCGCTACTGGCGTATCGTGGCGTCAGCGCAACAACCGTACCGTTGCTCAGCGTGTCGTTGTTTGACGAAACGTCCGTTGCTCCAGAAATGTGTGGTACGGGAGCCACAGACATGGTCGGGAGTGTTGCAACCGTGGACGCTGGACGGCTAACGGTCCAACTTAGAGCATCCACAAAGGAGTCACCCATGCTTCGCCGACCAATCGCTTGTACGCTCCTGCTCTGCTATCTCCCCGCGTGCACGAGCTGGCACGTTGAGAACGCAGTCAGCCCGACGCAGCTGATCTCCACCAAGCATCCCAGAGTGGTGCGCCTGACCCGGGCCGATGGCTCGCGCATGGTTCTCGATCAGCCCCGAATCGCGGTGGGCGACAGCGTGGCGGGAGTTCACAACGGAGTTCAGTCTAGCGTCGCGGTCTCGGACGTCACGCAGGTCGCGACCCCGAGGCTCAGTGCCGGCAAAACGATCGGGCTATTTCTCGGCCTCTCAGTGGTCGCGGTAGGAATCGCGGTGATCGCTTGTTTGTCTGACAATTCGGGGACAGGTCCTTGCTCGGGCAATTAAGGAGAATGCTCGATAACCCAACTGGCTATCGAGCATTTGGCTATCAGTCGGGGCGAGTGGATTTGAACCACCGACCTCCTGGTCCCGAACCAGGCGCGCTAACCGGGCTGCGCTACGCCCCGCCGTAAGGCTAGAGTGCAGTGTGCGTCTAGCCTTCAGCGAAACCTAGAAGCCGACCCACCCGAAAGAAAGCCCAGCAGGCCTTGCGGCGCCGACGGCGCGCCCGTATTTCCATGGACAAGGTCCATGACATCCGATGTCGTCGTGCGGACGAGGTGTTCTCCCCGAACAGCGATGTGCGCAGTCGGCGCCGCCCTGCTCCTACAGAGCGGCTGGGCGTGTCGGCGGGCTGCCACTGCGACTGCCCCTCGTCCTCCGGAGGTCTCGGTCCTCACCGTCGCTCCGGAGACGGTCTCGGCGCGCTACGAGTTCGTCGGGCAGGCCGTGGCGTCGCGTCACGTCGAGGTGCGCGCGCAGGTCGCCGGGGTCATCGTCGCGCGGCCCTACGCCGAGGGCACGGACGTCCCGAAGCGCGCCCTGCTCTTCCAGATCGATTCGACGACGTACGACGCGGCGTACCGGAGCGCGCTCGCGCAGCTCGCGGACGCCACCGCCCGATCGGCGAACGCCGAGCGCAACTGGTCGCGTCTCAAGACGCTGCTCGGCTCGCGCGCCGTGGCCCAAAAGGATGTAGATGACGCCGAGACAGCCTTCGATCAGGCGCGCGCCGCCGTCCAGGCGGCGCAGGCCGCGGTCGATCGCGCCAAGAAGGACTACGACGACACCTTCGTCCGCGCGGAGATCGCCGGGCGGGCCGGCCGGGCACTCTTGGATCTGGGCGCGCGTGTGACGGGGCCGAGCGACCTGCTCACGACGGTCGAGCAGATCGATCCCGTCTACGTGAACTTCAGCCCGTCCGACCAGGAGGTGCTGCGCTGGCGGCAGGATATCGCGACGCGCCGGCTGCTCGTGCCCGCCCGCGTGCTCGCCGTGCAGGTGACGCTCGCGGACGGCAGCATCTTTCCGGGCACCGGCCAACTCAACTTCGTCGACCTCGCCCTGCAGCCCGCGACCGGGACGCTCTCGCTCCGCGCGGAGTTCCGGAATCCGCAGCACGTGTTGTTGCCGGGCCAGTTCGTACGCCTCCACTTCGTGGGCCTCAAGCGCCCGGACGCGATCCTCGTGCCCCAGCGGGCCGTCCAGCGAGGCCTCGCCGGCGCGTTCGTCTACGTGCTGGGGGACAGCAACCGGGTGACGGTGCGGGACGTGGTGGCGACGTCCTGGGAACGGGGGGGGTGGTTGATCGATCAGGGCCTCAGGGCGGGCGACCGTGTGGTGGTGGATGGCATCCAGAAAGTCGGCCCCGGACAGGTCGCCACGCCGGTCGCCTACCGACTCGCCGTGGACTCGAGCGCGGGAGGCGTGGCGGACAGCGCGGTGATCGCGGCGCCGTCTGCTCCGCCCAAGATCAAAGTCGGTCCGTGAGCGGCGCGTAGCTCGACCTCTGCTCACCGATCACTTTGACGGCCGCCGGTTCTTCAATCCGAGCGGCGCGCAGGGCCAGCCTACCTGGATGGTACCGCGCATGTTGCTGACGCCACGAACCCGGTGGCCGTCGCGGATTCCGGTCGAGCCGCGGCGGCCGCCAACCGTCGGACGGGACGACCTGGTCGTGACGTTCGTCGGTCATGCCACGTTTCTCATTCAAGTCGGCGCCATCAACCTGCTGACCGATCCGGTGTACGCCGAGCGGGCGAGCCCGGTCTCGTTCGCGGGTCCCCGTCGCGTTCGGGCGCCGGGCGTGCGATTCGACGATCTGCCCGCCATCTCACTCGTGCTCGTGAGTCACAATCACTACGATCACTGCGATCTCGGGACCCTGCGCGCACTCGATCGGCGGTTTCATCCGCAACTGGTGGCCCCGATCGGTAACGGCCGGCTGCTTCGATCGGCGGGTATCCGTCAGGTGGAGGAGATCGATTGGTGGCAGCGCGCGAGCGCGGCGCCGCTTCCCGTCACACTGATCCCCGCTCAGCACTTCTCTTCGCGGAACATGCTCGACCGCAACCGCGCGCTGTGGGGTGGGTTCCTGATCGAGGCCGCTGGGTGCCGGATCCTCTTCGCCGCCGACAGCGGCTACGGCGCCCACTTCCGGGAGATCGGCGCGCGGCTGGGCCCCATCGATCTCGCGCTACTCCCCATCGGTGCCTACGAGCCGCGCTGGTTCATGCAGGACATCCACATGAATCCGGCCGAAGCCGTGCGGGCGCACCTCGATCTCGGAGCGCGCCAGAGCCTCGCGATGCATTTCGGCACGTTTCAATTGACGCCGGAGGGAATCGACGAACCGGTTCGCGAATTGGCCAAGGCGTTGCGGGAGCGCGGGGTGCCGGCGGAGCAGTTTCGGACGGCGGACGTCGGGGAGTCGGTCGTAGTGCGCCCAGGAGGACTCGAACCCCCAGCCTCTTGATCCGTAGTCAAGCGCTCTATCCAGTTGAGCTATGGGCGCGTAATGCTAGGTGACAGAAAACAGACTCAGACGCACAGACGCAACAGGGGTGAACAGTGAGCAGGCGACAGATAGGCCTACCTTAAAGCTCTCTTCTGTTCTCCCCTGTGCGTCTGCTGCGTCTGTGCGTCTAGCATATAGTGCGTCTGTTGGGTCTGTTGCTGCGTCCTGTTCTCGAGCCTTTCAGTGGGCGGTACTAGATTCGAACTAGTGACCTCCACGATGTCAACGTGGCGCTCTAACCAACTGAGCTAACCGCCCGCGAACGACTAGACGCACAGCGAGCAGTCACAGACGCAACAGACGCACAGTGGAGAACAGCGAAAGGCGCGCGACGACGACTGCTCACTGCCGCCTGTTCACCACTGCTGCGTCTGTGCGTCTCAGACCGTTCCCTGTGCGTCTAGTCGTAAGTAGCGGGGGTGGGATTTGAACCCACGACCTCCGGGTTATGAGCCCGGCGAGCTACCAGACTGCTCCACCCCGCGTCGCTGTATCCGTCAATCCTGCCCAGAGCGGGAAACGGGACTCGAACCCGCGACCCCAACCTTGGCAAGGTTGTGCTCTACCAACTGAGCTATTCCCGCGTGCCACTCTCAATCTAACCGCTCAGGAGGGTCGGGTTCCACGGCCCCGACCTCCCCAGCCTCCCCAGCCTCCCCCGTCCTGCTTGTCAGTGGAGGCGAGGGGGATCGAACCCCTGACCTCGTGAATGCCATTCACGCGCTCTCCCAACTGAGCTACGCCCCCGTTATATTGGGCCCCGCCCAAGGCGTTCCGGCGGGAACACGGCATCTTATCGGCGCGTTCTGGTGGTGTCAAGCGGTTTTGCGCCCTGACGTGAACTTTTCGGCCCCTGTCCGGTATCACGGGGTGATCCGGGATTATAGACATGCCCAAGCACATCCGACGGAAGAAAACCACCTCCCCCGCCCGGGCGAAGCCCCGCGCGGCGGCCCGCGCGGTCGCCGTGGGGCCCGGCCGCCCGCCTGCCCCCCAGGCGAAAGCGAAGCCTGCCAAGAAGCGCGGGCGGCGTCGCGGCTTGCTCTCCGGCCTCGCGACCCACGAGCACGAGCGCGACATCCTCGATCAGTACCTCCACGAGGTGTCGAAGACGCCACTCCTCACCCAGAAGGAGGAGATCGCGCTCGCCCGGAAGGTGCGCGCCGGCGATCAGGACTCGATGCAGGAGCTCGTGAAGCGCAATCTGCGCTTCGTGATCTCGGTCGCCAAGAAGTACCAGAACCGGGGTCTCCCCCTCACCGATCTGATCGGCGAGGGGAACGTCGGCTTGCTCACGGCGGCTCGCAAGTTCGACCCGGACCAGGGGGTGAAGTTCATCTCCTACGCCGTGTGGTGGATCCGCCAGGCGATCCTCGCCGCGCTCGCGCGCCAGGGGCGCACCGTGCGGGTGCCCTTGAACCGCACCGCCGACCTGTCGCGCATCGTCCGGACGGCCGAGTTCCTGCGGCAGACCCTGCGGCGCGAGCCCACTCCGGAGGAGATCTCCGACGCGACCAAGCTGTCGCTCGAGGTGGTGCAGTCGCTCGCCGCGCTGAACACGGGTGACGTGCGGCTCGACGCGCCGCTCGATCCCGACGGGGACCGCTCCCTCATCGAGCGATTCATCGCCGAGGATCTCCCGGACACGGAAGACCAGGCGATGGACCGGTTCCTCTCGGACGAGATCGAGCAGGCGCTGAACACGCTGCAGCGCCGCGACGCCAAGGTGCTCCGTCTGTACTTCGGTCTGGACGGCGGCCGGGAGCACACGCTGGAGGAGATCGGCGGCATGCTGGGCGTGACGCGCGAGCGGGTGCGCCAGCTGCGGGACCGCGCGCTCAAGCGGCTGCGGGACGGCGAAGTGGGGAAGGCGCTCGCGAGCTTTGCCGCATAGCGCGTTCCACGTTCCACGTTGCATGTTGCACGAGGGCCGGCGCGAACCGCCGGCCTTCTTCGTTGTCGGCGCCGTCGTGGAACGTGCAACGTGCAACGTGTGACGTTACTTTAGCCCCGTGATCGAACGCCTCGGCCGAAGGACCGTCGACGCCGTCAAGACCGTCGGCCGCTTCGGTCATTTCATGGGGGACCTGGCGCGCGCCGTTCCCGACGTCGCCGTGTGGGGCCGGCTGACCCTCGTGCAGCTGCGACGTGTGGGCGTGGACTCGCTCCCGGTCGCGCTGTTCATTGCGGCGTTCACCGGGGTCGTGCTCGCCCTCCAGGCGTCCTACACGTTCCGCAACACGGTCCCGCTCTACTTCGTCGGCACGCTGGTCGGCAAGACGATGATGCTCGAGCTCGGCCCGGTGCTCGCCGGCCTCGCGCTGGCGGGACGCGTCGGGGCCAGCATGGCGGCCGAGCTCGGCACCATGAAAGTCACCGAGCAGGTGGACGCGCTCGAGACGCTCGCCTACGACCCGCAGAGCTTTCTCGTGCTCCCCCGCGTGCTCGCCGGCACCGCCATGTTTCCCATCATCGTGGCGCTCGCGATCCTGACGGGGATCCTCACCGGGTGGATCGCGAGCCTGGTGCTGCTCGACCTCTCCACCCAGGAGTTCATCAAGGGCCTGAAACTGTTCTATCGGTTCAAGGACACCTGGTTCGGCCTGTTCAAGAGCGCGACGTTCGGGTTCACCATCACGCTGGTGGGGTGCGTCGTCGGCCTGGGCACGCGCGGCGGCGCGGAGGGTGTGGGCCTGAGCACCACCCGCGCGGTCGTCTATTCGGCCGTGCTGTTGCTCGTGCTGGATGCGTTCTGGGCGCTGGTGCTGCTGCGGTGATCCAGTTCCAGGATCTCCAGAAGAGCTTCGGCGCGGGCAAGAGCGTGGCGTTGAAGCACGTCGTGGGGTTGTTGCAGCCCGATGCCGGAGACGTCATCGTAGACGGCCGCGCCGTGTCGACGCTCGAGCGGGACGCCCTCATGGCGCTGCGCCGCGACATCGGGTTCGTCTTCCAGTTCGCCGCGCTGTTCGATTCGCTGACCGTGTTCGACAACGTCGCGCTGGGGCTCCGGCGGCGCGACCTCTCGGACGACGAGATCGCGGAGCGCGTGCGCGAGGCGCTGGCGGTCGTGGACCTGACGGGCGCGGAGGAGAAGTACCCGGCCGAGCTGTCGGGCGGGATGCGCAAGCGGGTGGGCATCGCGCGCGCCATCGCCCTGCGACCCCGCTACCTCCTGTACGATGAGCCGACCACCGGCCTCGATCCGGTGACCTCGGCGGTGATCGACCAGCTGATGGTGCGCACGCGCGAGCACCTCGGCGTGACGGGCATCGTGGTGACGCACGACATGCGGAGCGCCTATACCGTCGGCGACCGCATCGCCATGTTGTACGAGGGCAGGATCCGGCAGGTGGGCACCGTGGCCCAGATCCAGCAGACGGAGGATCCCGTGGTGCGGCAGTTCATCGAGGGACGCCCGGCGTGAAGCGCGAGAACGAGTTCGCCGTCGGCGTGGTCGTGATCGCGGCGTTCGCGGTCGTGGTGAGCGGCGCGCTGTGGCTCTCGGGCGCGCATCTCGGCCGCACCGAAGCGGTGTACACCGCCCGGTTCCGGACCGTGGGAGGGCTCGGCGTGGGCGACCCGGTGGTGCTGCGGGGGGTGCGGGTCGGCCGGGTCGAAGGGATCCGGCTCGCCTCCGGCAACTGGGTGGAGGCGGACCTGAAGATCTACGCGGGCGCCCAGCCCCCGCCCCGGCCGGCGGTGATCGCCGCGTCGGCGTCCCTGTTCGGCGAGTGGGCGGCCTCCCTCGTCTCGCTCGACCAGCTCCCGAACGATCCCAACATCAAGCAGGCCATCGCGGAGGCGCAGGCGGCAGGGAGCGGGAAGTGGCCGGGCGCCACGCTCCCCGACATCGGCCAGCTCACGGCGCAGGCGAGCCGCATCGCGACCGACATCGCGACCGTGTCCAGCCGAATCCAGACCGCGTTCGACTCCGAGGCCGTGCTCGAGCTGCGGCGGTCGATCAAGGACTTCGGCCAGGTCGCGGACAAGCTGGTGAAAGTGACGAACGAGCAGGCAGACGTGATCGGATCGGTCGGGTCGAACCTCCGCCAGGGCTCGGACGTCCTCGCCAAGGCGGCGACCAACCTGCAGACCACGCTCGGCCGGGTGGACTCGGCGACCAATCAAGGCCAGCTGGCGACCATCCTGAGCAACTCCGCGACGACCAGCGTCAACCTGCGGTCGGCATCGCAGGACTTCCGCGACCTGCTCGACGCCGCCCACAAAAACCAGGAGAGCCTCGTCCGCGTCCTGGTGTCGGCCGACAGCGTGATGTCGCGCATCGCGAACCGCAGCGGGACGCTCGGCCTGCTGGTGTCGGACTCGACCCTGTACCGCGAGACCACCCTCACGATGATCCAGCTGCGGCAGCTCCTGTCCGACATCCAGGCGAACCCGCGGAAGTACTTCTCGTTCAGCGTGTTCTAAAGACAATGCGGAACGGTACAACGCGGAAGTCGGAAGTCGGAACGCGGAACAGCAGCGCAGACATCGGTCCACCTGTTCCGCGTTCCGCGTTCCGCGTTCCGCGTTCGTCACGTTCCGCGTTCCGCGTTCCGCGTTCCGCGTTCGTCAAGTTCCGCGTTCCGCGTTCGTTATGAAGCGCAAGCGTCCCCGCGCCCAGCGGGAGACCTCAGCGGGCGGCGTCGTGTTCCGGCGCGGACCGGACGGTGGGCCCCGGTTCCTGTTGATCCGCGACTCGTATCGCAACTGGGGGTTCCCCAAAGGCCACCTCGAACCCCGCGAGCCCCCCGCCGACGCCGCGCGCCGCGAAGTGGCCGAGGAAACCGGGCTCGAGGATCTCGCGCTGCGCGGCCCGATTCGGGTGATCGACTGGTACTTCCGATTTCGCGGCAAGACGATCCATAAGTTCTGCCATTTCTTCCTGTTCGAGTCGCGACGCGGCGAGTGCGTCCCGCAGACGGAGGAAGGCATCACCGATTGCGCGTGGTACGCTCCCGAGGAGGCGCGCCGCACGATCTCGTACGACAACGCGCGCGCGGTGTTGGAGCAGGCGACCGCGATGGTGCAGGCGCTCGCCCACGTGACGGGCCGCTCCACCCCCGAGCAGCCGGCATGACCGCCGTCGTGCCGGTGTTCAACCCTCGGGCCGAGCCGCGGCGGGCGGTGAAACGCGGCTACCCGCGCGGTGCGGGGAGCGTGCGGCTGTGCCGCACCCTCGCGGCCGTCGAGCGGCTGCTGTACCAGCGCCTCGTCGACGCGGTGGTGCTCGATGTGAAGACGGCACCGCCGGCCGCGCTCGCGCTGCCGGCACGGTTCCCGCGGATCCCGATGTTCGTGCTGTCGGCCCTGCGGCCGGACGACGGCCCGCTGCTCGCCGCCTGCGGCGCGGCGGGGTTCGCGGGGGTGCTGGTCGAGGGGGTGGACAACGCGGTGGCGGGGGAGTGGATTGCGGCCCGGACGGCGCAGGTGGCGCGGCGCGAAGCGCTCGCCGATGCGCCCAAGCTGCTCCGCCTCACCGATCGGCTGCAGCTCGCCGCCTGGGACGAGGTGCTGCGTCGCGTTGGGTTCCCCACGCAGACGGGCCACGTAGCGGCGGCCCTCCGAGTGACACGGGAACACCTGTCGCGCGAGTTCGCCGCCGGCGGTGCTCCCAACCTGAAGCGGGTCATCGATCTCGCGCGCACGGCCTGGGCCGCCGATCTGCTGGGCAATCCCGGGTACACCGTGCGGTCGGTGGTGCACATCCTCGGCTACGCGTCGATCAGCCACCTCGCGGGCGCCGCGCGGCGGGTTGCGGGAACGACGCCGCAGGAATTGCGGGCGGTGGGGGCGCGAGGCGTGCTGCAGCGATTCATAAGAGGAAGGACGCGGTCGCGAGTATGAACGCGGAAGTGGCAACGCGGAACGTGAGAAACGCGGAAGTGGGAACGCGGAACAGCACGGTGGGGTCGTGCCGCGAACGACCTTGCACTACTGTTCCGCATTCCGACTTCCGCGTTCCGCGTTCTTGTGATATTTTTCACAAACTCCAACTCCTGATCCCATGGCAACCGATTCCATCCTTCGTCCCGGCGAGCTGAAAGAAATCCTCCTCAAGGAAATCCAGGCGGCCGATCTCGCCGACATCGACGTGCGCGAGGTGGGCACGGCGCTCGAGGTGAAGGACGGCATCGCCCGCATTTACGGCCTCACCTCCGCAATGGCCGGCGAGATGCTCGAGTTCACTTCCTCGGAGACGGGGGAGAAGGTGACCGGGCAGGCGCTGAACCTGGAAGAGGACAACATCGGCGCGGTGATCTTCGGCGATTATCTCGTGCTGCGCGAGGGGGACGAGGTGCGCCGCACCGGGCGCGTGCTCGAGGTGCCCGTCGGCCCCGCGCTGGTGGGGCGGGTGGTGGACGCCCTGGGCCGGCCGGTGGACGGGTTGGGCCCTCTCCACGGGACGAAGACCCGCAAGGTGGACATCGTCGCCCCCGGCATCATCAAGCGGCAGCCGGTCAAGGAGCCGCTCCAGACGGGGATCAAGGCGATCGACTCGATGATCCCGATCGGCCGCGGCCAGCGCGAGCTGATCATCGGCGACCGCGCCATCGGCAAGACGGCGATCGCGGTCGACACGATCATCAATCAGAAGGGCCAAGGCGTGACCTGCGTGTACGTGGCGATCGGGCAGAAGGGCTCGACCGTCGCCGCCGTGGTCGAGAAGCTCAAGGAATTCGGTGCGATGGATTATACGATCGTCGTGCTCGCCTCGGCCTCGGAGCCCGCCCCGATGCAGTACATCGCCCCGTTCTCGGGCTGCGCGATGGCCGAGTATTTCATGTACGACGAGAAGAAGGCGACCCTGTGCGTGTACGACGACCTCTCGAAGCAGGCCGCGGCGTATCGTCAGCTGTCGCTCGTGCTGCGGCGTCCCCCCGGCCGCGAAGCGTATCCGGGCGACGTGTTCTATCTCCACAGTCGCCTGCTGGAGCGGGCGGCCAAGCTGTCGGACCCGATGGGGGCGGGGTCGCTCACCGCGCTCCCCATCATCGAGACCCAGGCCGGCGACATCTCCGCCTACATCCCCACGAACGTCATCTCGATCACCGACGGCCAGATCTTCCTCGAGACGGACATGTTCTACTCGAACGTGCGGCCGGCCATCAACCCGGGCATTTCGGTGTCGCGCGTCGGCGGCAACGCGCAGATCAAGGCGATGAAGCAGGTGGCGGGTCGTCTGCGCCTCGATCTCGCGCAGTACCGCGAGCTCGAGGCGTTCGCGCAATTCGGCTCGGAGCTCGATCAGGCGACGCAGAAGCAGCTCGCCCGCGGGGTGCGCGTCGTGGAAGTGCTGAAGCAGCCCCAATACCAGCCGATGCCCGTCGAGCAGCAGGTCATGGTCATTTTCGCCGTGACGAACGGCTACCTCGACGACGTCCCGGTCCCGGAGATCAGGGCCTGGGAGCAGGGGTTCAAGGACTTCATGGCGGCCCAGCATCCCGACGTCGGCGAGGAAATCCGGACGCGGCGGGTGTTGGGCGACGACCTCGGCGCCCGGCTGCGCGCCGCGGTGGCGGAGTACAAACAGATCGCCGCGCACTGATGGCCAAACCCCGCGAGTTGCGTCGCCGCATCAAGTCGGTCCAAAGCACGCGCAAGATCACGAAGACGATGGAGCTCGTGGCCACGTCCAAGCTGAAGCGCGCCCAGGACCGCGTGATTGCGGCCCGGCCGTACGCGGCCGCCCTCGCCGACGTGATCGGAGACCTGTACGCCCCGGAGCTGGCGGAGCGGTTTCCCCTGCTGCGCCAGCCCGCGGGGAAGAGCCGCCGGGTGGCGCTCGTGGTCATCACCGCCAACCGCGGGCTGTGCGGCGCGTTCAACGCCAACCTCATTCGCGAGGCGCGGCGCCGGATCGAGCAGCTCGAGGCCGACGGGGTCGGGGTCGACCTTCATCTGATCGGCAAGAAGGGGATCACCTATTTCAAGTTTGCGAAGCGGCCGGCGGTGTCACAGCGGACCGACATCGGCGACAAACCGCGGGCCGAGCATGCGGCGGAGATCGTAGGTCCGCTCATGACGCAGTTCGCCTCGGGCGCGCTCGATGCGGTGGAGGTGGTGTTCGCCCAGTTCAAGAGCGCGGTGAGCACCCCCCCCACCACCCTCCGCGTCCTCCCCATTGCCCCACCCGGGGCGGCAGAGGGCGGTAGAGGGGGGCAGAAGGCGGTCAACTACATTCTCAAGCCCTCGGCCGACGCGATTCTCGAGCAACTCTTGCCGCTGTACGTGCGCAATCAGATCTACCGGGCGCTGGTGGAAACCGCGGCCGCGTTCCTCGGCGCGCAGCGCACGGCGATGAAGAACGCGACCGACAACGCGGGTGAGATCATCGAGCTGCTGCAGCGCACGTACAACCGGGCGCGGCAGGCGCAGATCACGCAGGAGCTGGCGGAGATCGTCGGTGGGGCGGAAGCCCTAAAAGGCTAGTCATCCGTTATCCGTGATCCGTCATTCGTATTGAACTACGGACGACGGATGACGGAAGACGGACAACGAG
>WNEX01004432.1_pt1 | contig 11755 bp, 6 predicted proteins | sample 5399841 | NCBI WGS metagenome assembly WNEX01 (sample SAMN13153337, study PRJNA577476) | soil metagenome | isolation source: 40 cm grassland meadow soil 2 days after 1st rain plot 5 | place: USA:California | collected 2015-09-18 | reverse complement strand
CAGCAACGACGGGCGTCTTGATAATCCCTTCGAGTTCCAGTTGTGTCCGGAGGAAACCCACACCCGGGCAGGAGGTTCGACTTCGGCCGGCAATCCATTCGCGGCAGAAACGATCGTCTCGAGATCAGCCACAAATTCCTGGCAATGGCTGCACGTAGCCACGTGCGCTTGTGCTGCTTCCGGCAGCGGCGCCAGACCTTCCTGCTCTACTGCGAATTCCACGTCCCTGCACTGCATGACCCTTCACTCCGCGAGGCCGACGCTGGATGCCTGCCCCGTTCGACTTCTCTCAATTCGCTTCGGCGCAATTCCTCGATGTTTCGCCGTGAAGTCGCACACACCCTTGAATTGCACTCATTGTAGCTCAATCATCGTGCGCCGTCTGCGTTTTTGCCGCATGCCGTTCTTGCCGGGCCTGCTGGCGTACCTCTTCCTGTAGCAGGTCCCGCAGACGAGTGCGCGCTTTGTGCAATTGCGACTTCGAATTTCCCACCGAACATCCCATAATGTCCGCGATCTCGTTGTGCTCGTACCCCTGGACGTCGTGCAACACGAACACCGTCCGGTAACCCGGTGGCAGCTTTTCAACCGAACGTTCCAGATTGACCCGGTCGACGGCGCCGCTCAGGCGCAAATCCGGTGCGCCGATGTCTTTCCTGGGGCCGCTCGTCTCATCGTCGGGATCCATCGTTTCTTCGAGCGAAGCCACAGGGAGCGACTTCTTGCGCAGCCGCATCAGCACCACATTGACCGTCATCCGGTGCAACCAAGTTGAAAAGGCCGACTCTCCCCGGAAGGTCCCAATCTTGCGGAAGAGCTGCAGAAAGGCTTCCTGCATCAGGTCTTCCGCATCGGACGGGTTATTCACCATCCGCAGGCACAAAGCGTAGACGCGGCGGCTATGTAAGCGGTACAGAAACTCAAAAGCCGCTGCATCTCCAGCCTGGGCCAGACGTATGGCCTCCGCTTCAGTCACCTGTTTGGTGGACTGCCGAGAGGTCGACGCATCGGGATCGCTTGGTCGGTTTCGGGCCAACGGTCCATTAGCGGCGCATCCTCCAATTCGGATGCGCCTCATGCCTCCAAGAGTTGTCCTGTCAGAAGCCCGCATGTACTAGCAAACACCCCTGCGGGGCGCTAGTTCCGGTCCAATTGCGCCGGACGTCTACGGGCAAGCAGGTTGGATCATTCTCCCGCGATTGTGGTCGTTCGTCTATGGTGGATCAGGCCCTGGCGGGACGCCACGGTTTCCTGGGGCTCGGATTGCTCGCGAACGGTGTCTTGAAACGTCCCGAGCTGGCTCTGGGGCAGGGCAATCAAGAAAGATTTGAGCACCACAATAGCCTCTCTCAAGCAGGTGTTCAGGTCGTAGTGGTCCGTGTCCACCTCATCCCACATTTCCTTGGGATTTGCAGTGAGTCCTTCGGCGAGGTCCTCTGCGGCATGGCGAAAATCCTTGCCAAGATCCTCGACCATCTCCACCAGCGTACCAACTTTATGGAGGAACTGGAGCCGTTGGGAGAGTAGCACGTGATTGAGCAGGTTGCTCATGCGGGCAGAACGTTGCCCCTTTTGCCCTTGAAAATTCGCGGGATCGAAAGGCGCGGCGTTGGGAATGGTTCCGTAGTGCTTGGCATGCTCCGACAATGCACGAAGCAAGCCTCCGAGCGCATGAGTCAGCAGTCTGCAAAGGCTCGAAGTGATGCCCACCGCTTGGAGGGATTTGCCGGGCTGTCCCAACTGCCGCAGTTCGATCGCCTCATCCAGGGACACACTCAACATCACGTAGCTGGATTCGAGTTCATGGACCTGTTTATTGAACACCACTGCTTTTGCTTCTGGAAGCCAGGCGCGCCAGTCATCTTTGACAGACTTGCCGCGGGCTGAGAGGGGGCGGACACAGTCGTTCACGGGATTCTCCGTATGGGACAGGTTCGGGAGTATAGCAAAAAGCTGTGGTCAAGCCATAGTATTCTTCAAACGAAGCGCTGATTGGGCGGATTTTGTCAAAAGGTTAACGGGGACCGAGCCATTAGAAAGGGTGGGGCGCGAAACGAAGGGAAGTAGGGACCGTATTCCTTGCTCAGTCATAACGCGCGCCGTTATACTCAAACTCCGTCGCTTCCGAAAGGATTTTCCCCTTGCAATTTGAGCCGCGCGACCAGTTTGAGCAGCGCCAGAAGAAACTCGAGCAGATCCAGGCGCTGGGGCACGATCCTTATCCCCGCGAATTTCGCTGGACGGATACTCCGGCTGTGCTGGTGGAGAAATACAGCCAGTCCACCACTGCGGAATTAGAGTCGGCCAATCGGGAAGTGCGGGTGGCCGGCCGAATTGTATCTTCCCGGCTCATGGGTAAGGCGGGCTTTGCGCACCTGCAAGGTGCTGGAAGGCGCATCCAGATCTACGTAAAGAAAGATGTTGTCGGCGAAAAAGGGTTTCAACTGTTTCATCTGCTGGACTTGGGTGATTCGATCGGCGTGCGCGGGCGCCTGTTTCGAACCAAGACGAATGAGCTGTCCATTTGGGTCGAGGAAATCTTCTTCCTTTCGAAAGCCCTGTTGCCATTACCGGAGAAATGGCACGGTCTGACGGACGTCGAGCTGCGGTACCGCCAGCGGTATCTGGACCTGATCGCCAATGAAAAATCGCGTCAGGTGTTTGTGACGCGCGCGCGCATCATTCAGGAAATGCGCCGGTTTTTCGACGCTCGTGGTTACATAGAAGTCGAAACACCAATGATGCATCCCATCCCCGGAGGCGCGGCCGCGCGGCCTTTTGTCACCCACCACAACACGCTGGACATTGATCTCTATCTGCGGATTGCGCCGGAGCTTTACCTGAAAAGGCTGACTGTCGGAGGATTCGACCGCGTATACGAGATCAACCGCAATTTTCGCAACGAAGGCATTTCTACGCAGCATAATCCCGAATTCACGATGCTGGAGTTCTACGAGGCCTACAGTAATTACCGCGATTTGATGGATATGAACGAGCAGCTCTTCGCGCTCCTGGCCAAGAACATCACCGGCTCGACGACGGTGAAGTATGGCGGCGTCGAGCTTGATTTCTCGAAAACGCAGCGGCTTTCGATGCGCGAAGCCATAATAAAGTATTGGCCAACGGCGGCAGGCGAAGCTCCTGCGCTGGAGAAGCTGGCTTCTCCCGGCGGGGCGCGTGAAATTACGGCGCGCTATAACGAATGGGCTAAGCGCACCAGCGCGCCCTATGCCGTGGCCAAAGGCACCCTCACGGACGGCGAATGGACTGGCCTTCTTTTTGAAACGATGGCCGAAGACAAATTGGTTCAGCCGACCATCCTCTACGATTTTCCGACGGATATTTCTCCACTTTCGAAACAGAAGCCCGAAGACCCATCCCTTACGGAGCGATTCGAGATCTACGTTGCCGGAATGGAAATGGCCAATGGTTTCTCCGAATTGAACGACCCTGTCGAGCAGGAACGTCGCTTCCTTGCGCAAATCGCGCAGGGCGGAGAGGAAGTGCCGAAGCAGCTCGATGTGGATTACATCCGCGCCCTTTGCCACGGAATGCCGCCGACTGCCGGCGAAGGCATCGGCATCGATCGTCTTACGATGGTGCTTACGGATTCCCCCTCGATCCGCGACGTCATCCTCTTTCCTTTGCTGCGCCAGGAAGGCGGAGAACCATCTTCCGCTTCCGAAGCGCACGGCGCATAACGTATTCTTCCAACCACCATGCGATTTGAATGGTTTGTGGCCCAACGGTACCTGCGGTCGCCGTACCGGCCGGCGGTCCTGCGGCTGGTCACATTGTTTTCCACGGTGGGCGTAGCTGCGGGCGTGGCCACGTTGGTGATCGCGCTCTCCATGAACACCGGATTCCGTGAGACGCTTCAAGACCGGTTGCTGGGCGTGACTGCCCACGTTTCTTTAACACGACCGGGAACTTCCGGAATCAAGGATTACGAGGAATTGGCCACGAAACTAGCGCGGATAACCGGCGTGCGCTCGGTCACGCCGGCGGTCTATCAGACGCTACTGCTTTCGTTCGCTGGGCAAGCGCGTGGTGTGGTCGCGAAGGGCGTTGATCCTGAGCGCGAGAGAAAGAGCGACGACGCGCTCCAGCGGATTGTCGCGGGCAAGCTTGATTTTTCTCCCGATGCGGATGGCATCGACGCGGTGTTGATTGGAAGACAGCTTGCCGAAGAGTGGCAGGTCTCTCCGGGCGACTATGTGACGCTCACAAGTCCGCAGGGGCGATTAACGCCCTACGGCTTGATGCCACGGACGCGGCGATTTCGTGTCACAGGAGTTTTCGATTCCGGCTTTTATGATTACGACGAGAACTGGTGCTTCATGACACTGGCCGCTGCCCAAGGTCTTTCTGGCGTGGGCGATGTTGTTAACGTTCTGGAATTTCGTTTGTACCAACCTGAACGCGCGGGCGAAATTTCGGAACAGATCCGCCCGGCCGCCGGGCAGTGGTGTTCAACAACCACCTGGATGGAAGAAAATCGCGCGTTGTTCCGCGCTCTGCGGCTGGAAAAACTCGTTACGGCGATCTTCATCGGATTGATTACCTTTGTCGCCGGTCTTAACATTCTGGTGGTTCTTTCCATGACGGTCACCGATAAAGCGCGCGATATCGCCGTGCTCCGCTCCTTGGGCGCGCGCCGCGAGCAGATTCGCACGATTTTCCTGTGGCAGGGAATCAGCATCGGAGCGACGGGCACGCTGATTGGCCTGTTCACCGGTTTCCTGTTTTCGTTGGTGGCCGGGAATTACCATCTGATTCCTCTTGATCCCCAGGTGTACGCCGTTCCTTATGTGCCTTTCCATCCGAGTGTTTTCGACGGTGTCTGGATAACTTCCGTGGCCATGGGAATCTCGATCGCCGCCACAATCTTGCCCGCGCGCGCTGCGGTACGCCTCCTGCCCGTGGAAATCTTGCGGTACGAATGACTCGCAGGCCTGGGTGGGGAATAACCATATTCTTCGGTCCATTTGGCGCGAGATTTGCTCCTGTCAGGCGGAGTAGCCGGTGGGAAAGACCTGGGTATGTCCCTCGACCCTCGGTTGCACCAAGGGCCCACCGCAAGGTGTTGAAAACAGATAGATTATAAGTGCATTAGTTTTGACCCTGAAGTGCCCTCTTTTCGGCAGGCAATGGACTGGCGGAAAAAGGAAACTCTGTGGGACTCTGGAAGTTTTGAGAGCTCCGCGGGTCGCACGGCACGAAGATTGCTGAAAACGCATCTAAGTAAGTAGCAGGAACGGGCCTAGTAGACCGAAAGGCGCTGCAAAGGGATGAGCCAGGGTGCACAATTCGCGGACGGGGTGGGGGCAGAGGATCCGCGCAACGCGGCAGTCGTTCTGGAATCGAGAGGCCTGAAGAAATCTTACGGTAGCGGCGAGAAAATCATCTCCGTATTGACGGATGCAAATTTGCTCTTGCGGCAGGGAGAGATGGTTGCGATCGTCGCGCCGTCCGGCGCCGGCAAGAGTACTCTGCTGCACCTGCTGGCCGCGCTAGACACACCAACGAGCGGTACAGTATACTTCGCAACGAAAGCTATTGAATCGATACATGACGCGGCGCTGGCTGAGTTTCGGAATCGTGCCATCGGATTTTTGTGGCAACGTCACCAGTTGCTGCCGGATTTTACGGCTGCGGAGAACGTAGCCATGCCGTTGTTGGTGCGCGGCGACGATTTCACGACTGCGCTGGGGATGGCGCGGAAGTGGCTCGCGGAGGTTGGTTTGGAAAGTCGGGCCGATCACCGCGCAGGGGAACTCTCCGGGGGGGAACAGCAGCGCGTCGCGATTGCCCGGGCGCTCGTCACTGGGCCGTCGGTGCTGCTGGCAGATGAACCTACCGGGGATCTGGACGAGCAGAATGCTTGGGCTGTGTTCGAGTTGCTGCAACGGCTGCATCGCACGCACAAGTTGACGTCGCTGATTGCGACCGCATACTGGCGCTGGAACATGGCGTTCTGCAAACTCGCGAGGCTGCGGCTTCAGCGGGCGGGGTCCCAGGGGGAGAAGCGAGCTAACGTGTTCGAACGTTATACAGAGAAAGCGCGACGCGTCATATTTTTTGCAAGATACGAAGCCAGCCAGTATGGCAGCCCGTATATCGAGACCGAACATCTGCTGCTCGGCTTGATGCGCGAGGACAAAGCCCTGGCCAACCGTTTCCTGCGCCAGCAAGGCTCGATCGAATCGATACGCAAGGAGATCGAAGCCCGCATCACCATCCGCGAGCGCATCTCGACTTCCGTCGAAGTGCCGCTCAGCGCGGAGTGCAAGCGCATCCTCAATATGGCCGCGGAAGAAGCGGAGCGTCTGGGTCACAAGCACGTCGGCACGGAGCATCTTCTTCTCGGTATTCTCCGCGAAGAGAAGTGCTTCGGCGCGGAAATTTTGATGGAGCGCGGTCTGCGTCTGTCCACGTTGCGGGAAGAGCTCGCGCGCACGTCCGGCGAAAAAACAGCGGCAGCGCGGCCAAAGGAAACTTCTCTCCTCGCGGAATTCAGCCGCGACCTCACGCAAGCGGCTTCCGAGGGCTCTCTGGATCCTCTCGTAGGGCGCGAAAACGAAGTCGAGCGCGTCATTCAAATCCTCTGCCGTCGCACCAAGAATAATCCTGTCTTGATCGGCGAGCCCGGCGTGGGCAAGACAGCCATTGTCGAAGGCCTCGCGCAGCGTATTTCCGATGGTGATGTTCCGCCGTTCCTTGCGGACAAACGCATCCTGTCGCTTGACCTTTCATTGATCGTCGCGGGCACCAAGTACCGCGGACAGTTTGAAGAGCGCCTGAAGACCATCATGAAGGAATTGATGGAGAGCCAGAACTCCATCGTCTTCATCGACGAGCTGCACACACTCGTGGGCGCCGGTTCCGCGGAAGGTTCGCTCGACGCCGCCAACATTCTGAAGCCCGCGCTCTCCCGCGGCGAGATTCAGTGCATTGGGGCGACGACTCCGGGAGAATACCGCAAGTCCGTGGAGAAAGATCGCTCGCTCGAACGCCGTTTCCAATCTGTCAAAGTTCCCGCGCCTGACGAAGAACAAGCCGTGCAAGTGATTCAGGGCGTCCGCGAGCGCTACGAAAAATTCCATGCTGTCAGCTACACGGACGAGGCGTTGCGCTACTCCGTTTATCTTTCCAACCGCTACATTCCCGACCGTTTTCTTCCGGACAAAGCCATCGACCTGATCGACGAAGCCGGCGCGCGCGTCAAGCTGCGTCAGGCCACTGTTCCCGAAGAAGTCGGCGAAGTACAAAAGCGCGTGAAATTCATCACTCACCGCATGGAAACGGCCATCGCCAATCACGAATTTGAAAAGGCGCGTTTCTATTCCGAGGAAGAACGCAAGGAAAAAGAAAATTTGCGCGGACTGCGCGAACGCTTCAAATTGGACGACGCCTCGACGGGCATCGTCACTCGTGAAGACATCGAAGAAGTCGTTTCGCGCTGGACCGGCATTGGCGTGACTTCCATCAAGGAAGACGAGCAGCAGAAGCTTTTGCGCATCGAGCCCGAACTCCACAAGCGCGTCATCAGCCAGGACAAAGCCATCACCGCTCTCGCTCGCGCCATTCGCCGCAGCCGGGCCGGCCTCAAGTCACCCTTGCGTCCAGTGGGTTGCTTCTTCTTCCTCGGTCCCACAGGTGTCGGAAAAACGGAAGTCGCCAGACGCTTGGCAGAGTTTTTGTTCGGTTCGGAGAAGTCGCTGGTTCGCTTCGACATGTCGGAGTTCATGGAAAAGCACTCCGTCTCGAAACTGATTGGTGCCCCTCCAGGTTACGTGGGCTACGAAGAAGGTGGCCAATTGACGGAGCGCGTCCGCCGGACTCCTTACTCGGTCATCCTGCTTGATGAAATCGAGAAGGCGCATCCGGACGTTTTCAATATATTATTGCAGGTCTTTGAAGACGGTCAGTTGACGGACGGGCTCGGCAACACCGTGGATTTCCGGAACACCATCATCATCATGACCTCCAATCTCGGCGCGCGTCATTTGCAAAAGCGCACCGCCTTGGGCTTCCAGTCCGGAGCCGATGAAGCCGGGCAAAAGAGCATGGAAGATATGGTGATGAACGAAGTAAAGCGGGCGTTCAATCCGGAGTTCTTGAACCGGCTGGACGAAGTCATTATTTTCAATCCGCTCGGCGACGAAGACCTGCTTCGCATCATCGACTTGCTGGTGGGCCAGTTGAACGACACGCTGATTCACCGGCAGGTGCAGATTGTAGTTTCGCCGGAAGCACGACAGTGGATACTTGAGAAAACGTGTGCGGACCGTAGTTACGGCGCGCGTCCGCTTCGCCGGGCTTTGCAGAAGTACGTAGAGGACCCGCTCTCCGAGGCCCTCATCCAGGGTGGAATTCAAAGGCCGGCGACATTGCAGATTTACGTCGCGGGAGAAGGCCTTTCGTTCCGTCCCGTCGGTGAGGCAACCCCGGTCGTCCACTAACGAATCTGAACCAACGCACGGATGGTCCCGGCAGGGGTCGGGATCAACGCACGGCTGGCCCACACCGGGTCCAGCGGGAGAATAACAACTTGAGTTTGGGGGCGCGGCCTTGACGACCTCACCGGCCGCTCAAAGAAAAGTTTGTTCGCCGTCCGGTTTTTTTGCGGCTCGAGTGACGTGGTTGGTCGCCCTTGTGTATCTCTTCGCGACCCCGTCAATTGCGGCCCCGCTCGAAAATTCCAGCGCGCATTCCTCCGCATCGGCGCATTCCTATCTTTTCTCTGCTTCCTTTGACTACGCAAACGGCAAAGACGTTATCGAAGATCATTCTGCGGGGGACCCTCAGGCCGCCGCGCAGCAGCAGTTTGTGGTCGAGCGTATCGATTTCATCGGCAACCGCCGCGTGCGCAGCGACACCCTGACGGCGCGAATCTTCAGCCGGCCCGGCGATGTCTACAATGAAGAGACGTTGCGCCGCGATTTTCAGGCCCTTTGGAACACGCAATTCTTTGAGGACGTAAAGCTTCGTGTGGAAGACTCTCCCAATCGCCCGAACGGCAAAATTATCATCTTCGAGGTCAAAGAACGCCCGCAGATCCGACGCATCCGTTACGACGGCAACCACTCCATTTCCGAATCCGACATTCTCGATCGCTTCAAGGAACGCAAAGTCGGTCTCAGTGTTGAAAGCCAGTTTGATCCCACCAAGATCAAGAAAGCGGAAGTCGTGCTGAAGGAGTTGCTGGCCGAGCATGGCCGGCAGTTCGCTAAAGTCACTCCGCAGTACGAGCGCATCGCTTCCAGCAACGCCGTCATTCTCGTTTTCAAAATCGAGGAAGGCCCCAAGGTCAAAGTCGGAAAGATTAAATTCAAGGGCAACCACGCTTTCAGCGACCGTAAGCTGATTCGCGCCATGCGCCACGACCGCCCCTACGCGATTCCGCTTTACTTCTGGTATATCCCCGTTCTCACCAAAACCTACGACCGCGAAAAGTTGAGCGAGGACCTGGAAGTCGGCGTTCGCGGCCTGTATCGCGACAACGGCTACTTCAAGGTCTCCGTTGGCGAACCGATTCTCGATAACATTGACACTACGCATTCGCGCCTGGGAGTTCCCCTTATCACCGGAAAAGGCCACGGCAAGGCCGTCAACATCACCATCCCCATCGAAGAGGGCGAGCGCTATCGCATGGGCACCCTCAAAATCGTCAGCTCGGATCCAGACAAGGCCTTGTCTCTGAAGGTCGATGCCCTGAAGAGCGCTTTCCCCCTCAAGCAGGGCGACATCTTCTCCACGGAAAAGGTCCGCAAGGCCCTCGAGACTTACGGCAAAATCTACGGCGAATATGGATTCATCGATTTCACCCCCGAGCCCGATACTGAAGTCGACGATGCCACCAAGATCATTAACCTGACCCTGCGCTTCGACGAACAGAAGCAGTATTTTGTTCGCCGCATCGACTTTAGCGGCAACACCACTACGCGCGACAAAGTCATTCGCCGCGAGCTTATGATTGACGAGGGCCAGCTCTTCAACAAGCGTCTCTGGGAACTTAGCATCCTGCGCCTCAATCAGCTCGATTACTTCGACAAGATCGAAGCGGACAAGGCCGCCGAGATTAAGCGCAACAATAAAGAAGGCACCGTCGACATCAACCTCAAGCTCAAGGAGAAGGGCAAGCAGTCCATCGGCTTGCAGGGCGGCGTCAGCGGTTTGGCCGGCAGCTTCATCGGCCTCACCTATCAGACCAACAACTTTCTGGGTCTTGGCGAGACTCTTACCTTTTCGGCGCAGTTCGGCGATCTTTCGCGCAGTTTTCTTTTCGGATTTACCGAGCCTTATCTCTTTGACCGCCCCATCTCCTCCGGGTTCACGATTTTTTCCAGCCGCTACAAGTTTGACCAGGCCCGCCAGGCCGCGCTCCTCACCGGCCAATCCGTCAGCATCAACCCGGAATTCATTCAGAATTACAATCAGGACAGCACCGGCTTCACGCTCTTCGCCAGCTATCCTATCCGCAAGCTTTCCTTCACTCGCATTGGCTTGCAGTATGGGCTCACGCGCACCAACATCACCGCATTCAACGACGCCTCCAAGCTGCTGTTCACTCAGGTGCAGTTCCGCAGCATCGCCGGTCCGAGCGCGTTGAACGGAATCGTCTCCAGCACCATCACTCCCACCATCACATACAACACCGTCAACAATCCCATCAATCCCACCGGTGGAAAGAGCTACTTTTATTCCCTCGGGTTTTCTGGCCTCGGCGGCAACGTCAAGAGCATCACCAATGTTGTGGATTGGAAGTACTACCATCCGGTGAACAAGCATCGCAACGTCTTAGGATTCCATGCTTCCGGCGCGTTCATCACCGGATACGGCGGTGGGGAACCGCCTCCGTATAGCCGCTTTTATATGGGCGGCGAGTCGGATATTCGCGGTTTTGACATTCGCTCTATCACTCCGGTCACTTTTATCCCGGTCGCTACCGCGCAGCAGTTCACCTACACCTGCAACACCTGCCTGAACGGTTTTGGTCAACCGACTCCGCGAACCGTCAGCGTTCCCGTGCTCGGCTATACCATCACTTTTCCGGGAGGCGACACGCAGGGCTACGGAAACGTCGAGTACCGCATCCCCATCATCGGCAACACGTTCCAGACCGTGCTGTTTTTTCACGGCGGCACCAATGGCATTCTCCGCAAGGGCGCGTTACGGCTCGACCCCACGGGCTTCGATAATCTCAACACTAGCTTTCCTAGCGCCGTCACCTCCGGCGCGCTCGATGCCAACCGGCAGTTGGGCATCGCTCCGAATACTAATTTTCGCTTGCGCGGTTCCACAGGCATCGAATTTGTAGTTCAGTTGCCGATCATTCAGGCGCCTTTCCGCGTCTACTACGCGTACAACGTCCACCGTTTGCATTCACAGCTCTTGGCGCCTCCCGATTTCATTGAACCTACTGAGATCTGCGATCCATCTTTGGGAGATAAGTGCGGCGCAGTCGGCCGCCTTCCCGCCACGCTTCCTCCGGACGTGTGGAGGTTCCAGGTCCGACCGACCATCGAGCAGCTCCTGAAAAATCCCGGGAGTCTCAACTATTTCGAGCCGGCGCGCACCTTCCGCTTTACTGTCAGCCGGACTTTTTAGGGTGTGATGATTTTATGCTTTTCGACAAAACCTCGGAGTTCACCAGCGCAGCACAGGCGAAACGCTTGCAACGTGCGCAAATGTGGGGGAGACAGTGGGTATGAAGTGGCATAAGAATGCGAGAAATAGCCTTTTGGCGATG
>WNEX01003805.1_pt1 | contig 11755 bp, 5 predicted proteins | sample 5399841 | NCBI WGS metagenome assembly WNEX01 (sample SAMN13153337, study PRJNA577476) | soil metagenome | isolation source: 40 cm grassland meadow soil 2 days after 1st rain plot 5 | place: USA:California | collected 2015-09-18 | reverse complement strand
CCAAGGCGCACGATCGCACGATACCGTCGATCGTGGCGAGGCTGGTGAAATTGGGGAAGATTGCGCCGCAAGCTGCGCGGCAGGGATCGCCGCCGAGGGCGGCTTAAGCAGGGTTTATGGATTTACTGGCAATCATTCGAATTGCGATGCGGGCGCTGGCTCGAAATAAGTTGCGGTCGGCGCTCACCATGCTGGGCATCATCATCGGTGTCGGCGTGGTGATCGCCATGGTCAGCGTAGGCCAGGGCGCGCAAGAGCAGGCACAACAGCAGATTGCGGCCATGGGATCGAACATGCTGTTTGTGCAGTCCGGCACGGTTAACCGCGGCGGGATGCGCATGGGCTGGGGCGCAACCAAAACCCTCGTGTACGACGACATGACGGCCATTCTGCGGGAATGCCCTTCAGTAAAGGCGGCAGCCCCAGGGTCACAGGCTTCGGCGCAGGTGGTTTTTGGGAATGACAACTGGGCCACCAATCTCAACGGTACCGAGCCGCAGTATTTCGATATCCGCAGTTGGCCATTTGCAGAGGGAACTTCTTTTTCGCAGGACGACGTCAATATGGCTGCGAATGTCGCCGTAATCGGTGAGACGGTCAGGAAGAACCTGTTCGGGCCGACGGATCCGATAGGGCAAACGATTCGCATCAATAACTTGCCCTTTAAAGTAGTGGGACTGCTAACGGCGAAAGGCACGTCGGCAGCAATGGGGCAGGACCAGGACGACATCATTCTGGTGCCTATCACCACACTGCAGAAGAAAATTACCGGGCAAAACTGGCTGCGATGGATCATGGTGTCGGCCGTTTCTCAGCAGGCCAGTTACACGGCGCAGCAGCAAATCACGGCGCTGCTGCGGGACCGGCACCGGATTCGCTCGGGGCAGGATGACGATTTCTTCGTACGCAATCTGGCGGATATCGCCGATCTGGCGGATCAGAACGCGCGCCTATTCACGATTCTGGTGGCTTCAATCGCGAGCATATCGCTGATCGTCGGCGGCATTGGCGTGATGAATATCATGCTTGTTTCGGTGACGGAGCGCACGCGCGAGATTGGAATCCGGATGGCGATTGGGGCGACTGAAGGAGACGTGCAGCAGCAGTTTCTGATCGAGGCCGTCGTGCTGAGCCTGTTTGGTGGAGCAATCGGTATTGTGACCGGGATGGGAGCTTCATTTCTGATCACGCAACTCTTTGGATGGCCGGTGCTGGTTTCGCCTATGGCGATTGTCGCCGCGGTCGTGTTCTCGATGGCAGTGGGAATTTTCTTCGGCTTTTATCCAGCGCGAACGGCGGCGCGGCTGGACCCGATCGAGGCGTTGAGATACGAGTGAAGCCCTCGTGACCGAGGGCGTTGGCCGTTCTACGTCATTCTCATAAGTTCCGGGTAGCCCGTAATCCAGGAACAACGTTTGTGGCTGCTCACATTTTTACTGGCGACTGATGACTCGCGACACACTCCCAGTTTCCGTTCGGCATCTTCACCCATGTATCAGTAAAGCGCTCATGAGCGTCGAGAGGCTTTCCCGACGCATCGGTGCCCTTTGCCTTGAAGTCGCCCGTCGCGATGGCCGTACCGCCAAATGCTGTTACCTTCACATTGTCGTATGAGACGCTGTCATATTTGGTCGCTTTCGCTGTTGCAAGCGACTCGGCCTTGCCGGTGACTTTCCCATCGCTCCCCGTATTTATGAACTTGTCGGCCAGAAGCGGGGCGACCAGATCAGGATTGTTTGTCTTCTGCGATTGAAGCCATTGCTGTTCCAATGCCGCTACAGCTTTCTCAGTCCCGCCGCCGGCCTTTTTGTCTTGCGCCCATGCGGCACTCCCCACCGATAGCAAGCTGATCAAAAACCACATCCAAGCGCTCTTCATAGAGATCTCCTTGTGTGTCGACCTTTTCGAAACAGTTGGGTGCGGTCACAGGGACCTACGCGCCGGCAACTGTAGACTCCTGAGCGGCGCTTGTCAAAAGGAAGGTTCGGCCTAACCATAGCTCTTACACCGCCGCGATGATGGATGGATCGTCGCACAATCTCATTTCTGCACGCCAGCGTGGTTATTCCAAGCATAGCTGGCGTAATGTCCTTCGTTGACTTGGCTTCTCAGCCATCCTACTATGTTCGACCGAGGCTGGAGCCCTCGCCATTTGCTCGGTCAGACGATCTCGCACTACCGCGTTATCGAGAAGCTCGGCGGCGGTGGTATGGGTGTGGTTTACAAAGCGGAAGACACTCAACTCGGGCGCTTTGTCGCCCTAAAGTTTCTGCCCGACGACGTCGTCCGGGACTCACAGGCCCTCGAACGCTTTCGACGGGAAGCGCGCGCTGCCTCTGCCCTGAATCATCCCAATATCTGCACAATTTACGAGATCGGGAAGCATGAAGCCCAGTCCTTCATCGCGATGGAGTTTCTGGAAGGGGCAACGCTGAAGCACCGCATCACCCACCGTCCGCTCGAGGTGGGTCAGCTCCTCAACCTTGCCATTGAGACTGCGGAAGGGCTCGAGGCAGCTCATGCCAAGGGTATCGTTCACCGTGACATCAAGCCGGCGAACATATTCGTGACCGGGCGCGGCCATGCCAAGATCCTCGATTTTGGATTAGCGAAAGTCATATCGGAACCCAGCAAGGTTGCGGGAGCTACGGCCGGACCTACTGTCGGAGTCAGCGTCGAGCACTTGACCTCGCCGGGCTCTGCACTGGGCACAGTGGCGTACATGAGTCCGGAGCAGGCGCTCGGCGAAGAACTGGATGCGCGTACTGATGTGTTCTCGTTCGGCATCGTGCTCTATGAAATGTGCACGGGTCGCCTGCCGTTTGAGGGGAGCACGTCGGCGGCAGTTTTCAATGCCATCCTAAACAAAGTTCCAACCGCACCGGTACGCTTGAACCCCGAGCTCCCGCCGGAGCTGGAGCGCATTGTCAACAAAGCGCTGGAAAAGGATCGCGATCTCCGCTATCAGAGCGCAGCCGAAATGCGGGCGGATCTCAAGCGCCTGCTGCGCGACTGGCATCCCTCGTCGCGGCACCTGGTCGCGGCGGGCTTAGGTTCGGTAGCGGCGCCGGTGCCAGAGAACGGAAAACCTGCCGCCACGACCGGCCTGAAGCAGATGCACCTCCCATTTATTGGCGGCGCTGGATTGCTGGCGGTGGTTGCGGTTGCACTTGCCGGCTTCTTTGTTGGTGAGCGATCTGTTGCACGACCGGTGCCGACGTTTCGCGAGCTGACTTTCCGCCGCGGTGCTCTAGTGGCGGCCCGGTTCGCTCCGGACCCGCGCTCGGCCATATATAGCGCCGCTTGGGAAGGCAGTCCGCAGACGGTGTTTATCAGCTCCCCGAATTCGACTGAATCCCGTGATTTGGGACTCTCAGAAACAAAGGTCCTGGCGGTTTCGACCGCCGGGCAAATGGCGGTGTTGCGTCACTTTCGCATCAGCAACAATCATTTCACGCATATCGGGACGCTGGCACAGCTATCTATCGGTGCGGATGCTCCCCGTGACCTGCTGGATAACGTCGAAGATGCCGACTGGACTCCAGACGGCAACAGCCTGGCTGTTGTGCACGTCGTCGGTGGCCAGAGCCGCCTGGAATACCCGATTGGCAAAGTACTGCATGAAACCACTGGATGGATCAGCAATCTGCGTTTCTCTCCCAAGGGCGATCACCTGGCTTTTATCGATCACAATCTCTTGGGCGATGACGGGGGAACGGTTAGCGTGGTCGACCTTAGCGGCAAGAAGTCTGACTTGACCGAGCGCTGGGCCAGCGCTTTGGGTTTGGCCTGGTCACCTTCCGGGGATGAGGTCTGGTTCACGGCCACTGCCACGGGATTCAGCCGTTCGCTGCGCGGCGTCAGTTTATCTGGCAAGCTCCGCGAATTGCTAAGCGCACCTGGGACACTCACGCTGCACGATGCCAGTACTAGTGGCCGTGCCCTGATTTCCCGTGACGCGATGCGCTCCGGCGCGATTGGCCTGGCGCCAGGAGAAAACAAGGAACGCGACCTGAGCTGGCAGGATTGGACTGTTCCCGTCGACATCTCCGAGGACGCAAAGCTCGTGCTGTTCATCGAGGCAGGCGAGGCCGGTGGTGGCGAATATGCGGTTTTTAGTCGCGAGACAAAGGGAGCGTCTGCCGTTCGTTTGGGACAGGGTTCAGCGAATGCGTTTTCGCCCGATGGTAAGTGGGCCCTGGTCTTGCGGCAGAACATGTCGCCCCCTGATTTTGTGCTGCTACCCACTGGCGTAGGACAGCAGCGAACTCTCCACACCAGCAACGTTGTTCCCAGCGGTGGTCAGTTCTTCGCGGATTCCAAACGCCTCCTCTTTGAGGGTCACGAACCGGGGCACGCACCGCGAGTGTACGTCATGGATCTGGATGGCGGGCAGCCTCGTCCCATCACCCCCGAAGGTTTTAGTTTGGGGACGCACGCCCACTCTCTTTCTCCCGACGGCAAACGTGTTGCGGCCGTTACTAGCGACGGAATTGCCTTAGTTCCGATAGATGGCGGCGAGCCGCAACCGATGCACGGCTCACAATCTGGCGACACGCCCTTGCGCTGGACCAGCGATGGAAAGACGTTGCTTATCGGACGGCGTGGCGAAACCTCGTGTCCGGTTTCGCGTCTGGATGTCCAAACCGGCGCCCGCACGCCATGGAAAACGTTTAGCCCGACTGACTTGGCTGGCGTGGTTGGCGTAGCCTGTCCCCGCATTTCCCCCGATGAGGAACACTATGTTTTTGGCTACATCCGTAATCTGTCCGATTTATTCCTTGTGGAACATTTAAAATAGGAAGTGAGCTGCTAGATTGTGCACCGGGGTGAGTGCCAATCCTGAGTTGCAGATGTGACTCTGCGGCACCAGTGTCAAGTCGCCGCCGCGTAAACGTAGTCAAGCCTACATTGGTGTACTCCACTTACAGTCTAGTTCTTAAAGCCTGAAGGTTCCTATTTGGGGAAATCCAAACAGATTGGAGTCGTCTCGTCACAGCCACCTGGTAGTCAGGCGTGTTAGCGGTAGATTATGTCTCCCGCGCTGGCATTTGGCATTCGCATTTTTCTTCTTCTCCCCCTCGCCTTCTCCGGGGTACTAGGCGAATCGGCTGCAGCGCTCAGGTATCGGGCTCACGCGCAGAAAATGCAGTTGCGCGCCGAGCAAGCGGCGCGAATGAATACGGCAATCACTGCTGCCACGACTACTGCAATCGGGATATGGACGCCGCTCGGTCCGGCGCCACTGGCTTCGGATGCAACCGGATTTGGGCAGCAGGATTACGGCTGGGTTTCAGGGCGGGCCACGGCGGTGGCGGTTGATCCGGCGGATGCGACCGGCAATACCGTTTACATTGGCGGCGCCTACGGAGGCGTTTGGAAATCAACCAACGCCGGACCGCTTAGCGCGAATCCCGCTAACGTGAGTTGGTCTCCTCTGATTGATAACCAGGCGACGCTGGCGGTCGGCTCGATCGCCGTTCAGCCGGGGAATACCGATCCCACAAAGAGCGTGATCCTGGTGGGAACGGGCGAGACGAACAGTTCCATGGATTCTTATTACGGCCTGGGAATTCTGCGCTCGGCGGATGCGGGGAACACGTGGACACTGATTACGCAGGATAGCAGCGGCACGCATCCGTTTGCCGGAATGGGATTCAGCAAGATTGCATTCAGCACGGCAAATCCCAGCCTGGTGGTGGCAGCAGCGGCGGGCGCATCCCAGGGCGTGATCGACGGGCTGGAGAACCCGGTCAGTGCGAATCGGGGGATCTATTATTCGAATAATGGTGGAGTGTCCTGGAGTTACGCCAGCATAAACGACGTGGGCACGGTGATTCAGCCGAACTCCGCAACATCGGTGATCTACAACGCTGGGGCCGGGAAATTCTTTGCGGCAATCCGCTTTCATGGGTTTTATTCCTCCAGCGATAGCGTGAACTGGACGCGGCTCGCCACGCAACCGGGCGGGCTGAGCACGTTTGCGTGCCCGACGACTCCGGCCTCGCAGGGCTGCCCGATTTATCGCGGAGAATTTGCGGTCATGCCCGGACGCAATGAGATGTACGTGTGGTATGTGGATGAAAACGAAAATGATCAGGGAATCTGGCAAACCACCGATGGCGGGAATACCTGGACGCAGCTGGATGACAGCGGCATCACGAACTGCGGAGATTTCTCCGGCGGGTGCGGCACAGTACAGGGTACTTACAACCTGGAGCTTGCGGCGGTTCCAAACGGACTCACTGCGACCGATCTTTACGCCGGAGCAATCAACATTTACAAGTGCACGATCAGCAGTTTGTCTCCAGTGTGCAGCGGGACGGGGCAGGGCACATTTCTTAATCTGACTCACGTTTATGGATGCGCGCCGAATTTCGGATCGATTGCGCACGTTCATCCCGACCAGCACGATCTCGATTTCATAGTCGCGAACAGCAAAGCTATTCTCTATTTCGCAAATGATGGAGGAATTTATCGCGCGCTCGATGGCTACAGCGGCTTGACCACTGGTGACTGCGGCGGCACCAATCAATTCGAGAGTCTGAACCAGACGCTGGGATCGATGAGCCAGTTTGTTTCGTTCTCGCAGCATCCGAGCGATCTCAATACGATTTTAGGCGGGACCCAGGACAACGGGTCGCCGGCCACAACTTCGGCGGCAACCAGCACGTCGTGGTTCAACGTGAACTCAGGCGATGGGGGTTACACAGCGATCAATCCAGACAATCCGACCGAATGGTTTACTGCGAATACGAATGTGAGTATCCAGAAGTGCGAGTTTGGCGGGAACTGTCACGCGCAGGATTTCAATAACGGGCTGGTGGTCTCGAATGTCACCGTGGGCGGCGACTCGGGGGCGTTCTATACGCCTTACATTTTGGATCCGCAAAATTCTGGAACGCTGCTCGTGGGTACCTGCCGGGTATGGCGTGGGGCCACGAGCGGGACAGGATTTTCCGTGTTGAGTAATAACTTTGAGACCGGGGGGGACGGCATTTGTAGCGGCAATGAAGTGAATCTTGCGCGCTCGCTGGCCGCCGGAGGGATCAAAGACACCTCTGGATTTTCAAATGTGATGTATGTGGGAACTGATGGACTCGGGCCGCTGGCGCCGACCGGTGGCCATGTTTGGGTCTCAACCAATGTCGACAGCGCGGCCTGGTTCGACCGCACTGGGGCGATTAATCCCGGCAAATTCCCGATTTCCGGCGCCGCGATTGATCCGTCTGACAAGACTGGCAAGACGGCCTACGTAGCCATTATGGGATTTCACGTGGCGCACGTTTGGAAAACCAGCAACGGCGGGGTGAATTGGACAAACTTTACTGCGAACCTGCCGGATGCTCCTGTAAACGCTATTTTGATTGCTGCGGGATCGACTCCAAGCACAGGAACTATCTATGTGGGGACAGACGTGGGCGTGTTTTCAAGCAGCACGGGAACGGCGAGCTGGACGGAAGTAGGTCCGGGGAGCGGGCAAGCGGGATTTTTGCCGAATATTTCCGTGACGGCGCTGCACATGTTCAATTCCGGGGGGAACAGGATTTTGCGGGCGTCTACCTATGGACGCGGGGTGTGGCAGCTGGCGCTAACCGCGGCGCCCGATTTTGAATTTTCGATTGCGGCGAATTCGGCAACGGTATTCCCCGGACAAACAACGGTATTCAACGGAACGGTCCTTGCAATCAATGGATACAGCAGCGCGGTGAACTTGACCTGCAGCGTGGGAGCAACACCTCCGCCTTCGACCTGTGCGATGACGCCTTCTAGTGTGACTCCGACTGGGATTTTCAGCATTAACGCGAGCGGACCGGTGGGAGATTATTTCTTCAACGCGCATGGAGTCGGCACGGATGCCAATAGTTTGACTCGCAATCTCGCACTCACACTGCATGTAGTCGATTTTGGGCTTACCGCTCCGGCGCCCAGCAGCGTGACAGTAGCGCCGGGAAATACTTCCGGTCCGGTCAGTTTTCAAGTGACTGCCGTGGGAGCGTTCAATTCTGCGGTGTCACTCGCGTGCAGCGGGCTTCCCGCCGGGGCGGCGTGCAGTTTTCAACCTGCTGGTCCGGTGAATCCAGTTTCGGGAGTACCGGTGGCCGTCACGATGGCGCTTAACACAAGTGCGATCACGCCGACTGGAAGCTTCCCGATTTTAATTGTCGGGTCGACGGCTGGTGGTCCGAGCAGGTCTCAGAATCTGTCCTTAGTTGTGAAAACTGCGACGTCGGCTGATTACACGATCAACATCAGCAACTCGCCGCAGACAGCCAGTGTCACAGGAACCGCGATGTTTAACGGGAATCTGACTTCGGTGAACGGATATTCCAGTTCGGTGACTTTGAGCTGCGGAAGCGGAGGGCCTGTGACGTGTACGCCCGGTCCCGGGAGTCTCATGCCTACGGCGAGCGGGGCTGCGTTTACGGTGAGCGTCAGCAGCGATGTCGTGCAGAACTACAACTTCAACATTGTCGCGACTGGCACAGACAGCGGGCATACCACGCATTCCTTCGGCGTAGTGTTTGACTCCACGTTCGACTTTGCGATCAATAACAACTCTGCGCCTGAGACCGTCACGGCAGGGCAGACGGCGAGCTACAACCTGGACGTCAGACCGTTAGGGAATGGGAGCACATTCCCTGCGAGCGTGACGCTTGCCTGCTCGGGATTGCCTGCTCTGAGCACCTGCTCGTTTACTCCTGGCTCAGTCGGATCGGGCAGCGGCGATACGAATGTTGTGGTGAACGTAAGAACTACGGCTGCGATTCCAGCTTCGGCGCTGTTGATTGCGGGTTCCTTAAAGTACGTGCTTGCTGCGTCTCTGGTAACGCTATGTTTCGGCGGAATGAGGCGCGCTCCACGCGGGAAGCTGCTTGGTGTCCTATTTGTGGTGCTGATGATGGTCGCCATAGAGACTGGGTGCGGAGGAAGTGGCAGCGGAGGAGGAGGGGGTGCCGGGCAGCCGGGAACGCCTGCTGGAAATTACGCGATTACTGTCACAGCGACTTCGGGTGCGCTGAGTCACAGCGTTCAGGTGAATTTGACAGTGAATTAAATCGCTTTGAGGGGTACGGGCCAAAGCACGAGCGGGGACGCTCGCGCCTACATCAAAAAATAGTCGGCTGAATTAGGCGATCACTGCCAAGCTTCGCTCGGCTGGACAGCCGAGGGCGGCTGTCACTACGTAGTTGGTGATGGGGCCGCAACGCGGGCGAGGGCGCCCGCGCCACACTGCATCGAGATCAATTATTAAGGCTGACGCGTTGATGTGATATTCTGCCTGCCTTCAGCCGCAGCTTGATTTTTCTCTTCCTGCATTGCGCGGATCATAGGACCGCGTCTCAGGCAAAACTGCGGAAGTCATTGCAGGCTGATGCTGACGTGTACTTGGAGGCAACATGGGCTCGGACTTTGCGGGAAAACGGGTAGCGGTGCTGGGCGCTGGAAAGATGGGCGGAATTCTGCTGAAGGCCCTGCTAGAAAAGGGATTGCTGTCGCCGCAGGCGACCGTTGCAACCGTGCAGCACGAGGAACGTGCACGCGCGCTGGGGCAAAGACTTAATGTACCGGTGGGCACGGATAATGCCGCTGCGGTGCGCGGTGCTGACATCATTTTTGTTTGTGTAAAGCCGCAGGTGGTGCAGGAAGTGATAGAGCAGATTCGCCCTAACATTTCTAACAAACAATTAATCATCTCTGTTGCTGCGTCGGTTCCTACGAGCCAGATTGAGAAGGCGCTGGGCCGCGAAGTCCCTGTGGTGCGCGCCATGCCGAACACGCCATGTGTGCTGGGCTGCGGCATGACTGGCATATGCAAAGGCAAGTTCGCGGATGCCGGTCATCTCGAGACTGCCTGCGCATTGTTCAGCGTCGTGGGAAAAACAGTTGTAGTCGACGAGAAGCACATGGATGCGGTTACTGGGCTTTCCGCCAGTGGTCCGGCTTATATCTACATCATTCTGGAATCGCTCGCCGAAGCAGGCGTGAAGGTAGGTCTGCCGCGCGATATTGCGACTCTGCTTGCGGCGCAGACGACGTTGGGAGCGGCGACTGTGGTGTTGGAAACGGGAGACCATCCGGCACTGTTGAAAGACGCGGTAACGACACCGGCAGGATGCACGATTGACGGGATTCTAGAACTCGAGGAAGGCAAGCTGCGCGTGACGCTGATCAAAGCCGTTGTTAAAGCGACGCAAAGGGCGAAGGAGCTGGCGAATGGTTAGGTCGCACTAGACTGTTAGGCGTCTTTCGTTCGGTTTTTCATGGGCGAGGGCGCCCGTGCTCCATTGATAGATTACTGAGGAGTGGAGTTATTGGGCTGCTGAGTTTCCTCAGAGAGCGAAAAGTTAACGGTGATCTCGGTTTCGAATTCGATCGGCTTGCCTTCAGGAGCATACGGTTTGAACAACCAGCCTCGGACTGCTTTGGAAACCGCATCCACCAAGCGAGGGTCGCCGCTGATGACCTTGACCCCTTTCACGGTCCCGTCGGTTCCGACCAATGCCTTTAGCTCAACCAGACCTTGAATGTGGTCCTGCTTCGCCTGCTCTGGGTACTCGGGTTCAACTTTCTTGATCAAATAGCTATTGATGACGGTTGCAGGAATAGTCCTGGGCCCGGCCCCAGCGGCGGACTCTATGGGTGTCGCCTCGTAGGTAGTGGTCTGTGCGGCAAGCTCCACGGGCATTTGAGTGGGTTTTTCTACTGACGGTCCGATCCGGAAAATGACTCTCCCGTTCTGGTATACGCGTAGGCCTCCTGCGAAAGGCGGTTCAGCTTCTTCCTTCGCCTGGGATGTGTCGGAAGTCGAAGCATTGGAGGAAGCCGACTCCTTCTTCTTGCCGACCCAGCGAGGTGGAGCGGACATGATGCCGAAATTCGGTGCCTTTTTCTTCGATGAAGTGTTTGTTTGTTCGGTTTCCGGCGCGACAGATACTGCGTCCGTTTGCGCCTTGAAGAGGCTGACAGCAGTTTTCCAACCCGCTCGTCCGACCATCCAGCCAAGCACTAATGCAAGAACAATGACGACCCAACTAAGAACTGTAGTCCAGTAATCCCGGCGAGCAGCAGACTCAGTTTCGAATAGGAGCTTGGGCGGAACGAAAGATGGCTGCTCGTCTTTCTGATCTTCATGGGTGGGCGGTGGCACCGGGTCTGGCTCTCGTCGCGGTGGCTCTGAGATAGGAGCTATGGCGGCAAGAGCTGAGACCGGCTCCTGAAAGGGTCTTTGTTCTTCAGATTTCTCCTCAACTGGGGACGCCACATCATTTGCGCGCCGAAGATTTTCGACGATTCGCCGGGATAATGCTTGTACCGCATAAACGTCAGTGTCGTCGAAGGCCTTTGTGCGCGAGGCAAAGACCTCAAGTACGCCCAGCAATTCCTGACCCTCCAGGATGGGAACGGCCAGAATGGAACGGATCTCAGCGTCGCGGCAGGCAGCGGCGTCGACACGAGGATCGTTTTCCGCGTCGTCACAGCGCTGCAATTCTTTCCTTTGCACGCAGGCCCCAGAGACACCGGACCGCGTATTCAGGCGAACACCCAATCCGGGAGCGCTTTCTCCGACCGAAGCTCGGCAGACCATTTCCCCGTCTCGAGAAAGGGCGATGGCAGCACCGGACGCGGCAGTAGCAAGACGCGCCTGGTCAACGATCTTGTTGAGCATGAGATCGAGCGCCAGATCGGCGGAGGACTCTCCCCCACCGTGTGAGGCCAGTTTGGCGGCTAGTTCGGCGAGATAGTTGCCGGA
>WNEX01001319.1_pt1 | contig 11757 bp, 10 predicted proteins | sample 5399841 | NCBI WGS metagenome assembly WNEX01 (sample SAMN13153337, study PRJNA577476) | soil metagenome | isolation source: 40 cm grassland meadow soil 2 days after 1st rain plot 5 | place: USA:California | collected 2015-09-18 | reverse complement strand
TTGGCCTCGAGCCAGCGCACGCTCTCGTCGGCGATCTTCTCGGTCAGGTACACCTTCTCGTCGACCACGTCGTCGTTGCGACGGAGGGCGCAGTTGCCGCGGCGCCCCTGGCTCCAGATGTGGCGGTCCGTGAAGTCGTCGTGCCGCCGGTTCACGATGTCGGGATCGGCGGGGTCGGCGTAGAGCGTGTGCGCCTCGTAGAACCCGTAGTGGTAGTCGAAGCCGCGACGGATCGGGATGTGACCGCCGTAGCTGCCGAGATGCCACTTCCCGATGATGGCGGTCCGGTAGCCCTGACGGCGCAGGACCTCGGCGAGCGTCACCTCGGAAATGGGCAGGCCCTGCTCGAGGATGTCCTCGAAGCGCGGGAAGGCGATGAGATCGGCCACCCGGAAATCGCCGCGCGCGAGGAGGTACTTGAAGAGGTAGTACTCGAGGCGGTTCCGCGGGTAGCGGTCGTGCGGCTGGAGCTCGTGGCCGAAGCGCTGCTGGTAGCGGCCGGTCATGAGGCCCGCGCGCGAGGGGCTGCAGATCGGCGAGGTGATGTAGCCCTCCGCGCAGGTTGCCCCTTCGCGCCCGATCGCGTCGATCCGGGGCGTCGGCACCCAGCCGTCGTAGCGCGTGATGTCGGTCTTGCCGAGGTCGTCGGCCAGGATGAGGACGACGTTTCGCCTGGCGCGGGACGGGTCGATGCGGGGCGCCTCGGCCAGGTAACGCTCGCGGGCGCGCAGCTTCACCTCGTCGACGACGATGCGGAAGCGGGCGCTGGAGAGCGGGTAGAGGAGGTAGGCGAGCGTCGCGGCGAGGAGGACGACGAGGACGAGGCCGCGCTTCCGTCGCGCACCGCCCGTGGGCACCCTGCGGCGTCTACGGCGCGCCCGAGGCTCGCGTCAAGCGGCAGGCAGCCGTCGCCGGCCGCTCGCCCTTCCGTCACGGCCGCCGAATCGGTAGGAGAGTCACCCCCGTGGCGTCACGCTCCACACTCTGGGCAAGCGTCGGGCTGGTCTTCGCGGCCTCTGCGCTCGTTCTGTGCCTGCTCTACGTGCGCCTGCCGGTGCTGCCGGACGGCGATTCCTACTACCACCTGGCGGTGGCGCGGGCCTACGCGGAGCGGGGCCTGTTCCATCGCCTCGAGTGGGCCCGCCTCAGCATCATGTACGACGGCTTCGGCGACAAGGAGCTCCTGTTCCACGTGCTGCTCGTCCCGTTCGCCGTCCTCTCCGACCCGACCACGGGCGGGTTCATCGCCCTCGCACTCCTCGGCGCGCTGGTCGCGGCCGCGCTGGCCCACGGCGCCGTTGCCGCCATCGGACGCTGGGGCATCGCCATCCCGCTCCTCGTCTTCGGCGCCTCGGCCGACTTCATGCTGCGCATGATCCGGCTGCGGCCCGAGACCCTCTCGCTCCTGCTCATCCTGATCGCCATCCCGCTCGCGAGCCGCCGGCGGACCGTATGGCTCGGCGTCGTCGCCTGGCTGTACACGCTCACCTACACCGCGTTCGAGGCGTTCCTCGGACTCTGTGTTCTCTTCTTCATCTACGACGTCTGGGTCGAGCAGCGGGCAGACTGGCGCATGATCCTGTACCCGGCGTTCGGCGTGGCGCTCGGACTCCTCCTCCATCCGCATTTCCCGGCCAACGTGCGGGTCTGGGTGGTGCAGAACCTGAGCTTCTACCTGGGGAACGAGACGCTCCCGAGCCCGGAGAACGCGGCGCGGACCACGCGCGACACGCTCGTCCTGAACCTCGGCTGGTGGGCGGGCCTCCTCGTCCTCTGGCGAAGCCGGGTGCCGGTTGCTCCCCCGAGCGAGGATCGACGGCTGCGGGACTTCACGCTCCTCGCCACGGCGGCCTTCGCTCTCCTCTACGTGCTCGTGTACCGCTTCATCACGTACCTCGTCCCGCTCGCCACGCTCGCCCTCCTTCGCGCGATGCAGGCGGCCGGTGAGGCGCCCGGGCGGTATGCGCGGCTCCCGTGGCGAGGACGCGTGCCCTTCGCGCCGGCGTTCGTGCTCTGCCTTATCTCCGCCGTCCCGCTGTCCGCCTATGGGCTCGGCCGCATGCAGGCAGTGCTCAGGAGCTGGCGCCCGGACATGCGTGCGGACTGGGAGGCCTTCGCGCGGGCGTTGCCCGAGGGCGCCCGGGTGGCGGCGCCCTGGGCCGCCACGGAGGCGTTCGTCTTCTGGGCACCCCACGCCGCGTACCTCGACGTCCTCGACCCGATCTTCATCGCGGCGAAGGACCCGGCGACCTACCGCCTGTACCTCGACCTGTTCGAGGGTCGCGTGGCCGACATCCCGCTGGTCGCCGCCACCCGCTTCGACAGCGACTACTACGCCGATGACGGGCAGTATCCGTTCGCGCGGGCGCGCCTCGCCGCGGACCCGCGCGCGGTGCCCCTGCACGACGGCGTCACGTACCTCTACCGTTTCCTCGAGGATCACAACCAGGACTTCCTTCTCGACTGGAAGGTCCTGCCGGGGGGCGCGCCGCTCCCGCCGCCGATCGAGCTCGTCGCCGACCCCGGTCTACCGAGCTACCCGCGCGGCGCCGGGCGGGAGCGCGCGCTGGAGGGATACGTCGACGGGCGGCGCCTCGGCGAGGCGGCGGCCTGCGTCGCCTTCGCGCGCCTCGAGGAGGTGGATCGGCCCACCACCCTCGCGCTCGAGGTCTCGCCCTACGGCACCGCCCAGGTGTTCGTCGACGACCGGCTCGCGGCCGCGATCCTGTCGCCCCGAGCGGGGGTCCTCGGCCGGGGGGTCATCGTCACGCTCGCCCTCGACCCTGGGCGCCACCGGCTCACGATCCACACCTGCCCGGCGGAGGGTCAGCTCGGGTTCTATGCCCTCATCCGCAGCCGGGAAGCGCCGTAACCGAGACCGAAACCGCGGCATCTGAACCCAGTGACGACCATCTCGGACCGCTTGCAGGATGCCGGCCCCGGGTGGGTGGTCCTGGGTGTGGCGGCGCTCGCCCTGCTGGCAATGCCCATCCTGCGGCGGCTCCTCCCACGCGGACGCCGTCATCGCGGCGGAGGCGCGGTGCTGTTCCTCGGCGTGTCCGTCGTGCTGTCGGCCACCGCGATTCTCCTCGGCGGCATGGCCGGTGCGTCTCTGGGTACTCTGGTGCAGGTGCTCAGCGTCCTCACGCTCGGCATCGGGCTGGTCGCGATCGCCGGGCTCGCGGTCTTCGACCTCGTGCTGGCACGCGTCGGGGTGGATGTGCCGTCGATCCTGCGTGACCTCCTGCTGGTGTCGGTGGCGGTCGCTCTCGTCATGGGCTTTCTCCGCCTTGCGGGCCTCGACCTCTTCTCGCTCGTCACGACCTCGGCGGTGCTGACGGCAGTCATCGGGCTCGCGCTCCAGTCGACCATCGCCAACGTCTTCGGCGGGCTCGGTCTGCAGCTCGACCGCACGCTCGGCCGCGGCGAGTGGATCGAGGTCGGCAGCCGGGTGGGTCGGATCCTCGAGATCGGCTGGCGGTCCACGCGCATCGTCACCAAGGACGGGGACACCGTCTTCGTGCCGAACAGCGAGCTCGTCGCGGGCGAGGTGCTCAACTTCTCGCGGCCGACGGGAGCGCATCGCATGACGGTGCGGGTCGGCTTCCACTATCTCCATCCGCCCGACGAGGTGAGGAGCATCCTGGTGGCCGCCGTGCGCGACACCCCGGGAGTGCTGGATCAGCCGGCACCCGACTGCGGTCCGCACGACTTCGGCGAGAGTGCGATCGTCTACGGCCTGCGGTACTGGATCGCGGATTTCGAGCACGACACCGTCATCGACGAGGAGGTCCGGACCCGTATCTGGCACGCCGCGCAGCGCGCCGGGCTCGAGATCCCCTACCCCATCCGGACCGTGATCTCCGCAGATGGCGGCGCCGGTGAAACCTTTTCCCAGGCCCGGCGTCTAAGCCGCACAAACCCAGCGGAGGGAGGAGACTGATGAACGGCAAGAGCATCCTCATCGCCAGCGCGGCCGCGGCCCTGTTTCTATCGGGTGCCGTCACGGCCCGGGCGGAACAGAAGGCGGGCGCCGACGAGGTCCGGTGCGCCGGGATCAACGCCTGCAAGGGGCAGGGCTCCTGCGCCAGCGCGCACAACGAGTGCAAGGGCAAGAACGCGTGCAAGGGCCAGGGGATCGTCAAGGCGAGCGCGGCCGACTGCAAGACAAAGGGCGGAACCGTCGCCCCCGAGGCCAAGAAGCAGTAAGTTGGGCGGGGCCCCGGGCCCGAGCTCGGGGCCCTCACCATCGGCATGGCGCTCCTCTCCCACCTCGGCCACGGTATCGGGCTCCGCCCACCGCACTATCCGCGCGTCGTCGACGGCACCGCGCGCGTCGACTGGTTCGAGGTGATCTCGGAGAACTTCATGATCCCGGGAGGGCGGCCGCTCCACGTGCTCGAGAAGGCGCGCGCGCTGGCGCCCGTCGTGCTCCACGGGGTGTCGATGAACCTCGGCGGCACCGACCCGCTGAACGAGCGCCACCTGGGTGAGCTCGAGCGGCTGATCCGCCGCTTCGAGCCGGCGTGGGTCTCCGAGCACCTGTGCTGGGGGGCCTTCGGACGCCACTACGCCCACGACCTGCTCCCGCTGCCGTACACCGAGGAGACGCTCGCGCACGTCGCGGATCGGATCCGTCACGTGCAGGAACGGCTCGGCCGGCGCATCCTGGTCGAGAACGTCTCGAGCTACGTCACCTTCAGACACTCGACCATGCCGGAATGGACCTTTCTCGGCGGCGTCGCGGAGGCTGCCGACTGCGGCATCCTGCTCGACGTGAACAACATCTACGTGAGCGCCGTGAACCACGGCTTCTCGCCGGACGACTACCTCGCGGCTCTGCCTCGGGAACGCATCGGCCAGATTCACCTCGCGGGCCACAGCGACGCGGGTACGCACCTGGTGGACACGCACGATCACCCCGTGCCGTCGCCCGTGTGGACCCTCTACCGCGACGCCGTGCGACGCTTCGGTCCGGTCTCGACGCTCGTGGAGTGGGACGACCACATCCCCGCCTTCGAGGAGCTGGTCGCCGAGGCGGAACATGCCCGTACGGTCGAGGCGGAGGCGCTGGGTGCTTGTCGCCAGCCTGCGTGAGCTCCAGCAGCTCTTCTGGCGTTCCCTCGCCGACGAGTGGGATACCATCGCGCCGGAGCTCGTCGAAGCCGTCCTGCCCAGCTCGACCCTCGACTCGAGCGCACGCGTCCAGGTCTATGCCGGCGCCTACTCCTCACGACTCCTCGACGTGCTGCACGAGGACTTTCCGCGCCTCGCGGCGCTCCTCGGCCGCGACGGATTCGAGCAGATCGCACGCGACTACCTGAGAAGCCATCCGTCCGAGCATCCGTCGCTTCGCCACCTGAGCCGGGCCATGGCGGCATTCCTCGAGCGGCGGACCGATCTGCCGCCCTACCTCGCCGACCTGGCCCGCCTCGAATGGGCCCGGATCGACGTGTTCGACGCCCCGGACGCCGAGCCGCTGCCGGTAGCCGCCCTGCGAACCGTCCGCCCCGAGGACTGGCCCCACCTCTATCTGGTTCCCATTCCCGCACTCCAGGTCGTCCGCACCTCGTGGCCGGTGCACGAGCTGTGGGCCGGCACCGATCCGGCCGGCCTGACTGCGGCGCCCACTGCCATCCGGGTCTGGCGTGGGGCTGGCTACGCAGTGTTTCACGCCGCCATGGATGCGTGCGCGGCGGAGGCGCTCCGCCGGCTGACGGCGGGCGCGCCGTTCGTCGTCGTCTGCGAGGCCTTCGCCGACCGCCCGCCGGGCGAGGCGGCGGAAGAGGTGACGTCGCTGCTCGCGCGCTGGGTGGAGGACGGGATCATCGCGCGGGTCGGGTGAGCCGGTATGCCGGCTCAGGGAGCCCTCACCTTGACGCCGAAGAGCGGTCCGAGGCGATCGAAGTCACGCCGGTTCAAGGTGAGAATCTCCTGCGCTCGGCTCTTGGCTGCCGCGCGCGCCACCAGCGCGTCGTAGATGATGCCTCCAACGAGCCGCGCCTCGGCCAGCGTGCGTACCGTCGCCGAGTAGTCACGCGCGCCGGGCGAGACGAGCTTGAAGCGGCGGAGGCTCCGCCGGACCAGACGTAGCGCGGCGTCCGCGGTGATGCGGGGCTGATGAGGAAGCGTGGTGAGCACGCCTCAGATAGCGCGTGGATTTGACAGCTGCCGCTCGCAGGCGTAGCGTTCGCCCTCACCTCAGGACGACGGATCGGGAGGAGGGGTCCGCGGCGATGTCGTCCTCCGCCTGCGTTTCTACACGCCGTACTCACCAGTTGATTCCCCCGCGTGAAGGCGCCGGGCTGCCATGCGCCAACCTTGAAGGGAGTTGATGGTCCTGACCTGCTTCCAACCCCCGCAGAGCCGACCGCAACCTGCGATCCTCACCGGACTGGCGACCGTCCCTTCCTAGACTGCGTGCGACACGAGGAGAGGAGAGGAGAGGAGAAGAGAGGAGAGATCATGTCTGACGTGCCTCTTGGATGAAGGGTAGCCCGCATTCCGTCGTGGGCGCCGATGCGCGCTTTCTACGACCTGGCGCTGGCCTGGTGGTTACACTCCTGGCCTTGGCGCCAGCCGTTACGCTGGTCACGGTCCTCGCATTCCGCAGTATCAGCACCAGCAAGGATGCGATCATCGACGAAAACGCCCAGGGACTCGTCGACACCGAGGAGCTCTGCACCCTGTTCGAGCGCAAGGTTGCCGAGAGCAGAGCCTTCATGCTCACGGGCGAAGAGCATTACCTGGATGCTATGCTCCGCGCGCGATCGGAGTTCGCCGACATCGTGAGTCGCTTACAGCGCACGGCCAACCCTTTCGAGATGCAGCTGCTCAACGCGCTGCAGAACATTGAGCAAGAGGATCAGTCCGAGCGCGTACGCTTCATAAACCAGCGACGAGCGGCGGTAGACCCGGAGATGCTCCGTCAGTTCGAAACCGTCGTTCGGCCGAAGCGCAGCGAGCTCGATCGCGCCCTCCATTCCTTCGAGGGATTCAAAGAGCGCCAGCTGACGGAAGCAAGAGGTCTTTCTCGGAATCAGGTGTTTCGCACCGCCCTGGCGGTTTCCAGCCTGGCGCTCCTGGCGTTTGCTCTCGCCGCCGCCCTGGCTGCCCGCTTGGCCACGGCACTCGCCCGCCTGAAGCAGAGCGAAGAGCGGCTTCAGATGCTGATCGTCGGGGTCAAAGACTACGCCATTTTCTCTCTGGAGGCAGACGGGCGCGTCGCAACGTGGAATTGGGGCGCCGAGAGAATCTATGGCTATCGAGCGGAAGACATCATAGGGCAGCCCTTCCAACGTTTTTATTTGAAGGAAGACCGCGAGAACCTGAACCCCGATGTTGCTCTCCGAATTGCCGCCGCGGAAGGACGCTACGAGGCCGACGGATGGCGAGCACGCGACGACGCATCTGTCTTCTGGTCGACCACCGTCCTTACGGCGCTGAGGGACTCGGCGGGGCGTCTCCGGGGCTTCTCGACCATGAGCAGAGACGTCACGGAGCACAAGCGTGTCCACGACGAACTCCTGGAGGTCAACCGCACACTCGACGCGCTGATTCAAACGTCTCCAGTTGCCGTTGTCGCAGTCGATACCTCTGGGGTTGTCAACAAGTGGAACCCTGCCGCTGAACGGCTGTTCGGCTGGAAGACTTCGGAGGTCCTGGCCAAGCCCGTAACGGAAGTCATGGTCACCCCCGATGAGCCAGAGGAGCCCTGCGACATCCTCCAAGCGATTGCCGCGGGCTTCGCCTGTGAAGATCACGAGACGACTCGACGGCGCAAGGACGGCTCGATCGTGGAGGTGAGCATCTACACGGCCACGCTGACTGACGCGACCGGCACCCCCAGAGGCGCCATGGCCCTTCTGTGCGACATCAGCGAGCGCAGGCGCGCCGAACGGGAGCGTGAGGACGCCTTCCGCGAACGGGATCGACTGCTTCAGAAGGCGGACCAGGCAGCGCGGGCACGGGAAGAGTTTCTCTCGATGGCGTCGCACGATCTCAGGTCCCCGCTGTCCACGCTTCAGCTGCAATCTCGTGGCTTGCTGCTGCACGCGCGGCGTGAGCAGACGGTCTTCGCGGGCCGAATGGTGAACGGGCTCGAGCGAATAGACAGAAACGTTGTGCGGATCAACAATTTTGTGAACTCCCTGCTCGACGTTTCGCGGTTTGAAGCGAGTCAACTGGACCTTTGTCCGAGCGACGTCGACCTTGCCGTCATCGTCCCAGAGATCCTCGAGCGATCGAAGGAACAACTTGAGCAAGCCGGATGTCTGCCGACGCTAACATCCTGCGGATCTCTCATCGGCCGATGGGATCCCATGCGTCTGGAACAGATCATCACGAATCTACTCGACAACGCCATGAAATACGGAAGGGGAAAACCGATCGAACTCACCATTGAGAGCGAGGGCGATAACGCCATTTTATCCATTCAAGATCACGGCCCCGGAATCAAACCGGAAGATCAGGAGCGAATCTTCGACAAAGCCACACGTGGCACTGGAAGTACCCACGTGCGTAGTTTCGGCTTCGGTCTTTGGATTGTCCGCACGATAGTCGCCGCGTCCGGCGGTTCCGTACGTGTCACGAGCCAGCCCAACCGGGGAGCGACTTTCACCGTCGTTTTGCCGCGTCGAGCTTCGATGCAGCATGCTGAGAGCCAGCGCAGGCGCGAGGGTTATGGCGACGTTGCAAACGGCAACGCGTCGGCCGTTGAAGCTGAAGAGACGGCGTCAGCACGCCTGGATCCTCGGGATTGCGCCGACAGGGTTCAGGAATCTAACGCCATGGGTGCTCACGGCCGAGAACGTGGTTCGGCGTGACCGGACCTCTCGAGGATCGAACAGCCTGACCAGGGATGATGCGGGCCACGGGCAGGGCCATGAAGCTGTGGTTGGCTGCGGGACTGGTCGTCTTCGCGAGCGCGTGTCTGGCTCCGGAGCAGCGCGATCCCACCGCTACGCTCATGACCGGGGAGGAGCTTCGCGCAGCCACGTCCTCGGTCGTCGACAAGGGCTCTATCGCCTTTGGCGAATCCATTCGCGACATCTCCCTTTTCCCCGGCGACCGGCACGGTTTCACCTTTTACGCCAAGGAGGGAGCGCTCGTGCGTGCCACGCAAACGGCGCACACGAAGGCCAACCCAGACGCGTTCTTGGTTCTGCTGGGACCTCCTGCCGGACCGCAAACTCCGCGGGAGGTGCTGACATGGGACGACAACAGCGGCGGTCACAGCGACGCTCTCGTAGACGACTTTCGAATCCCTGCAAGCGGCGAGTATCAGCTCATCGCAACGAGCTTTCATCAACGAAGCCGCGGGATGTATACCCTTTCGCTCTTCTGCTTGAACTCTCGGTGCTCGGGACCGCCACTCGACGGACGCGGGCCGACGACGTACGACCGCACTCGAACCCTGCAAGATGACATCTGCCAGGGCCGGGTCACCGCGGCCGAGATGTTCCGTCTCGGCGATTTTCTATTCGATCACCCCTTTACGGTTGAAGAGGGTTTTGGAAATGGACTGAGGGATCTCCCGGGACGCGCCAGCGAACAACCGAACCTACGGCGGGTGCACTGGCGCGCTCTTGGCGGCCCTGACGCGACGCATTGTTCAAGCTGCCATGGCGTCGGCGGCAACGATGGTGCAGGGGATGGACTGACCAACGTATTCCAGGATGGTGACGGTGAGAATACAAACTCGGCACTGGAGCGGAATGCCCCGGCTCTACTGGGCGTCGGCTATATTGAGAAGCTTGCGGACGAAATGACGCGCGAGCTTCAGAGACAGGTCGCGTCAGCCAGGCGGCGGGCTCGGATGGGCAGGCGATCAAGAACGGTCGCACTCACAGCCAAGGGAATCGCGTTCGGACTTCTGCGAATCGAACCGGACGGTCAGCGAGTGGACTACAGCGGCATGCAGGGGGTGGATCAAGATCTGGTCGTGAAGCCCTTTGGCTGGAAGGGACACACGGCCTCGCTCAGACGCTTTGTCGACAATGCGCTGCAGACCCATCTCGGAATCCAGACGGTCGCTGCGGTGGCGCGGCACTGTCGGGATCCCCATCCGGAGCTCATGGGAAGTGGACTCGATTGCGAAGATCCGGACAGCGATGGCGTGAGGGCCGAGTTTACAGAAGGCCAGCTTACGGCGTTGTCGGTGTACCTAGCCCTCGAGCAAATTCCTATCCGCGTTATGCCTACCGATCCACTGTCGCTCCGCCGTGCCGGCGAGGGGCAAGCCTTATTCGGAAGCCTGGGTTGTATTTCATGCCACGTGCGGGAACTGCCTCTCGACAGTCCCGTGCACGTCGAGGTACCGGACCTCACACCAGGACCGTCATACAGGGTCGATCTGACCGTAGACGGTCGCGAGCCTCGCCTACGCCGTGGGCACGACGGGCGATTGACCGTCGAGCTTTGGTCGGATCTCAAGCGCCATCGTATGGGGCCCGAGCTCGCGGATCCGCACGTCGCGTCGTTCGCTCCGCAGATCCCGAGAGACGAGTGGTTGACACGACCCCTGTGGGGCGTAGGAGTGACGGCTCCTTACTTGCACGACGGACGCGCTCCCACGTTGCGAGACGCTATCGTTGCGCACGGAGGCGAGGCCGCTGCCGCCCAGGCGAATTTCCAACGATTGAGTTCCGACGAGCAGGAGAAGGTCGTAGATTTCTTGCGGAGTCTCGCACGCGATCCGGATCGCCGTGGAAGCTAGCGGATAATTGACGCCCGCTGGCGTGAAGAAACCACCGGCCCTCTCCGTGATCGGTCCTGCACTACCGGGGCCGCTGACCCCGCTCGAGCCAGCTGCCGCTCCCGCCGACAACGCGCCGTCGGCCACCCGGCACGACCTGCAGCTCGGGCGGCGGCTCTTCCATGTCGTGAACGGTGTGTCGACCGCCACGGCCTACGCCCTGCTCTTCACACACGAGCAGGTGATCCACATCTTCGGGACGATCGCGTGCGTCGTCTATGTCGTCGATCGCGTCCGGATCGCGTATCCGGAGGCCGTCGCGCGCCGCGCGGCGTGGGTGAACCGCTTCTTCGTGCGCGCCGAGGAGCAGTTTCGCGAGTCGGCGATGATCCCCTATGCGATCGCCGTGCTGCTGACGATCCTCACCGTGCCGAAGCGGGCGGCGCTCGTCGGCATCTACACGCTCGCCGTCGCCGACCCGCTCGCCGCCGTCGTCGGCATCCAGTACGGCCGCCGGCGCATCGCACGCAACCGGAGCCTCGAGGGCTCGCTCGCCTTCTTCGCGGCGACGCTCGTGATCGCGGCGCTCGTGCTCGGCTGGGGCGCCGAGGCCCCGGCGCTCGCGATCGCCGGGGCCTCGGCCACGATCGGGCTTGGCGCGGCGATGTGCGAGCTCCTCCCGCTTCGCATCGACGACAACCTCACGATTCCGCTCTTCGTGGGCTTCACCACCTGGATCATCGCCGCGCTCTTCGGGGTGCCATTGACGTGAGCGACGCCGCGGTTGCCCCGCAGGCCAGCCTTCTGATATCGGAGTGATATCATGGGCCAGGTTGTGATCCGGAACATCGACGATGCAGCCATCGCCCGCCTCAAGTCTCGGGCGGCGCGGAAGGGCGTCTCCCTGGAGGGCGAACTGCGAAAGATCATCACCGATGCCGCCCGCCGAGACCGTGACGAGGACGTCACACGCGCCCGTGTGCTTCGAGTCCGTCTTGGAGGCCGCCGCCACAGCGACAGCACGCGCCTGATCCGCGAGGACCGAGACCGTTGACGCTGGT
>WNEX01001307.1_pt1 | contig 11832 bp, 10 predicted proteins | sample 5399841 | NCBI WGS metagenome assembly WNEX01 (sample SAMN13153337, study PRJNA577476) | soil metagenome | isolation source: 40 cm grassland meadow soil 2 days after 1st rain plot 5 | place: USA:California | collected 2015-09-18 | reverse complement strand
CAACATTGAGCGTCACCCCCTCCGAGATACTGCGAGTCTCTAAGGACCGCTAGGAGTGGCACGCCTCGCTATGGCGTACCCGAACGCTCCGCTCGTCGTCTTTTCGCTCAGCTCCGCTCTTAGGTAGCGGTGACCAGGGGCCCCTTTTTTCGAGATGTCTCTATGTGGCTCGCCGGCTCCCAACTGGCCCGGCAATAGCCCAAAACCGTCAAATCCGCCAAAACCGTCAATTCGAGTGAGCTACGCCACCTTGCGCCGCTTCAACGCCTGCTGCATCGCCTCCACCACCGCCTGCATCCCCTCCACCTTGTTCACGATCGTCTTCACGCCCATCTCCCGCAGCTCCACCGCCGCCCGCTCCGGCATCCCCCCCGTCACCACGATCACCTCGGCATCGAGCCGGCGGCCCGGGTCGAGTAGCCGCCGAATCACCTCCGGGGCGTTCAAGTCCGGCAGGCTGTAGTCCAGCACGATCAGCGTCGGCTGCACCCGCCCGATCTCCAGCAGCGCGTCCACCCCCGTCGCCGCCTCCACCACCTCCACGTCCAGCGCCGACCGCTCGATCGTGAGCACCAGCGCCTTCAGGTAGCCGGGATCGTCGTCCACCACCACCACCGTCGCGTGCCCGTTCCCGTTCGCGAGCTCGGTCGGCACCGCCATGTCGTGCGCCCGCAGGAACGTCTTCAGGTCGTCGGCTTCCACACGCCGGCGCCCCGTCGGTGTCTTGTGCCCCTTCAGCAGCCCCTGGTCGATCCAGTTCGCTACTGTCGCTGGCGAGACCTGACAGACGCGCGCCACGCGCTGCGTGCCCCAATACCGCTTCTGTGTTGGCAAACTCACAGAACACGAAATACCATCAAAACTGGAACTGCGCAAGGGGTTTTGTTGAATCCGCGCAACAGCGGTGGGAAATGCCAGCTAACTAGAAGAGTTACAATTACTTACAATTACGGGACAGTGCCCGGAGGCATCAATTCAGCGTCGCGCGTCCGCCCACCTGTTGGTTGCATCCAACACCGCCAGCACCGAGCTCCGCTCCGGGCTCTCCCGAATCTCGCACGTGCCCGTGAGCAGCTGCGCCTCCCGGCCGCCCAGCCCGTGCACCGCCACGAACACGAACTTGCGGTCGAACGCCTCGATGATCTGCGCTCCCTCGAGCGCCACCGAGTTGTCGGGCAGCAGCTCGTCGAGACAGAGCGACGCCGCCCGCGCCGCCGCCTCCACGCGGTTGCGCACCGTGTCGGTCCCCTGCTCCTCCGCCTCCGCGTCCTTGCCCTCGAACGAGAGCCGCACCCGGATCCGCACGCGCTGCGGCCGCTCCGAGGGCCGCACCTCGAGCCCCTGGAAGATGACCACCCGCTTCTTGGCACGGGTGCGGACCGCCTCCTCCTGCATCTGCTCGATGGGGCGCACGTCGGCGGTCTGGGCCACGCTGATCTTGCGGTGGTCGATCTTGACGCCCAGCTGCGCCATCAGCGCCGACTCGATGTTCCGCACCACCTGCTTCGGCTGCATGTCGCTGGAAGTGAGCACGTGGATCTCGCTCACCTCGCCCAGCGGTGTCACCACCACGCGGGCCGAGAGGATCCCCGTGAGGCCGGCGATCAGGTTCTCCGCGCGCTTCACCCCCCACGGGTCGGGAGTCTGGGCCGGGGGCGTGAGCGGCAGGGCACCGCGTTCTTCCGCGCCGCCCGGAGTCTCAGCCGGATTGGATGGGGTCACGTCACCCAGCTCCCGTGGCAACCTGGTTGCGTCCCATGGCCTTGGCCCGGTACAGCGCGCGGTCGGCCTCCACGAGCACGTCCTCGCGCTCGGGCCCCCGCCCCGGCGCCAGCTCGGCCACCCCGATGCTCACCGTCACGAGGCCCTCGGGATAGCCCAGATCGCGCCCCATCACTTCCACGCCGGTGCGCACCTTGTCGGCCACCACCCGCGCCCCCTCCACGCCGGTGTGCACCAGCACCATCACGAACTCGTCGCCGCCATAGCGCGCCGCGAGGTCGGTCGTCCGGATGTGCGCCGAGCATTCTCGCGCGGTAGTCTTCAACACGTCGTTCCCCGCCTCGTGGCCGAACCGGTCGTTCACCTGCTTGAAATTGTCCAGATCCACGAACAGCACCGCGAACGAATCGTGCGTGCGGTCGCTGCGGGCCACCTCGCTGGCGAGGCGGTCGCGCAACACCCGATACGTGGCCAGCCCCGTAAGCCCGTCCACGGCAGCCTGCAGTTGCGCCTGCCGGCCCACCTTGTCGAGATACGGCGGGCACGATTTGAGCGCGGTGCGCCCCGCCGCGGCCGCCTCAGCGAACGCGCGGCAGGTGGCGTAACCGCACGCGCCGCAGTCCCAGGGCCGGCCGTTGGGCGCGAGCCCGATCTCCTCGAGCACGGCTGCGACCGCTTCGGCCGGCGGCCGGTGACCGTTGCGCAGGATCGGGAATGCCTCGCCTACTCGGACGCCGCGCGCCACGGTCTCCTCCACCACCGGCCCTCGCGCCCGCGCCGGCTCCGTCGCCCCCACGATCTCGCGCCGCCGGAACAGCTCGTTCGGCGGCCCCAGGAGCGGGTGGTCGAGGCAGCCCTCGCACGGCAGGATGTCCACGAACCCCACGTCGATGCGGTCCACCGCCACCGCCCGGGCGATCGCTTCCAGACCACCAAGCCCGCGCACCTTACGGAACCGCCGGCTGGCGTGCGTTTCCTCCATCAGCAGCTCCAGCGGCAGTCCACCCGCCGTGCTCAGGTGCCGCCGCCGCTCCTCGGGCACCCGGGTGAAATAGGGCGCCTGATTCTCGACCTTCACGCCACGGCGCCGGAACAGGTCCGCCAGCTCTTCGAACGTGATGGCGGCGTCCACATCCCGGCCGCCCTCGGTGAGACACACGCCCGCGTACACGAGCGGCGTGTCCGGCCCGTGCAGCCCCTTCAGGTAGCGGGCCTCCGCCGCGATCGGCGTCGCAATCGGCGCCAGGTACGGGATCAGCTCCGGGTATTGCGTCCGGACCGTCTCCACGATCACCGGGCACGTCGAGCGAATCATGCTCCCCCAGCCTTCGTCCGCCCATAGCTTCAGGTACTCCTTGGCCACCAGCTCGTCGCCCAGCACGCCGCGGTGCACGATGCGGAATCCCGCGGCGTAGCAGGCGTTCACCACCTGCTCCGGCGTGGCCGGATAGAAAAACACCGCGCATTCGACCGACAAGATGAGCGCCGCGCGGCCCGACAGCGCCAGCTCGCTCGCGCGAGCCACGTCGCCCGAGGCCTTGATCGCGTCGTGCGGGCAGGCCGGCAGGCACAGGCCGCAGCGCGTGCACGTCTCGTCGACGATTCGGATCTGGGTGCCTTCTACGGCGACGGCGTCGGCGGGGCACACTCGCACGCACGCCATGCAGGCCACGCAGAGGTCCGGATCGATCCTAAAGTCCACGACTCATCCGGCCGGGGCACGGCGGCGCAGTTAAAGAGTGCGTATGAGGGCGCCGTAACATGTGACCGGCGTCACACTCTGTCAATGGGTACACGAATACAACCCCTTGTCGGATTGTCACTTACACCTATACGAGCGCGTATTCCTTGAGCTTGCGGTACAGGGTACGCTCCCCGATCCCCAGCACCTCGGCCGCCTTGCGCCGATTCCCCTTGGTCTCGCGCAGCGCCGCCTCGATGGCCGCCCGTTCCACCTCCGCCATTGTCATGCCGGGCCGATACAGCACCTCGGCCTCCGACGCGGGCTCGGCTTCCACCGGCGTACTTGGGCTAAGTGCAGACCCGGGGCCGACCTCGATGACTTCCACCCGCTGGGGCCGCTCCTCCAGCCGTCGCCGTAGCTCCTCGACCTGTAACTTGAGCTCTACAAGACTGCGGAAAATGAACTCCAGCTCCTGACCCGCGACGTCGCGCGTCGCGCCCACCAGGCGCATCGGCAGCCCCCGCCCGCGCTCGCGGATGTCTCGCGGGATGTCGTCGGCGCGGATCTCCCCCTCGGGGGCGAGCACCACCATGGACTCGATGAGATTGCGCAGCTGGCGGATGTTGCCCGGCCAGTCGGCGTCCACCAGGATCTGCAGCGCCTCCGGGGTGATGCCCTGGAAATTGCGGTCGTGCTCCTTCGCGAACTCGGGCGTGAAGCGGCGCACCAGGAGGGGGATATCCGCTTTGCGCTCGCGCAACGGCGGGAGATAGATGTAGAGCACGTTGAGACGGTAGAACAGATCGTCCCGGAACCGGCCCAGCGCGACCTCTTCCTTGAGCGCCTTGTTGGTCGCGGCGACCACGCGCACGTCTACCTTGATGGGTTGGGTGCCGCCGACCCGGAAGAAGCTCTGGTCCTCGAGCACGCGCAGCAGCTTGACCTGCGTGGCGGGCGGCATTTCTCCCACCTCGTCGAGGAAGATGGTGCCGCCATCGGCCAGCTCGAAGCGCCCGAGCCGCCGCTCCGCGGCTCCTGTGAACGCCCCCTTCTCGTGGCCGAACAGCTCGCTCTCGAGCAGGGTCTCCGGGATCGCGGCGCAGTTCACCGCGATGAACGGTTTGGCGCGCCGGAGCGACAGGTCGTGGATCGCGCGCGCCACCAGCTCCTTGCCCGTGCCCGATTCCCCCTCCACCAGGACCGTGGCGCTCACGGGTGCCATCTGCTCGATTTTGACGAGCACTTCCTGGATGGCGGGAGACTCGCCGATGATGCCGGTGCGCTGCTGCAGCTTGCGGCGCTCGATCAGGCGCCGCACCGTCGCGGTCACTTCCGACGGGTCGGCCGGCTTGGAGAGATAGCCGGTCAGGCCGAGCCGGCGGGCGAGCCCCTTGGCGTCGGGCTCGGTGTGCTCCACCAGGCCGAGCGTCGAGATCGAGCGGTCGCGCGCCAGGCCGAGGAGCTGGGCGGCGCCCGCCTCGTGCAGACCCCCCGTGACCACGATGCAGTCGGGAGGCGGCTCGCGGCGGATGGCCTGGCGCGATTCGTCGAGCGTGTGCGCCAGCGTGGTGTTGAACCCGGCCGCCTCGAGCGCGGCGTTGACGCGTACCGCCTGCTCGAGATCGTCGGTGGTGACGAGGATGCGGTCAGGCATCGGCTTCGGTGCGCGGTGCGCCGTGCGCGGTTGCTGCCCCGGTCACTAGGTCGACGGCGTGGTCGAGCAAGCCCTCGAGCACGGCCAGCCCATCCTTCACACCCCCCGTCGAGCCCGGGAGGTTCACGATCAGCGTCGTGCCCCGCGTACCGGCGACGCCGCGCGACAGCCAGGCGCGGGGAAACGCCGGGGCCGCGGCGCACCGCAGCGCCTCGGCGATGCCGGGCGCGAGCCGGTCGAGCACCGCCTCGGTCGCCTCGGGCGTCACGTCGCGTGCGGTCAAACCCGTCCCTCCGGTGGTGAGCACGACGTCCACCTCACCCGAGTCCGCCCAGCGCGCCAGCTTGCCGGCGATACGATCGGTCTCGTCGGGCACCACGCTCCGCACCACGACCTCGTAGCCATGCTCGCCGGCCCATCCCGCGATCGCGTCGCCGGACGTGTCCGCCCGCTGGCCGAGTGCCCCGAGATCGGAAATCGTCAAGATCCCAATACGCACCTTGCCGCCCTTTGCCGCCCTTGCCGCCCTTGCCGCCCTTGCCGCCCTTGCCGCCCCTTGCCGCCCTCTACCGCCCTTTTGTCTTTCTCGCGACGAACGGCAGCGCCACCACCTCCGCCGCCGCCCGCTTGCCGCGGATGTCGATTGCGAAGCCGGTCCCCGGCTTGGCCTGCGCCAGCGGCAGATAGGTCATCCCGATAGCGCAGTTGACCGTGGGCGTGACGGTGCCAGAGCGGACGACGTCCACCTGGGTTCCGTCCAAGTACACGCCGTAGCCGTGCCGCGCGACCAGCTTGGGCTCGAGCAGCTTGAAGCCCACCAGCCGCCGCTTCACGCCCTCGAGTTTCTGGCGCTTGAGCGCGGCGAGCCCGGTGAAGTCGGCGCCCTTGTCGAGCTTCACGATCCAGCCGAGGCCCGCCTCGTAGGGTGTGACGCCGGCGTCGATGTCGCTGCCGTACAACGGGTATCCCGCCTCGAGGCGCAGCGTGTCGCGCGCGCCGAGGCCGCACGGCTCGGCCCGCCCCGCGCCGACCAGCGCATGCCACAGCGTTTCCGTGTCGGCGGCGCGGGCATACAGCTCGAACCCGTCCTCGCCGGTGTACCCCGTGCGGGAGATGAAGCACTGCACGCCCGCGACCTTGCCCTGGGCAAAGTGGTAATAGGGAATCATCGCGACGCCAACGGGGGTGAGCGGCGCAAGCAGGGTCTCGGCCGCGGGTCCCTGCACCGCCAGGAGCCCGGTCTCGTCCGAGATATCGCGCAGCCTCACGTTGGCGCCGCGCTTTTGTGCCACGATATGGTCCCAGTCCTGCGCGATGTTCGCCGCGTTCACCACGAGCATGACGCGGTCTTCGAAGCGATAGACCAGGCAGTCGTCCACGAACGTGCCCTGATCCGTGAGAATGGCTGAATACTGAGCCTGACCGGGCTTCAAGGCTCCAACATCGTTGCACGTTACACGTTGCACGAAGGCGTTGCGGTCGGGGCCCGAGACCTCGAACTCCCCCATGTGGGAGACATCGAACACCCCCACGTGGTCGCGCACCGACCGATGCTCGGCGGCGATCCCGGACGCGTAGCTCACGGGCATTTCGTATCCGCCGAACGGCACCATCTTGGCGCCGAGCGAGACGTGGATCTTGTACAGCGGCGTGCGCTTCGGGGTCTCCATGTGCGTACCAGCTCCCATGAACCCCGGGGCACGGCCCCGGGGTTGGTCTACCCTAGCCCATCAACGTCGCCAACAGAGCCTTCTGGACATGCAACCGGTTCTCCGCTTCGTCCCACACGCGCGATTGCGGGCCTTCGATCACCTCGGTCGCGACCTCTTCGCCACGGTGCGCGGGGAGGCAGTGCAGGAAAATGGCCTGCGGATCGGCGAGCTGCATGAGCTCGCGGTCAACGGTGTAGCCCCGGAACGCGTTGCGCCGCGCCTCGGCCTCCTCCTCCTGCCCCATCGAGGCCCACACGTCGGTGTTCACGACATGGACGCCCTCGATCGCCTCCTCGGGCACCTCGGTGATCGAGATGCACGCCCCCGCGGCCTTGGCGCGGTCGAAGATGCGCCGGTTCGGCTCGTACCCCTCGGGGCAGGCCAGCCGCAGCTCGAACCCGAGCACCTGGGCCGCTTCGATCCAGCTGTTCGCCATGTTGTTGCCGTCCCCCACCCACGCGATCCGCTTGCCTTCCCACCCTCCCAGCGCTTCGCGCACGGTGAAGAGGTCGGCGAGCACCTGGCAGGGATGCGACAGGTCCGTCAAGCCGTTGATCACCGGGACGGTGGCGTGGCTGGCCAGCTGCTCCACTTCGCCGTGGTCGAACGTGCGGATCATGATGCCATCGACGTAGCGCGACAGCACGCGCGCCGTGTCCGGGATCGGCTCGCCGCGCCCGATCTGGATATCGCGGGACGAGAGAAACAGCGCCTGGCCGCCCAGCTGATAGGTCCCCACCTCGAACGACACCCGGGTGCGGGTGCTCGACTTGGCGAAGATCATCGCCAGCGTCTTGCCGGCGAGCGGGGTCTCCCGGTAGGCACCGGCCTTCATGCGGCGGGCGAGGTCGAACAGGCGGAGAATCTCGTCCCGCGTCAGGTCGGTGATGGCGAGGAAGTCGCGCTTGCTCATGGACTCCCCGGAAGACGGTCAAAATGACAGAGGACGGCTGCTAATTCTACCTGCGGGGGAATGCCCAGACAAGCGCTGGGGTTAGAGGATATAGCGGCGCAAGTCCTCGTCCTCGACGATCTTGGCGAGCCGCTCCCGCACGCGGGCGGCGTCGAACTTGATGCGCTTCTCTTGGACGTCGGGGAGGTCGAACAACACGTCCTCGAGCAGATTGGTCATGACGGTGTGGAGCCGCCGGGCTCCGATGTTCTCCATGCGCTCGTTGGCCTTGGCGGCGATGCGGGCGATCTCCTTGATGCCGTCGGCGGTGAACTCGAGCGTGGCGCCCTCGGCGGCGCACAGCGCGGCGTATTGCTTGGTGAGTGCGTTCTCAGGCTCCGTCATGATGCGCACGAAGTCCTCTTCGGTGAGCGGCTGCAGCTCCACGCGGATCGGGAAGCGCCCCTGCAGCTCGGGGATCAGGTCCGAGGGCTTGGAGACGTGGAACGCGCCGGCGGCAATGAACAGCACGTGGTCGGTGCGGACGTAGCCGTAGCGCGTCTGGACGGTCGAGCCCTCCACGATGGGGAGCAGGTCGCGCTGCACGCCCTCGCGCGACACGTCGGGCCCGACGGTGCCGCGCTCCCCGGCGATCTTGTCGAGCTCGTCGATGAAGATCACGCCGTGGTTCTCGACCCGATCGAGCGCTTCGTTCACCACATCGTCCATGTCGACGAGCTTCTTGAGCTCTTCGTCGACGAGGATCCGTCGGGCTTCGTGCAGGTGTACCGTGCGGCGCTTCTTTTTCTTCGGCATCATCTCCTGCAGCCACTCGGTGAAGTTGAAGTCCGGGCCCTCCATGCCCTGGGGCGGCTGCATCATCTCGAGCATCGGGAACCCCTGTTGTTGCACCTCGACCTCCACCTCGCGCTCCTCGAGCTTTCCCTCTTTGAGCTGCTGGCGGAGCTTCTCGCGGCTGCGCCGGCGGCGCTCCTGCGCCTCGACGTCCCCCTCCGCCGCCTTCTGGGTCACGTCGCCCTTGGACGAGACGACGAACAGCGGGGCCTTCTCACCCCGCCCTTCTCCCTTCTCCCCGGGGCTCGGGCTTAGGGACTGGGGGATCGGCGGCATCGGTGGCAGCAGGATATCCAGCAACCGCTCTTCGGCCCGCGCTTCGGCTTCGGGATAGACGTCGTCCTCGCGCTCGGTGCGGACCATGTTGATCGCCACGTCGACGAGCTCGCGCACCATGGACTCGACGTCGCGCCCCACGTAGCCGACCTCGGTGAACTTGGAGGCCTCGACCTTGAGGAACGGCGCGCCCGCGAGCCGGGCCAGCCGCCGCGCGATCTCCGTTTTCCCCACTCCGGTGGGACCGATCATGATGATGTTGTTGGGCAGGATCTCGTCGCGGATGTCGTCGGGCGCCTGGGTGCGGCGCCAGCGGTTGCGCACGGCGATCGCCACGGCCTTCTTGGCGACTTCCTGGCCGACGATGTAGCGGTCCAGCTCCGCCACGATCTTGCGGGGCGGCAGCTCCTCGAGCCACGGGAGCTGCTCCTCATGCTCCGGCGCGGCAGCTGGGGTCTTGTCGTCGGGAACCCGGGTCGGGCCGGCCATTCTAGAGCTCCAGGATGGTGATGTGCGTGTTCGTGTACACGCAGATCTCGGCGGCGATCTCGAGCGAGCGCTGCACGATCTCCTTGGGCGACAGCTCGGACTGCTGCAGCAGCGCCCGTGCCGCGGCCAGCGCGTAGTTGCCGCCCGAGCCGATCGCGAGCACGCCGTCGTCGGGCTCGATCAGCTCGCCCGACCCAGAGATCACGTAGCCGTGCTCCTTGTCGGCCACCACGAGCAGCGCCTCGAGCCGGCGCAGCACGCGGTCCGAGCGCCAGTCCTTGGCGAGCTCTACGGCCGCGCGCGGCACGTTGCCGGGGTAGCGCTCCAGCTTCTCTTCGAACTTCTCGAACAGCGTGAACGCGTCCGCGGACGCCCCCGCGAAGCCGGCGAGGATCTTGCCGCCCTTCAGGGTTCGGACCTTGTTCGCGTTCGCTTTCATCACGGTGTCGCCCAGCGTCACCTGGCCGTCGCCGCCCAGGGCGACGTGGCCCTCGCGGCGAACCGCGAGAATGGTGGTGCTATGGATTCGCGTCATGCCCTCGGGTGCGCCTGATGGTATACCTTTTTCAGCCGTTCCACCGACGTATGAGTATACACCTGCGTGGTGCCGAGCGAGGCGTGGCCCAACAGCTCCTGTACCGCCCGCAGGTCCGCGCCCGCGTCGAGCAGGTGGGTGGCGAACGAATGCCGTAGGGAGTGCACGTGCAGGTCGCGCCCACGCGGCAGTGCGCGCAACAGCCGCTTCACCGCGAGCTGCACGCTGCGCGGCGTCAGCCGCTTGCCCTTGCGGCCCAGGAACACCGCGCGCCGGTCGGCCGTTCCCGCGGCCGCCGCGGCCACGGCGTCGCGCTGGCGAAAATAGCGCCGCAACGCCTGACCCGCGTGCGTCCCCACCGGGACGATGCGCTCCTTCTTGCCCTTGCCGCGCACTTTCACCTGGTCCGACACGAGGTCGAGATCCTGGTCGTTCAACCCCGCCAGCTCCGCGAGGCGCATGCCGGTCGAGTAGAACAGCTCGAGCATGGCGAGGTCTCGCGTCTCGATGAACCCGCCGGCGTCGGCCCGGCGCTCCGCCTCCGCGAACAGCAGGTCGATCTCGAAGCGGTCCAGGTGCGTGGGGAGAGTGCGCTCGGGCTTCGGGGTGCGGGCGGCCTTGGCCGGATTGACCTCGAGGCCGCGCGTGGCGTCGAGGAACCGGTAGAACGTGCGCACCGCCGAGAGGGCGCGCGCCGCCGAGCGCTTGGCGAGGCCGCGCTGCTGCATGGCGCCGAGCCAGCCGCGCACCGCGAGCCGGTCGACCCCCGCCCAGCTCCAGCTGCCGCCGTAATAGCGCCCGCAAAACGCCGCAAAATCGGTCACGTCGCGGGCATACGCCTTGACCGTGTGCGGCGAGTCGTTGCGCTCTTTCGCGAGGAACGCGACGAAGTCGACGATCTCGGGGACGGTCGTCACGACCTCAGGCCTCACTCCCCCTCTCCGCGTAGCGGAGAGGGGGACGGGGGGTGAGGACCCGAGCCGCGAACGCGTCCATGTCCGCCAGCGCCCGCTGCACCAGCAGCTCCTTCTTCTTCTGCTTGTCCTTCACCGGCCGCTCGAGCGGCTCGAGCAACCCGAAATTGGCGTTCATCGGCTGGAAGTGCTCCGGATCCGCCGTATGTACGTAGCGGTACAGGGCGCCGAGCATCGTCGTGGGCGGAGGGACCAGTGGATCGTCGCCCGCGAGCAGCCGCGCCAGGTTGATCCCCGCGAGGATGCCCGTGGCGGCCGACTCGGTGTATCCCTCCACGCCCGTGAGCTGTCCGGCGAAGAGCAGTCGCGGGTCATCTTTGGCCGAGAGATGCGCTGTGAGGGCGCGCGGCGAGTTGATGTAGGCGTTGCGGTGGATGCTGCCGAACCGCAGGAACTCGGCGCGTTCGAGTCCCGGGATCATCCGGAACACGCGCTGCTGCTCCGGGACCTTGAGACGGGTCTGGAAGCCGACCAGGTTCCACATCTGCCCCGCGCGGTCTTCCTGCCGGAGCTGGACCACCGCAAAGGGCTCAGCACCATGGCCCCGGCCGTCAGGCCGGGGATCCCGGAGCCCCACCGGCTTCATCGGGCCGAACCGTAGCACATCCCGGCCGCGCGCGGCCATTTCTTCCACGGGCAGGCAACCTTCGAAGTACGGTGCCTTGTCGAACTCGTGATGCGGCTGGTATTGCTCGCCGCTCTTGAGCGCCACGACGAACGCGTCGTACTGAGCTTCCGTGAGCGGCGCGTCGAGGTAGTCGTCGCCGCCCCCTTTGCCGTAGCGCGAGGCGCGGAACAGCCGGCCGCCTTGCAGGTCGAGCGAGTCGGCCGCCACGATGGGGGCGATGGCGTCGAAAAACGCCAACGCGCTGGTATCGAGCCGGTGGGCGATGTGCGTGGCGAGCGCCTCGGACGTGAGCGGGCCCGTGGCGACGACGCCGGGGGAGGGGAGCTCGGTCACTTCGCCCCGCTCGACGGCGATGCGCGGGTGAGCGGCGATACGCGCCGACACCGCCTGCGCGAACACCACGCGGTCCAC
>WNEX01001295.1_pt1 | contig 11872 bp, 10 predicted proteins | sample 5399841 | NCBI WGS metagenome assembly WNEX01 (sample SAMN13153337, study PRJNA577476) | soil metagenome | isolation source: 40 cm grassland meadow soil 2 days after 1st rain plot 5 | place: USA:California | collected 2015-09-18 | reverse complement strand
GTCCTCGCGCTCGAGTGGCTCGAGCCCCCGTTCGTGCCCGGCCATTGGGTGCCTGAAATGATCGCGCTGGCCGGCGCGGTTCCCCTGCGCGGCACCGCCCGGCGCCCCTCGTACGCCTTGCCGTGGACGGCGCTTGCCGATCTCGACCCGGACGTGCTGCTCGTCATGCCGTGCGGGTTCGACCTCGCCCGTGCCCGCGCGGAGGCGGATCACTACGCGTCGGCCCTGCGACGCGTCGCGCCGCGGGCGATCAGCGCCGGGCGCGCGTTCGTGGTGGACGCCTCGTCTCACTTCAGTCGCCCCGGGCCGCGCGTCGCCGAGGGAGTGGAGCTGCTCGCGACGCTGTTCCATCCCGCCGAGTGCTGCGGTGCGCCGCTCGACGGCAGGGCGGCGGTGTGGGCGTAGCGAGGCTCGGAGCCTGAGATGGCCGAGCCGGTGCTCGTGGCCTGGAGCGGCGGGAAGGACAGCGCGCTCGCCCTGCAAGAGGTGCTGCGGGACGAGCGCTATCGCGTCGTCGCGCTGGTGACCACGGTCACGGCCGAATACGAGCGCATCAGCATGCACGGTGTGCGGCGCGGCTTACTGCACCAGCAAGCCCAGGCGCTCGGCCTGCCGCTGGAAGAGGTCCTGATCTCGCCCCGCGCATCGAACGAGGAGTATGAAGGGAAAATGGAGGCGGCGCTCGCGGCGGCCCGGGCACGGTTCCCCGGGCTCGATGCCGTGGTGTTCGGGGACCTGTTTCTCGCCGACATCCGAGCCTACCGGGAGCGGATGCTCGCGCGCATCGGGATGCGGGGATTGTTCCCGCTGTGGCTCCGCGACACGCGCGTGCTCGCGGCGGACTTCGTGCGGCAGGGGTACCGAGCGGTGCTCGCGTGCGTGGACTCGCGCGTCCTTCCAGGAGCGTTCGCGGGTCGGGAATTCGATGCGGCGTTGCTGGGCGACCTCCCGGCCGGGATCGACCCGTGCGGCGAGAACGGCGAGTTTCACACGTTCGTGTACGCGGGCCCGATGCTACGCGCGCCCGTGCCCCATCGACGCGGCGCGATCGTGGTACGGGAGGAGCGCTTTGTATATTGTGATCTCGAGGAGATCCCCACGCCATGAGACGAGTCTGTTTGCTGGGATTGGCGCTCACCGCGGCCTGCAGCGACGCGCTCGAGCAGACGAGCTCGGCGGGCCAGGTGATTGGCGTCGTCAACGCGGCCGACAACACCGTGTCGTTCGTGTCGGCGACGGATTTCTCGGTTCGGACGGTGGGCCTCGCGACGCCGGGGGGAGCGGCCACGACCGCCGCGGGGCGCGGCGGCACCGTCATCGTGCCGCTCGGTCCCGCGGACTCGGTGGCCGTGATCCACAACGCCGGCCTGTGCACCACCGGCCTGTGCGTTCGGCCCGTGGTGGTCTTCGCGCTGCCCAGGGGATCAGGGGCTACGGGCGCTGCGATTCGGGACGACTCGATCGCCTGGGTGGCGAACCCGAACCTCAACACGGTCACGCGGCTCAATTTCCTGACGGGCGACACGGCGAGCTTTCGCGTCGGTGCCTACCCGCGGGCCATGGCGCTGGTGGGTGGCCGAGTGTTCGTCGCGAGCGGGAACCTGGTCAGCGGCGCGCCGGCGGGTGCGAGCTGGCTGAATGCGTTCGCCTGCTGCGGTGTCTCGACGCTGGACTCGATTCCGCTCTCGGCCACGAACGCACGCTTCCTGGCGGTCGGAGACGACAGCTTGTTGTATGTCGTCGCCGCGGGTCGTGCCGGGCACCCCGAGGGCAAGCTCTCGGTCGTCGACCCGGTGGCGGGCACGGAGCTCGTGGTGATCAACGGGCTGGGCGACTCCCCTGGCGCTGCCGCGTTTCATCCGTCGGGGCGCGTGCTGGTCGCGTCCGCGAGCGAAGGGATCCTGGAGGTGAACACCCTGACACGATCGGTGACGCGAGGGCCGGGGCAGGGCGTGAAGCCGGGCGGGCACGGCGTGGCCGGCTTGGCGATCGACCAGGGGGGCCGGGTGTACGCGCTCGATGCCGGCGTGTGTACTGGCCCGGGGGTGGTGCACGTCTTGTCGCCGCCGCCCGACTACGACGAGCTGCGGGCCGTGACCGTGGGCGTCTGCCCGTCGGCGACTGCGCTCGCGGTCGTGCCATAAGAGCGGCGCGGCCGTTACCTTTGACCCCATGGCGCTCGTCACCACCCCGGCCGTCGTCCTCCAGACGTATCGTTACAGCGAAACGTCCAAAGTCGTGCGGCTCGCGACCCGCGAGCTGGGCGTGCAAAGCGCCATCGCCAAGGGCGCGCTGCGGCCGAAGAGCCGGTTCGGCGCCGGGCTCGAGCTGTTGAGCGAGGGGTCCGCGCAGCTGTACTTCCGCGAGGCGCGCGAGCTGCACACACTCGGCGCCTTCGACCTCGCCAACCTGCGGCGCGACCTGGCGGCCGACGTCGGACGGTTCGCGGGGGCGACGGTGCTCGCCGAGGTCATGCTCAAGATGGCCCCACCCGCGCCGCTCCCCGCTGCCTACGACGCCTTCACCGCCGCGCTCGACGCGCTCGCCGGCGCGGCGCCGGACGCGATCGATGCCGCCGGGGTGCGAGGGATCTGGCTGCTCCTGGGCGTGCTGGGGTTCGAGCCGTCGCTCGGGACTTGCGTCCGCGACGGCACGACCATCGACCCCGACGGTCGGGACCCCGTGACCTTCAGTGTCGCCGAGGGCGGGGTCGCTTGCCCCACCTGCGCCCCGGCCCCGCCGCTCACCCGGCTGCCGCGGCAGGCGTACCGGGACCTCCTCGTCCTGAACGACGCCGCGGCGGACCTGCCCCGGCTCGACGCGCCACACGCCGCCGCCCACCGCCGGCTCGTCGCCCGCTTCGTCCGGCACCACTTCGGCGAGGCGGGCGCTCTCTCGGCCCTCGACTTCTGGGAGCGTCGTGCGTGGTCCCCCACGCCCTCCACGCCAGTCCCGTCCGCCGCTTCGTAATCGGCACCGCCGGTCACATCGACCACGGTAAGACGGCGCTCGTCAAGGCCCTCACCGGCGTCGATACGGACCGGTGGGAGGAGGAGAAGCGCCGGGGGATCACGATCGACCTGGGCTTCGCGCCACTCCCCCTCGGCGACCACGTCCAGGCCAGCGTCGTAGACGTCCCGGGACACGAGGGGTTCGTCCGCAACATGCTGGCAGGTGCGACCGGCATCGACGTCGCCCTGCTCGTGGTGGCGGCCGACGAGGGGCTCATGCCGCAGACCGAGGAGCACCTCGCCATCATCGAGCTGCTCGGGGTGGGCCGCGGCATTCCCGTCATCACCAAACAGGACTTGGTGGAGCCCGAGTGGCTCGACCTCGTACGGTCCGAGGTGAGCGAGCGGCTGAAGCGGAGCCGGGTCCCGTGGGAGCCGTCGATCGCCACGTCGGCGCTCACCGGGGAGGGGCTGGACGAGCTCCGGTCGGCGCTGCGCCTGGTTGCGAACGACCTGGTCGAGCGGCCGGCGGAAGACCTGTTCCGGTTGCCGATCGACCGCGTCTTCGCGGTGGCCGGGGCCGGCACGGTCGTGACGGGGTCTACCTGGACGGGGACCGTGGCCGTGGGTGACGCCGTGCGCCTGCTCCCACTCGAGCGCGAGGTACGGGTGCGCTCGATCGAGGTGCACGGCCAGGCCGCCGAGCGCGCGGTGCCGGGCCGCCGCACTGCGTTGGCGCTCGTCGGGGTCGACAAGAGCGAGCTGGCGCGCGGCGATGTGGCGGTGACCGGAGCGGGCTGGCGGGCGACGACGCTGCTCGACGCCGCGGTGGAGCTGCTCCCTGGCGCCCGCAAACCCATCGGCTCTCGTACCAGACTCCGCGTGCACCTCGGCACGGCCGAAGTGCTGGCGCGCGTCGTCCAAATCCGCTCGATCGGGCCGGGGGAGCACGGCCTCGCCCGCCTGGTGCTCGAAACGCCCCTCGTGGCCCGGGGCGGGGACCGGTTCGTGGTGCGGTCGTTTTCGCCCGTGACGACGATCGGCGGCGGTGTCGTGCTCGATCCCTTTCCGGCGCCGCGCCCGCGCCTGCGCCAGCGGCGCCTCGCGGCAGGGCAGCTGCCGATCGAGCGGTTACTGGTGCTCGCCCAGGAAGCCGGGCTCGCCGGGCTGTCCACGGACAGTCTTCCCACGCGACTCGGTCTCCTCCCGGGTCAGGTGCCCACCCTCATCACGGAGGCGGGCAAGGATCTGCTCAGCCTGGGGGCGACCGTCGTGGCGCGGCACGCCCTTGCGGCCGAGGCGACGCGCCTAGTGGAGGTGCTGCGGCGCTACCACAAGGAGCATCCGATCGATCCCGGGATGTCGCTCCAGGCCCTCCGAGCGGCCGTGCCAGCCCCGGCGCCGCCGCCGGCCGTGCTCGACGCGGTGCTGGAGGTCGGCACGCGGGCGCGGCAGCTGGAGGTGACGGGCAGCGTGGCGCGGCTCGCGGGTTGGCACCCTGCCTTCGATGCGCACACGAGCGACCTGCGAGAGATCCTGGCCCGCCGCCTGGTGGACGCCCGCTGGGAGGTGCCGACGCTGGCAGAGCTGGAGCGAGAGTTCCCGGGCGCGCCGATCCGGGCGCTGCTCGCGCACCTGGCACGCGAGGGCACGGCCGAACCGATCGACCAGGAGCGGTACGCGGCGCCGCAGGCCTTGGAGTCCTTTCGCAGCGGTCTCGAAGCGGCGCTTGCCGAGCTCGGCAAGGCGACCCCCGCCGAGTTACGGGAGCGGTTCGGGCTCACGCGCAAGTACTTGATCCCGCTGCTCGAGTGGGCCGACCGTCGCGGCATCACGCGCCGCGCCGGAGACGCGCGGGTGCTGGCACGGTTGACAGCGGGGAAAGGCGGCCCATAGTTTTGGGCGAGCGTCCTAGATCGGTTCACTCGCGACAAGGAGTGCTGTCCCAACGTTCTTTTCTCGTTCGCAGAGGAGTGGTGGATGAGGCGGTGCGCCTGGGCGGTGCTGGGGCTCGGGCTTTGGGCGGCGGGGGTGGGGGGGGTGGCGGGGCGGGCATGGGGGCAGAACCCCCGACCCACGGTTGAGCTCAAACAGAATTACCCGAACCCGTTCAATCCGGCGACGACGATTCCGTTCTCGCTGGCGGGTGACGTGTTTGCCAATGGTCACCGGCCCAAGGTTTCGCTCAAGATCTACAACGTCTTAGCGCAGCTCGTGGCCGTACCGATCTTGCAGGGGACCGGTGCAGCACTCGACAACCTGGAGCTGAGCTGCTCGAGCGCCGAGGGCTGCGCCTACAGCGCCTACTGGGACGGCAACGTTCGCAACACCAACCAGCAGGCAGCCTCCGGGGTGTACCTCTACCAGTTGGTCGTCGACGGACAGCGCTTCACCAAGAAGATGATCATCATGAAGTGACTCACCGCGGATGCTCCAGCACGATGTACCGCACGTCGTCCCGCCCCATGTTCTGCAACCACGTAATCAGCTCGCCGATCCGGCCGGGCGGCTCGACGCCCTTGCGGCCGACGAGCGTCCGGGCGACGTGCAGCACCCGGCCCGCCTGGGCGTACTCCGCGCGATAGCTCCCGAAGGCGCTCTGCGCCGTGACGTTGGGTGGCAGCTGGGCCCGCCAGCCCTCCGGCAGGGTGAGCGTCAGCTCGGCCGACTCTTCGTGCGGCCCGGCGACTTGGGCGACGTCGATGGGGAAGCGCCGGGGCCCGCGGGCCTCGAGCTCCGCCGCGAGGCCCTTCAGGTCGCCATAATTGTGGATCGGCAGGGTGAGAATGTCGTTGCTGCCTGACGGAGAGGTCGCCTGCGCGTCGCGCACCACCACGGCGATCCGCGGCTCGGCGCGGAGGTCGCGGCCGTCGAACAGCTCGAGGCTGTCGCCCGTGGCTCCCGGGAACAGCATGTTCACCGCGGCGCGCCTGATGCGCTCCCGCTCCGTCGCGCCGAACTGCGCCGCGAACGTCCGGCGCAGGCCGTACTGTTGGTCCCCCGTCGCAATGTGGACGTAGCGGCCGTGAAAAGTGCCGCGCGGCGACAGCTCGCCGGTCAGCTGCGCCACGTCGCGGTTCGCGGCCGTCGAATCCGACGGAAAGGTGACTTCCTCCCCGCTCCCGTCGGTGTGGACCATCAGGCCGAATTCTCCTTGCTCGGACGGCGGGAGCGAGCCGAACGGCGTGAGCTCGGACGTCAGGTCGAGGTACAGGTAGCCGCCGGAGCGCTCCACCGCCGCGATCATGTGGTCGAACGCCAGGGCCGACGGTCGGTCACGCGCGATCCCGCCCGTGCTCGAAAGGAGCACCGGATAGGCGCGCAGCCCCAGGCGGCGGGCCAATGCGACGAACAGGGTCGCTTTGTCCTTGCAGTCGCCGTAGCGGGTCGCGAGCACCGCGCCGGGGAGCCGCGGTTGGAAGCCGCCGATCCCGAGCGAGAGTGAGACGTAGCGAAAGTCCTGCGCCACCCAGCGGTGCAGCGCGCGCAGGGAATCGTCGAGCGTGCGCGCGTTCGTGACCACGGACGCGAGCGCCGAGTCGAGCGCCGGAGTCACATCGTAGCGGTCATGCGAAAGGGCGCCGTACCAGCGCGCCACGTCGGTCCATTGCACCGGGGCCGCGACGTCGATGTACTGGTCGATGCCGTTCGAATCCGCGGCGAATGGCTCCCGCTCGATCTTGGGCACGTCGGCCGTGGCCCAGGTGTACACTCGCCGACCGCGTGCTTCGACGACCTTGCGCGGGAAGGTCCGGTTGACCTCCTTGATGCGGACGGCGAGGCTCGCGGGCACGTCCAGCACGTAGCGCGAGCGGCGGGTAAGCCGCCCCGTGGTCACCCGCCACCCGCGCTGGAAGTCACCGGGCATCACCGGCTTCAAGGTCTCGACGGTGTAGCTGTAGTCGAGCAGCGTGCCGGGCACGATGCCGCCACTCGAGACGCGTCGCAGCTTCACATCGGAAAACACCGGCGCTTCCTGCGCGACCGGCGCGATCGACTCCTGCTCGTGCGTCGGGTGCGAGCTGATGACCTCGCCCGACGGCTTCACCACGCGAACCCAGTTCAGGGTGAGTCGCTCTCGCCCGCTCACATAAGAGAACGACTGCTCGCCCCACGTCTCCGCCGCCTCCCGCGTGAAGATCTGCACCACCTGCCGGTACGTTCGGCTGCCGCGACCGTCAGCCTCGAGGCGCACGACCCCGTCGTCCAGCAGGTACACGTAGTCATCGTCGGCGTGATCGGCGGCGTTCACGGCCAGGCGGTAGATCGTGTCGTCTTTGACCGTGGGATCCCCGGCCGGAGTGATCCGGGGGGCCTGCGCCAAGGCGGGAGCCGTCAGGGCCAACAGCAACACCAGCGAGCGAGACAGCACAGCAGAATTCCTCGAATGGGTGGTTCGGCCGGAACATCACACAGCCGGGGCCTTAGCGTCAATTGATCGCGGTGGCGCACGGGACCGGACGGTTTTGACTTGTGCTCTGCCGATTCGGCATCTTTCAGCGGGCACAAAGGTTGCCCGGGAGGCCGGCGCCATGATCAGACCAGAAAGATTAACCGTAAAGGCCGCTGAGGCGTTGCAGCAGGCGAGCGCGCTGGCCCGCCAGCGTGGTAACCCGGTCGTCAACGACGCCCACCTCTTCCATGCGCTGCTGTCTCAGGACGACGGCATCGTCGTGCCGCTGCTCCAGAAGGCAGGGCTCAACGTGGCCCGGCTGAAGGACGAGACGGAACGCGAGATCGAACGGTTCCCGAAGCAATCGGGGACTCAGGCGGAGCCGACGCTGTCGCGCGAAGTCGGCCGGGTGCTCGACCGGGCCGACGAGGAGGCGAAGGCGCTGGGCGACGCCTACGTCTCCACCGAGCATATGTTGCTCGCGCTGCTCGAGGAGAAGGGCACCACGGCGAAGCAGCTGCTCTCCGCCGCCGGCGTCGATCGCGGCGACGTGATGGCGGCCCTGGAGGGCGTGCGTGGCCCGCAGCGGGTCACCGATCAGGAGCCGGAGCAGAAGTATCAGGCGCTGGAGCGGTTCACGCGCGACCTCACCGAGCAGGCGCGCAAGGGCAAGCTCGATCCGGTGATCGGGCGGGACGAGGAGATTCGCCGCGTGATGCAGGTGCTGTCGCGGCGGACCAAGAACAATCCCGTGCTGATCGGAGAGCCCGGCGTCGGCAAGACCGCGATCGTCGAAGGGCTGGCGCAGCGGATCGTGAACGGGGACGTGCCGGACTCGCTCAAGAACAAGCACTTGGTCGCGCTCGATCTCGGCGCGCTCGTCGCGGGTACGAAGTACCGCGGCGAGTTCGAGGAGCGTCTCAAGGCCGTCCTGAAGGAGATCACGAGCGCCGAGGGCAGGTACATCGTCTTCATCGACGAGCTGCACACGCTGGTGGGGGCGGGCGCGGCGGAAGGGGCGGTGGACGCGTCCAACATGCTGAAGCCGGCGCTGGCGCGCGGCGAGCTGCACGTGGTGGGCGCGACGACGCTCGACGAGTACCGCAAGCACATCGAGAAGGATGCGGCGCTCGAGCGGCGCTTCCAGCCCGTGTTCGTGGGCGAGCCCTCGCTCGAGGACACGATCGCCATCCTGCGCGGGCTGAAGGAGCGGTACGAGGTCCACCACGGCGTCCGGATCACGGACAACGCCTTGGTCGCGGCGGCGACGCTGTCGCATCGCTACATCGGCGACCGGTTCCTCCCCGACAAGGCGATCGACCTGGTGGACGAAGCGGCGAGCCGGCTGCGCATCGAGATCGACTCACTCCCCCAGGAGATCGACGAGGTCGAGCGGAAGATCGTGCAGTACCAGATCGAGCTCGCGGCGCTGGCGAAGGAGAAGGACAAGACCTCGAAGGAGCGGCGCGAGCGCGTGGAACAGGAGCTGAAGGAGCTGCGGGACCGGTCCAATGCGATGAAGGCGCAGTGGCAGGCCGAGAAGGACGCGATCACGAAGCTGCAGGGCAAGAAGGCGGAGCTGGAGCAGCTGCGGACGGAGGCGGACGGCGCAACGCGACGGGGCGACCTCCAGAAGGCCGCGGAGATCAGTTATGGCCGCATTCCGGCGCTCGAGAAGGACATTACCGCGCTCGAGAAGCGCCTCGCCGATATTCAGAAGACAGGGAAGTACCTAAAGGAAGAGGTCGACGCCGAGGACATCGCCGAGATCGTGGCCAAGTGGACCGGCATTCCGGTCTCGAAGATGCTCGAGTCGGAGCGCGAGCGGCTCACCCGGCTCGAGGCCGAGCTGGCGCAGCGCGTCGTCGGCCAGCCCGAGGCCCTGGCGGCGGTCGCGAACGCCGTGCGGCGGGCGCGCGCCGGGCTGCAGGACCCGAACCGACCGACCGGGTCGTTCATCTTCCTCGGTCCGACCGGGGTCGGCAAGACCGAGACCGCGCGCGCCCTCGCCGAATTCCTGTTCGACGACGAGAAGGCGATGGTGCGGCTCGACATGTCCGAGTACATGGAGAAGCACGCCGTGGCGCGGATGATCGGCGCCCCGCCGGGCTACGTCGGGTACGAAGAAGGCGGCCAGCTCACCGAGGCGGTGCGCCGGCGGCCCTACGCGGTGGTGCTGTTCGACGAGATCGAGAAGGCGCACCCGGACGTCTTCAACGTGCTGCTCCAGATCCTGGACGACGGCCGGCTCACCGACTCGCAGGGCCGCACCGTGGACTTCCGGAACAGCGTGCTCATCATGACCTCGAACATCGGGTCCCAGTACATCCTCGAGATGGGCACGCAGAACTGGGAGCAGGTCGAGACGAAGGTCCTGGAGCTGTTGCGCCAGACGTTCAAGCCCGAGTTCCTGAACCGGGTGGACGACGTGATCATCTTCCGGCCGCTCTCGAGCGAGGACATCGCTCGCATCGTCGATCTCCAGATCGCGCGGGTGGAGCGGCTCGTGGCGGAGCGCAAGCTGCGCCTCGAGGTGACCCCCGGGGCGAAGCAGCTGATCGTGGCGGAAGGCTACGATCCCGTGTACGGCGCCCGGCCGCTCAAGCGGTCGATCCAGCGGCTGCTGCAGAACCCGCTCGCGCTCGCCGTGCTCGAGGGGAAGTTCGCCGAAGGTGACCGAATCCGCGTGGAGCGGGCGAAAGACGGCAATTCGCTCAGCTTCGAGCGCGTGCCGGCGGCGGCGCCCGAAGCGGCGCGTGCATAAGAAGGCCGGGACACGGGAAACGGGAAAGGGGAAGCGGCCTCGCCCCGCTTCCACCGCCGAGGGACCTGGGATGGCGGCGGCGCTCGACGAGGCTCGCCGAGCGGCGTCCACTGGGGAAGTCCCCGTGGGCGCCGTTGTGCTTCGGGACGGCGTCATCGTCGCGCGGGCGCACAACGAGACCGTCGCCCGGCGCGATCCGACGGCCCACGCCGAGCTGCTCGCGGTGCAGCGCGCGCTCCACGCCCTCGAAACCGATCGACTGACCGACTGTACCGTGTTCGTGACGCTCGAGCCCTGTGCGCAGTGCGCCGGGGCGATCGTGCTCGCCAAGCTGGGACGCCTGGTGTTTGGTGCGTACGACGACAAGGCCGGCATGTGCGGCAGCGTGGGAGACGTGCTGCGGCACCACCGCCTCAATCATCGGGTCGAGGTGATCGGGGGCGTTCTCGCGGACGAATGCGGGGCGCTGCTGCAGGAATTCTTCCGCGCCCGGCGCTGATGAGGTTCGCCTCGGCCCGGCGGCCTCAATCGGAGGTCGTGAGCAGCTCGGGACGTACCGTCAGAATGAGCGTGCGATCGTTCGGTAGCGCCTGAACGTTGCCGAGCACCGCTGTCTTGCCCACTGGAATTGTCACCGTCGTACGAAAGCTGCCTCCCCTCATCGCATCCAAACGCACGCTCAGCTCCACCGTGGCGCTGTCCGCCGAGCCGGCGAGGCGCTGCACACTGGCTGACAGCACATAGAGGGTGTTGGGCGTCGTGCCGAGCCTCTGCGTCACCTCGCCTTTTTCCGTGGCGCTCACCACGCCTTCCGCCACGAGACGGTAGCCCTGGAACCGGAACAAGCGCCGCAGCGTCGCCTCCACGTCCCGGATGGCCGGATCGGTCGACGTTGCTCCGTCCGCTTCAATCAGGTGGAACGTGAGCCGGACGAACGGCCGGGGCCGGTCGTACTCGGCCAGCACGCGGGCGATCTTGTCGAGGTTGTCCGGGGTCTCACGCACCGTGATCGCATTGTCCGACACGCTGAACACGCCCTTGGCATTGGGCCGGTCGGTATAGATGTACGGCACGACGATCGAAACGGCATCCGAACCGCGGAGGTACTTGAGCGCGAACGTGCGTGTGTCGAGGTTCGGGCCGCGTGGGGAGCACCCGGCCAGCAGGGCGGCGACGGCGATGGCGCACGACGTACGTGAGTTCATGTCAGCTCCCTTTAGAAGAACCAAATGACCACAATGTCGGGATTGTCGGTCTGGAACACCGCTACGCTCCGGCCCGGGGGCCCCTCGACCGCCAGGCCCGACCGGCCCGACCGGATTGAGGGCGCGCTCGCCGGCGGCAGCGACTGCGGGACCTGCTCGCGCCGCGCGATCAGGACCACGGCGAGCACCGCGGCCGCGGCGAGCGGCGCGACACGCCATACCCAACGACGGCGCTGCGCTCGGCGGCGGACCGTGCCCACCGCTTCTTCCGCCCCGCGCACCGGCGTCGCCGCGGCCAACGCTCCCCACAGCTCGCGCTCCGCCTCGACTATCCGATTGGCCGCTCGCCGGCACCGCACGCACCCGCGGAGGTGCAGGCTCAGCTCGGACTCGGTCGCCCCGCTCAAGTCCGTCCGCTCTGCCTCGAGCATCCGCTCGCGCGCCTCGGCACAGGTCACGACTCTCGGTCCTCCGCCAGTTCAGGATGATGCGCCAGAATCCTGGCCCGCAGGGCGCGACGCGCGCGGAACAGATGCGCGCGCACCGTCACGGGACTAAT
>WNEX01001289.1_pt1 | contig 11907 bp, 7 predicted proteins | sample 5399841 | NCBI WGS metagenome assembly WNEX01 (sample SAMN13153337, study PRJNA577476) | soil metagenome | isolation source: 40 cm grassland meadow soil 2 days after 1st rain plot 5 | place: USA:California | collected 2015-09-18 | reverse complement strand
GAGCACCTGCTTCGGCGTATTCGAAATGTGGTCGGCGCCGCGAATCACGTGGGTGACGCGCATGTCTATGTCATCGACCACGACGCCGAGTTGATACATGGACTGCCCAAATTCTTCGTCGCCTTTGCCAGAGCGCAACAAGACGAAGTCTTCGATCTCGTCGTTCGAAAATTCGCGCTGGCCAAAAACCGCGTCCGCAAATTTCGTCTTGCCACCGACAGGAACTTTGAAGCGAATCGCGGGCTTCACCGCTGGCGTGGAGGGCTTGCCGTCGCGGCAGGAACAGCGCGTGACGCGCCGCGGCCCGCCGCCCTTCGGCTCTTCATCCTGGGCTCCCGATTCGGCATAATCGCCGCCGGCGTATTTGTCCGCGGGGCAATAACAGCGAAACGCGGTGCCGTTCGCAAGGCACTTCTTCGCTGCCGCGCGATACAGCTCCGTTCTTTGCGACTGATAGAACGGCCCTTCGTCCCAGTCCACGCCCAGCCACTTCAAACCATCGATGATGCCTTGAACGAGTTCGGGCTTGTTGCGCTCGGCGTCCGTGTCCTCGATGCGCAGAATCATCACGCCGCCGTGGTGCCGCGCGAAAAGCCAGTTGAACAGGGCAGTGCGCGCTCCGCCAACGTGCAGATAGCCGGTGGGAGAAGGAGCAAAGCGGACTCGCACGCCCGCAGTCTTTTGTGTGGGGTCAGTCATTTCCAGCGCGTCTTCGCTGCAGAGTCAATGGTTCAGTGTAGCGAATGCGCCACATTCCGTCCAACGGGTCAGAATCTAGGAATGCCGGTAACCGGTTCTTTCGGCAGACCGTATCTGCACGTCGAAATGGGTGATGAGCGGAACGCTTACTCGGCTCGCAGGGCCTCCATGGGGTCCACGGTTGCCGCGCGACGGGAAGGAAGATAGCTGGCGAGCCAAGCCGTCGCGATCAGTCCGAGCGATGCGGCGCCATAAGTGATTGGGTCGACGGGTTTCACGTTGAACAGGAGCGATGAAAGAAGCCGCATCGAAACGATGGCCGCCAACAGGCCGCAAGCTACCCCGATTCCCGTCAGCGATAATCCGTGACTCACAAACATGCGTGTCAGCTTTTCTTGCTGTGCGCCTAGGGCCATGCGAATGCCGATCTCTCTGGTTCGCTGCGATACGGAATACGCGATCACGCCGTAGATGCCCACGACGCCCAGCAGCAGCGCCATGCCGCCAGCCCCGCCGAGCATAATCAGGGTGAACGAAGTCCGAGCCAGAGATTTCCCGTAGTAGTAATCGAGCGTATGCACGCCCGCGAGCGGAAGATTGGGATTCACGGACCAGACGGCTTCCCGGACACTCTTCAGAAAACTTTCCGAGCCGGCGTGCGAAGTTCGCACGGCGAAGGCCACGTCGCGCCGCACGAAGATGTCGTCGCTCGCGAAGCGATCCATGAAAAGAGGCCAATATACGCTGGTCGGTGCTTTCTGATTGACGCCATCGTCGCGCACGTCCCCCACGACTCCGACGATTTCGCGCCAGTCGTCTTTCGTGCTCATGCGGATCCGCTTGCCGAGGGCTTCCGAGGCGTCGCGCCAATACTCGCGTGCGAGGTTCTCTGAAACCAGCGCAACAGGGATTTTCTTGTAAGTATCCGTCCAGGTGAGGTCGCGGCCCGCAACCAGCGGAGTGCCCATCGTAGCGAGAAATCCCGGTGAGACGAACTTAAACCAATTCAGATGCGGAAGCTGGCCTTCGGCGTACGTGCGCCCTTCTATGAAGACAGGATCATGCCATCCCCCGCCACCCATCGGGATTTCTGTGCTGATGCCAGCGGAGGAGACTCCCGGAAGGGCCTCGAGGCGGTGCAATATCTCTTCTTCCATGCGAACCACCCGCCCCGGCTCTTTGACTTGCGTGTCCGGGATCGCAATGCTAAAGGTTTGCAGTTCCGCTGGTTGAGTGAATCCGGGATTGACCTTGGTCAAAGCTCGAAAAGTCCGAATCATCAAGCCGGAGCAGATCAACAGAACCAGCGCCAGGGCCACTTGTACGACCACAAGGACATTGCCGGCGCGATGTTGTTCCCGGCTTTGACTGACGCCGCGTGCCCCTTCGCGAATGCCCGTGGTGAGGCGAGCGCTTGCATATTTGAAGATGGGGACGCAGCAAACCAGCACGCTGGCGAGCAGCGCCGCAAGCAGAGTGAACAATAGAACGGGCCCGTCAATGCCGATCTCGCGGATACGCGGGAGTCCCGAGGGCGCTATCGCGCGGAGGATGCGCAAAGTGGTATAGGCCAAGCCTAGTCCGAGTGCACCTCCCAGCAACCCTAAAGTTACGGTCTCGAGGAGCAGCTCCCCTGCGATTCGGCCCCAACCCGCGCCCAAAGCGGCACGCAAAGCCAGCTCTTGCCTGCGGCCTTCCACCCGGACCAGCAGCAGGTTCGCTACATTGGCGCAAGCAATCAGCAACACCATTGCGATTGAGCCCATCAGCACCCATAGGACATTCCCTACATCTCCTACCACGTCCTGCTTCAAAGGCCGGAGGTTCGGCCCGATCCGCGCCTCCTCGAACAGCCTAATGCTGAATCCCGGCGGCGCTGGAAAACTGCTCATAACGATCGGAAGCATGCGTGCTATGTCAGCGTTCGCCTGCGCCAGGTTGAATCCGGGCTTAAGCCGGGCGAGACCGTCGTAGCTGAAGTTTCCCAGGTGCGTCTTGCCGCGGTCAAAGCGAAAGGGCATGACCAAGGCGGGATCTTCCCAGTCCAGGAAATGAAATTTCGGCGGCAGCACGCCGATGATTTGCCGCGATGTGCCGTCGACAAGGAGTGTTCGACCGACCACAGAAGCCTGACCGCCAAACTTGCGCCGCCAATATCCGTAGGTCAGCATCAGCGTTTCGGGTGAGCGCGGTGAATCATCCTGCTTGGTGAATTCGCGTCCGAGCATTGGTTGAACGCCAAGAAGAGGGAGCGTGCCGTCGGTCACCACAAGAGCAGGCACCTGCTCGGGTTCCGCAATTCCCGTAACGCTCACGGAATCGCGCACATACAGGCCAATGTCCTGGAGAGTACGTCCTTGCTCGCGAAAGATGAAATAATCCGAGGGCGAGAGTTCCGTGTCCTTCATGCCAATGCCCGGTGCCGTGAGCCGCACGCCCACCAACTCATCGGGGCGCGCATAGGCCAAAGGCTTCAGGAGTACACCTCCCAGAACACTGAAGACTATAGTGTTCGCCCCGACTCCCGCTGCAAGGGTGACGAGGGTTATGACCGTGAACATCGGCGCTCGCGCCAATCTTCGTAGAACCTGCCGCAACTCTTTTGTCAAGGAATTCATAAACGATCAGGCCGGGCCGCACTTCTTTCTGCTTGCTCTTCTGAACTGCCCAGGCGGCCTCAAGGGTTCATACGTTTGCCAGGGGCGCGAAGTTCCTCTAATAAAAACTTGGCCAAGCCGTAGCAGAACAGGAAATGGACTTGTGTGGTTAGCTCGCGTTCCAGAAACTGTCTTCCGTCGAGGTTTTTGCCGGTTCTAGCCCGAATCGCGCGTTTCCGGATACCCCGGATCATGCGGGGCATCAGGCGGCATTGGGGAGTCGATTCACTTGATCCTAACACTCCATCCCAGTTCTAGCACCGCCGCCAGACGACCTTAGCTCACTTCGCTTCCATCTGAGCCCCTGGTTCGAAGTCCTGCGCAACGTACGAACCCCCGAATCCCGTCTTATAGCTAGGGTCGATTTTTCGCCGATCGGCCGAGCGTATGGCTAGCGCGCCGAAGTTTTTCTTTTTGCGGCGAAAATGACTGGTTTTTTCGTAGGACAAATGCCTTCCGGCGGCGTCTAATAAAAGAGCCAGCCGGTCGGGGAACTGCAAACATTAGGGTATTCTATGGATTTTCCCCGGTCGTGCTGGTGAAATAGACTGAGCCTTTTCGGCAGAATCGGCTAGGCAGCTTTAGCGGGTTTCGCGAAACAACCATTTCCCCGGCTCCGAATTCCAATCGCCCTGGGAGGGCATGCTCCCCGGATCGCTCAGGGATGCTAAGGTTATGCGCATTCCATCGATTTTTCGCAGCAAGCCTGGGGTCTTTTTCCTAAGCGCCTCTTTGCTGATTCTCGTTCTTGTCCCCCTCCTTTCCTTCCACCTTCGCCACGCCCAAGCCTCCCCCAACCGCGAGGAATCCGTCTACCGCGTCGAGAAGAAGAGCTTCCTGCATACGCTCCGCCTGAACGGAACCACCATGGCGGCCCGCTCCTTCGCGGTCCTGGCGCCCCGGCTCGAGGGCGCGCAGGTCGGTTCCATGGTCATCACCAAGCTGGCCCCGGCAGGCGCTCCGGTGAAGAAAGGCGATTTGCTCGTCGAGTTCGATCCACAGGCGCAGATGAAGGATTATCTCGACAAGAAGGCCACCTACGACAACCTCGTAGGCCAAGTAGCGCAAAAGCAAGCCGAAGAGGACATCGCGCGCGCCAAAGACGACACCGCTTTGCAACAGGCCGAAGACGAGTTAAATCGCGCGCAACTCGAGCTCAAGAAGAATGAAATTGTTTCCCGCATCGACGCGGAGAAAAATCAGGAAGCTGTCGACGAAGCGCAGGCCACTTTGAAGCAGCTCAAAGAGACCTACCAGTTGAAACGAGCCGCGGCGGCCGCGGGCATCCGCATTCTCGAGATTCAGCGAGACCGCGCTCAGGAGGCCATGCGCTACGCCCAGAGCAACGCTTCGAAAATGAGTGTGTACTCTCCCATGGCGGGCGTGGTGGTTTACAACACCGTGTGGCTTGGTAGCCGCATGGGCGCCGTCCAGCAAGGCGACCAGGTCCGCCCCGGCTTGCCCTTCATGGCTGTCGTGGATCCCTCGCAAATGGAAGTGCGCGTGGAGCTTAATCAAGTGGACCTGTTGAAGGTCCATCCGGGCCAGCACGCCAAAATGCACCTGGACGCCTACCCTGGCCTTGAGCTTGCCGCTACGCTCGAAGATCTTTCCCCGCTCGGCCACAACGGCCAGTTCACCGACACCGTCCGGGTATTTGCGGCTCGTTTCTCCGTGCAAGGGACCGACCCGCGGCTCCTGCCGGACCTTTCCGCGGCGCTGGATCTCGATCTGGGCTCGCAAGACCATGCGCTGGTAGTTCCTCGGCAAAGCGTGGAATCCGATTCCGGGGACGCGTTTGTCTGGGTGGAGAATTCCGGGTCCTTTCAGAGGCGCGCCGTGAAAACCGGCCCGCACAATGACACGGAAGTCGTGGTGCTTTCCGGTTTGCAAGAGGGCGACATCATCCGCCGGGCTGCAGCCAAAGAACCGGCACCGGGAGAGCGGCCATGATTCGCGGAATCCTGACCTGGAAACGGCGGGGCAAAGCCGCCGCCGGCGCTGCGGTGATTTTCCTTGGCGGTCTTGGCTTTGGCGCCTTCCGGTTGGCAAATTCCGCCGTCGCCATTCCGACCGCTGAGGTCATGCGCAAAGATTTCGTCGATACGCTGGAAATCAAGGGCGAAATCAAAGCGCTCCGCTCCAAGATCATCATGGCGCCTTACAGCGCGGGCGATTTGCAGATCGTCAACCTGGTGGCTAACTCGGCGAAGGTCAAAAAAGGCGATGTGCTGGTGCAGTTTGACACCACGACGATGCAGCAGAAACTTGCGCAGGACAAATCCAGCGCCAAGTCCTCGGAGGCGGAAATCCAGCAATCGCAGGCCGCCGCGCGCCTGAAAGAAGAGCAGGACGTCACCGACGTCATGAAGGCGAAATTTGAGGCCGAGAAAGCGCGCATGGACGCCAGCAAGCAGGAAATCCTTTCTGCCATCGACGGCGAGCAGGCCAAGCTGAAAGTGGTGGATGCCGAGCAGACCCTGAAAGCCGCTGAAGCCAAGCTGGAAGCGGATCGTTTGTCCGCGGAAGCGGATTTGGCCAGCAAAAAGCAAAAGTTGAAGCAGGCGGAGTATCAGGTGCAGCTCGATGAACGCAGCCTGGAGTCGCTTACGCTGCGCGCTCCGCTGGATGGCGTGGTGGCGCTCCAGAACCACTGGCAACCGCAAGGCGGTCCCGCGCCGTTCAAGCCCGGTGACCGCGCCTGGCCCGGAATGGCGATCGCCGAGCTGCCGGATGCGACTTCACTGAAAATTTCCGCGCGTGTGGAAGAGGCGGAGCGCGGGCAATTGAAAGTCGGGCAGACCACCGAAGTCCATGTGGGTGCCGTCCCGGACCGCACCTTCGAAGGCCATGTGGAAGCCATCAGTCCCACCGCCAGCCTGGATTTCACCGGAGGTTGGCCGATTCCGCGCAATTTTTCGGTCGATGTCGCGTTTTCGGAGACCGACCCGCGTCTCACTCCGGGAATGGCGGCGACGGTCCGCGTGGCAGTGGCCAAGATTCCCAACGGGGTTGTCATTCCTTCCGGGGCAGTGTTTCGCAAAGCCGGCCGGACCGTGGCTTACGTGCAACGGGGCTCGAAGTTTGAAGAAACTCCGGTCGAAGTTTCGCGGCGGAGCACGGAGGAAGTCTTGCTGGCGAGAGGGCTCCAGCCTGGCGAGCGTGTTGCTGTGAAAGATCCGACGCTGGCGCGTTAGGTAAACCATCATGAACCGCAATGTTGCCCAAACCGGCGCCTTTCTAGGGCTCCTCGCCCTGGCGAGCGGGTGCGTCGCCTGCCGCCAAGCCAGCGCCTTGGCCGGCGAATTGGATATTCCCACCGCCACCGTGAAACAAGCCGATCTGCAATTGCAAGTGGAGACCACCGGCGCTTTGCGAACCAAAGAAACAAGAGTGATTGCCGCTCCTTCCATTGGCGGCGGAACGCTTCAAATCATCAAGCTGGCGCGCTTTGGCGCCCAGGTTCAGAAAGGCGATGTCGTGCTCGAGTTCGACCCTAGCGAGCAGGAATACAATCTGGCGCAGAACCGCAGCGATCTCTTGCAAGCCGAGCAGGAAATCGCCAAGTCCAAAGCCGACGCGGCCGTGCAGGCCGCCGAAGACCAGACCGCGCTGCTGAAAGCCAAGTACGATGTGCGCCGCGCCGAGCTGGAAGTCAGCAAGAATGAGCTGGTCAGCAAAATTGATGCGCAGAAAAATGTGCTTGCGCTGGACGAAGCCAAGCGCGCTCTGACCCAGCTGGAACAGGACATTCGCTCGCACAGCGCTTCCAACAAAGCGGCCTTGGCGATTAGCGAGGAAAAACGCAACAAGGCGCGCCTGGCCATGAACCAGGCCGAAGAGAACATCAAGAAGATGAGGATCACCGCGCCGATCGACGGTCTTGTCGTCATTGAAGGGAATCGCGATGCCTCGGGCGGATTTTTCTTTACGGGCATGACCCTTCCCGACTATCACGTGGGCGATCAAGTGAATCCGGGCAGCTCCATCGCGGAAGTGATCGATGTCTCTCATCTGGAACTCTACGCGCAGGTCGGGGAGAACGACCGCAGCAACCTGAAACTGGGCCAGTCCGTGGATGCCCAGATCTATGCATTGCCCGGAGAGCACTTCACCGGCAAAGTGGAGACCGTGGGCGGGGCCACCTCCCATGAATTCTGGGACGACAACTCCACGCACAAATTCGATGTCACCATTCTTCTCGATAAGCGCGACCCCCGGCTCCGCCCCGGCTTCGCCGCACGCTTGACCATCCGTGGCGACAAGCTTTCCCACGCCGTATCCATCCCGGGCGAAGCCGTGTTCGAGCGCGAAGGCAAGAAGATTGTTTATTGCAAGCGCAGCCGAGGCTTCGAAACGCAGGAGGTCAAGGTCCGCGCGCTCAGCGGAGGACGCGCGGTCTTGGAAGGCCTCCAACCGGGCACCGTGGTGGCGCTGGTTAATCCGGAAGCCCGTGCTTCCGAAAAGGCCAAAGCGGGCAGCTCGGGTCCTGCACTGGGTCCGGGCGCAAAATGAGGCGATTCTTCCCGACCATGAATACTCGCTCCTTGGCCGAACCCCGAACGCTGACGCAATGGCTCCCCGATCTGTTCCTCGGCCTGGAGAATCTTGCCACGCACAAGCTGCGTTCCCTGCTCACCATGCTCGGCATGATTTTTGGCGTGGCCGCGGTCGTGGCCATGTTGTCTATCGGCGCCGGAGCACAGCAAAAAGTGATGGCCTTCATCGAACAGCTCGGCGTCCGCAACATCATTGTCGAGGCCAAAGAAGCGAACAATTACCAGGAGTTTCAGAAAATCCGGAAAAACTCGCCGGGGCTCACGCTGATCGATTATCAGGTGATCCGTCAGAATGTCAGCGATGTCCAGAGTGGCACGCCGCGAAAGCGCTTCACGCCAAGCAAATTTCTGCCCAAGCCGCAGCAGGACTCTCCCGTGGTTTACGGCGTCGAACCCAGCTACCTCGAAATCGGCCACCTTCGCGTGACCGAGGGCCGCTTCTTCGACGAGTCGGACAATGCGTCAGCGGCGCCCGTGTGCGTGCTCGGAGCCGCGGCCAAGGACAGTTTGTTCGGCGCTGCACCCGCCGTCGGTGAATACGTCAAGTTGAATGACCAGTGGTGTCACGTCATCGGCATCGCGGCGCCCCAAATGGCCCCGCAAAGCGAAATCTCCGGAGTCCGCACCGAGGACATGAACAACCTGATTTATGCCCCTCTGAATTCCGTGCGCTATCGGCTGGAAGATTCGCAGAGCCGCTTGAAAGATGAAATCGACGGCATGTACCTGCATCTTGCTTCCACGGATACCAGCACCACCGATGCTGAGGTGGTGCGCGGCATTCTGAATTCCTCGCATCACAATGCCGCCGACTTTAGCGTCATCGTTCCCGCCGAGCTCCTGGCCCAGCAAAAGCGCACCGAGCAGCTCTTCAATACCGTCATGGTGGCCATCGCTTCCATCTCCCTGTTAGTCGGCGGCATTGGCATCATGAACATCATGCTGGCGGCCATTCTCGAACGCACGCGTGAAATCGGCGTGCGCCGGGCCATCGGCGCGCGGCGCTCGGACATCATTCGCCAGTTTGTGATCGAAGCGGTGCTGATTTCCTTCGCCGGCGGCTTCTTGGGTCTTGTGGTGGGCTTTGTGATGTCCAGATTGATCGCCTTGCTGGCAGGATGGTCGACCATCGTGACCATCCGGTCCGTTCTCCTGGCTTTTCTGGTTTCCATTTCCGTGGGCTTGATCTTCGGCATTTACCCAGCCGTGAAAGCCGCGCGGCTCGATCCCGTGGAAGCGATTCGCTACGAATAAGGTTTCAGCTCGGCCAAATTCTCTGGGGGTTTCGATGGGACGGCTCTGCTCTTTTCTCGTTGCGGCATTTTTTACTTTGATGTGCGTCGCTTCTTTGTACGGGCAATCCAGTTGGCCCTTGAAAACATCTTTGGCGTTCAACTCCAGTCAAAAGCCTCTGGCGCAACTCCCCGCGCCGGAAGGCCTGCAGGACCACGTCGCCAACGGCAAGCTTGTTCTTACTCTGGACGACAGCATTCGCCTGGCGCTCGCCAACAACACCGATATTCACATTGATCGCGCGCAGATCGACTTTGCGCTGGACAGCGTTCAGCGCGCGCATTCGCCCTTCGATCCCCTGGCTACTTCCACCTTTTCCGACAGTCGCGCGAAGAGCCCGGCCATCAGCCTGGTTCAGGGCACGACGAGCATTCTTGACACCCTATCGCAGTCCTTCGGGCTGGGTTATTCACAAACCTTTCAAACCGGCACGAATCTCCAGGCTTCCGTGAGCGGAAACAAATCCGCAACAAACAGCAACCTGGCATTCGTCAATCCGTCTCTCTCCACCAATGTCCAGTTCACCCTCACGCAGCCGCTGCTTCGCAACTTCGGATTCTTTCCCAATCGTGCTCCCATTCTCATTGCTCAAAGCAATCTGAAGCAGGCGCGCGCCAATTTTATTGTCGAAGTCAATAACATCATTCTTCAGGTCGTGGGAGATTATTGGAGCGTCATTCTTGCCCGCGATAATCTCGAGGTGCAGCGCAAGTCGCTCGAGGAAGCACAAAAAAGTTATGACCACGACAAGAAGGCGCTCAGTCTGGGCGCGCTGCCTCCTCTGGACATTTACCGCTCGGAGTCCCAAGTGGCTTCGCGGCGCGTTGGTGTCATTCAGGCGGAATACGAGCTCAAGCAAAGGGCCGACATTTTTCGCCGCGACCTTGGCGCCGACCTGGATCCAAATATTCGCGCTCTGGATCTGGATCTTACCGACCAACCTGCGCCCGCGGGCGAGTTGCCTGGCATGGACATTGCCACCGCTCTCTCCCGCGCGCTCGCCAATCGCCCGGAGTTCGATATCGCACGGGAACAGCTGGCCAGCGATGAACTCAGCATTCGTTTGGCGCACAACAACTTGAAACCGGACCTCCAACTGTCGGGGTTTTATTCCGGCAATGGTGTCGCGGGCAACGAATTCAACCTGAACACTACTCCGCCGCAGCTAAGCAGCAGCACGGGGTTCGGCGATAGTTTCAGCCAGACTTTTCACTTTACCTATCCCGCCTACGGCGCTTCACTTTCCCTCAATCTCCCGATTCGGAGACATTCGGCGCAAGCCAATCTTGCCGATGCCTTGGTCGGCCGCAGCCGCGACCAGTATCAGGAACGCCGGATCAACCAGAGCATCACCCTCGAAGTCACCAACGCTGTGCATGCTCTCGAGCAAGCCAAACTCTCGATGGAGGCTGCCAAAGTCGCCACGGATTTGGCCCGCGACACCCTTCATGCGGACGAGCGCAAGTACGAGCTGGGCGCGGAGCCGGTGTTTTTCGTTCTGGACGCGCAAACCCAGCTGGCCCAGGCGGAGTTGAATCTCATTCAATCCCAGGTGAATTACCAGTTGGCCGTCGCGCAGCTCGATCACGCCACCGGCGACTTGCTCGACCACCATCACGTCCAAATCATCGAACCTCACAAATAATCGCAGCGCGAAAAGTTACTGCGGGCCCCCGGCCCGCCAGCCAAAGCACTTCCCACGTGGAATCGTGCGGTTCTCCCTACCTCCTTTGTCTTGAACCTGTTACCCGGGGCCTGCTGTCTTTTTGGCAACCGGTACCCAGGTACGCTTGCTTCTGCAAAATTCCGTACTTCATAATCTGTATACTTTGTGTTGTGTCCGGGCGCGGCTTTCTGCGCCGCCGCGTAACTGCCTCTTCGTGTGACTGACTGGGGCATGGTTGCAGGCCGCATCACGAAGGAATTCTGCGCCTTAGTATGAGCGCACTGCCGTCCGTTTTGGCGGGCGGAGAATAGATCGAGCTTGATACATCAGAGCTTCATTTCCTTGGCGCTGCTGATCGCCACGTTTCTTGTGGCCGGCTTCTTTGCCTATATCTACAGCCTCAAACGCCAGAACTACTTGCTGCTCTGGACTGCCGCCTGGTTTGTTTTTGGTCTTCATTACGTCTCCCCCGCCATTCTGCAGACCGAAGTGTCGGGTTCCCTGGAAAGCGCGCTGACGCATTGGCTCTTTGCGCTTTCGGCGGTGCTCTTTTTCCTCGGCGCGCAAATTTATGCGCAACGCAAACCTTGGAAACTTCTTGCGCTCCTGGTTGCCACTCTTCTGGGGGTTTGGGCGGCGGCCAACGCCGTCAACGTATTTTCGATCTCGGCGCTTATCCCGGCCTCACTCCTGTACGTCGGTGTCGCCGTCATCTTCTGGCAGGAAAGCCGCCGTCAAGAGACACTCGCTGATCGGCTTCTCGGCCTTTCTTTTGCTTCCTGGGGAATTCTCTGGCTGGCGCTTCATTTTCTGAAGGCTACACCGGAACTTCAGGGCCCCACCATGAGCGTGGTCGCCACGGCGCCCTGCGCTTTCGTCGCCATGCTGATGGTCATGGCGCTTTACGAAGAAGAGAAACGCCGCATCGAGCGCAACATGCTGGCGCTTTCCAATCTCAACCTCGCCACCTCCAGTTTTGTCGGCGGTGAAATCCAGCGCATGCTCTCGCAAGCTTTGGATCGCGTCCTCGGCG